>Ga0315280_10011351_pt1 | contig 10955 bp, 9 predicted proteins | sample YL17G06_40_MG_FD_203697 | JGI IMG/M metagenome (GOLD analysis project Ga0315280, IMG submission 203697) | Sediment microbial communities from Yellowstone Lake, YNP, Wyoming, USA - YL17G06_40 | ecosystem: Environmental > Aquatic > Freshwater > Lake > Sediment | place: USA: Wyoming | collected... | reverse complement strand
GAAGGGAACAAGGTTATAGGCGTTGCAGGAACAGGAGTCGGTGCAGACACAGCCATAGTAATGAAGGCTTCAAGGTTCCAAGATGCTGTGGGCATTGATCCAGAAAAAAGAATGAAAATCCATGAGGTTCTGGCAATGCCAAAAGAGACAACGTGGATGGGGTACGGCTGAATGGTTAACCATGATGACCTCAAAAATCTCTATCAAGTGATTAGATGCTAATCAGAAAAATAAGCGTTTTCCCGGTGGGCAACTGGTAAAATGAGCAGGATGGTTTTAACCGCTATACTTTCGGAAATGCATGTTTGGCTAAACGAAACCGAAAAAGAACAGCTACACCAAGAACTCCTATACTACTTTGGGCTCATAGGCGCAACAGAAGAGTGCCAGGCTCTCGAATCTGCTTGGAAAGATCCGTATAACAGGCGGGAAATAGAAGAGTTCATAAAGGCGTGGCTTAGGAGAAGGCGCAGAAAGGAAGCAGAAGTAGCAATCACAGGAGTAGTCTAACCCCTTCAAAAGGCTGGTCGATAAGAGAATGAAGACTTCTCTGCTAATAGGAAGGACAAGAGAGAGTACCTTGACGATTCTAAGACTAGGGGTTTTATGAGGAGCCTTAACGACTATTTTCTGACTGAAGTGAAAATTCCGAGATATAGGATGGACAAGAGGCAAGAGTTAGAGACGCTTATTAACGAAGAGGCTATGCTTTTCGCCAAGTACCTGAGAAATGAAAGAAGCGAATGGGTTCCAAGGATAGTTAATCTAACGTGAGGTGGTCTCAATGCGAATATGAATTCCCCGCAAGAAAATACGTGAGAGATTTCTCTTAATCTACGAGCTTGAGGGTTGTCAAAAAGCCGTTGACTTCCTAAAAAAGTATTACAAAGTACGAAAAATGAGGATAATTCTCAACGGCAAAAAAGTGAGCAACGGCGATATCGCTGTCTATTTCAAGAATAAGGCTTACTTCACCAAAAGAGGATTGACAAAACGAACAATATTACATGAACTTTATCATCACCTCGTATATGTTAATGACTTCGACATGACCAAGACAAGAGAGGAAAGAGCCGCTAACAACTATGCGAAAGATTTTCTAAGCTAACATTCTGTAAGTCGTTAGCACTTTTGCAATAGCGCGCTAAGTTAGCCCCAAGACCTTTCTCTGTAAAAATACTATGAATAAGAAGACGCTCTTCATGTTAACGTAAGTTTGCCATGCATGCATGCATGGCTGGAGTCATTGATCCTTCGTAATCAGAAAGGTGATGTTTTAGCTCGATACATAAGCGAGAAATCCACGCATTACAAGCAATAAATACTTCGAGAACACTATATAGATACAGTTGAACCGTGTTCGATAACTAGTGGTTAAGTGTGCAGGGATCTAATATATGAGTCTTAAGGATCTACGGCTTAAGAGGTCCTATGATTCAGACAGCGATAACATACTTGCTGATTTTTATATACCAGCTTTGTCCACTTCTTTTCAATATTCAAGACTGACTGGATTTTTTTCCTCAACAACCTTAGCAGTTGCCGCAAAAGGAATTTCAGGTTTCATACGTAACGGCGGTAGCATTAGGCTCATCACTGGAGCGGCATTCTCTAAACAGGATATAGAAGCCATTAAGGAAGCATATGAGGATCCTGAAACGGTGCTTGAACGGGAGGCCCTCCAAGAGCTCACAAATCTCGAGAATGAGTTTGTAAAAGATCACGTTCGAGCTCTGGGATGGATGGTTGCAAACAAAAGACTGCGAATAAAAGTGGCAATTGTCCTCGATGAGAACGAATACCCCCTTGCCAAAAAGGATGTAGAGAGACAGGGAATATTCCACCAGAAGGTAGGTATTCTAGAGGACCTTGAAGGAAATTACATTTCTTTTAGCGGGTCAGATAATGAAAGCGCTCACGGATGGCAGGGTAACATAGAAGAGTTTAAGGTTTTCAGAAGATGGGTCGAGACTGAGAAGGCTTATTTTGACGCTGATTTTCTGAAGTTTAACAAATTCTGGGAAGGAAGAGCAAGTAGAACTAGAATTGTGGACATTCCCGTAGCCATAGAGAAGAAGCTAATCGAAATTGCCCCACAGGACATTGAAGAAATAGACTTGGACAAATGGATTGAGAACAAACCGCAAGAAATAGGGTTTGAGCTTAGAGACTATCAGAACAAAGCTGTTCAAAACTGGCTGAAGAGTAGGAAGAGGGGTGTTCTTGAGATGGCGACCGGAACGGGCAAGACTATCACTGCCTTGAGTTGTCTGATTGAGACACTAAAATCAGAGCCAAAAATGCTGGCAGTTGTAAGTAGTCCATTCATGCATTTGAGCGAGCAATGGATCAGAGAAGCTGAAAGATTCGGTTTGCAACTTGACTACATTATTGCTGATAGTAGTAGAAACAAGTGGAGAGATAAGTTAGTTGATGGCTTGCTTGACGTTGAGAATGGGATCAGCCCAAAACTGTTAGTACTTACCACGCATAACACCTTTTCTTCAGATGATTTCATTAGTATAATCAAGGATAGCCACAAGCGCACGCCATCATTAAGACTCCTTGTAGTTGTCGACGAAGTGCATGGTATAGGAGCGCCCGAAAGAAGGAAAGGGCTCGTAGAGGAATATGATTACAGATTGGGACTGAGCGCTACCCCCAAAAGATGGTTTGATTTACAGGGGACTGACAGAATTTTCGATTATTTTGGTGGTGTAGTATTTGAGTTTTCACTTAAAGATGCAATTGATGCTGGGTTTTTGACTTCCTACATATATGAACCTCACTTCACAACTCTAACTGCAGAAGAAATGGAAAGGTATGAATCTGAGACGCGCAAAGTTGCAAGGGCGTATTATCGTTCGAAAGATGAAAATGAGAAAGATGAGATATTTACGCTACTTTGCATCAAAAGGCAGAAGATAATTCGCAACGCCTCTAATAAGCTCATCGTTTTCCAGCAAATTCTTGACAATTTAGAGAAGGTGAACCATTGCTTAATCTATTGTTCGCCGAGGCAGATTCGAGATGTTCAAGAAATATTGAACAGAAGGAATATTATACAGCATAAATTCACAGAGAGTGAGGGGACGAGACCTGAGGCCAGATTCGGCGGTCTTTCTGAGCGGGATTATCTGATCAAGAAATTCTCAGAAGGAGTTTACCGTGTTTTGGTTTCAATGAGATGTCTTGATGAGGGTGTTGATGTTCCACCTGCACGCATTGGTATCATGCTGGACAATTCGGGAAATCCAAGAGAGTACATACAAAGAAGAGGAAGGGTTTTGAGAAAGTTTCCGGGCAAAAAATATGCCATTATTCATGATATTATCGTTGAGCCGACTTTGCAACCTCAAACCTCACGAGAGCTTGGAGAAATAGAAAAGAGAATTATCAGAAAGGAACTACAGCGGTACAGGGAGTTTGCTCAAACCGCCCAAAATGGAGTGGATTGTTTGAAGTTGATGGAAAATATTGAATCAACTTACGGATTAAAATGAGGGGAAAAGTATGTCAAATGTCAACAGAAGAATTCTGAAAACGATTGAAGAGAGTAAATTTGAGGAAAATATTAAGGAATTACTCAAGACTCTGCTGGCCATAGAACTCAGAAACATGGCGGACAAGGCCATTAGGTACGCTGAAGATTATGATCGGAGCTTAAGGAGATTGGCAGGCGTGACGGAAGAGCAGGAGGATAAATGATGGAATTTGACTACCTACGAATGAAGAATTTCCGCCAGTACCGTGATACACAGATAGACTTCTCTAGGTCTCCTTCGAAGAACATTACGATAATTCAGGGCGCAAACGGAGCCGGCAAAACGAACATTATGAATGCAATAACTTGGTGTCTCTTTGGAAAAGAGCTTCACATAGACAGCAAGTACGCTGGTTTGCCAATAGTAAACACCACAACTCTAGCGGAGAGCAAAGATGAAATCTGTGAAATGGCAGTCGAGATCCAATTTATACAGAGCAATGGCAAGAAATTGCTCGTAAACCGTACGTGCCAATACAAAAAAGGGAAAAATGGAAATTTAACGGAAATCCGCTCGGCTCACTCTCTGACGGTAATGTCAGAAGCAGAGAGAGATTGGGGATACCCACTATATTCTGACGAAGCTCAGTACAGGATCGACAACTTGATCCCGCCTTCTATTGAAGAGTATTTCTTTTTTGACGGAGAAAGGATGGATCACTACTTCAAGGAAAATACAGGAAGGGATATCAAAGATGCTGTTTTCAAGATATCACAATTGGAATTGTTCGAGAGATTGATTGACCATCTTTCAGCTCGGAGAAATGATTTTCTAAGAACAGCAAAGGGTTTGAATCCCAAGGCTTCTGAGCTAAGAGATATGCTAGAACTCCAGACTCGTTCCTTGGAGACTGACAAGGTAGAACTGCAAGAACTTACGGACCATAAGAATGAAGCAGAACGTTTAGAGCGTGAGTTTAGTGAAAAACTAAAGAACTCATCAGCAGAGCATATCCAGAGCCTTGGCGAGCTTAGAGACAACTTGGGGAGCGAAGTTGAACACCTTAAGAACGAGATTGAAGAAATCGAAGAAGAAAGACTTGGGCTGCTGCATCATAACATGCCTATTATCTTCTCTTTTGAGGCATTAGCCAAGACAAAGGCGATGATTGATAGTAGAAGAGAAGCAGGAATGATTCCCCCACCCTACAGAACGATATTTATCAGTAATTTGCTTAAAAAAGGAAAATGCCTCTGTGGTAGCGACATCACCACCAAAGATGAGTACTCAGCTGAACGTCGCAAGAAAGTGGAGCTCTATTTGGAAGAAAGCGCATTGTCTGACATGAGCAATGACCTTATTGAGTCTAATGCTCACATCCAGAGATTGATGGAAAGTATAACAGATTTTCCTGAAGAAGTGGTCAGAATAGGAAAGAAGCTGAAAAGCCTTCAAGATAGTAAGAACACAAAGGAAGAAAAAATCGAGAAAATCTCACAGGAAATCAAAGAAAGCAATTTAGAGAATATCAAGATTTGGGAGGAAGAGAGAAGTAAGCATGAGCACGAGATGAAATACTTGGAAGACAAAATTGCAGTAAAAAGGAACCAAATGGAAAGACGAGGAAACATGATTAGGGCATACCGATCAGAGTTGAAGAAGGAACTTGAGAAGGAAAAAAGGCACAAGTGGTTGCTAGAAGTAGAGGCATTCTGTGACAAGGGGATTAAGTGTGCAGAAGAAGTTAGAGACACAATAATGGAGAGCATGAAGAAAGAGATAGAGGAGAAGACAAGTCGCCAATTTCTTTCCTTAATCTGGAAAAAGGAAACCTACAATGCAGTAAAAATCGATAAGGATTACAATATCTCGGTTCAACATGTTTCTGGAATGGAAGGCTTGGGAACTCTCTCTGCTGGTGAGAGAGAAGTTTGTGCCTTATCTTTCATGGCTGCATTGAACAGCGTGTCTGGTTTTGAAGTTCCTCTTTTAGTTGATACCCCACTTGCTAGAATCTCAACCGAGCCTAGTAGAAGCATAGCAGAGAATCTACCGAACTATTTGAAAGGGAAACAACTGACTTTGCTTGTTACCGAAAAAGAATTTTCGTCAGAAGTCCAAGAAGCATTATCAGGCGCTGTCGGCAAAGTTTATGTAATCAATGTCGAGGAAAAGGAGCACGGAAACTTAGCCGAGGTGGAATTGGTTAAATGACAGAAGAGAAAAAGGTAGACAGGCTATATGTTGATAAGAGAGATCTCGATGACTTCAAGAAACTGAACGACAAACTGCAAAAAGACTCACCATTTGCGGGCAGCGAGAACAAGGATATTTTTTTGGCGGCCATGGTTACCGGTTATCACGAAGGCGGTCGTGTTCCATTAAAGACCAAGGAAGGTTATATAATGAAAACCTACCTGCACCCCGAAGATCTAGCTTTGATCAGAGCAATAGCAATTGCTGAAGAAAATAACCTGAATGTTTTGCTAGATGAACAAAAGGTCTTCTCAATCGCGGAAGAATACGCTGCGGGTGGAATACAGATACTCAAAGCTAAAGTCTTCGGGGAAGGATACGGCTCATATACTAAGAAGCTTGAAAGCGAACTACTTCGCACGTTGGAAAAGACAGTCTTAACGCAACCTAAGCGTCAAACCTTAGAGGAGGTAGCAGAGCTACCAATATCTGACTTAATAAAGAGTGGTGAGAGCAACTCAGTGGAGTTCAAATCATCGCTGATATGGGATTATGAGAAGAAAAAACCTGATAAGTCCTTGCTTGGTATGATTGTTGCACGAACTATTTCTTGCTTCATGAACTCTGATGGGGGCGTGATCTTGATTGGAGTTGGAAACGACAAAAAGATACTAGGGCTGGAAAATGACCTAGCCCAACTCGATGGCAGTACGGACAACTTCGAGCTTCATCTTACCAATATGATAAACAAGTATCTGGGCAAAATAAAAGGACCATTGGTACACGTCAAATTCCATACGGTAGAAGACAAACAAGTCGCAGCATTGATTGTTAAGAAGTCGCCTCGTCCAGTTTACATAAAATACGAAGGCAAATCAGAGTTTTACATTAGATCATCCAACTCGTGTCAACCATTGGACGTGAGTGAGGCTACAGAATACGTCAGAGAGCATTGGCCTGATCTGCCATAAGGAAAAAGAGACTCTATTTAGCTCCCGTTTCAGGGAGCAATAAAGCGCGCTACCGAAGTCTGCTCGCTATGTAACGGAAGGGGCAAGATTGATTGAAACCCGACAGCACTAATCGGAAAAAGCCACATTTAAGGACGTTGCTAGAATGAGGTGGAAACATTGGTCTTTAACCTGAGTCTTTCTTTAGGTCATCACGAACGAACTGGCGTATCTGACGGTGGTGGCATTTCTTTGATGGTTGCAAATAAGCATTCTTTGAGTTTCTCATAACCACTTCGTGCCCCTTTCATACCTCCTAGGGCTGAAAGTGGCGACTCATCTACTGACCATTCGAAGGCTACCATGGGACTTATAATTTTCTTTAGGACTTCTTCATCATCTAGACGGTAGTTATTACTCACAAGAATCTTATAGACGTCAAGGGCAAGTTGATTTAGAGAATATACTCCAATAGCTTTAAGCAACATGTAGTTTTTCCATGTGTTTGGGTCGAAAGCAACAGGTAACAAGTTCCTAATGATATTCCAGTAGCTTTTGATAAATTTCAATCGCTCTTCATCACTTAGTTTTGTGAAGTCCTCATACTTGAACAGTGATTCCAACGATGAAACAAACGAATTGAGCTGGATTGGTTTTCCTGTACCCGCTTTCCCTCCAATATTTACCATGCCTACGAGAGGTGAGTCTATCTCTCTGTTTAGTAAAATGCCAATGTGTGCTGCACGTATTCTCCATTTCTCTTTTCTGATGGCTGGGATGCCTTCTATTCCTCCGAGATTGATTCTATATAACAACGCGTCCTTCAAAGAAGGACTGATGCCTTTCTGCGTTTTGTTCACAATGAAGAATATTGCTCTTTCAAGATCTTCTGGAGAGGCAACATGGGCCTCTCTTCGATGAGAATTCCTTGCGTTTCGAATCGCCTTCTTTGTGTCGATAAAAACGACCGGCAATTCGTAATTCATCAGCGCGGAGAAGATTTCAGGACTAATCCCACCAGGGTCTTTGGAAAATGTAAATCGGTTAAGAACCTTCTCAAATCCTCCCACTCTATGTTGACCATCGATTATCCAAATCGAGCCTCGCTGTCTAAAGATTTCAAGAACGCCAAAGTCGCCACCTCGAGGAAGAAACTTGGCTTTCCTCAAACTAACGAACAGACTTGGCATCACTGCAATCGGACATTTGGTCAAATACTCGATTAATTCTGAAGTTCTTTCTTCGTACAGTTCCCTCTGATATCCCTCAAGTTCCTCATCCTTGAACTTGTCGATTTCATACAATTGAAGGATGTCCTTAGATTTCATCTTACCTATGTACATCTCAACATCTTTCTGGCGAAGCTTGATAACGTCGACGCGAATTGAATGGGGTTGATTTCGGCTCTCTAATGCTGTTTCTGACAGCAATCGCAGTCTTCCATCATCCTGCAGTTTTTCTGCAAAGAAAAGGTTCGGGTTATTCCAACACTTATCACATACTTGCTTCTTTCCATTTTCAATTGAATGAGCTTTATCTTTGATTTCATACCCACAACAAGAGCAAATCATTGAGCAACCTCCAAAGGTCCCATAAACTCACCAAAACTGTCTTCGAAGGTCTTGCTTTCCTCAACTTTTACCTTCAACATTCCTTCGTGAGGAGCAAAAGCTCCTCCGTACCCAATTACCCTTCGAGCTCTCTGTATGGCGTTGAGCCTCACTGCGTCCCATTTTGGCGCTATATATTGATTCTTAAAGAGCGTTCGCAATGGTTCATAGCGCATAGGATAGCATACGGCTCCCCATCGGAGAATATCCTTCATTCGCTCGAAGAAGTCCTGAGGATCATCCGTGAAATTGTAGAGGGTATATACCAAAATGCTTTTTCCCTTGATTCCTGCTGACTTAAACAGGTCAATCGCTCTTTCAACATACGGTCCCATTTTGCGGTAATCATATGATAACCTTACGACTTTGCTAACCTTGACTTGGGATATCATCTTTGCAGCAGTACGAGAAACCAATCTCGCATCTAGTCCCTGATTGAAGTCAACTCTCAAGTCGAGCTTTCTGATCTCATTTAGAACCTTTTTCCAGGTCGGACTCGCAAGAAAGTTGTTGTCAAAAAGAATCACCTTCTTGTGGCCTGGCCATATCAAATCTTTTATGCTAGGCGTGCATGATTTTATGGGGCCTTCTAGTTGCGGTACTGCACAAAAACCACAGTTACGAATGCATCCCCTAGAAGTAAAGATTATACTTGCACTGGATTTGCGGTTCCAATCTGGGACGAGGCTGTAATCCGGAAGCAAATTCTCCGCCTTCCTGAAAACTCCTTTGAAGATTCTATCGGGACGAACCCCGCTCAAAGCTGCGTGCTCAGGCATCAAAGACGCATAGAGTCCTCCAAGCCATAGCTCGGAACTCGGGAAATTAGTGGAATAAAACCTGACAGCCCTCCATACAGGTTCCCAAGACCATGTGAAAAGACTTGTGATGTAAATCACATCGGGTTCTTGTGAAACAGGCACTTGGGTCCCATGAACGAGTTCAGTCGTATCACCAAGGTTCTTGTGGTAAGTCGAAAGCTTCAACAAGCCCAATGGAGGATATTGAGTATAGTAGTCTGGCTCAACAAGCAATACGTGCTTTTTCACTCCGAGATCCCTCCGACCTAGAGTCTTAGACGAATGATCTTTTTAGTCTTTTGGTCTTCTTGATGGATCTTTTACCTCTCATAAAGCGCATAGCGTCAACCAAAAGCCTCGGGATTTATTGATTTGCAATCTTCATCGCCTTGGAGCGCACATGTAACGAATAACCTTTTAACCAAAAGACCACAAACTCGGTGTTATGAGTCCTGAAGAACAAGGAATCCTTTTTCAAGATGACATTCGCAAATTCCTTGATGAAATAGGATTTGAAAATGTTCCGAGATGGGGGGAAGAAAGGGAGCAGTTCTTTCTTGGCGGTCAGGAGATAGACGCTTTTGGACGTATTGATGACCTGTATCTAGTCGTCGATGTGAAGACAACTCTCTCTCTTCGTGGAAGAGGACGTGGGGTATCGTCGCAGCTTAGGCTGATTAATGGCTATAGGCCGCAGGCAATAGCGGACATCAGAGACACATACGAGCGGTCGCATGGCTATAGAGACTGCCTTTTTCTTTTTTGGACCAAAGGAAAGAAAATTCTGGCGAGGCATCAATCGCTCGCCCACTCACTGAATATAGCATTACGTGATGACTTCGACATACAATACTACATTGAAGCATTAAAAATCCTGGAAAATCCTGAAATGGTGAGAAATAGCCTACTTAAAGACATCTGTCTTCAGTTGAACGCCAATGTCTTCCCGGAAGAAGCTCCAATAAGTGTCAATGCTATCAGAACGAAAATCGGAAATAGAAAGATGTATACATTTCTCCTTTCTGCTCGGCATCTGTTGAAGTTTGCATATGTCTTCAGGGTTGAGACAAACAACATTTTGAGCTCATATCAAAGACTCCTAAATCGAAGAAAAATAAACAATATCAGAGAATACTTGCGAAGCCTTGGGTTTTTCGCAAACAACATTCTCGTGGCGACTGATGAAATCCTTCAGCTTTCTCGCGAAGATGAACGTATGTCCGTCTTATCGGGGAACCTGAATTTGCCTGACAAACCCGCCTACCTCGAGATACTTGACGGTCAACACAGGTTGCTTGCGTACTCTAATCAACCAGCCTTAATGAATCAAAATCTATGCGTGACAGTTATCTCCAACCTCAACTCTATTGATCGAGCGAAGCTTTTTGTGGTAGTCAATAGAGAGCAAACAAAGGTTCCTGCTTACTTGCTTTGGGACCTCTATACATTGATCGAGCCAGACGACACGCGAGGCAGAATCTCCGCCTTTGTGAAGAATTTGAATGAAGATGGCCCTTTCAAAGACTTGATCAGACTTCCGCGTGTAAGATCACCGAAAGCTTACCTGTCATTTACCAATCTCTGTCTGTCATTATACAAGAGAACCAATTTGTACAGAAGATATGCGGATCAGCCCTCTTTCTTGAATACTCTTAAGAGCTTTTTCAGAGCTATAAGGGAAGAACCTGTTCTCGCTCAGGATTGGGCCAGAAGCATTGATAGCTTAGGCAAGAAGGGTTTTGTGGGCACGAATGTCGCGTTGGCCATTCAGATCCACATTCTCTCTCGGATTTTACGCGAAGGAGACCCGAATTTCCCGACCGCAGAGGAACTTCAAGCATGGTCAATAAGAGTAAGGCAGCGGATAGCACCCGCCTTCGTGGGTTATCTCGAAGCAAATAGAAATCCTGACGA
>Ga0315280_10011350_pt1 | contig 10956 bp, 6 predicted proteins | sample YL17G06_40_MG_FD_203697 | JGI IMG/M metagenome (GOLD analysis project Ga0315280, IMG submission 203697) | Sediment microbial communities from Yellowstone Lake, YNP, Wyoming, USA - YL17G06_40 | ecosystem: Environmental > Aquatic > Freshwater > Lake > Sediment | place: USA: Wyoming | collected... | reverse complement strand
GTCCCCGCGCCCCAGGTAGGGCACCCGAACACCGGCAATCCGGCGGACCACGCGCCGCGGCCACGCCCGCGCGAAGGTCACCGGCCACGCGACGGTCAGCACGTCCACCCGCGGGTCGTCGCCCACGATCGTGATCGCACGCTTCGCGACGTCGTCAGCGTCGAGTTCACGCGCGATCCCGTAGGGGAGTTCACCGAGCGCGGCGAGCAGGCGTGCCATGTTCCTCGGCTCGGGCGGGACGAGAAGGTCCACGTCCTTCGTAGCGCGCACCGATCCGTGCAGGTTCGCGGCGACGCCACCGGCGAGCAGATACCGCACGCGGTGGCGGTTCAAGAGCCGGCAGACCCGGAGAACGCGATTATCGGTACCAGGGGTTCGTCTGGGCACGTTTCCACCGCTCGTACTCGGTGAATGTGCTGAAGGTTCGTGTGAACGGACGGTACGGGTACGGCGTGAGCTGCTTGAAATCCGCGAACAGCCGCTCCGCCTCCGCCAGGCGCGCGGCCGCTCCGCGCGCTCGCGACGCCACACCTCGCCGCCGACGTTCCGCTCGTCGTGTCACGCGACGATTATAGCGGAACTGGCGGGCGTGCGGCCTTCGCCGCCGCCGCGCGCATCGGCGGGCGCACATCCGATTAGCGCGCGTCTCATCGGGCACGCCGCGGGCGCGCGACGGACGATCACCCGTGGCGCGGCGGCCACCACGTCAGCTTGCCAGGACGCGTCTCAATTGCTCGGGCGTGATGTTTCCGCCGCTCACGATCAAGGCGATCGTTTGATGTTCGCTCACGCCGCCTGGTGCACACGTGTGTCGCGCCGCGGCGGCGAGCAGGCGCGGGCCGGCTTCCCCCGCTACAGCCTGTTCGTGTGGCTCGTGTGGCTGATCCCGTACTTCGGCGGGATGGCGCTCGGCATGCGGCGGTCGTGAGTCTAACGACTTCCCCGCGGCTGCGGCAGCATCAGCACCTTGACCTGCGACGGCATCGTGGAGGTGTGGTAGATGCGCTCGGTTGCCTTTTGAAAGTCGGTCGCGTTCGCCCGGTTGATGTTCTCGAAGCGCTGCGGATTCCGGTCGGCCAGCGGGAACCACGTGCTCTGGATCTGAATCATGATCCGATGGCCCGGCAGGAACGTGTGATAGATGTCGCTCGTCGTGAAAGTCACGGCGGTCGGCTGATTGGGCGTGAAGGCTTCCGGCTTCTCCAGGCTGTTGCGGAACTTGCCGCGAATCAGGTCGCCGCGAATCAGCATCTGGTAGCCACCAAGTGCGGCGTTGACGTTGCCGGCAGCGTCACGATACCGATCGGGGAACACGTCGATCAACTTGACCGCGAAATCGGAGTCGGTTCCCGACGTCGACACCCAGAGGCTGGGTGAAACGGGACCGGTCACTGTTACTGGTTTCTGCAGCACCTCGGTCTGATACACGAGCACGTCCGTGCGGCGGCCTGCGAAGCGCTGGTCGCCAACCATGTACTGCTCTGGCATACCCTGCGTGATGACGTCCATGAACGGCACCGGCTTGGCCGGATCGCTCACGTACTCATCGTAGGGAGAACCTTCCCCGGCGCTCGGCGGTTCCATCGAGATCTTCCCGTCCGCCCGCAGGTAAAAGGCGGTCGCGGTCGCGTTGGCGGGCGGCCACTCCTGGAACTGATGCCACGTGTTGGCGCCCGTCTCGAAGACGGTCGCCAACGCAGTCGGCGTCGCCGGCGTGCCTTTCAGGTAGTGATCGAAGAACGGCTGCTCCACGTTCTTCACGAAGTAGTCGGCCGTCCGCTGGCCAAACGGGATCGCACCGTCGTTTTCGCCGCTCGTGCTGCCCCATCCGCCGTGGTACCACGGCCCCATGACGATATGGTTGTCGGTTTGCGGACTGTTCTTCTGGACGTGGTAGAAGACCTGAATTGCGCCGTAGAGGTTCTGAGCGTCGAACCAGCCGCCGACCGTCAGGACCGCGGGTGTGATGTCCTTGAGATGCGGCAACAGGTTCTGCGCTTGCCACCAGGCATCGTTGGCGTCGTGAGCCATCACGTCGTTCCAGTAGGGAACGTCGCCGTGGAAGTAGTTCTTGTCGGCGTTCGGCAGCGGGCCGAGATTCAGATAGAACTGGTAGCCGTCGTTCGTGCCGTAGTCAAACGGAGTGGCCGGCCGTCCACCGGTCTGGTTCGGTTGCGGCCGCGGGTGCCCGAAGCCCCCGAAGAACCCGAAGCAGTGAGGCAACCAGAGGGCCCCGTTGTGGTGGAAGTCGTCCTGGCCAAACCAGTTCGTGACCGGAGCCTGCGGCGAGACAGCCACGAGCGCCGGGTGCGCGTGCACCATTCCCGCCGCCGTGTAGAAGCCCGGATAGGAGATCCCGTACTGTCCGGCCTTGCCGTTGTTGTTCTTCACGTTCTTCACGAGCCAGTCGATGGTGTCGTAGGTGTCGGTGGTCTCGTCGATGTCCGCTGCAGAGCGGTACGACTCCCTGACGGGCCGCATGTTGACGTAGGTGCCTTCCGACATGAAAGCCCCGCGCACGTCCTGGTAGACGAAGATGAATCCCTCCTCGGCGAACTCGGGCGCGGGCCCGAGCGACGTCGGGTACTGGTCCTCGCCATACGGACGAACGCTGTACGGGGTGCGCGTCATGAGGATGGGGTAGGTGTGCGATGCGTCGCGCGGCGAGTAGATGGCGGTGAACAGCCGCACGCCGTCGCGCATCGGGATCATCACTTCCTGCTTGGCGTAGCGAGCCCTCACCCAGTCGGCCCCGGGTGCCGGGCGGCGGGCCGGCGTGGACGGCCACGGGTTCTGCAACCCACCGCGCCCGCCCTGCGCCGTGGCGGTCGCCTGTGCGTGTTCCGGCGCCGGGAGCCGGGATGGATTCTGCCCGCAGACCGCGAACAGAGGTACCAGAGAGAACGACAACAGCACGGCCAGAACGATCCTGCGCACAGCCACCCCCTGATCACACATGAGGTCGAAGCGGCAACCGCGCCGACTGCGTAAACCGTGATTGCCCGCCAGCTCGCTGCGGCGCCACGCCTTGAAGCATTGGCAGGTCAAGGAACGCGCGAAAACCCGCCGGGCTCGCGCGTCGCGCGGAAAGTATGGCGGGACGTACAGTGGAAGTCAAAGAATCGAGCGCTTCGCGCGCAGCAGTCGGGTGAAGCCCGGTGCCCATGGCAGTGTGCCGCGAGGGAGACGCTCGCAGGGAACAGCGCGCGAGCTGCGGCGGGGCCACGCTGCACCTGCGAGTCGGTAGATGCCGCAGCAGAGGCGGGGCCGGAGTCAGGCGACGCGCGCCGCGACGCTCACGCGGCGCCAGCGGGCACACCCGGCCGCCGCGCTCTCGCCCATGGAATCGCCGCACGCGTGGCAATCGAAGCGCAGTGAAGGAACGCCTTGCGCCGCAAGACGCGCCGCGAGCCGCTGCAAGATGAAGTGGGAACGGAGGCCGTCCTGACCGAACGGGGAGCAGATCAACACGGCGTCCTGCGCGTTCGCGCGGGGGGCCCCGGAGAGGACGCCGTAGAGCTCTCCTCCTTGCCCGAAATGGAACGCTTCGAACGCGGTTTCCGTCGCGGCGACCCCGGCTTCCCCGGCAACCTCCCCGAAAGCCGGGACACGGTCCAGGCGCGCGTCGCAGATCGTCGCCAGGCCCTCGAGCGACTCGCGCACGAGTTCGAGGCCCTTGAGGTCCACGCCGAGCTCGCGTCCGATTTCTGTGATGAACTCGAGGCCCCGGAGCGAGTCTCCGCCCATGTCGAAGTAGCGGTCGTCCAGGCCGACGCCTTCGACTCCCAGCACCTTTGTCCAGAGCGCTGCCAGCCGCTTCTCCGTGTCCGACCGCGGCGGACGAAGACGGCGTTCCGGCGCGCTCCGGCGCGCCTTCTCGGGCGCCGGCAGGGCGTTGCGGTCCACCTTCATGTTGTGATTGAGGGGCAGGCTGTCGAGTTCCACGCAGGTCGCCGGGAGCATGTATTCGGGCAGATGCCGGACCATGTGCCGATGGATCGTGTCGATCGGCGACACGCCAGGATCGAGCGGTCGGTCGCGGTCCAGGACGACGTAGGCGACCAGCGCCTTCTCGGCCCCGAGGGTCATGGGCATGACCACTGCGTCGCGGACGCCGGCGGCGCGGCGGAGGCAGTGCTCGACCTCGCCGATCTCGACGCGAATCCCGCGCAGCTTCAGCTGGAAATCGCTGCGCCCCAGGAGCTCGATCCAGCCGTCCTCGCTGAGGCGTCCCATGTCTCCGGTGCAGGCCGTCCCACGTACGTGCGTTGGACGAGTCGGTCACGGGGGACAGGGCTTTCCAGCAGCTCCGGCGGAACCATGTCTCCTCCGGAGGACGCGTGTCGAACGCGCGAGAACGCCTCGAAGTCGGCGTAGCGTCGCTTGATATGCGCCACCAGGTTCTTCAGCAGGCTCGGGCCGGCGTGGAAGATTGTCACCTCCTCCAGCGTCCTCGACATTCGGTCCAGGTCGAGAACGTGCTCGCGGTCGAGGATCAGCAGGGTCCCGCCGGCGGTCAGCGGCGACAGCAGCTCGAACATGCTGATGCTGAAGCTGAAGCGGGCGATCGCGGGCATGACATCCGCGCTGCCGATTCCGTAGCGCTCCCGCGCCGCGGCGATGTAGCTGGCCAGGTTCTCGTGGCTCGCGACGGCGCCTTTCGGCGCGCCGGTGGTGCCGGACGTGAAGTAGATGGACGCCGCCTGCTCGGGCCGCACAGCCGCGTCGAAGTTCTCGCCGGAGACTCCCTCGGTGAGCGCGTCGAATTCGTCCATCGCCAACGCCGGCATGCCCGCCGCGGCGAGCTTGTCCAGAAGGCAGGCGTGGGTGATCAAGACGCGCGGCCGGACGTCCTCCATCAACGCACGCAACCGCGCCTCGGGGTGCGTCGGGTCAAGCGGCACGTAGGCCGCCCCCGCCTTGAGTGTGGCGAGCAGTGCCACGGGCAGGTCCAGGGATGGATTCAGACAGACGGCCACGCGCGATTCGGTGCCGACGCCGTCCGCCGCGAGCCGGCGGGCCAGCGCGTTAGCCTTGGAATTGAGCTCCCCGTAGCGTAGAGACCGGTCTCTGAATCGAACCGCCTCCGCGGCTGGCGCGGCGGCCGCCTGCGCCTCGAACGCGTTGTGAACCAGCTCGGGACGAGAGGCCCTGGGCCGGCCGTCGCACACGCACTCGATCAGGTGTCTCTCATCGGCCGAGAGCAGCGGCAGACGCGCGATCGGCGCGTCGGGATCGGCCGAGATCTGCGACAACAGGCGTTTGAGATGTTCCGCGGCGCGTTCGATCGTGGCTGGTGTGAAGACGCTCGCGTCGTAGAGGAAAGAAGCCCGGATCGCCTGGCGGGTGGCGGCCACCTGGAGCTGCAACTCCTCGTCCCCGCCTTCCGGCGCCGGGTGCTCCATCGATTCGATGGCGTCGGGGCACTCGGGCGAGGCTGGCTGGACGAAGATGATCGCCGCTCGAGAGGCGTCCGAGCGCGCTTCGGCGATGGAAGGTGCGGCATCGGGGCACCTCAGCAATCCCGCCGCCTGCTCGAGGATGTCCCGGCAGCGGACCTCCATCGCCGTCTCCAGCCTCAACATCCCGCGCCACAGAGTCTCTCCGGACCCCGTCACGCGCGCCGCGTTGAGATCGACGGCGACCTGGCCGTTGTATCGGAAGAGCAGAATGGCGAACGCGGCTGCCAGCGGCGCCTCGATCGGCCCCGAGGGCGCCGGCAGATCGAAGCTGACGCGGGCCGGCTGCGTTCCCGTTCGCGTCATGCAAGGATGGCCTTGCAGCGTCATTTTTCAGCGGGCGCCGCGGCTGGCACAATTGCAGAAGGAAGCTCGAGTCGGGGGCGCCAAACCGGGACGTGCGAGCCGCTCAGACGTTCATTACCTGCAGCGCGCGCGGCGTCTTCCATCCCCCGCGCGTGAAGTCGGGAAATTCCACGGCTCGGCTCCGCGACGCAACCGACCGCTCGCTGAGCGGCGTGACCACGCTCCACGCCGCCGCGTCGTACACGTCCATGTCGAGCGGCCGCCCGTGGCGCAGCGCGTCGATCAGCCGGAAGTCCTCGATGTAGTCCATCCCACCGTGCCCCGCGCCGCGTGCCTTGTCCGCCTGCGTCGTCCACAGCGGATGATCGAACTCCGCGTACTTGTCGAGCGTATCCCACTCGTCCCTCTTGCTGCGGTCCTCGACGTAGACGCGATCCGGGTACTTCTCGAAGATGCCGGCCGTCCCCTGGACGATGTGGATGCGGCTGTACGGCCTCGGGTTGTTGGTGTCGTGATAGAGCGTGATCACCCTGCCGAGTGCCGTGTGGATGAGGCTCACGTTGACGTCGCCGAGCGCGTATTTCTGCTTCGCCTTCGGGCTGTCCGCGCCGAACGCCTTCGCCGCGTAGCCGTTCAGCCCGCGGGCGGGGCTGCTCATCGACACGAGGTACGCAAACGCGTCCCCGCGATTGATGTCCATGCACTGCGAGACAGGCCCGAGACCGTGCGTCGGGTACAGGTTCGCGTTGCGCCGGATCGAGTGCGCGAGACGCCACAGCCCCTCGCCCTCGCTGCTGAACTTCACGCCGCGCAGGTCGTGCAGGTAGCCGGCCTCCGCGTGCAGGATCTCCCCGAGCAGGCCCTTCTTGACGAGCGTCAGACACAGCATCTCGGGGCGGTCGTAGCAGCAGTTCTCCATCATGATGCAGTGGCGTTTCGTCTTCTCGGCCGTCTCCACCAGCTGCCAGCACTCCTCGAGCGTCGTCGCCGCGGGCACTTCGGTGGCCGCGTGCTTCCCGGCCCCCATTGCGGCGACGCAGATCGGCACGTGCCACTCCCACGGCGTGGCGTTGTAGACGAGATCCAGGTCGTCGCGCTCGCACAGCCGCCTGAAATCGGTTGGCCCCCGCGAATAGCCCTGCGGCTTCTTCTGGCCGGCCTCCACGACCCACTGCTGCACGCGCTGCACCTTCTCCTCGACGATGTCGCAAACCGCGCGGATCTCGACCCCTTCGATGTTCAGGAGGTTGCGCACGTGCGACGACCCCATGCCGCCCACGCCCACGTACCCGATGCGAACCGGATCGATGGGGGGCACCTTGAAATCGAGCAACGGCCTCGCACCGGCCGCCTCGGTCCGGGCGGTCGTGTTCGTCATCGCCCAGGCGGCGCCCACGCCGGCTCCGATACCTGCCCGGATGAAGTCCCGACGAGCCCACCCGAGGTCGTGTTCGCGATCCATAGGTACCTCCAGACGAAGTCCGACAGTCGAGGTCCGAAGCCGGCACGCGCGCAGGACGGGGTCCCCGCGCCGTCCGTTGAGGCGGAGTATAGGACAGGTGCGACACGACCGGCGACGCGGGGTAGAGGAGATCGTTCACGCGATCGGGTTTGCGGCCCGAGGTCGCGTGATGTTCGCGGCGAGCTGCGGCGAGGCCAACCCGCAGCCGCGTATTCAGGAGGGAACCGCAGCGAAGGCGGGCAGGCGGCCCCCGCGGGGCCCCGTCATTTCACGGGTTCCCTGGGTTCCTTTGGCGGCGTGACGTACAGCGCCAGCCGCGGGAACGCGAAGCTGCCGCCGACGTCATCGACCAGGTTCACCTGGCACGTGTACAGGCCAGGCGTCAGTTCGGACACGGGGACATCGAGCTGAAAGACCGCAGCCTTGCGGTCCGGCGCGCCGAGCGCGGTCGCTTCTACCAGCGGCGTCTCGTAGACGCGCGTCTTGCCGCGGAAGAAGATGATGTTCGAGAGCACGCGCACCGCGTCGGTGCCGCTGGCCGCCGGCGCAGCCTTCGCACTTGCGGGCTGCGCCGATGGAGCCTCGGGGGCGGTGCCGGTCGCCTTCGCCGGGTCGTACATCTCGTAGTAGAAGTAGAGATGCTGCCCCGGTGACACGACGTGGGCGACGTTGGCCAGCAGTTCCTGGCCGTTGCGCAGGAGCGGGTTGCGGTCGTCGCGCTTCGCCCCCGCGCGGATCTGCGACCCGATCACCACCGAGCTGATCCTGACCGGCGACTTGTCCACGTCGGGCACGTTCACGCGTGTTTCGAACGCCCCCAGCGTGCCGGTCTGGTTCTCCCGTACCACCATCTTCAGCATGTAGGCGCCCGGCGGCAGCTCGAAGCTCGTCTGGTACTGGACCGCCTTCTGCTGCACGCCCTCCGCGGCGCCCACCGCGAGGTTGATGGTGTCGCGCACGCGGCCGATGGGGCGGTTCATCTCGTCGCGCAGGACGCCGAAGATGTCGATCGTCGCCTTGTCCTTGTCGCCCGTCCTGGCGAACTGCACGCGCGAGGCGGGCACCACGAGCCAGATCGGCACATAGTACCGGCCGCCCTTCTCGCGGAAGTACGCCGACGCGGCGTAGACGGGCAGGTCGGTCACCGACAGGTCCGACATCATCTGCTCGATGAGCTGCTGCTCGCGATCCTCCTTGCCCGAGTGCGCGAAGTCGCGCGGCGCGTAGTAGCCGACGCGGTACTCGAGCTTCACGTCCGGCCTGTTCACCCGCACGCGCACGCGGCGAAAGCGCCCGTCCTGCGCCGGGTTCGTGCTGGTGAAGCCGATGGTGTAGTAGGCCGAGGTGTCGGCCAGGATTCTGTCGAATACGCTGCCGAAGTCGTTCTGGTCGAAGAACGCCCTGCCGCCGGTATCCTCGGCAAGCGCGGACAGCGCGTCCTGGGACGCCGCCATCTGGTCGAAGCGGTTCGACATCGACCGGCCCGAGAAGGCGGACTGACCGCGCGTCGACGCCTGGCTGGCGTCGCCGCCGGCCGGCAGGGCCTGCAGGCCGCGCATGTCGGCGGCGTAGATCGACACGTTGGCGCGCACGGCACGGTCGATGACGCCGCGGATCGCCACGCGGTTGTCCAGGCCCGTCTGGGTCATGCCGCTGCTGAAGTAGATGAGCGACTTCTTCTGCTCGATGCTCGCCATCGCGTTGGTGAGCGACTTGAGCGCCTCGAGCCGCCGGTCGGTGTTGAAGATCGTGAACTCGCTGTCGTCGGCCGTGAAGCCCGTCTCGCTCACCGCGTCCGGATCGGCGGCCGCCGCCTCTTCGAACCCCATGCCCTCCGTGCCGCTCAGCGTGTCGAGCGCCGAGAGGAGCGAGTCGCGGTCGGACGTGAAGTCCTGGACCACGTACAGCGAGGTGGACAGCGTCACCAGCGCGATCGTGTCGGCGGGCGTCATCTTCTTCTCGACGTAGTCCTTCGCCGAGTCGAACGCGCGCATCATTTCCTCGGGCTGCATCGAGCTGAGGTCGAAGAACATGACAATCAGCCGCCGGCCGTGCAGCTCCGCCCTGGTGGGCGACGGCGGCAGCGCCCCGCCCGCCGCGGGCGCCGCGCGGCCGATGCTGCCCAGCACCGTGGGCATCGGCTCCATCGCCGCCAGCGCGGCCGGGCTCGTCTCGATCTCCTCGAAGTCGAAGTTCGAGATCGCCTGCGCCTGCCCGTCCTCGAGGATCGTGAAGTCCTTGCGCGTCAGGCCCTTGACGATCGTCCCGGTCTTGTCGCGCACGACGACGTTGATGACGACGATATTGATGCCGGACCGGAACACGGGCTGGCGCTCCTTGGCGGCGCCCTGCTGGCCGGGCGATCCGGCCACCAGCACCGCCATCGAGCCGAGGATGGCGGCCGAGACGAGGGCGACGGTCAGGCGGCGACTGGGAAGGTGAAGGTGCGCCATGGCTCAGTAGTTGAACCGCAGGATCAGCTGCAGCGATCGCATCGCACGCACCCCGGTGACGCGACCGAAGGTCGGCGAGTTCACCACGGTGTCGATGGTCGAGAACTGCACCTGGTTCAGGACGTTGTTGCCCTGGATGCGCAGCGCGACGCTGCGCGAGCCGGGCAGAGTGAAGTTCTTCATCAGCGACGCGTTCAGCGAGTTGCTGCCGGGACCGATGACCAGGTTGCGGGCGGAGTTGCCGAAGGTCCCCGTCGCGGGGATGCCGAACGCCGCGGTGTTGAAGTACTTCGCGATCGTCGGGTTGTCGATCGCGATGGCCTGTCCGTTGTAGTCCGCGCGCAGCGTGCCGTTGGTGCCGCGCGCCACGTCGGTCACGTCACCGGTGACGCGTACCGTGAACGGCGGGCCGGTCGCCGCGGTGACCGTGCCGTTCATCATCCAGCCGCCGAACAGGCCGTTGAGCAGACCGGTCGCGTTCAGCCATTTGCGGCCGTTGCCCAGCGGCACTTCCCACGAGACGTTCGCCGAGAAGCGGTGGCGCTGGTCGAAGCTCGACAGCGACCACTCCGCCCCCAGGTCCTGGTCGTTCTGCGCGATCGAGCCGCCGGCGCCGCCGACCGACGAAGCGTTGTCCATCGACTTCGACAGCGTGTAGGTGGCGCCGCCCTGCAGGCCCTGGGCGAGCCGCCGGTTCACGCGCACCGACAGCGAGTGCATGATCGAATGCGCGCCGGAGGACTCCCACGTGAAGGGCTGCACGCCGGCGATGCGAAGGCCGGTCGGTCCCCGATTGGGCGCCCGCAGCAGATCGAGCTGCGCCCCCCTGGTCCCGATGTAGGCCGCGCCCACCGACATCGTGCGGCCGAACGTGCGCTGCACGTCCAGGTTCCAGATGTGCACGTAGCCGACCCGGTAGTTCGGATCGACGCCGAAGTTCGTGGTCGTCGTCGTGGCGGAAACCGGCGTCGCGAGGACCGTCGTGAGGTACAGGGGACTGGCGGTTGTCCCGATCAGCGTGTTGGTCGAGGCGAACGGCGCCTGGGCGGCCATGTTCTGGACCATGGACAGGTACGGCACCGACGAGTAATTGATCCCGTAGCCGCCCCGCACCATCCAGCTGGCCTTCGGCCGCCACGCGAAGCCGGTGCGCGGCGCGAAGTTGTTCTTGTCCGGGTTGACGAGCGTGTTCGGGAAGGCGCCGGAGTAGGGTCCGATCGCGCCGGCGAGCACCGGCACCGCCGCGGTGAAGCCGGGAGCGACGTCCAGGTTGACG
>Ga0315280_10011347_pt1 | contig 10959 bp, 6 predicted proteins | sample YL17G06_40_MG_FD_203697 | JGI IMG/M metagenome (GOLD analysis project Ga0315280, IMG submission 203697) | Sediment microbial communities from Yellowstone Lake, YNP, Wyoming, USA - YL17G06_40 | ecosystem: Environmental > Aquatic > Freshwater > Lake > Sediment | place: USA: Wyoming | collected... | reverse complement strand
GCTTGCCCCGCCGGAGCTCGGTCGAGTCGCAGGAGCGGACCCGGGGCTTGCCCCGCCGGAGCTCGGTCGAGTCGCAGGAGCGAAGGCGGGAATGCCGCGCGCGGCGATTCGCCGTCGGACGCGCTCGATCAGGCGCGCGTCGTGGGTCCCGATCGCCACGACTGCGCCTGCCCGCTGCGCGTCGTCGTCGAGCAGCCGCGACGCGAGATCGAAATAGTTCTCGTCGACGTCCTTCTTGTCCGCGAACGCGCGCGACGCCGGCTCCTTGTAGGCGCCCTTGACGAGGCGGATTGCGGGACCGAGAGGCAGCAGCGACTCGAGATCGACCGCGGTGCGGCGCAGGTACGCCTGGAGGCACACGCCGACGTGCGGCGAGGCGGCGCGGGCGCGTCGAAACAGCTCCAGCGTCAGATCGACGTACGGCGTGCTCTCCATGTCGATCCACACGAAGTTGCCCGCGCCCGACGCGCAGTCGACCAGCGTCATCAAGTGGCGGAAGCAGGTCTCGAGATCGAGATCGAGACCCAGCTGCGTGGGCTTGACCGAGATCTGGGTGTCGAGGTGCTCGGCCTGAACGCGTCGCAGGAGATCCAGGTAATGAGCGGTTACGGCCTCGGCCTCGGCAGCCTCGGAGATGTTCTCGCCGAGATGTGTGAGGACCGTGCCCGCCCCGCGCTGCTGCAGGCCGCGGGCGGCGTCGAGGGCGGCTTCCACCGTTTCGCCGGGCATGAAGCGCGACACTGACCGGCGCACGAACGGGTAGTGCATCGCGCGGTCGCGCAACCAGGCGTTCTGGGAACCCGCGAGGAGCACAGCGCGCAATACAGACATGTTCGACAAGACCAAGGATACCCGGTTTCCGCCTGCTCGCTACCCCCTACTCGCTACGTCCTACCCGCTACTCGCTACTCACTGCTCACTACTTCCAGATCACCTTGACAACCTGGCGCATCCGCGCCAACTTACCGCCCATGACGAAGACCGCCGCGCGGGGGCTTGCGCGCTCCGCCTACGAGCACCTGCGTCGCCACATCGTCACGTTGAAGCTCGCACCCGGCACGCCGCTGGTCGAAGTGGATCTGTGTGCGCGATTGCACCTGAGCCGCACGCCCGTGCGGGCCGCGCTCGAACGCCTGCACCACGAAGGCCTGGTGACGATGACCGGGAACCGGACGCTGGGAAGGGCCGTCGTGGCGAGGTTGACCATCGAGGACATGCGCGAACTCTTCCTGCTGGTCGGCGCGCTGGACGGCATCGCCGCGCGCCTGGCCGCGGCGCTGGAGCGAGGACCGCGCGAACGGCTGGCCGCCAAGGCCAGGGCGATCAACGAGGAACTGCGAGCCCTGGCCGGGGGGGCGCGCGTGTCGGACGTTGCGCTCGCCCAGGATCTGGACCTGCGGTTCCACGTCCTCTACGAGCGCGCGGCCGCCGGCCCGCGGCTGCTGGCGAAGCTGGACGCGCTGCACGCGCAGCGCGAGCGATACGTGCGGCTCTACACCGCGGCGCTGATGCACGCGCACGGCCTGCAGGAATCGCTCGCCGAGCACGAGGCGATCGTCGCCGCGATCGAAGCCGGCGACGGCGAGGCGGCCGAACGCCGCGCCGCGTTCAACTATCGCAACGCGCTCGGTCGTTACGAACGCGCTTCGCGCGTGTAGGGCGGGGCTTCAGCCCCGCCGTTACGGCGGACCTTAAGGTCCGCCCTACTTCGAGGCTTCCCTTTCCACCTCCTCGATCGCCAGCGGAATCGGCTTGCCCAGGATCCGACAGCCCGTCTCCGTCACCACCACGTCGTCCTCGACGCGAATCCCGCCGGCGTGACGGAACCGCTCCACCGCGTCGTAGTTGACGAAGTCGGCGAAGCGCTTCTCGGCACCCCAGAGGTCGATCAGCTGCGGGATGAAGTAGAGGCCGGGTTCGACGGTCATCACGAAGCCCGGCTCGAGCGCGCGCGCCATCCGCAGCGATTTCAGGCCGAACTGCGGGCTGCGCTGCACCGTCTCGTCGTAGCCCACGTACTGCTCGCCGAGGCCCTCCATGTCGTGCACGTCGAGCCCCATCATGTGGCCGAGGCCGCACTGGAAGAAGAGCGCGTGCGCGCCCACCTCGACCGCCGCGTCCAGGTCGCCGCGCATCAACCCGAGATCCTTCAGATCGCCCGCCAGGCTGCGGCACGCAAGCAGGTGGATCTTCTTGAACGGGACGCCGGGGCGGACGGCGTCGATCGCCTTCTTCTGCGCCCGGACCACGATCTGGTAGAGCTCGCGCTGGACGCCCTGGAAGCGGCCGCCGATCGGAATCGTGCGGGTGATGTCGGCGGCGTAATGCCCTTCCGAGTCGGCGCCCGAATCGTTGACCGCCATCTGCCCGGCCTCCATGCGGTTGCCGTGCTCGTGGTTGTGCAGCGTCTCGCCGTGAATCGAGAAGATGATCGGGAAGGCGAGATCCACGCCGCTGGACACGACGAGGCCGTGCATCGCGCCGGCCACCTCGCGCTCGTAGACGCCCGGCCGCGCGCGGTGCATGGCCAGCAGGTGCATCGCCGCCGTGATGTCGAGGGCGCGTTCGATTTCGCGCAGCTCCTCGTCGCTCTTCTTCGCGCGCTGCCGCACGATCGCCTTGACCAGATCGACCGACGCGGCGTCGTTCGTCGTGCCCGCGCGCAGGCCGAGGAGCGATTCCACCAGCTGGGCATTGCGGGCGGCGTACTGAGGCAGGACATGAACGCGGCGCTTTGCCGCAAGCGCCTGCGCCACCCGGCCGGCCAGCGCCTCGGGCGGCAGGCACTCTTTCACGCCAACCGCAGCCGCGCGGTCCGCGAGCTTCGGCTGCGGTCCCCGCCAGACGATCTCGTCGACGGTGAAGTCGTGACCGTAGATCGTTTCACGACGCTCGTCGAGGTCGAGCGTGGCGGCCAGGTCGGGCGAATCGAGGCCCCAGAAATACAGGAACGAGCTGTCCTGGCGGAACGGGAAGGTGTTGTCGGCGTAGTTGGCCGGCATCTCGGGGTTTCCGAGAAAGACGACGAGCCCGGAGCGGAGGTCGTCCATCAGGCGTGCCCGGCGATGAACGTAAGTCGCGGCGTTGAACATGATTCCTCGTTGTAGGTAGCCAAGGAGGGGCCGACCTTGCCTCGGCCCGTGTAACAGGAGCCGCGCTCGCCACCCCGTGGCAAGCAGGGGCCGAGCTTGCCTCCTCCCCTGGCGCGCTTGCCTCGGCCCGCAGCGCGACCGCGACTAGATGGTAGACCGTCGCGGGCCGCGCGGGAAGCGGGTGCGCGCCTCGCCGCGTCTTTGTATACCAAATCTGTCGAATGACGGTATACTTCGTCTGGTCATTCATGAAGCCGGCCAGATCCCGTCGGCGGCCTATCGGAAAACACGGCGGTGACGGCGTCGCAGGTGCCTTCGCCTATCGCCGCCTGCACGCCCTGATCGTCGAGGGTGTGCTCGCGCCGGGGTCGCCGCTGATCGAAGGCGATGTGTGCGCGCGGCTCGGCGTCAGCCGCACCCCCGTGCGCGCCGCCCTGCTCCGCCTCGAACAGGAAGGGCTGGTGCGCGGACCAACGGCGGGCCGCGGCGGTCGCGCTATCGTTTCGCCTCTCACGGCCGGGGATCTGCGTGAGATCTTCCTCATGATCGGTGCGCTCGAGGCAATAGCCGTGCGCGGCGCGGCAGCGCTCGATCCACCGGACCGAGCCGCGATGGCCGCCGCGCTGGACGACGAGAACCACGCGCTGCGCGCGGCGATCGCGGAACGGCCGCCGGATCTGATCGCCGGCCTGCGTCACCATCTCGGGTTCCACAATCAGTTCCTCAGCGCGAAGGCCGGAATGCGAGTGTGCGGCGAACTCATCACGTTGGCCGCGCAGGCCGTGCGCTACGAGCGACTGTACAGCGCGGCGATGGTGTATGCGATAGACGAGTTCGTGACGGCGCATGAGCGCATCATCACCGCCATCCGCGCGGGCGATGCCGACGAAGCCGAGCGTGCGACGGCCGCCGACTGGCGATTGTCGTCCGAGCATTACGCCGCCCTCGTGACGGCATTGGGTGAACGCGGCAACTGGTGACGACGCAGACCAACGACCATGAAGGGCATCATCTTCCGCATCGAGCGCTTTGCGATTCACGACGGCCCGGGCATCCGGACCACCGTGTTCCTCAAGGGCTGCCCGCTGCGATGCGCCTGGTGCCACAGTCCCGAAAGTCAGTCGCCGACGCCCGAGTTCATGCCGCTTGCCGATCGCTGCATCGCCTGCGGCAGGTGTGTCGCCGCCTGCCCTGAGCACGCCCTCGCGCCGGTCGCCGCCACCGCAGGGGCACGGCCTGCCGTACCCCTGCCGGGAAAAGGGGCCAGGCCCCTTGATAGCGGGAGACTCAACCCGCCGGGGGTCAGGCGTGAAAAAACCGACGGTTTCAGACCTGACCCCGGAGGGGTGAAAAAAGCGGCCGTTTCAGACCTGACCCCGGAGGTGACCCCGGAGGGGTGCCGGTTGTGCGGGGCCTGCGTGGAGGCGTGCCCGACCGGGGCGCGGGTGCTCGCGGGCCAGGAGATGAGCGTCGCCGCGGTGGTCGGCGCCATCGAACGCGACCGCATCTTCTACGACGAATCGGGCGGCGGTGTCACCTTCTCGGGTGGCGAACCGCTGATGCAGGCGCCGTTCCTCGCCGCCCTCGTCGAGGAGTGCCGAACGCGGCGCATTCACGTGGCGGTCGACACGTCCGGCTTTGGCGCCCCCGCAGCGCTCGACAAGATCCGGCCCGACGTGTTCCTGTTCGACCTGAAGGTGGTCGACGAGGCGTGGCATCGGGAAATCACCGGCGTGTCGAACCGGGTGATCCTGGAGAACCTCGCGCGCCTGGCGGCGCGCGTCAGCGAGTCCGCGCCGGAATTACAATTTTGCAAATTGGACCAGGTCCAATTACGCACTAGCCTGATCGTGAGGTTCCCCCTCGTCCCCGGGCTGACGGACGGCGACGACAACGTCCGCGGCATCGGGCGCCTGGTTGCGTCGCTCGGCATCACGCGCGTGGACGTTCTGCCGTATCATCGCGCAGGTCTCGCGAAGTACGATCGGCTCGGAAAGAGGTACGCGCTGGCGCAGACCGAGCCGCCGACGCCGGGTCAGGTCCAGCGCGTTGTCGAGCTATTGTCAGAACACCGCCTGACGGTACGGGTGGGCGGTGCGTGAACGTTGTCACGGGTGCTTGGTGCTTTGTGCTGAGAGCTTGGTGCGGTGCTTGGTGCATGGTGCTCGTGCTCGGTGCTTCGTGCTCGGTGCCAGAAGCACCTGGGCACGAGCCCTCCGGCACACAGCACAGCACGTAGCACTCAGCACAGCACGTGGCACACAGCACCGCACGTGGCACTCAGCACCAAGCACGAAGCACTCGTGATCCCCGGAGGACCCCGTCATGACCAACCGTGTTGCCCGCCTGCGCCGCGAGAGCATCGAGGCGCGCCCGTCGCTGTCGACCGAACGCGCGGAACTCATGACCGAGTTCTACCGCTGCGCGCCGGCCGCCTCGGTGCCCGTCACGCGCGCGCTGTCGTTCCGCCACCTGATGGAACGCAAGGCGATCCATATCGGCGAGGGCGAGCTCATCGTCGGCGAACGCGGGCCGTATCCGAAGGCGACGCCCACCTACCCGGAGCTGTGCTGCCACAGCCTCGAGGACCTGCAGATCCTCGACACGCGTGAGAAGATCTCGTTCGCGGTCTCCGACGAGGCGCGCGAGGTCTACGCCCGCAACATCATTCCTTTCTGGCGGAACCGCTCGATGCGCGACCGCATGTTCGCGCTGTTGCCCGACGACTGGAAGGCGGCCTACGAGGCGGGCGTCTACACCGAGTTCATGGAGCAGCGCGCGCCCGGTCACACGGTGCTCGACGACAAGATCTACGGGAAGGGTTTCGCCGACTTCAGGGCCGACATCGACGCGGCGCTGGCCGACCTCGACTATCTGCACGACCCCGAGGCGCTCGACCGGCGCGAGCAACTGACGGCGATGCGCATCTGCTGCGACGCGATCGTCACCTTCGCGCGACGCCACGCGGAACTGGCACGGCAGATGACGGCAACCGAAAAGGACCCCGCCCGGCGCGCCGAGCTGGAGCAGATCGCGGAAACCTGCAGCCGGGTGCCCGAGCACGCGCCGCGCACGTTCCGCGAAGCGTTGCAGATGTACTGGTTCGTGCACCTCGGTGTCGTCACCGAGCTCAATACCTGGGACTCGTTCTGCCCCGGACATCTCGATCAGCATCTGTACCCCTTCTACCGCCGCGAGCTCGAAGCGGGCACGCTGACGCGCGATGACGCCGGGGAACTGCTCGAATGCTTCTGGGTGAAGTTCAACAACCAGCCCGCGCCGCCCAAGGTGGGCGTGACGGCCGCGGAGAGCGGCACCTACACCGACTTCTGCAACATCAACACGGGCGGCCTGCGGCCGGATGGCCGCGACGGCGTCAACGACCTCACGTTCCTCGTCCTGGACGTCATCGACGAGATGCGCCTGCTGCAACCCTCGTCCAACATGCAGGTGAGCAAGCGGAGTCCCGACCGTTTCCTGAAGCGCGGCTGCGAGATCATCCGCAAGGGATGGGGCCAGCCGTCGGTGTTCAACGCCGACATGGTGGTCGCCGAACTGGTGCGTCATGGCAAGTCGGTGGAGGACGCGCGCGCCGGCGGTACGAGCGGCTGCGTCGAGACGGGCGCCTTTGGCAAGGAAGCCTACATCCTGACCGGCTATTTCAACCTGCCCAAGGTCCTCGAGATCACGCTGAACAACGGCGTGGACCCGCGCACCGGCAAGCGGATCGGCATCGAAACCGGCGACCCGCGCGCGTTCGGCACCCTCGACGATCTCTTCCAGGCTTACGGCCGGCAGCTGCGCCACTTCGTCGACGTGAAGGTGCGCGGCAGCAACATCATCGAGCGCCTGTACGCGACGCTGATGCCGGCGCCGTTCCTGTCGGTGCTCGTCTCGGACTGCATCAGGAACGGCAAGGACTACAACGCCGGCGGGCCGCGCTACAACACGACCTACATCATGCCGGTCGGACCCGCGACCGCCGCCGACAGCCTGTCCGCGATCCGGGAACACGTCTTCGGTGGCGGCACGACCTCCGGACCTTCGGACCCCCGGCCTGCCTCGCCGAAGCTCGTCGCTCCGCTGACGAGCAAAGGCGGGACCTCCGGACCCCGTGTCTCCATGGCCGACCTGCTCGACGCGCTCGCGGCCGACTTCGAGGGACACGAGCCGCTGCGCCAGATGCTGTTCAACAAGACTCCCCGATACGGCAACGACGACGAGCGCGCCGACGAGCTGATTCGGGCGCAGTGCGAGCTGGTGTTCCAGGCGATCGACGGCCGCCGCACGCCCAAGGGTTCCACCTACCACGTCAACTACCTCTCGACGACGTGCCACGTGTATTTCGGATCGATGACGGGCGCCACGCCGGACGGCCGCAAGGCGTTCACGCCGGTATCCGACGGCATCTCGCCGGTGCAGGGGGCGGACCGGCACGGGCCGACCGCCGTGATCAAGTCGGCCGCCTGGATGGATCACGCGCGCAGCAGCGGCACCCTGCTCAATCAGAAGTTCACGCCGCAGCTGCTCGAGGGCGAGGTGGGGATCGACAAGCTGGCCGCGCTGGTGCGCTCGTACTTCAAGCTGGATGGCCATCACATCCAGTTCAACGTCGTGACCTCCGACACGTTGCGCGCGGCGAAGGCCAACCCGGAGAAGTATCGCGACCTGATCGTCCGTGTCGCCGGCTACAGCGACTACTTCTGCGACTTGACGCCGGCGCTGCAGGACGAGATCATCGCGCGGACGGAACACGCGGGATTCTGAGGGTAGTCGGGAGACGGTAGTCGGCAGCCGGCCCGTTGGCAGCCGGGCTGTGTCTCGGCGCCGCAGGCGCACAGGCAGACTGCCGACTACGGACTACCGACTACCAGTCATTCGCCCATTGCCCCCGTGGAGGACTCATCATGACAAACCGTCGGTTCCTGCGCGGCGGGCTTGCCGCGCTGTTGGGCCTGCTCGTCATCGCCGGCTTCGCCGCCGTCATGATGGCGCAGGGCGATCCGGGGCAGACCGATCCACAGCAGCGCCTGAAATGGTTCGAGCAGCACCAGGCGATGAAGGCGCAATCGCCCTTCAAGGACCTGCGCTGGCAGTTCGTCGGCCCGACCAACGTCAGCGGGCGCGTCGTCGACGTCGCCGCGGCGAGCCCTTATTCCAAGTACCTCACCATCTACGCGGCCAGCGCGACCGGCGGCCTCTGGAAGACCGACAACGACGGCACCACCTGGCAGCCGATCTGGGACCAGGGCCCCTCGGCCTCGATCGGTGACGTCACCCTCGCGCCGTCCAACCCGAACATCGTCTGGATGGGCACCGGTGAAGCCAACATCTTCCGCAGCTCCAATGCTGGGATCGGCGTCTACAAGTCGATCGACGCCGGCAAGACGTGGCAGCACATGGGACTGGCCGGCACCTACACGATCCCGCGCATCATCATTCATCCCAGAAACCCGGACATTGTCTACGTTGCCGCCTCCGGCCACGAGTGGACCGACAACGAAGAGCGCGGCATCTACAAGACGATCGACGGCGGGAAGAACTGGCAGAAGGTCTTGTACGTCGACACGAAGACTGGCGCGATCGACCTGGTGATGGATCCATCCGACCCGAACACGCTCTACGCCGCGATGTGGCAGCGCGTCAGGGAGAAGTGGAGCGATCCGCGCACCTTCGCGGACTACACGGGCAGCGGCATCTACAAGACGACGGACGCGGGCCAGACCTGGACGCCGATCAACCAGGGGCTGCCCGAGGCGAAGTTCCGCGGCCGCATCGGCCTGGACGTTGCGGCGTCGAAGCCGAGCGTCGTCTACGCGTTCCTCGACAACTACGAGATTGGGGGACCGGCCAGACCGGGCGAGTTGGATTCCTACGGCCGCCCGGCTGCCAACAGGATCAAGGGCGCCGAGATCTACCGGTCGGATGACAAGGGGAAGACGTGGCGCAAGGTCAGCGAACCGGATCCGCCGGCGCCGAGCCAGGAAGAACGGCTGAAGGCGCGCGAGGAAGCGCGCAGGCTGCGCGCGGAGGGCAAGGAGCCGCCACCTCAGCGCTCGAACCTGGCGGGCGCGTCGGGCACCTACGGCTGGGTGTTCGGCCAGATCCGCGTCGACCCCACCAACGAGAACGTCGTCTACTTCATGGGCCTCGGATTGAACCGGTCCACTGACGGCGGCAAGACCTTCTACGGCATCCCGGGGATGCACGGCGACCTGCACGCCCTCTGGATCGATCCCGCCAACCCGAACCTGCTCATCAACGGCAACGACGGCGGCCTGGTCGTCAGCTACGACAAGGGCAAGACCTGGAGGAGCTTCACGAGCGGCATCGGCCAGCTTCCGCTCTGCCAGTTCTTCAACGTGTCGTACGACATGGCGACGCCGTTCCACGTGTACGGATCGATGCAGGACCACGGCAGCTACCGCGGCGTCGTCAACGTCAACCGCGGACCGAAAGGCGACCAGCCTGCCACGTTCCAGGCGGTCGACTTCACCGGCTCGGTCGGCGGTGAAGGCAGCACGCACGCCGTCAACACCGAGGACAACGCGACCGTATACGCGTCGAGTTTTTACGGCAACCTCGATCGCGCCGACATGTCGAAGCCGATGGGCGGCAGGGGCGGTGCCAGCAACACCGTGAACGTGGCGCCGACAGCCGCGAAAGGCGAGCCGCCGCTGCGCGGCCAGTGGATGGCTCCGACAATCCTCTCGCCGTTCAACCAGGACATCGTCTACCACGGCATGCAGTACGTCTTCCGCTCGGTGAACCGTGGCACGTCGTGGGATCGCATCAGCGCGGACCTCACGTACAACGACGAGAAGACGATGGGCGACATCCCGTATCACACGCTGTACGCCCTGTCGGAATCGCCGAAGAAGTTCGGCCTGATCTACGCGGGCACCGACGATGGCCGGGCATGGGTGACGAAGAACGGCGGCGCGACGTGGACGGAGATCGGCAAGGGACTGGTGCCGCGCAAGTGGATTTCGCGCATCGTCGCTTCACAGTACGACGAGGCGACCGTCTACCTGACGCAGAACGGCAAGCGCGACGACGACTTCGCGCCTGACGTCTGGAAGTCAACGGACTACGGCACGACGTGGAAGAGCATCGTCGGCAACATCCCGCTCGGACCGGTCAACGTCATCCGCGAGGACCCGACCGATGCGAAGATTCTCTACGTCGGCACCGACACGGGCGTCTACGTCAGCCAGGACGGCGGCGCGTCGTGGGTGGTGCTGGGCGCAAACCTGCCGTCGGTCTACGTGCACGACCTCATCGTGCACCCGAGGGAGAAGGTGGTCGTGATCGCGACGCACGGCCGCGGCATGTGGGCCATCGACGCGGTGCCGGTGGAAACGTACGGAAAGAAAGGAACCAACTGAACGGGCGAGACGAGTGCTTTGTGCTACGTGCTGAGTGCTGGGTGCATGGAGTCACTGGCACTGACGCCGAGCGCGTCATTCAGAAGAATGAAGCGCGGTGCGTCAGCGCCAGCGCCACCTGAGCACCAAGCACGCAGCACAACGCACGAAGCACTCGTGGCATCAGGCGGCGGGCCGTTATCGCGTGCCGCCGCGCAGTTTCATGTTCGCCAGCGCGAACGCCCACTCGTCGGCGAGTTCCGCGATCCGGCTGTCGGTCGTGCGGATGCCGTGCGACCCTTGCGTTTCGATTCGGATGAGGACCGGGCGATCGCAGCCCTGTGCCGCCTGCAGCGTCGCCGTGAACTTGAACGAGTGTCCGGGCACCACACGATCGTCGTGGTCCGCAGTGGTCACGAGCGTGGCCGGATAGCAGGTGCCCGCCTTCACGTTGTGCAGCGGCGAGTACTTGTAGAGGTACGCGAACGCCTCCTTGTCGT
>Ga0315280_10011346_pt1 | contig 10959 bp, 10 predicted proteins | sample YL17G06_40_MG_FD_203697 | JGI IMG/M metagenome (GOLD analysis project Ga0315280, IMG submission 203697) | Sediment microbial communities from Yellowstone Lake, YNP, Wyoming, USA - YL17G06_40 | ecosystem: Environmental > Aquatic > Freshwater > Lake > Sediment | place: USA: Wyoming | collected... | reverse complement strand
CCACGCAGCCGGTGCACCAACCCGGCGTCCCCCTCCGATCGCCAACGCGACAACACCCGACGGAACTGACGCTCGCTCACTCCCGACAGCCCAGCCCCCTCCGACATGCTCAGCTTCCCCTCCGACGCCTGTGACACTACCCGAAGACGATCCCGCTCTTTCGCGCTCATCCTTAGGTCCATGTCCTCTCAACGGACTGCAACCCACTCCAGCCCGCCTCCGGACACTTCTACTTTGCTCACACCGGACATTACCGCGTTGCGGCGACAAGGGATTCTGGACGCCCGGCGAAGGACCCCACGCAGGACCCGTGGCGCAGGCGTCTCGCCTGCGGTAGCCTGGGGTCGGCCGTCGAGGCGACTGCTGCACAGGGCGGTGGGGCACCGGCCTGCCCGTCTCGGACGAGGGGTCTTCAGCGGCCTTGCCGGCCCATCACCCAGTCTGCTGCCCGGGAGGCCAGCCGAAGAGGTCGCGGAGCACCTCGTAGTTGGCGCGGCGGGTCCTTTCGCCCTGCGGCACGTCGAACGTCGTGAAGAGAGGGTCCACCTGGGCGATCGTTCCCCGCGTCTCCCCGCCGAGGGCGTACTCCTCGAGCCTCCCCGACCGCGCCTGTCGGCGACGGATCCGCTCAATGTAGATCCAGCCCACGAGGCTCAGCACTAGGGTCCGCCCGTGGACGCTCACCGCGTAGGCCACTATCGCGGCCACTCCGAGCCACGCGAATGCGGTCACGAGTGCGCCGAACAGGCCGACGAGCACACTCGCGATCGTGCCCACCCACTTCAGCCCAACGGCCTCGCAGGCAACTGCCAAGGCACAGGCCCAGGCCACGGTCGCTACGCGCGCCCGGAGGATCTGCCCGCGATCGTCCGCGGTTTGGCGCTGCGGGCCTAGCCGCACTCCCAGGGCAGCCGTCCCAAGCCTGGTGAAGGTGAGCCCCACGGCGACGAAGAGGGCACAGAAGATCACCGGCTTCGCCACGACTGTGCCCACCGCCAGCGCGAACTCCACCTCCGGGTGCTCGGCGATGACACCCAGGGCCCAGCGCATGTACTGCCCGTTGGCCAGATCCGGGTAGGCGCGCGCCGACGCGCCCGGCGCGCCGATCCTCGCCGGCGCTTCAGTCGTGCGCGTGGCGGAGGGCCCGGTGCCCGGACCGCCCGTCTTGGCCGCAGGTTCAGCGCGCTCCGCGGTCGCAGCCGATGCAGGCATGGACTCGGGAGAGGGTGTGCGCTGTGCGTGCGCCACCAGTGGTAGTAGACAGAGGAGTATGAAGCCAACGGTCAGCGGACGCGCCATGTCCGAGCACCCCTTCCACGGCCGTGCTATCATACTCGACGCTCGCCTATGTCGGAGGTCACGTGGCAGATCCATCGCGCTTGACGCGTGCGGGGGCCTAAGCTACTCTTCCGATACGGCCGGTCGCGAGCGACCCGGGCCTTGGGTACTGTGCCGACGTAGCTCAACAGGCAGAGCAGCTGATTCGTAATTAGCAGGTTGTCGGTTCAAATCCGACCGTCGGCTCCAGAAAACCGTCTACGGCGCGGCCCGGCCTCACGCGAACCGGGCCGCGAGTCTACGGGGCCCGGTCAGGGCGCGATTGGAGGCATCATGCGCAGGCTTCCGCTACACCTCGTGACGGCTGCGCTGCTGTGCTGGCCCGCCGCGGCTTCTTACACTCTCCGCTTCAACCCGCCGGTCGGCTATAGCCAGGACTTCGACGTCAAAGTCGACGGCGACGCGGACGGACGCGGCAAGCACGTCGACTTCGAGGGCACCATTCAGCTTGCCCAGACCGTGCTCGAGGTACCGGCGGACGAGACGCAGCCCATCACGGTCGAGTTCGTGCTGAAGGGCGGCTCGATTCGCTACAACGACAAGGACAAGCCGCCGCGCTACATCGGCAAGCCCTTCACCGCCAAGCGAACCAGGCTGGGCGTCATCATCGAGGTCTCCGAGCCTCTCAAAGACGAGGAGGATACCGGGATCGACGTGACCGCGGCCGTGCTCTACTCCACCAGCCTGCTGGCCCTTCCCGAGAAGACGATCAGGCCCGGCAAGACGTGGGACGGGAGCCACGACGCGTTCGATCCGCACGGCGACTACGTGCCGGTCACCGCCGAGAACACGTTCGCCGACATGATCGAGCTTGACAGCGGCACAGTACTGCGGGTCGATTCGAAGGGTTCGTTCCCGTACCGCGCCGAGATAGACAACCACATGCTGTACGGCGACCTCCAGTACTTCGTGAAGATGGACATGGACGAGGACACCTGCTCTGTCCGCGAGTCGGATCTGACGCTCTATGGTGAACTGAAGACCAAGATCTTCATCGGGATAAAGGCCAACATCAACGTGCATAAGCTGCACGTCAGTGTGAAGGAAGCCAGCCACCAGATCGTGGACCTGTCGAAGCGCGACCAAGGGGACTCCGGCGGTCAGCCGGCCGACACGGGTGCTGGCGAGGGAGCGGCGGGGAGTCAAGGGGCCGCTCATTCGGAGTAGCCTTCGCGGCGTACCGCCGGAGGCGTGCTGTAGGACGTGCGGGACCCGCGGAACGGAGGCTGCAATGACCACGAAGCCGCCCTTCACGCTTCTCCTGGCCGGTCTGGCGCTATGCGTCGTCGCCATCTCGTGCCGACCGGGGGCGACGGGGCAGGCGGCCGCGCAGGACGCCCCACAGGGCCGGTCAGTGCAGGGGCCTAGCGTCCCGGCCCCCGGCGACCCCGTGTTCTCAGACGACTTCTCCGCCGACGAGCTCGACACCGACCGCTGGGTGCACACTGTCAAGAACGACCTAGCCGAGGACATCGTCGACATCCAAGAAGGACGCCTCAGGCTGGCGGCGAGCACTCTCAAGACGGACGACACCACGGTGAAGTACCACGGTGTCCGCACGAAGACCCAAGTGGTCGACCTCTCCGACGGTCCTCTCACCATCACACTAGACCTCGACTGGAACAACCAGCCGAACGGCTGCTACCTCTCGGCCGACCTCTATCTGTGCCCCGAGGAGGTCGACAGCCCAACAGATGCTGAGCAGTATCTCTGCTGCCAGTACATCGGCGTGCCTCCGGGCCAGAACGCGCGATTCGTCCTCTCGCGGAAGCGCGGCGGCTACGATGAGCCCCTCTACACGGAAGGCTGGCCGGAGAAGAGGGAAGGCCGCAAGATCGGCTTGCAGCATCTGCGGCTGATCGTCGACCGGACGTCGATCGTCGTGGTGGAGAACGACGCGGAGCGTTGCGAGCATCATGATCTGGGGCTGGAGTTCGAGAAGGCCTATCTCTACATCCAGCAGTCGAGCCACAGCAACTACCCTCTGCGCACGGTCTTCTTCGACAACATCACCGTGCAACCGCCGCGGTGAAGCGCGGAACGACAGGCGCGGTTCGCGCGTCTAATCAGGTGGGACCGGCCCCACGAGGCGCAAGCCCCGCCGGCCCCCACAGGCCCCGTCCGTGGGCGGATCTAGGCCGCCGACGGACCATGTCTCTCCGAATGAGTGGTGAGGGGTATGAGACACCGACCGCTACTCGCCGCAATCGCCGGTTCCATAGTTCTCGCCGCCTGCGCATCGCCGGCCGCGAGGGCGGACTGGAACGCCACGGTCGTTCTAGACGGCACCAGGTTCCACCGGGGGATCGTCCGGGTGGACCGCGACGCCTACGAGCCAGGGCGGTACATGGTTGTTGAGGACGACGCGGAACTTGGCGAGGTTCTGTTGTTCGATGTGATCGCGCGAGTCTCTGACATGGACATTCGTGAGGTTCTCGATATCCACGACGTGTGGGATCTCTACCCTGAGGAAGTCGCCACCGTCCTGTTCTTGCGTGAGTTGACGGGTGCGTCGTACGCGACGATCGCGACCCTCCGGAGCGACGACAGGTACTGCTGGAAGGAAATCGCCCGCCAGTACGACATCGACCCCGGGCGCGTCGGACAGAGTCCTCGGTGGTACGAGCTCGGACTCCGCGACGACTGGTGGAAGGAGGACCCGGACGTCGAGCACGCGGTGCTCATCTCCCTGTTGGGGATGGAGTACGGCTACGAGCCGGTCGAGCTGAACCGCTGGTCTCGCGACGGGCTCGGCTACTCGGACATCGCCATGATGCTCGAGCTCGCGTGGCGCTCGGGCCGCGATCCGCGCGAGATTCTCGACATGAAGATGCAGCACGAGTGGCGTTGGAGGACGGTGGCCGATGAGTGCGGGGTCGACCTCGGTTACCTCGACGCCAAGCGGGCCTACCACTGGCACAACTCCGACTTCGCCGGCTACTACCCAAGTGACACTCACAGGTATCACCCGAACCGGCCCAACCGCCAGCATCGGTCGCGTCGTGAGTATCACTGCTACTCGGCCTGGATCCCCAACCCCGATGACGGCTACTACCGGTTCGCGTACTCGTTCGACTACGACTTCTTCTTCCCCTGGGGTCGCGTGTACTACAGCTACTGGTGGCCTACCGATTGCTGGTGGGACCGGGTGTGGTGGGACTGCTACTGGCATGACCCGATCTACCACCCGATCTGGCAGCACCAGGTCCACTGGGTCCCCCGGGGCCGGTACTACGATGACTGGCAGTCCGAGCCGTGGATCATCGCGGATCCGCCGCGCGAGCGAGATGGACGCCGCTACGCCGAGAAGATCATAGCGAAGTACGGCGATTCCGGGAGCGTGCCGGCCAGTTGGGTCCAGACCGTCCGGCGAGGCTCGGATGGGTCGAGCACTGTGACGCGCGGCGAACGCGGCCAGGGCAACTCGACCCGGACCGGAGCCGCTCCGCCGCCGCGCAACCGCGGATCAGACAGCTCTCCGCCGCCCCGTTCGACCACATCCAGGTCGGGGGCGTCCTCTGGCTCGGGTTCGGGCTCCGGCTCGAGTTCGCACGGGTCAGGCGGAGGGTCCTCGTCCGGGTCCGGCTCGCGGAAGTCCGATCGCGCCGGGTCGGGCTCGGGAGGATCACATGCGACTCCGCCGCCCAGCCGTGGATCGTCGGGTTCCGCACCTCCACGCAGTGGGGGGTCCGCGAGATCCGAGCCCCCGCCCTCGTCGGGCGGCTCCTCCGGCCACTCGTCCGGAGGTTCGGACCGTGGTGGCGGCAGTTCTGGGAGCGGGTCACGGAAGAGCGGCCGCAGGTAGCTAGGCACTTGTGCACACACGCTGTGTCGGGGGCGCGGGGTTGGCGTCCCCGACACGTTTCTGTACAGGGCAGTCCTGGGCAGGCTGCGCGCTGTAACAATCGCAAGCTATCCGGTCTCGGACTGCGTGTAGCGGATCCGTGGATGCGTCCTCGTGAGGTGCCTCAGTGACCGAAGTGCCGAGCCAGCCCAAGACCAGGGCGGGATGCCTGATCGCCTTGGCGGCTGCCGCGCTGATGGCGGTGGTCACGTTCCTGATCCTCGGCCCCGTCTTCGTGTCCGCGAGGGAGAAGGCGTCAGAGGCTTGCCTGGGAAGCCTGCGCCAGGCGGGTTCGGCGCTCAGCATGTACGCGCAGAGCAACGACGGCTGCTACCCGCCCGATGGGGTCGACTGGCGACTGGCCGTCACGCCGTTCCGGTGGAGTGAGGCCGGGCCGGTCAGCGACTGGCAGTGGACGTGTACTGCAACGGCGAGCGGGCCGCGGTATGAGCTGAACCCGGCGCTCAGAGGGGCTCCGGTGGGGGCCCTGAAGCTGTCGGTCGCGATGCGCACCATCGCCGTGTTTGAGACGCACGATGGGCGCCGGCCCGCGTATGAGCACATGGGCCAAACAGCCTACGCGTTCGTCGACGGCCACGCCGATCTGTTCGCGCCCGGCACCGAAGGGGGGCTCTTATGGGACCCCTTCGCGGCGACCGCCGGGCAGCGCCTATCCGAGCAGAGCGCCGAGCCACAGCAGCAGGATCAGGGGCGCCTGGGAGACCCATAGTACCGTGCCTCGCACGATCTCCGGCCGCGCTAGGTTTGCGAGCGTCGTGGCGTCATGCGCGTAGGTGGCAAAGCCGTACGCCATACAGATGCCTGCCGCGGCCCACACCATCGCACGTCCCGCCCGGGCCCAGCCTAGCTTGGTCGCATCGCCCCGAGGGTCCTGCCACACCACGCCTGCCCGGCGGGCGATAGGTCCGAGGATCGCGATCAGGGGAAACAACAGGACGAGGAGTTCCAGGCAGGTGTTCGGCGTCACAACAACCGCGGCATACGCGAACGACCTCTCACCGGTGATCTCGCTCCACCATGCCAGGAACGCCGAGTATGCGAGAGCGCAGACGAGGGCGACGAGCACCGAGTCCCATAGCCAGTCGCGCGACCTTGGAGGCACGTCCGGGTTCGGGCGCAGGCGCAACCGGAGCATCCAGCCGGACTTCCAGGCTATGATCGCGGTCATGAAGCCCGCCAGCGCCTCGCCGATCGCGCCCATCGGCCCCTGTCCCGCCGGGCCGGCGCCCGTGAGTCCGATCGCGAAGCCGCCCACAAGCGCGCCCCATGCGGCGGGCGCTCCCCCGAGCACGGCAAGCGCCACAACCAAGGCCAGCATGGGCCTGAGCCCGGGCAGACCAGGAAACAACTCTAGGTCGGGCAGGGCCGCGCTCAGCCCTCCATAAGCCACGGCCACGACCACCGCGACAGCGATCTGTCTCGGCCGGCTGAAAACGCGCAGCAGGTAATCGAGGGTCGTGCTCATCTACCGCGTCACTCCCTATTGGCCACTGTCCCCGCCAGGTCTGTCGGCGTTACAGCCCGGCGGGCCGACCCCGGCTACGCCCACTTCTTGCGGCCCTCATCGAGCATGGCCAGGTAGTTGCCCACCGGAATGTAGTCGGTGAACGTGTTACCCGATCCCAACGCCCACCTGCCGCTGGGCGCGCACGCTTCGATGGTCCGACGCGTGGCAGCGCGCACGTCCTCCTCGGTGCCGTGTGCGAGTAGGTGCACATCGATGCCACCGAGCAGGCCGATGCGCCGGCCATACAGCCTAACGGCCTCTGTTACGGGCATGATGGCATCCTCGAACGAGTGCTTCGCGTCGATCCCAATGTCCATCAGGTCGCCCATGATCTCCCGCAGGTTGCCGCACGAGTGGAGGACGAAGGGCTTGCCGCAGCCGTGCACAGCCTCCACGATCCTCCTGTGCCAGGGGAAGACGTGCTCGCGCAGGAAGGCCGGCGATGCCAGGAGGCCGGTCCTGTGGCCCATGTCCTCTCCCATCCAGCATAGCCGCACGCAGTCGACGGCGGCGACACCCCTGAAGTGCGCGAGCACTCGCTCCCCAACGGCCGCGAACACGTCGCGCACCAGGTCCGGGTCATCGGCCATCGCGTAGGCGAAGCCCTCCGGTCCGAGCAGGCGCGTCGCGTTCTCGAAGACGCCCGAAGTGGTGGAGAAGATGCCCATTCCGTCGGGCGCGCGGTCCGCGAGCGCCTCGAACATCGCGGGCGAGAAGACGCCCGGCTCGGGCCACGCGTAGCTCTCGAAGTCGGCCCTGGTGCCGATGGCGCCGGTGCCCGTGTGGATCCACTGACGGCCATCGGACGCGATGGTCACGCCCAGTCCCGGGAATGGAACCGACACGCGGGCCCACACGCAGTCGAACGTGAGCGCCTCCGCGCAGCGCACGAGGAGATCGGCGCGCCGTCGGAGCTGCTCGGCCTCCGATCCGTACGAGCCGAACGCCTCGCCCAGTACCTTTTCGACGGCTCCGTCATCGGCGCGTAAGTCGATGAAGGGCAGCCGATCCGGCCGCTCGCGTCCCGTCACCACGGCGAGCAGCCGGCGGTAGTCGGGCGTCCAAGTCGGGGTAGAGCCGGTCTGCATCGGCCGAGAGACCTCCTAGCAGCCGCCTCCGCGGGCGTTTGCCCACTCGCTCACGACGGCCTATCATTCGTTCAACCGGAGGGCGCGAAGGCCTTCCACATGGGGCAGAGGGCGGCTAGAAGGCGAGCGCGGGGTCGTGCAGGTCGCCATCACCACAGTGGGCTGCAAGCTCAACCAGGCGGACTCGGACTGGATCCGGTTCTGCTTGGAGCGGAGCGGCCATAGCGTAGTGGACGGCCCCACCGCGGACGCGCACATCATCAACACCTGCACGGTCACGTCTCGGGCCGATCACGACTCGCGCCGGCTCGCGCGGCGGGCCAGGCGGGAGTCGCCAGCGGCGCTGGTCGTGGTGGTCGGGTGTTTGGCCGAGACAGACGCCGAAGCGCTGGCGGCAATGCCCGAGGTGGACTGGGTCGTGGCAAAGGAGGATCTCCCGCTTCTCTGCCACGCGCTCTCCGAGGGGCAGGCGCCCGTGCCCTCGGGGGGGGCTGCACCGGGGCCCTTGGCGCCGCGCCCGACGATACCGTCGCGCGCGCGGCCACAGCTCATCGTGCAGGATGGGTGCGACAGGCGTTGCGCATACTGCAAGGTGCCGCTCGCGAGGGGCCCTCAGCGGAGCTTGCCGGTCGCGCAAGTGGTCGAACAGGCGCGAGCACTCGCGGAGCGCGGAGCGAATGAGATCGTCGTCGTCGCGTGTAACCTGGGCGCGTACGGGGAGGATCTGCGCCCCCGGAGGTCGCTGGCGGACCTGCTGAGCAGGCTCCTCGATGAGCCGCTTCCTCGGCTTCGCCTGACCTCCGTCGAGCCGGATACGCTCACACCCGATCTGGTCCGGATCGTCGCATCGGCTGGTGAGCGCATCTGCCCGCACGTCCACATCCCCGTGCAATCCGGCTCGCCGGACGTCCTGAGAGCGATGGGGCGGGCCCCCGACCTGGAGCGTGTCGAGGAGGCCGTTGCGGATCTCCGGCAGGCGCGCGGGCTGGTCGGGGTCGGGCTCGACCTGCTGGTGGGCTACCCGACAGGGGATGAGCACGAGTTCGAGGCGACCGCCGCGCTCGTCGAGAGGCTCCGACCGTCAAGGCTCCACGTGTTCTCGTTCAGCCCGCGACAGGGGACGCCGGCGTACGCCCTGGGCGATCCCGTCGGCGGCTTGGAGAAGAAGCGCCGGGTCCGCAAGCTGCTTGAGCTGGGCGAGCCCATGACGGCGGAGTTCCTTTGCGCCCACGTCGGCGAGCGCGTCGACGTCGTGATCGACCGTGTCGATGCGGATGGAAGTGTCCAAGGAGTGACCGCGACGTACGCGCGTGCGCGCGTCCGCAGCACAGGCGCGTGCTCCGGGGCGCTTGTGACGGCGAGGGCGGCTAGCGTCGAGGGCGGCGTCTTGATGTGCAACAGCGAAGGGGACGGGACCTGAGGGCGTCGCACGGAACTCGCGGTGCCCCGGCCGCGAGGCCGGGGGCTTCGGGCACCTCAGTCGGAGAAGAAGTGGGTGTGCACGTACGCAGGGATGTCGCGGCCGTTGTACCGCATCGTCACGTCATCGGCGCGCATCAGGGCACAGCCCGCCCATTGCCCTTCGAAGTCCGGTGCGACGTATGTGTACTCACACGTCCATCCCAGGTAGACCTGAATCGTGACTGTCCCCCCACCAGTGATCGTGTCGGTGCACCATTCCCAGAAGCAGTCGGAGTCCTGGTACTCCGGCATGATGTGCGTGTCATAGTCGGTAAGGCCGGCCACAAGGCCAGAGAATTCCTGGTTAGGCAGGACGTCGTGATGGTCCGGGGGACCGTACACGTTCGTGCGCAGGGGATCGGGGTTCCATGTCGGCGGCGTTCCTCCATAGGCCGCTCCCGACGTGGCTAGCACCAAAGCCGTTAGTGCGGTAGCGATGACGAGTGCGGTACGCAATGCTCCCACTCCCTTCGAATCCGGTCCGGGCCCATGGCCCTAGTATCCACGCAGAACCGCGGTGACCGTCGAGTAGATAGGCCTGTCGCGCGATGCGCCGAGGACGGAGTAGTAGGTCTCCGGAGGATCGGCTGGAACGTACTCGCGCTTGGCGGAGTCGAATGTGCGGAACGGAACGCAGGCAGCTACCGTCATCTGGTACATCAAGGTGGTGCGTACGATGATGGGCTCGACGCCGCTCAACCACGCGTAGTCGCGCACAGGGATATTCGTGGTCTGGTGCTCATGCACACACGTCTGGATCACCTCGCCGACCCAAGCCGCCTGTTGTTCGGGCAGACCGGAGACCGGGCCGTCGTACCCGTCAGCGAAGAGAGACAGAGGGACTGGCAGATCCGCGAAGTGCGGCGCCTCCAGCGCGCCGTCGAGCAGGGAACGTAGTTCGGCGGTGACCTCGGGAGCCGCACTGTCTCTGGCCACGTGGTCGAGCTCATCTGACGCGGCGCGACCGCCTGAGGGGTTGTAGAGCACAGTCAGCGAATCGTCGTCGTTGCCGCCCAGGCGCCGGATTCCGAGCTGGCCGGCAGCGAAGACGGCTCCCACGAGGGCGCTGGTGTTCACGTCGCGTCCCTTGGCATACAGGACGTAATCGGACCAAGGGGCCCCCATGCTAACGTCGATCCCGGTTAGCCTCGCTACGTCTTCAACCAGCCGGTCCAGACGGGTTCCGCTCACATCCGACACTGGGACCCGGGAGCCTGGCTTGTCGAGTGCCGCCAAGAGGTCAGGGAGGACGGCATCGGTGCGGTTCCGTGACAGGCCGCCGAGCCGGTATGCCTGGGCTGCGCGCCACTCTTTGGGAGACTGCTCGCGTTTGGCCCCGGGAGCCGTGAAGCTGGACCAGAACGTGGCACCGTCAGATCCGAGCTGAACGTGCCGGACGTCGCCGTACACCCACCTGTGGTGTAGCTCCGCTTCACAGACCCCGCCCATCGTGCGCCGGAGGGTGGTGAACCGCAACGTGGGCACTACCTCGAGGATGGCCAGGAGCGGCGAATCGGCCACGAGCTCCTCGTTCAGGCCGAATCGGCTCTGAGGGCCAAAGCCGCGGTGACGCACTAATGAGCAGTTCACAAATAGTGGATCCTCCAAAAAGGAGAGTCATGCGGTTGTCCAGTAGAGACTGGCATGGAACAGCAGACCAGGAAGAGCCGACAGGACCAAGCGTTGTTGGAGGCCCGTCG
>Ga0315280_10011345_pt1 | contig 10961 bp, 6 predicted proteins | sample YL17G06_40_MG_FD_203697 | JGI IMG/M metagenome (GOLD analysis project Ga0315280, IMG submission 203697) | Sediment microbial communities from Yellowstone Lake, YNP, Wyoming, USA - YL17G06_40 | ecosystem: Environmental > Aquatic > Freshwater > Lake > Sediment | place: USA: Wyoming | collected... | reverse complement strand
TTGCCTTCAATCTGAAAGTCGTCGAAGTAGGTGACGCTGTCGGCCTTGGTCCACAGCCCGACCTTTCCCGCGTCCTGGAACGTGGAGTCTTCCACGTCAAACAGCTTCTGGCCGTCAAAGTAAACGGCAAAGAGGTTGCCCTGAAACGTTACTTTCAGCGTGCTCCACTTTCCAGAGGGGACGGGGTGCTTTACGCCGTAGGTCTTCGACGGGGTTCCCTTGGGGGCAAGCGCAATCCGCGTGTTCTTTTCAACCTTGTAAAGAACGACGTTGTTCTCCAGCGCATTGGCCCGGACGATGTAATAGTTGTCCGGGTCGCGGTAGCGCCAGACTATGCCGCATGCTTGGTCCCCGGCGCCCGAGACCGGCTTGCACTTCACGCTGACGGCGCCGTCCTTTAGATTGGCCTTCTCATAGATCGCCAGCGGGAACCGGCCGCCGGTCTTATCGTCGGAAACCTGGGCAAACACGTTGGGCTTGCTGGGCGCCATGTCGTCCTTCATGACTTCCCACTTGGGGGTGCCGCCGGTGTGCGTCATCGCCACCGTCCAGCCCGCCGGAACGGACCCGGCCTTTGCCGAGTCAAAGTTGATCGTTTGAGCAGCGGCGGAAATCGCTGCCACACACAGTAGAGCAACGAGTCTCAGTTTCATGATTTCTCTCCTTGCCGGGCGGCCCGTCGCCGCGGCGACGGGCGCCCCTGCACTTTGAAATCGCGATGTGGCCGCCATTAGAAGGCAAACCGTGTTTGTAACTCCAGCCGCCGGTTGTTCGCTGCCTCGGAGAAACCGCCACCGCCAAAACCACCGGCTGGCTGGTTGGCCCGGCCAAAGAGCGGGGATGTAATGTTACCGATGATCGGTCCGGGGTTGGTGTGGTTGAGCAGGTTGCGCACCGACATCGAGATGGTCAGGTTGTAACGGCGGCTGGTGGCCGGTGACGAAAAGACGCTCTGCAGTCCGCCTCCCATGCTGAAGCCGCCCCCACCCCGACGGCCCTCTCCCCCGCCGCCTCCAGGCGGGCCGCTGCCTGGGCCACCACCGGGTCCAGGAGATGCGGAAGACGCTCGGGACGATCCCTCGCGCGCTGCCCCGAATCCGATGGTCTTAGCCAATCGCAGGTTTACCGTGATTGAGCCCGGCCCGCGCCCGTAGTTGCGTGGCAGGATTCTCTCGCCCGGCGTCGGATTAGGATCGACCAGGCCGTACTTGGTGGCGATTACCCCTGGCTTGGTCGCGTCCGTAGCGATGCCGGGCCGGGCGTTGAACAACGTGTCTCCGTAGAGGTCGCGGCCCGCGGTGATATCAAACGGGGGACCGGAGTCCACAACCAGGAACGGGCTGAGACGCACATCCCACTTCGTATTAATCGAGCCGCCCAATGAAACGCGATGGCGGAGATCGGTAGACGCCGGCCCGTACTCACCCGTGAAGTCGTACGGCTTCGCCGGAAATGTGCCCAGGCCGTCCGTATCGCTCATCGCTCGGTTCAACATGTAGGAACCGAACAGCGAAATGCTCTGGTTCATCCTGGTGTTGACGTTCACAATTAGTTGGTTCTGATTGTACAGGCCGGAGGACTCCATTAGAAAGACGGGACCCGGTCTGCCGAGTGGAAACACGCCGCCACCCGGGGATTGAGGGTCATAGGTCCCCGGCAGGGGCGCATTGATGTCCTGGGAGCGCAGCATGTGCAGCCCGTGGGAATTCGCATAGGTCACGGCTACAGTCGTGTTGAAAGGCAACTGCCGTTCGACCCCAACGGCGGATTGCATGATGTAGGGCGCCCGCAGCGTGGAACTGACTTGCTGGATGGGCCGGGTCGTCCGGGAGTCCGCCAACACGGAAAGCGGGGGGACCGCCGGAAAGAAGTCCGGATCGGTCACGACGTACTGCTGCTGGACCAGCCCGTTGTAGCGCAAGGCAGTGAGCGTGTTCGACAGGCTGAAGCGGTCGTAAAACATGCCGAACCCGGCGCGCACCACGGTTTTCGGGCGCGGGCCTTTCGCTTTGCCGCCGGGCGCCCAAGCAATCCCGATGCGAGGCGCGAAATCGCGCCAGTCGCGGATGTTGGTCTGGGTTTCGTAACGGAAGCCGAGACTCAACGTGAGATTGGGACGCACGCGCCAGTCATCGCCCACGAACGCTCCCAGATCGACCTGGTGGGCCGAGAGCGCCGGGGTGCCGGAGTTGATGCTGAACTGAGTGGCGCCGCCTCCCAGCGCGCGGATTTGCGACGGCGCGAACCCAAGCCGTTGGAATAGGAGTGTGCGGCGGTAACGTTCGATGGAACTGATCGGCGCCGGCACCGGCTGTCCGGTGCGGTCGAGCGCCGGCTTGTTGTTGGCATCCAATACGGGCGCCAATCCGCCGCCGAAGGTGAACGTGCCGCCGAAATTCTGCGGCGAGACGGTGTCTACCGCCTCCCCGCGCAGACGGATGCCGAATCTCCAGGCGTGCGCGCGGTGGATCACGGAGGTGTAGTTCTGAAACTCGTAGTTGTTCCGGTTGTCGAACGAGCGGCCAACCTGCGCGCCGCCTCCATTGAACGAGCCCAGCACCTGAACCGCCGGGCTCAACGTGTTGGCGATCGTTGCACCGGCTGGACGGGAGAACTGGAAACGCGTCTCATTCACCACGCTCGTTCCCAGCACCGCGGTCTCCGTAATCTGCAACGTCTGGTTGTCGTTGTGGTAATGGTAGCCGCGAGAAACCAAATTAAAGCTGCCGATGCCGGCGTCGCGCACGTCGCTGCGGGTGTAGGTGTAGCGCGCCACCAGGCTGTTCTGGGCGTTGAGCTGGTAATCGATGCGCGGGTTCACCGACACCCGGCGCTGCGGTGTCCGAAAAACACTCGTGTAGGGATCGATGATGGCGAGTGTCGCCGGATCGAGCGTAATGCCGTTGATGATCGCGCCGTTGTCGACCGAATCCCGGCGAATGTCCGCCATGAAGGAGGCGCGCTTGTTGATCGGCCCGCTGAGGTTGCCGCCGTACTCCTTCAGCAAAAACGGCGCCTTCTGCTGCGCGTAAGGATTGCGCGAGTTCCAGAAGCTGTCGGCGAAGTTGTAGTAGGCGGAGCCGCGAAACTTGTCCGTCCCCGGCTTGGTGAAGATCTCGATGCGGCCATAGCCGAGCCTGTCATACTCAGGCGAGAAAGGATTCAGGTTGATCCGGATCTCGCGAATCGATTCCTTCGACGGGAGCTGACCCCCGCTGAATCCGTCGATGAAGATCGAGCCGCCGCCGGGCCCGGCCGAGGGTCCGGCAAGCGCCAAGAGGTCGGCCTGGAGATCGTCCGGGTTGTCAGAGAGCGCCTGCAGGTCATCGCCGCGCAGCACCAGCGCGCTGGCATTGTTGCCGGGGTCGGTCGTGACATTGGTGCCCGGCCTGTCCCCCACCGTCAGTTTCTGTTGAAGCGACGCGAGTCTCAGCCGGATGTTGCGCGTCTGGACGCCGGCCTTCAGCGCCAGCTTGATGGGCTGGCTTGTGAGGCCGGGCGCCGAGGCCTGCAGCACGTAGTCGCCTGGGGGCAGGCCCGCGAAGGAGTACGTTCCGCTGTTGTCGGCGGTGACCGTCTGCGCCAGCCCCGACGGCCCGCTCAGCATGACCGTGGCCTGGGGAACGACGGCGCCGCTTTCATCGGTCACCTGGCCGCGCAACGAAACCGTCTGAGCCAAAGCCGAAAACGAAACCAACGCGAGAGCCAATACGCAGTGAATAAGCCTCATGGAGATCGCTCCTATCCGGGGCACATTCCGATGCCATTTCCAACCTGCCATTTCAGCGCATACCTGCGCTCATGCTCAAATCCAGGTTCCATGAGCCGAGATCCAGCGCCCGGCCGCTCCTCGACGACGCCTTCAGCAGCGGCTCAATTCCAGCCAGCAGCGTGATGGCGGTCACGCGGGAAGGATCACCGTCGTTCTTTGTGCAAGTAACAATGACGGCTTCGCCTGGCTTCAGGTCCGCCAAGTTCAAGGGCGGCAGCGTCTCGATGGCGGTCTGCAGGTCGCCCGGACGTTGCGCCGGAGACGCTTCCCTGGCGGGCGCGGCTGTCGCACCCCCCGTTCGCGCCGCCAGCATTTGTACGACGGTCGCCGACAGCCGGTGCACGGCCGAATCCTGGGTCACTTGTGCCTGCAGGCGCTTGTTGGTGGCCAGGTCGGTCAACAGGACGATGCTTCGTTCCCGCTCCGATCCGGCTACAGTGGCCACGATGTTGCGGAATGAACCGGCCACCACCTCCTCGGCCGTGAACCGCGACCGGTCTTCATTGCTCGTCCCCAGCGCCTTTACCTGATCGCCGACTCGCAGATCCTCGAAAGCGCAGGGCCGGGCGTCACTGAACTTGACCGTATTTGGCGCGTAGCGCCGGAGCACACTGCCGGGTGCGAGCGCAATCACCATCGGCCCGGCGCCGGTCACAGCGGGCGGCTTCACCGTGATTTCGCCCGAGACAGGATTCAGTGCGGTGATCACGCCCCCGACCCCCCGCTTTTGCCACTCCGCTCGCTCGGCTGCGTGTTTCCTCGCGAGATCGGCCTTGCTGATGACGATGATCATGTTGGCCACGAAGGAAACACCGGCACTCTGGCCGCGCGCCAGGATGCGGTCGCCAACAGCCAGGTCGGACACCGAGATCGCCGCCGCGTCTTCGAGATCCTTTGCCCCCGGAGACACCCGAAGGTAGCGGGTCGCTTCTTCCAAAGAAATGCCGATCTCGGGTCCGGCATCGGATTTGATGGTCAAGCGCCTCGCTGCCGGCTCAATGGCCACAATCGCGCCCATCGGGCGGACCGCTTGGCTGGACGCCGAGGCGGCAGGCGTTGCTTGGGGCAACCATAGGCAGGTCCAGGATAGAAAAAGCATCAGCATATGAACTCACCCGTGAATCCGTCGCGAGCCAATCGGGGGCCGTGAAAATCGGGCATCCCCGCTGTTTACGTTAAAACCTGAACCGAGCCGAGAGTTGCAGCCGGCGCGACGGCCGCGCTGCGACAGCGCGCCCAAAAAATGGCGAACTGAGATTGCCTATGTAGCCCGCATAGTTAACCTTGTTCAGGAGATTAAACGCATCCGCTCCGACAGTGGCCGTTGGTCCTCTGTCCTTCTTGGATTTCACCAGGAAGAAATCCCGGGACCAGCGCAAGTCCAGGCCCAGATAACCCGGTCCCTGCAAGCTGTTTCTCCGAACACCTGGCGGGCGGTCGTTCGCCACCCCGTCGCGATTGTCGTCGCGCCCGGTGGTGATGCTGTAGGGCCGGCCGGAATTCGCCGAGAGGCCGATCCCGAGATTCAGGAGTTTGCCCTGGCGCAACGTTCCGAGCAGATTCAGCCGGTGGCGCTCGTCGAAATCCGCCCTCGCCCACTCGCCCGTCAGATCCCGGCTGTTGGCCGGCAGGGAATTGATCCCGCCCGTGTCATTGTATGCCCTGCCGTGGGCGTACTGCGCCATCCCCGTGAAGAAGCGCGTGATGTCACCCTTTAGCGCGAGTTCCAGGGAGTCGCCTTGAACACGGCCCGAAGACTCGACTTGCCGCAGAACGCCCACGTATGGGTTGGGGCGCCCGACATAAGCCGGCGGCAGCGGCGCATTAACGTCGCGTGAGCGGAACGCACTGATCACCCGCGTGCCGATGTAGGTGGCTGTTAGCGTGGTATTCTTTCGGACTTGCCGCTCCACTCCCAGGCTGAACTGCGTGGTGTAAGGAATGCGCACGCCCGGCGCCAGCCGCACAATGCTGCTCGGTTCAGCCGACAAATCCGTTCCCTCAAGAACCGGATTGGGGTAGCCGGGATTCGAGATCACGAATCGGCGCAACCTGTGCCCATCGAACCGCAGCAGGTCGGCGATGGTGCCCGGACCAGTTCGGTCATAAAAAAGGCCGGCTCCTCCGCGAAACACCGTTTTCCGGCTCCGTCCCGGAGCATATGCGAATGAGGCGCGTGGCGAGAAGTTGTCATGGTCCGGAAAGTAGTTCTGGTAGTCGTAGCGCAGGCCGAAGGCCAAAGACAGATTCGGCCGGACGCGCACGTCGTCCTGGAAAAACCCTCCCATCACCATTTCCCAAAAGGCCAAGTAGCCCTCTCCTTGCTGTCGGACAAACGAAAACGGCCTGCCCTGAAGATAGTCTGCCAGCGTGGAGAAGGTGAAGGTGCCGTCGAAGTTCGTGCGGTCGTTGGAACCGCGGCGGCTGATGTCCGGCGCGTTCACGCCGGTCTTGATGAAGTGCTTCCCGCGCGACCAGGAGAGAATCTCATTGAATTGGGCATGATTCTCGGTTGACAGGCGGTCGCCCTGTCCCCCGCCCGCGGAAAAAGCATCCAGAACCGTGATCCGGGGACCGCGATTCAAACTGACGGTCGGGCTCCAGTGCCTGCCGCTGCGCAGGTAGAATTCGTTGACCAGCCTTTTGGTGATGACGGCGCGATGATTGAAATAGATGTGGTGTTCCCGGTTGCTGGCATTGGCGCCGGTTTCGGGCAGATTGAAACCACCCACTCCTTGGTTCCGGCTCGCCTCATCCGTGAATTCGTATCTGAACGAAAGCGTATGGTTCTCACCGGCCTGCCGGTTCACACGCGCCGAGAGAAACGTGTTTCGCTGTGGATGCGGCACGTTGGCATGCATCTCGCCGGACGGCGCCAGGGCGAACACGATTGACTCAAGATCCTCTTCCGCGCGGTTTCCGCTGATCATGAACGAACTTCTCCGCCCGTCGCCCAACGGTCCCGAAAGGCTGCCTTCGAAGATCCGGCGCTGCTCGGGCGGGCGGCTTTGGGCAAACGGGTCCCGCGCGTTCAAGCGGTGATCGCGGAACATGAAGTTGAACGCCCCGTGATACTCGGACGATCCCGGCCTGGTAATGATCTCAATGCGGCCCCGGCCCGGTCGCGAGTACTCAGCCGAATACGGGTTCTGGTTGATCTTCACTTCCAGGATCGCGGAAGCCGAGACGCCTTTCTCCGAAGTCTCCATCCCGTCCACGACCAGGGTCACCCCACCTGTCCCGAGGGATGCCGAACTGAGAGAGCGAGAGACGGCCGCAACGTAGTCCTGGTCCAGCACAGGCAGATTATCGAGCGCGCGGCGCTCCAGTCTTACAGTATCCAGATTCTCGCCGGGGTCCGCGCTCACCACCATGCCTTGAGTGTCAACCGTGAGTTCCTGACGCAGACCGGCCACCAAGAGCACGATCTTCAAAGGCCTGATGGGCCGCCCGGTGACCTTCAGCCGGGTGGTCGAAGGGTTGAATCCTTCGTAACGAATGGTCAATTCGTAGTCACCGGCGGCCACCTTGTCGAACTGAAATTCGCCGGCGGGGCCGCTTCTGACCGTTTGTTCCTGCTGGTCGCCCGAGCGCTTGAGAGCCACGACCGCGCCGGCGACCGCCGCTCCGCTCTGGTCCTGCACCGTTCCTGAAACGGCAGCCTGGCCGGAGACCGTCTGCGCACTCCCGCCCAAAGCCAGCAGGAGCGCAAATGAACAAACCAACAAGCGCATATGAAAATGTCCCATTGAAATAGGTGTCAGCTTTCAGGTGTTAGGCCACTCCGCTCCACCGCTCGGCGCCTGACACCTGGCGCCTGGCACCTGACACCCGACATGCGGTCCAAGGCTAGCCGGTCAATCTGAAACCACAATGAAGATAGTTTTCATACAATTTTCATATTCGGCCTGTACAGCTACAATCGACGGACAGGAAGGCATCCAGCGGAATGAGAATTCTGGTAATCGAGGACGACGTGCGGATGACCAGGCTGCTGCGGAGGGGCCTGCAGGACGAAGGGTGTTCCGTCATCGTGGCAGGCGACGGCCAGAAGGGCCTGGAACTGGCCCGCAACCGCGACCTGGACGCGATCATCCTCGACGTGATGCTGCCGAAACTGGACGGTTTCACCGTGGCCCGCCGGCTGCGCGAGGAAAAGAACCGAACGCCGATTCTGATGCTGACCGCCCGCGATGCCGTTCCGGACATCGTGTCGGGCCTGGACCTGGGCGCGGACGACTACCTGACCAAGCCCTTCTCTTTCAAAGTGCTGGTGGCCAGGCTGCGGGCCATTGTGCGGCGCGGCCCGGTGCTTCAACCTGCGCAACTGCGGGTCGGCGACCTTTTGCTGGACCCCGCCACCCATGAGCTTTTTCGTGGCGAGGAGAAAATCCCGCTGACCAGGACCGAGTACAAACTGCTGGAATTTCTTCTGCGGCGCGCGGGAAAGGTGGTGCCGCGGGAAACGCTGATTGAGGCCGTGTGGGGCCTCGGCGGCGACATTGAAAGCAATACGCTGGATGCCTTCGTCCGGCTGCTCCGAAGCAAGATCGAAGAGCCATCCAGGCCCAAGCTCCTGCATACAGTGCGCGGCGTAGGTTACTGCCTGCGCGAGGAAGGTCCGCCGTGAAGACTCGCTCGATTCGGGTTCGCCTCACCCTCTGGTATTTCGCGATTCTCGCGCCGGCCCTCGGACTTTGCGGCGTGGGGGCCTGGTTCGCGATGCGCGGCAGCCTTTACAGCACCATCGACGAGAGTTTGCGGGATCGCGTGCGGGGCGTACGCAAATTCATCGAGGTGCAGGGCGCTTCCCTGGCGCCGATAGAGATGCGCGACGAGTTCAAAGAGCACTCGGTGCTCGGGCCGGGCGGCGACCTGTTCCAGGTCCGCGACGCGCAAGGCAACTGGCTGTACAGGTCCGCTCCCTTGGAGGATCACGACGTTCCGGTCCTGGCTCCCGAGAAACTAAAACAGCGGTTCTATGAAGACAGACTAATTGGCGGCACCCCGCTCCGTTTGCTCTCGCAAAAGATCGAGGTTCGTGGACAGTTCTATACCGTCCAGGTGGCTGCGCGAATGGAAGAACTCAACGAGGCGCTCGCCCGGTTCCGCTGGTGGCTGCTGATGTCCGTTCCCCTGGTTCTCGCGATGGCGTTGGCGGGCGGGTATCACATGAGCCGCAGGGCGCTGGCTCCGGTTGATGCCATCACGAACACCGCCCGCTCCATCAGCGCGCAAAGCCTGAGCAGCCGGTTGGAGGTCCCTGCAACGGGTGACGAATTGCAGCGCCTGTCGGAAACCCTGAACGACATGTTGCAGCGCCTGGAAGCCACGTTTCATCGGATCACGCAGTTCACCGCCGACGCCTCGCATGAACTCCGAACGCCGATTGCCCTGGTTCGAACCACCGCCGAACTTGCCCTGCACGAGCAACGGACCCCGGCGGATCGGGAGGAGGCAATACGCGAGATACTGGAAGAATCGGAGCGCACTTCCGAGCTGCTTGAGAACCTGCTGATCCTGGCGCGGGCAGACTCCGGAAAAGAAGCGCTCCAATTTTCGGTGGTCGATTTATCGGCGCTGGTGCGGGAGACGGCCGAGCAGGGGCAGAAGCTGGCCGCCGCGCGCCAGCTTGAGTTCCAAGCGCAAATTGAGGACCGCGCGGTGGAAGTGCTGGCCGATCCGCACGCCATTCGCCGCCTGATTCTCATCCTGCTCGACAACGCCGTGAAATACACGCCGCAGCCCGGCAGGGTGTCGCTCTCGCTTACGGCCGCGAACGCTTCAGCCACCGTCCAGGTGGGCGACACCGGCATCGGCATCGCCGGCGAGGAGCTGCCCCATATCTTCGAGCGCTTCTACCGCACCGACAAGGCGCGCAGCCGGGAAACGGGCGGAGTCGGTCTTGGGCTGGCCATCGCCCAATGGATCGCCGAAAAGCACAAGGGCCGAATCACGGCGCAAAGTGAACTGGGCCGAGGCACCGTGTTTCAGGTCAGTCTTCCACTCGCGGAAGCCGCACCGGAGAGGGCCGTTTGAGTCTCGCGTGTGCGGGCGTGGTTGTCCCCGGCCGCAGCCGGGCTAGCGGTCGATCAACTGCACGGGGATCGGCACGGTGGCCGGAACCGGCTCGCCACGCAGGTGGGCGGCCACGGTCTGGACGGTCTTGCGGCCGATCTCGCCGGGCTGCTGCGCGATGTCGCCCTTGAGCGCCGTGCCGCGGCGAATGGCCTCGCGGGCCTCCGGTGTGGCGTCAAAGCCGACCACCACCAGTCCCTTGCGGCTGGCGCTTTCGATGGCCGCCACCGCCCCCAGCGCGCTGTCGTCGTTGATGCCGAAGAAGCCGGCCAGGTCGGGGAAGGCCTGCAGCACGTCCTCGGCGGCGCGCATGGCGCGGTCCCGCACCCCGTCTCCGTTGGGAGCGGCGACAACCTTCACGTTCGGGAATGCCGCAATCGCTTCCTGGAAGCCGGCCACGCGCTCCAGGGCCGTTTCGGTGACCGGCTGGTGGATGATGGCGATTTTGGCTTCCTTGCGGCCAGCCAGCAACTGCCCCATGAACCTCCCCGCCAGGCGGCCGCCCTCGGGGTTGTCGGAGGCGATGTGGGAGACAACCGGCGCGTTGAGGGCCCGAATGTCGGCGGTGAACACGGGAATGCCGGCCTGCCGCGCCTCGGTAATCGCCGGCCCCGCCCCGGAGGAGTTCACCGGGCAAACCACGATGGCGCTCACGCGGCGGGTGATGAAGTCCTTGATCTGGTTCTGCTGCCGGGCCAGGTCCCAATCGCCGGAGGTGACCACCAGGCGGAAGCCTTGCTTCTGCGCCTCTCCGCGCATGCCCTGTTCCAGCTCGTTGTAGAACACGTGCTCCTTGGTCAGCAGCGTCACCCCGATCACCGGCTCCGACGCTTTCCTGGAACAGCCGCCGAAAAGCAAGGACAGCAGTACAACAGAAGCGAGCCAGGCACGACGTTTGAGAAAAGACATAAGCGACCTGGAAATGGGACGCCCGCCGTGGCGGGAACGCAGATCTGACAGATTTGACCTGCGTTCATCCGCGTTTATCTGCGTCTCATTCCAACGTACCAATGTATATCGAAATCCGGACCGGCGGTGGGGCAGTTCTTGACCGCCGGCGCTACAACGTTTTTCACGGCAGCATTGGGGTTAGCCGGCGGTCGTGACGGCT
>Ga0315280_10011343_pt1 | contig 10962 bp, 7 predicted proteins | sample YL17G06_40_MG_FD_203697 | JGI IMG/M metagenome (GOLD analysis project Ga0315280, IMG submission 203697) | Sediment microbial communities from Yellowstone Lake, YNP, Wyoming, USA - YL17G06_40 | ecosystem: Environmental > Aquatic > Freshwater > Lake > Sediment | place: USA: Wyoming | collected... | reverse complement strand
CTCCCCTCTATCTAAACATTATTAAAGGCGTTAACAACTTTATCAAGCTTACTCCACACTCCGATACAACAAGGAAACATTAACAATTGCACTAAACCATCTTATCAACGAAAAACCATAATTTGAAAGCCTAAAAAGAGAGATGCCCATTACTTTTTCGCTGACCTACGCCTCATGTACAAAAATATTCCACCAGCACCTAAGGCTATCACTACAATCACAGCAATCAACAATTCAATAGGCAATGTAAGCGAGGGCGGCGAGGGCGCTGCTCCCCCGACAATTGAAATCACATGGTAAGACACGTCGTTGGACGTATCGTTGTCTCCTAAAAGAATTGCCTCTGCCTTTATTGTGCAATTGCCCAGAGTGAGGCCTGAGGTGTCCCAACTGAAAACTATAACATCCTCAGTTCCAGATTGCAAAGTCACGTTAGCCCTTGTGTCAATTGGGTGTGTGGAGTTATAGTAAGTTTTAACATCAAAAGTTTCTGAAAGATTCCCCAAATTCTTCACAGTCACATTAATTGACACAGACTGACCAGCAGATACAGACACAGGAGCAACAACTCCAGTGACGGCTACGTCACGCCACAAAGGATACACAAAAAAGCCACCAGTTGACGTATGTGTTATAGCCACTAAATCCATTGCGGTCGAATCCCATGAACGAAGTTTAGTATCAGAAAATTGCAAATCACTCATGCCCACTACTTTAGCTTTGAAAGTCACATAACCTAAGATTCCGCTTCCAGCTGCACCATGCTCGGGATAAAGGAAGATAATCCGCCCAGCAAAGAGCCATCCTCCAGTGTTGTTTACTGTTGTGCGCAATGGAAGAGTTGTCTGTCCAACTGACTCTGCATAGTCCTTGAGGAAGGGTCCCTCAATGAAGCTAATAGCTTCCAAGACAATGGGATTGAATGTCAAATTGAATTCCCAAGCATAGAGTTCGGTAACATCAGCAACGGTTATGGTGACGTTGAACAACTCATTAGGTGCCTTAGAAATAATCTTCGGCTCCACCGCCACAGTGGCAGTTGGAAGCCCCACAGCTACATTTCCAACAACTAAGGCACTTCCCAAAGCAACTAAGAGAGCACTTACTATGAATATCCGCAATGATATCCCACTCATTTTCCAAACTCCCTTTAATAGCTAAGCCTACTAGACCAAGAACACTTTATCAGCTTTTCCCAAGTCATATTTAACCCAAGCAACTTACAAAACAAAAATTGCGACTTAACAAGCATCTATTTTCTCCTTCTTCTTATAAAGAAGAACGCAGAAACGCCTACTACCGCAACGACAACTATTGCACCCGCGAGGAGTTCTAAAGGAATTCCAAACACTCCACCACCAGCCGCATTTCTAAAGGAACCATCTGTGAGGAGAAAATTTTCTATCTTAGCTGTCTTACTGCCTATATACGTTATGAGAATTGTTTTGTCCTTGTCAAAATGCAAAGATGATGCACCCCCAGACATTACCTTAAAAGTGACTGAGGCTAACACCCCGCTACCTGTTGCTCCATGAGGAGGAGCTGGAGGTTTAAACAAGGCGCCAGCCCCTATGAGGCCTGCATCGTTGTCTTTTTTGGGGGTTAGCCAAAGTGTTTCATTAAAGGCTTTGAGGAAAGGCCCTTCTGTCACTTCTATCACATTGAGAACGGCTGGATTGAAAGTGAGTGTAAATTGCCAACTATAGAGTTCGGAAACATCCGTTATGGTAACGTTGATGTCAAACGTTTCGTTTGGCGGTATATCTCTCACTTCGGCAGGTTCAACAGCAATATTAGGTTCAGGCGAAGCCTTTGCCCCCTCGCTTATAGAGAGTATGAGGATGCAAGCCAAGAATAGAAACATTAGTTTTATATTCCTCTCCACTTTGTTCACCCTCTTATAGAGTTCATATATTGTAAGAAAAGTGCTTTATGAAACTATCGCATTTCACTCGTCTCATTAAATTTTTACCCTCTGCACTCATGTCTCTCCGTAATGATCTACAACTTCGTTGACATCTCTTAAATCGACCCATCCGTCCTCGGTAATGTCGCATGCTGGTCCCCAAACTGTATGCCATGTTGGACTTGATGTCCAAAAATGACCAACTACCATTCCGACATCGTCAATGTTGACACATCTATCAGGAATTGGTTTCAAGACGCCCTCGTACCAACCGCATATATCACCTTTAATCCTAACCTCGAAAGAACCGCCCGCCAAGGAGTTATCTGCAGTATCCATTTCTCCCAGAACCGCAACCGCAACAGCACTTGGAATATATATTCCCGGCTTAACATTAGGCGTATTCCACTCAAAGACCAAAACAAAAGCTTTACCAGAATCCAAAGTCACCATCCTAGAACCCACAAGTATTGAGTTAACATAGCATTTAACTTCAAAAGCTTCCTTTCCCTCTCCTTGATTTTCAACCTCAACTTCAATATAAACAATTTCACCTCTATACGCGAAAGTGCTATGAGAAGTGTTGGGCGTCACACCACGCACAGCAACATCATGAAGCTCCATACCAGTCCTATAAAAAATGTCATTCACCAACTGAGGATAACGTGGAGATGCCCATGCCACCCAAATAGTTAAATCCGTAGCCTGCACAGCAGACGGCCATTGATCATCTTCCAAAGCCGTGGTTAGTTGAATATCACTCGACCATAAACCATAGAAAATTTTATAGTATACGTCTCCATCATGTTGGTTTCTGAAAGAGTCCCAGAAAACCCATATTCTCTCATTTGCTGTTTGCATTATGAAAGGATGCGTATTTAGCTTAGCATCAAACGTTAATCGGACTTCCCAAGACCACGTGGTACCATTATAAACTTTGTAGTAAATATCTTTCGCTTCTTTAGACCAAACCATCCATATGCTACCATTCACTGCCTGCATACACGAGGGATAATAGTCATCCCGATAATTGTTTTTATAGTCAGTCACAAGGTGTGTGTCTTCAGACCACGTTTGACCAGAGTCAGATGAAACCTTGTAATAAATGTCAGCGTACTGCGGCTCATAGTCAGGCGGCAACGGCGTTGGTAATCTGCCAGAAGTCCAAAAGACCCAGACTCTTCCATCAGACGCTTGCATAATTGAGGGAAAATCGTCACGACTTGGATCCGTTGTCAATTGAGTGTCGCCAGACCATGACACCCCATTGTCTGAAGAGGTCTTATAAAATAAGTCAAAATTGCCAGTTCTGTCAGATCTCCAAACAATCCATATTTTCCCGTCTCTTGTCTGTAGAATTGAAGGAAAAAGATCCACACTAAGGTCAAAGGTTAGTTGGATGTCGCCCGACCATGATGAACCACTCCAAATCTTATAGAAAATGTCATAGTTATCTGTTCTGCCTGAATGCCAAGCCACCCATATTCTTCCGTCACTTGTTTGGGTAATAGCGGGATCCCAATCATCGTTAAGGTCGGAAGTCAACCTTATATCCGTTGACCAAGTGACCCCGTAGCCAATTTTCACGGTTGTTATTATGACAGCTAAAAAAAGAAACGTTGCAAACGTGATGGACATGAGTTTTTTATTCATTCGTAAATCAGCTCTGAATTAAATGAAAAAAAGGGGGAGATAGATTGATCTGCTTCCTTTTTGTTAGGCAACGGCAATAACGATGTACATCGTGTTGTCGGTAATGTCTCTTTCGTAGGGATGCGAGTATGGGTCTGGAGGAGCTGGGGTTTTGGCAATTATGATCGTGTTGCCAAGTGTGATGTCAGCTGGTACTACCCAATTGAATGTGAATGTTTGCGTTTCTCCGACTCCTAGAGTTGTTGTTGCAGTTCCAATTGTGCCCACTCCGTATACTTCCAAGGTTAATGGGATATCGTGTTCTATCTGTTGGCCTTGGTTTTCAAGGGTTACTTGGATTACAACAGTACCTCCGACGTGTGCTGGATTTGTGAGGTTATAGTTGGCTGACATAGCTATTATGGCGCGGTCGTGTACTACAGGGTGCACTTTGAATTGATTGGCTCCTGGAAATATTCCTGCCTTCCACTGTCCCGTGGTTTCGTTTAGGTAGAAACATCGCCCTATAGCCCAGTACTTTTTGACCCAGTACGGCCAGTTGTATGGACCTGTTGTGGTTGCCCATCTGTAATCGCCTAGGAAGAAGTCGGCTGGGATGTCCATTTTTTTATGCGAGTCTATGGTTTCAACCGCTGTACTAATTGTTCCTAGTTTCCTGCCTTCGTCTTTGCTGAATATATCAAAGTCAACTCGTACTTGGTATGATTTATCAGTGGGGTTGCCAACCTTTGCCCAAAGCGTCTCGTGTTCTCCATCTTCTACTTCTTCGAAAACCGGGTGTTCTAACCAGATCAAAGTATTTACAAGGTCTGGGTGGTCACCAGCCTGCATCCAGCCCAAAACCGTCAGAGTGTATTGGGCTGATCTGCTTACACCGTTGTTGTCTGTCACGATTAGATTGACAACATATGTTCCCTCTGTGCCTGCAATCCACGTCTTTTGTACTATTTTGTCAGTTGCGTTAGTTCCATCACCAAAGTCCCAGAAGTAGCTAACGATCCAGCCGTCGTCATGGGAAGCGCTTGCGTCGAAGGTGAACTGAGTTCCTACAGTGCCAATTGGCGGCGTCACAGTGAAGATGGCAACCGGCGGCTGATTAACTGGTCTGTTGTCAAAGACGCCATCTTCAGCCAAGTGTTCTAAAGGAACAGAAACGCCCGAGATCACCGTGATGAGTTTAGTCTTTGTAAGATCTAGCGCTGTTACACCTACACCAACCACTTTGAATGAGACCTTTGCTAAGGTTCCGCTGCCGCTTGCCCCTTGCGGTGGTCGGGGCCATAGCATTTCGCTTGCTACGACATAACCAGCAGTATTGTTAATTTTCTTTGCTAGAACAATGGTGGTGCCAGCGGTTTTAAGGAAGGTGCCTAAGGTGCCTATACTGATGTTTGCCATAGCCTGAACTATGCTAGGATTGAAGAACATCGTGAACTCCCAAGCGTAAAGGTTGTCAACAGCGACTTTTACATTCACGGTGAAGATGCTGTTCACCGTTTTTGTGGGATCTTCGATAGATGCCGGATCGACATACATCTTGGCTGTTGTTAGGGATGTTCCAACGCCTGTCATTGTGTTGATTAGCAGCAAGGCGACAAGAGATAGCCAAATTATATTTTTTCCTCTCATTCTCTTCACCTCATGGGAAATACCATCCGGGATAACCATTCTTGTATCCAGTTTTTCCGTAGTGTTCGTAGGCGATTTTCGAGATGTCAACTATGTCTATGCCGAGGTCTTTGTTTACGTCAATCCATGGGTCTCTATCGGCATGTGACCACGGATAGTATTCGTAGAAGTGACCAATTGCCAGTCCCAAGTCGTCGATGTCAACCTTTCCGTTGAAATACGGAATCGGCTGCCCTACTGTATAGTAGTCAGGTCGTATCAGTTCTCTGAAGTAGTTTTTGTTAGCCGTCAGCAGTATCCACTGGCCTTTTTCGCGACTAACATACTTGAATGCACCGCTACCTGTGAGTTTGCCCGTGGTTTCGTATTCTCCTTTCTCTCTAGATTCTGATGGAAGTATATTTTGCCATATGTGCTTGGGTATCATTGGTATTCCTCCTACCCAGTGAAGAGCCCAGCAGCTTTGGATTTTATAGTAAATGTCCACAGTGTAGTCGTCTACCGCCGTTGCGTGATCCATGTCTACCACAAGGGGGTAGAACAGTGAAGCGAAGGCATCCTTCATGTACTGGAAGGTGAATGCTACGTCATGCGCGGTGAACGGTTGGTTGTCATGCCACAAGATGTTATCATAGAGTTTCAACGTGATCTTTGTGGCGGGCGTCCCAGCGTTGTCCCATATTCCCACCGTCCAGCTCTTCGCCATCCATGGTATATCAGCTCCTGTGTATGGGTCAGATGTTAGTAGAAAGTCATAGACTTTGTTCAAGAATTCCCAGTCCCAATAGAAATCGGCCTGAACAGGGTTGAAGACATCAGCGTCGCACATGAACCCATATCTTATTGTGCCGCCTTTTTCCCAAGTTCCAGCATGACAATTAAGGAAAGTCCACCATGAGTTTGCACCAGCAGTGCCCATTCCAGAAATTACCTTTGTGTTAACTATGCCTGTCCAAGGAGAGTCCTTGTATCTTTCTTCACCTGCCCAGTCTCCGTAATTTTTCCTGTAGCCTATCGCACCTGCTGAGTGCCATCCAGGAATCATAGGAACTTGATCCATCAGTATCTCTTGACATTTCTTGCAAGGTTCTTTTGCTGAGTCCATATCTTGTGCAAACTTGAGCAGCTCAGCCCAGTGGTCGAATGTCGAGTTGGTGAAGAACACGTAGTTATTTGCCCAGTCCCTTCCCGCTAGATAATAGTCTATTCCGAATTTACTGTGATACTGATCATACAAAAAGTCTGGGTCTCTATAAGGTCCCCAGCCTCCAGTGTATAGGTGATAGTTGTATGGCATTTTCATCACAGCTTCCCAGCACGTTGTCTTAGGCACTATATGGGCGTCAACAGGAAGTCCGACTGTGACCATTTCGTATAACATATAATCTCGGCCCCAAACCAGTCTGTCGGGATCGTCGCTTCTTATGTAGAAGATCAGTGAAGGCAATTCTTGCCACAGCCCGCTCGTTTGGTTGTAATATTCTCTCACACCATCACTGTCATGATCTTGATAGCCAGCGTCAGTAAGTATTTGTGCCGCCGCATCCCGGCTGTATGGATATTTTCTCACAGTATCAGTATACCATTGCGTCCATTCAGTTGCTATCGGTGAATTCAACAAAGCACCGCTGAAAGTCTTTAGCTGTAGTTGAAAGAACTTTTGTCGGTCAAATAGGTAGGCTATCGCCCTTCTAACGTTCACGTCACTTGTTGGCCATTTTATGTTATTCATTTCAAGGTTGTACATATCAATCATTGTCAAAGGTTCAACCACATAATGGGCTGGATCGTCCAAGAGCTGTGTATACGTGGTATAGTCTAAAGGCCAATCTATGATATCGATTTGTCCTGTACGCAGAGCCTCAAACTCAGCGTCACGGCCTGCAAGATACACCTTTATGAGAATGTTGTCAACTCGCGGTCCAAAGTTTTCATACGTTTCTGGTGATGCAATCACTGGAACAGATATGAAAGCCAAAGCTAATGTTGAAATTAGCACTGTTGAAAGCAGTATACTCTCTAATGTTTTACGATTACTACGCATTTTCTCTTTTCTCCTCTCTGTTTCAGCATTAAAAGCTATAGTTTAAATAACCATTTAAAGGTTCTGGAAGCTTCTTCTAGGTGTCAAAAACGAGTTGAGCACGCTCCAACTAGGAAAAAACTAAAAAGTAATATATATCGTATCCTTATCATAACACAAACGAGCAATACAAGGAAGAAGACTATTGGGTCTGCGAGGCTACATAATTAAAAGAACTATATACTCTATCGCACTTCTATTTCTGGTCATTACCCTTAACTTTACTATATTCATGTTAATGCCAGGAGGCCCTATGGCACGCTTAGCTAACCCAGCTAAGTTGCGCACTCAGCAGCAAGTTGAGGAACAAATGAGACATTTTGGACTGCTTGATCCACCACTCGTTAGATATGCCAAATACGTGAGAAATATGTTAACCTTTCAGTTCGGATACTCATACTACACCGGAGAACTCATATCCAATGAGATTGGCAGCCGACTTGCAACTACCCTTTCACTAGTTGTGACAGCAGAAATAATAGCAATTGCCATCGGCCTGGTTTTTGGAGTCATAGCAGCGCATAAAAGGGGAGGAATTTTCGACACTTTATCCTCGCTTACATCAGTAATAACAAATTCGTTACCAGTTTTCTGGGTAGCAATGGTCCTTCTATTAATATTCGCTTACGGCTTAGGCTGGTTTCCCATGGCCCACTCCTATCCTCCAGAATGGGCTCTTCCGGGTCAATGGCCTACTAACCCATTAATCGAACTTTTAGTCCGACTTCGTCATATGTTCTTGCCAGCAGTTGCTCTGGTGATAATTCTCGCTGGAAGTTACCTTTTATTGACAAGAGCCTCAATGATTGAGGTTCTGTCGGAGGATTACTTGGTCACTGCAAGAGCAAAGGGATTAAGTGAAAGAAAGGTACTCTTCAAACATGCCTTTAAAAATGCATCGCTGCCCGTGATAACTTATATAGCCATTGAGTTCGGATTCATGCTTTCTGGGGCAACACTTACGGAAACTGTTTTCTCATATCCAGGCCTTGGACTCTGGATTTGGCAATCAATAGACTATACGGATTTCCCAGCGTTGCAGGCCATTTTCTTCATTATAGCTTTATGCGTAATTATAGCCAATTTCATAGCTGACCTAGTTTATGGGATCATTGATCCACGAATTAAGTATGAGTGAGAGAGATTGTCAAAAACAACAGAATCCAAAGTTAAGTCAAGGCACGCACGCTTTTACAAGAGATATACAAACTTTTTGATGGTTCTAGTACACAACAAAAGAGGAATGCTAGGCATAGGGATTCTCATTTTTTTCACCGTGCTCGCTCTGGCTGCTCCTCTATTGACACCATATGACCCACTCTATTCCCCAGAAATAATAGCAGCCGACCTTACTTACCCCACATGGCTTAAGTACTTGCCAGGGTATGAAAAAACAAGTGAAAATTTAAACCCCATTAAAGACCCCGGCTTCACGAATAATATATCGGTTCAACAATGGGTTTTTACCCCATTTCCGCCGAACCTAAACCTCACACTTAGATACGTTGCTGACGTAGGAAGCCCGCAAAGCCCTCTAGGATGTGTCGTCATATCTCTCCAGCGAGACCACGTAGAACCAGCCGAAGAAGCTAAAGCCGTTCTAACCAAAGAGTTCTACTATCCTTATCTAGGTCCGCCTAAAAGGTTCATGGGCCAAATTTACACAAAAGCTGAAGGCGTCAAAAATGTGTCACAATGGGGCGTAGAAATTAAAATTTTCATTCAGCGGGGGAACGAAGAAAAGAATTATTTGTGGAGCGCGAAACAAGGAGGAAGCTACAAAAGTGAAGCATGGATAACACCAAACATCTACGGTCACGATGTTTATCCTCCGTTAATAGACTCATATAAATTGGACCCGATGGGGACAATATTCTCCCAACAAACCAACTATATGTACGGCGTTGAAGTGCTGTTCAGCAAAGACGTGCAAAAAGCATCTGTCTATATTGATAACCTTGACCTGAAACTCTATGGCAGTGCCTTTGGTTTACTTGGAACCGACAATGCCGGGCTAGACATATATACACAGCTTATATATGGAACAAGAATATCGCTCCTTGTAGGCATACTTGCATCTATAATATCTGTGTCTCTTGGATTAACTATAGGGCTGTTTTCGGCTTATCTTGGGAGAGTGGTCGACGAAGTATCGATGAGATTCACGGACATGTTTCTTGTCCTACCGGAACTGCCGCTGTTACTAGTAATCATAGCAGTATTGGGGCCATCAATATGGAACATTATCCTAATTACTGGCTTTCTCGGATGGATGGGGTTTGCTAGGACAGTCAGGTCACAGACACTTAGCCTCAAAGAAAGACCCTTCATAGAAGCTGCGAGAGCTGTGGGAGCTGGTAAGCTCCACATTGTAACACGGCATATTCTTCCAAACGTCATGAACCTTGTCTACGTTACGTTGGCCATGTCAGTGCCCTATGCCATTATGTCGGAAGCATACATAAGCTTTCTAGGACTCTATGACCCATACATAATGACATGGGGAAGAATGTTTCACGAAGCTGAAGCATTGCCTGGCGGTGTTCAACGATGGTGGTGGATAATTCCACCTGGCTTGTGCATAGCAGCCATCTCGATTTCATTCATCCTCATTGGATATGCCCTCGATGAAATACTCAACCCCAAAATTCGAGAGAGACGTTGACAAAGGGTGTGAACTTGAAAAGAAGTTTTATATCAGCGTGTTGTGTTAGCTCTATATTCCCACTGCATGAAAGTGGAATTCCGATTAACCATGTTTAAAAGGCGAGTTGAAATGCCAATTTTGGACGTTCACGACCTTAAAACCTTCTATTCTACGCAGAGTGGCTTCGTAAGAGCTGTGGATGGAGTTAGTCTTCAAGTGGAGAAAGGGGAAGCATTGGGACTAGCTGGAGAGTCCGGATGCGGCAAAACCACCGTTGCCTTATCTATATTGAGAATTCTTCCTTCAGGAGGTAAAATAATGGGAGGAAAAATTCTCTTTAAGGACAACGATATCGCAAAGTTTAATGAAAAACAGATGAGAAAAGTCAGATGGAAAGGCATGTCCATTGTATTTCAGGGAGCTATGAACGCCCTTAACCCGGTTTTTAGATTAGGAGATCAAATTTCCGAGGCTATCTTGACTCATGAACGGAAGGTAAGTAAGAGAGAGGCGATGGAAAGAACCAAGAAACTATTAGAGTTGGTTGGTCTTGAACCCAAAAGGGCAAAAGATTACCCCCACGAGTTAAGTGGTGGGATGAGACAACGCGGGTTGATAGCCATGGCTTTAGCATGCAACCCGGAACTCCTAATCGCGGACGAGCCCGGCACAGCATTAGACGTCATTGTGCAGGCTCAAGTGCTGAACCTTATGGAAGAACTAAAGAGAAAACTGAACTTGGCAATGGTGCTAATAACTCATGACCTATCTATAATTGCTGACACTTGCGAAAAAGTCGCTATCATGTATGCGGGGAAAATAGTGGAACATGGAGATGCTGAAGACATATTTAAAGAACCATTACATCCATATACGCAAGGACTCATAGGAGCCTTTCCCAGCATAAAAGCGGCTAAAAAACGTATCAGTTCGATTCCTGGTCTCCCACCCGACTTGTTAAGTCCACCTTCAGGTTGCAGATTTCACCCAAGATGTTCGTACGCCAAAGATCTCTGCAAATCAGAGGACCCAGTGGAAATAAGG
>Ga0315280_10011342_pt1 | contig 10962 bp, 8 predicted proteins | sample YL17G06_40_MG_FD_203697 | JGI IMG/M metagenome (GOLD analysis project Ga0315280, IMG submission 203697) | Sediment microbial communities from Yellowstone Lake, YNP, Wyoming, USA - YL17G06_40 | ecosystem: Environmental > Aquatic > Freshwater > Lake > Sediment | place: USA: Wyoming | collected... | reverse complement strand
GGAACGTCGTCCTTTCCAGGAGAATTCTCTTAGAAAAGGAACGGGAAATGCTGCGCCAGAAGACCCTGGAGACCATAGAGGAAGGGCAAATTGTCGAAGGGGTGGTCAAGAATATAACCGATTACGGGGCCTTCATTGACTTGGGGGGAATCGATGGCCTGATGCACATCACGGATATTTCCTGGGGGAGGGTCAACCATCCGGCGGATGTGCTCACTCTCGGCTCGACCATCAAAGTCAAAGTTCTACAATTTGACCGCCAAAATCAGCGGGTTTCATTGGGCCTGAAGCAGACCCTCCCCGATCCCTGGGAGCAGGTAGGCGAAAAGTTCCCCATCGGGACGCGAGTGAAAGGGAAAGTGATGAGCCTTACAGATTACGGGGCCTTTGTGCAGTTGGAAGAAGGAGTGGAAGGCTTGGTTCACGTCTCCGAGATGTCCTGGACCAAGCGGGTCAAGCATCCCTCGAAGATTCTCTCCGTGGGAGACGAGGTGGAGGTGATGGTCTTGGACGTCGATCAGGCCCAAAAGCGCATCTCTCTCGGGTTAAAGCAGACCAGTAGGAACCCCTGGGATACGGTGGCCGAGCGCTATCCGGTAGGCACAAAAATCCAGGGCCGGATTAAGAACATCACGGAGTTTGGCATTTTCATCGGAATCGACGAGGGCATCGATGGTCTGGTGCACATCTCCGATCTCTCCTGGGTTCAGCGCCTGAAGCATCCCTCGGAAGCCTTCAAAAAGGGTCAGGAGGTTCAGGCCATCGTCCTGAATATCGATAAGGAAAACCAGCGTTTCTCCCTGGGCGTCAAACAGATTCAAAAGAACCCCTGGGATGATCTCCATCACCATTTCAAAGTAGGACAGTTGGTCAAGGGGAAGGTAACGAATGTCACGAAATTCGGAGCCTTCGTGGAGATTGAGCCGGGAATCGAAGGATTGGTGCATATCTCCGAACTCAGCCATCAGAGAGTGGAAAAGGCCACGGATGTGGCCAAGGTGGGGGATGAGGTCGAGGCTGTGGTCATTAACGTGGAACCCAAGAAGCATAAAATCGGCCTGAGCATCAAAGATATAGATCGCTATCGTTCGAGCACCTCTCGGAAAGAGATGGCTGCCGGCTATGATGACGAAACCTCCGAATTCGGTCGGATGCTAAAGGAAGGGCTGGAGAAGAGAGCGCGGGAAGTCGATAGCTTCCGGGAGCAGTGATCGGCAGATGAAAAAGCGCCCGGTATTATTGGGGATGATGGTTTTTGGGGTGCTGTTGGCCCTTTTTTTTCTCAGCGTCCTGGCCCTGACCTATTTTTCGGACCGAGAAGAAAGCCTCTGGGGTGGGGAGAAGGTCGCGGTCGTCGAGATCAGAGGGGTGATCATTGACCCTCAACCCATCGTCGAGAAACTCATCAAGTTCCGCAAGAATGATCAGGTCAAAGCGATCGTGCTGCGCATCGACTCGCCCGGGGGAGGGGTGGGCCCGGCGCAAGAGATTTATGCCGAGGTGAAAAAGGTCCAGCGGGATAAGAAGGTCTTGGTCTCGATGGGCTCGGTGGCTGCCTCGGGGGGCTATTACATCGCCTGTGCAGCGGATAAAATCCTGGCCAACCCGGGCTCGATCACCGGCTCGATCGGTGTCATCGTCGAGAGCTTGAATGTAGAAGAATTATTTCAAAAGCTGGGTTTGCGCTCCACGGTGGTCAAGAGCGGCAAGCACAAGGACATCGGCTCTCCCCTGCGGAAGATGACCAGAGAAGAACAAAGATTGCTCCAAGAGGTGCTCGATAGTGTGCACGAGCAGTTTATCCGCGCGGTGGCTGAGGGGAGAAAGCTTCCACTGGAGAAGGTGCGGAGTCTGGCCGATGGAAGGATCTTTTCGGGCGATCAAGCCAAGGCCTTGGGGTTGGTGGATGGGCTGGGGAACCTTCAGGACACCATCGCCATGGCCGCCCAGATGGGCGGGATCAAAGGGGAGCCCGGCGTGATCTACCCGGAGAAAAAAAGATTTTCCATTCTTGACTTACTTTTGCAAGAAACGATCCACAAAATTTTGCAAAGCCTGCGGGAGAATTCCCCCTCCCTCAACTTCCTTCTTTACTTGCCCAGGGGTTGAATCCCGGTCTCTTATTTGTTTAATCCAACAATTCCCGCCCGCGAATGACGCCAAAGTCGTGACACCTTTTCCAAAGCTGGCCACCCTTGGCCGGGGTTTGCATATTTGGCCGGGGCGGCATAGAATGATTGTCAATGGAAGCAGGTTTGGGGCAACCCCAAAGAGAACGATCCCCTTTTTGCCAGATGGAGGGAGAAATGGAAAAAAGAAAGGGTTGGATGAAGAAGCAAAGAGAAAAGTTTTTCCGGAAAGACCTATGGCTTCCTGGTTTATCCATTGTCTTCGGGGGCCTGACGTGGTCTATTTCGATCAATGGAATACTGGTCCATCATGAATTCCTCAGCGGCGGGGTTTCAGGGTTGGCTCTGGTGGTGCATTACTTATTTCGAAATCTCCCCGTCGGGCTGATGGTCTTCCTCATGAACATTCCGATCTTCATCATGGGCTGGACCATGATTTCGGGAAAGTTTTTCGTCTTCAGTCTGCTGGGGATGTCCTCCTTCTCCCTGTTTTTAACCCTGACCACGAAGCTTTTCATCCCTGTGGGCAATCCGCTTTTGGCGTCACTTTTCGCCGGGGTAATCTCCGGGTTCGGTTCGGGCCTGATCTTCCGTGCGGGAGGGTCGGGGGGAGGGACGGGAATTATCGCCATGGTTTTAAACCGTCGGTACTCGGTGCGAGTGGGAATCGTTTCCTTTTTGCTCAACTCCATCCCTCTGGTGCTGGGAGCTTTCCTCATCAACCTGGAAGCCGCCCTCTATTCCCTCATCTATGTCTATACCTCCAGCTCGGTGATGGACCGGCTTTTGGCCAGCTTCAGTGAGCGACGGAGCATCTTGATCATCTCGGCAAAATCCCCGGAAATTACCAAAGAGATCCTGACCAATCTCCGGCGAGGGGCAACGCTGCTCAACGCCAGGGGAGCTTATACCCAGTCTCCCTTTGAAGTCATCTACAGCGTCGTGTCTATGTTTGAACTGGCCAAACTGAAAGACCTGGTTTCATCGATTGACCGCAATGCCTTTCTCATCGTCAATGAGACCCAAGAAGTCATCGGAAAAGGCTTTGACTCGCCGGCAACCCTCTGAAATGAGGCCCCAGTCAACTCCGAAAATTATATAGACTAAATTTTCTAAAAAGGTATAATAAAAATCCTGGCGAAATCTTTGTTACTCGCCAACGGCCCAAACCGGAAAAGGACCCTTTTCCCTCATTCCCATCATCTAAGGAGGTTTCCCGATGCCGCATGGATACAATGGAAAGATCTTAAGAGTGAATCTGAAAGAAAGCACCATCGTTGTGGAGACCCCGGCGGAAATCATCTACCGAATGTACATGGGTGGATCCGCTCTATCCCTTTATTACCTCCTCAAGGAGCAGAAGCCGGGCGTCGATCCATTGGGGCCGGAGAATAAGTTGATTTTCATGTCCAGCGTGGTGTCCGGCGCACCCATGGCCGGTTTGACCCGCTACACGGTAGCCGCCCGTTCGCCTCTGACCGGGGCTTTCGGTGAGGCGGAGGCCGGCGGCTTCTGGGGGCCGGAGCTGAAGTTTGCTGGATTTGACGGGGTAATCGTTGAAGGGCGTTCGCCGGAGCCTGTGTACCTCTGGATCAAAGACGGAAAAGCTGAAATTCGCCCGGCGGCAAAACTCTGGGGAAAAGACACGGGGGAAGTAGAGCAGCTGATCCGGGAGGAACTCGGCGACGAGCGCATCCGGGTAGCCCAATGCGGCCCGGCCGGGGAAAAGTTGGTGCGCTACGCCTGTGTGGTCAATGAGTTGAAGCACGCTAACGGCCGGACGGGCATGGGAGCGGTCATGGGCTCCAAGAACCTGCGGGCCATTGCGGCCCGGGGCAATGAAAGGCTCGCGGCGAACGATCCGGATAAGGTTCGGGAGATCGGGAAAAAAGTTGTGGAATTGATCAAGCAGGCTCCTTTGGCGCAAAATTTTAAAAAATTCGGGACGCCCTTCTTTGTGATGCCTCTGCAAAACTCGGGCATCCTGCCGACGAGGAATTTCCAGGCCGGACAGTTTGAAGGGGCTGAGGCCATCTGCGGCGAGACCATGACGGACACGATTCTGGAAAGCTCGGAGGGTTGCTATGCCTGCGCCGTTCAATGCAAGCGGGCGGTGAAGGTCGAGGGGAAATATGCGGCCACGCCCGAATACGGCGGCCCCGAATATGAGACCGTGGCCGCTTTGGGTTCCTTCTGCGGCATTGATAACCTGGCGGCGATCGCCCACGGGAACGAGATGTGCAACCGCTGGGGAGTAGACACCATCTCTGCGGGAGTCTGCATTGCCTTTGCCATGGAGTTAACCGAACGGGGGATCCTGAAGCAAAAAGATATGGACGGGATTGACCTGAGGTTTGGCAACGTGGACGGGATGCTGGAGATGATCCGGAAAATCGCCTTCCGCGAGGGCTTCGGCGATACCCTGGCTGAAGGTGTCCAGCGGGCGGCCCAGAAGATCGGGAAGGGGTCTGAGAAATATGCCATGCACATCAAAGGCCAGGAGCTGCCCATGCATGACCCGAGGGGCAAGCAGGGGTTGACCCTAAGCTACGCCACATCTCCCACGGGAGCGGATCACATCGAGGCTCCCCATGACACTTCTTTCCTTACCGATAACGTGATGCTGAAGGCGGCAAAACCGGCGGCCGTCCTGGAAACCACCACGGCCCTGGAGTTGGGACCCAGGAAGATCCGTCTATTCGCCCACACCCAGCAGATCTGGAACTTCTTCAACTCCCTGGGGGTTTGCAACTTCGCGGCCGCTCCATATACTGCTTTCCCTTTGGTTATGCTCGCTGAGGCTGTGGAGGCAGTGACCGGCTGGAACACGAGCCTTTATGAATTGATGGAGCTGGGCGAGCGGACCATCACCATGGCTCGGATGTTCAACATGCGGGAAGGGTTATCCAGCAAGGATGACTACCTGCCCGATCGGTTATTTGAGCCGCTGGAACAGGGCACTCCGCGGGAGAAAAGGGTCACCCGGGAAGACTTTGCCAATGCCCTCAGGCTTTACTACCAGGCCATGGGATGGGACCCGCAAACAGGTGTGCCGACCGACGGGAGGCTTAGCTTTTTGGGGTTGGACTGGCTGATCGAACAGAAGAAGCAGAATCCAGCTTAGATCGCAGGATAGCTCCCTAATAAAAAAGGACTTAGTAAATTTATTCTAAGTCCTTTTTTATTTTCTACCACCGTATTGCTACCTTTTCAGGGATTTTTCAACCAAAAGATTCGCCTTGTACAAAATAGAGGTCAGCCCAGGAATTCATGAATTTTTCCCCGACCGCCTGTTCAATCGCTCTAGCTCAATATCTTCCCCCACATCCACCGCGCTCACCGCTGGGGTTACCATTGACGCCTCCCCCATCCCTAACCTCTGGCTGATCTGCCCCCAGCTCATGATGTGATATATCGCCCCAGCGTATTCAATCCATCGTTTCCTGGCCATCCGTTTTTTCTATTGGCCCTCTGTAACCATATCAACTTCAATAATGATTCGATGTTTGGACTGACCCCTTTCATTTGGCTCGCAATGGCATGTAAAGAAATTAATTCCGCTTGTATTCGTAACAATTAAAGGCTGATAACTCGTCACACCTCATTCGTCGTTCTCCACGGTGAATGGATACTCTCTTTGAAATACGGCCTTCAGCCGAGGTGGGGGGAAAGGGATACCTGCAGGACGTTTTCGCACCACCGGGCCACGGCGAATAATTTTTCTTCCGCAAATGCACCGCCCACCAACTGGATGCCCAGAGGTAGTCCCTCTTTACTGAGGCCTGAGGGGAGGCCGATGGTGGGCAGGCCGGAAAAACTCCAGGGAACCTGGAACATGGGATCACCCGTTGAGGAGAGGCCCTGAGGGGCCGGGGTTGCGGTTGCCGGGGTTAGCAAACAATCGAACCCCTGGATGATCTCATCCATTTCCCGGCGGAACTGCCGCCTAATTTTCTGCGCCCGCAGGTAATCTACACTGGGGATCAAAAGGCCGATCTCGACTGCCTCGCGGATCTTGGGGCGGTACTTGTCTCTGTTCTGTTCAAAGAGTTTCTCATGGAAGGCTGCGGCTTCCGCCCTCATGATAATGCGGTGAGCGTCTTGAACCACAGCGAAGCTCTCGGGCATCTTCACTTCCTCAGCCCGGGCACCGGCTCTCTCCAGTTTGTTAAGAGTTTCCTTGGTGTGCCGCCAGACCTGCTCCTCTGATTTTTCCCTGTAGAATGCCCGGACGATTCCGATTCGAGGGGGTTTAGAAGATTTTATGGATTGGGTGTAATTGGCTACCGGCTTCTGGCTGGCGGTAGGGTCTTGAGGATCACTGCCAGCAAGAACCTTAAGAAGGATCGCCGCATCCTCCACGGAACGGGTCAGAATTCCTACGTGGTCCAGAGACCAACTGAGGGGGAAAATGCCGTGTCGGCTGATTCGGCCGTAGGTGGGCTTCAAGCCGATGATGCCGCAATAGGCTGCCGGGCGCAGGGTGGAACCCCCGGTCTGCGACCCCAGAGCGGCAGGGCACATGCAGGCCGCGACAGCGGCTGCCGAACCGCTGCTCGATCCTCCAGGAGTATGCTCCAGATTCCAGGGGTTTCGGGTGGGAGCCGGGTCAGAAAGGGCAAACTCCGTGGTGGCAGTTTTTCCCAGGATGATGGCCCCCGCCTTTTTTAGGCGTTCAACGGCTGTAGCATCATAGTTTGGGAGAAAATCTTCGAATATTTTGGAACCCCCCGTCGTCTTCATCCCTGCGGTGTAGTAAATATCTTTGATTCCAATCGGGACCCCGTGCAGAGGACCGCGCAGGTTTTTGCGGGTGATTTCATCCTGCTGGCGGCGGGCTTCTTCGAGTACCCCCTTTCGATTGATGGTCACCCAGGCCTTAAGGGAAGGGTCCAGAGAATCAATGCGCTGCAAGATAGATTCTATCAAAGCGACAGGAGACAGTTTCCGCCGCTTAATCTGGGTGATCATTTCAGATAAACCCAGCGTGCAGGGTTCAGCCATTTCATCCTCCATTTTATCCTCGGGGTCTTTTTAGAAAAAGAAAGCGGGTTCTTCTTCGAGTTCGACCCGGTGTTCAGCGATGGAGGCGAGGGATTGAGCGATGTCCTGGATAGCCTGATGCAGGGATTGGGCTCTTTCTTCCCCGAACCTCCGGATCGCCAATTCGTTCAAGATTTCAGCAAACTTTTCTTTGGTCATTGCCGTAGGCATAAGGTCGACTCCTTTCACAATCGAGAGGAAGCTCGGGTTCAGGCCGAGGCCGGACTCTTTGGATACCTGCCATGCTCGACTGCGGCGGAGAAGAGGGCGACGATATTCTCCGGGGGAACATCGGGCTGGATGCTGTGGCAGGAGGTAAAAAGGTAGCCGCCGCCAGGCCCGAGAATTTCAATCATCCGGCGCACTTCTTCCCTTACCTGAACGGGCGTGGCCCGGGAGAGAAAATTCTGGGTGTCGATCCCGCCATGGAAAGAAAGAGTAGAGCCGTATTTTTGTTTGAGACGCAGCGGGTCCATGTCCTTGGCGCTGATCTGGACCGGGTTAAGAACATCCACGCCCAGGTCTACATAGTCGTCCAGGAAGGCATAGACCGATCCGCAGGTGTGCACACAGAGTTTGGCCGCGGTGTGCTCCTTAATGACTTTGAATATCCGGCGGTGGCAGGGTTTGATGAATTTTTTATAAAGAGCCGGGGACATGAGGGGCCCTTCCTGACCGCTCAGGTCCTCATAATAGATGACCATCTGGATGTAATCCCCCACGGCCTGCAGGTAGTTTCTATAAACCGCCACGTAGTAATCCGTCAATCGCTGGAAGAGGGCTTCAGTAAAATCAGGGTGAATGATCATATCCAGGAAAATATTCTCCATGCCTCGAAGGTGCCAGGTCATGTCGAAGACCCCCACGCCGGTGACCCCGTCGGCGACGATAGCGTAATCCGTCCGCTCGAAGAGGGATTTTGCTTTTTCCCGCAACCCTTCGAAGCGGCTGGACTCGTTGGGGTCCGGCCAGGGAAACTTCTCGATCTCCTCCATCCCGGTGGTCTTCATGGGGTAGGAGCCGGGAGAAGTGTAAAAAGCCCCCGGCGGTTTGGACCAGGGCACTCCCCATTCGTCCACGACGGTGTGAGGGCCGAGGCGGACTCTCTTCCAGGATTTAGGGACGTTCATGCGGATGTAAGAGGTGTCCACGTGCAAGGCTTCTATGATCTCTTCATCGGGTATGATGTGCTCGTCGGCAAACTGCCTGATCTTCTTGTCCTGAGCCAACCCCAGATGCCTTTTGAGGCAATCATAGGCTTCCACGGTGCGGATCGTCGAGGCGATGGAGCCCAAGTCAATGGGCACGCGGTCGGGTTCTTTATGGTCGAGCGCCAGGGTGACTCGTTCTCTGGAAGAAAGAGTTTCCATTTTTTCCTCCGTTTCATTTGAGCTGTCAAGGCTATTTCGAGAATCGGTCCCAGTGGACTTTATACAATTGTTAGACTCTTAAATAGGATTAAGTTTTAATTCTGCCGATACTACTAACTTTCCAGGTCTCTGTCAACAAATCCTTAGCTTTCTCTTGTCAAAACAATTCGCTGACCTCCACCCCTAAGCCTCTCCAGCAAAAACTGAAAAGCCAGGGTTATGAACCAACCCTTCAACCCTCCATTTTCCCTTGACAAAGACTACATATTGTAGTAAATTATTTTGCTATACAATATGTGCTACTCCTTGATGAGGGGGGTACTATGGTAAGGAATCCTAATACCAAAGTCATGGGAGACGTTTTTGATCAGGCGATCATTAATGCCGTCTGGAACAAAGGTGAAATCGTCTCCGGATATGATTCATCCCTGTACCGAAAAGATCAATGTGGTGCTTGGATCGCAAAAGTCGCCTATGGAATGACTGGGGATTATGGGTGGGAAATTGATCATACCATCCCAGTGTCTAAAGGCGGAGTAGATCACCTCAGCAATCTTCAACCCCTCTATTGGCGAAATAACAGAGGCAAAGGTGATAATTATCCGAATTGGACTTGTACAATAACTAAGAAATAAGGGATACCTAAATCCGATAAAAATCATTAGTCGATACTCCCAAGGCCCCTGACCAAGATTAACCGCCCCTGATCCCAAAATATTACCCTTGACTTCCTCCCATATTTGTGTCTTTAATGCCTTTGAGAAGGCCGGAGGATGGCCTTATAAAGTGAACCGCACCGACATCCTTTTTCCTACTCGATGAGGTATGACATGTCTTCCGGCCGAGCAGCGAGAATCGACTTTGGAAAGAGAAGACATCCCAGATTTTCAGTCGCTTTGCCGATTGAATACTGGCAAATCGACAAATCCAAGAGTCGCCCTGGCCGAATGATTGATGTCAGCGAAGGCGGATTGCTACTTCATCTTTCCGAGCCCATGGAGATCGGTCAGGTTTTTGGACTGACACTCTTTATCACTTCCAGCCATGACTTAGATGCCATTGAAGCACTTGTACAGGTACAGGTAGTTTGGAAAGATACTCCTGTGGGAAAAGATGGCGATTATCGAGTCGGAGTGAAATTTATTGATATTTCCCCGGAGGATATGGATAAATTGAAAAACTTTTTAAATACTCTCGAAAAAAATGGGGGACGTTCTTGACTAGCTTGACTTGCTAAATAGAGATGAAGATGAACGCATTTGGTCAGGGCTTGGTAAAGCGGTCCCAGTGAACTTTGTTCAATTGTTAGACTCTTAAATAAGATTGAGTTTTAATCGTAATCAATTTAATCTATTTCTTTAATCCTTTCAAGCCAAAACAAAAAAGCCAGGGTTTCAATCGGCCCTGGCTTTTTATTGGCACATATTATCAAGAAATCATGGATTATTTGTAACAAAAAGTTCCTGAGTACTTTCCCAAAAACCAAAGCCAAAAGCATTAAAAACAGTTTGGCGTCCTAGAAGCCCTAAATACAAAGGACCAAACTTTTTTTGGATTAATTGAATTGGACAAGTAATAATTTTGCCGAAAACTTCCAAAGTGGCAGTGTAGAGATAGCCAGTTGCAAGGCCACTTGCCGTATCTGATTGAATTGGTTGACCTTCATCCCATGCCCTTAAACCAAGCAATGGGAAAAGATCTGAACCTAATGTAGTTAAACTTGCACCTGTATCAAAGAGTAAGGGGAATTTTTATTGACGGTAACCCTTGGGGTGGTACTAAAGAAATATTGACAATCGGAAACGATGCAATGACATTGCCGCTTTGGTCTTTAACCTGTTGAAATTTAATTACTGGTTGTTCGAAGTCTTTAGGAGGCATAGGTGGATATCCATGTTGTTGGTTCTGAAGGAATAAAGGTTATGAGAGGTTTATCGAATTTCTCAACTTGAGACATAAGCTCAGGCAATTTTGTTGCCGAGCCCACAACCCTATTTTCATAAATCGCAATCCATCTATTGCCAAATTCCTCACGAACACTTTCCAAATTCTTACTCAACCAATCCAAATCATCCCTGCATTCAGACGAGGGGGTATTGGAACGAATAATAGCGGCTTGTTCAGGTGTTACAAAATCATCCGCTGCAACTGTCCAGCTTTTGATCATTAACTTCCCTTCTTCTGAAACGAACCGTTCAATACCATATTTATCTAATGATTGGAGAGTCTCTTCGGGGGTTTTTGACCCAGAAATTGTCGATAAAACAAATACTTTTGGAGTTCCAACCGTTTGCTGAACTACCGACTGATTATTCATTTGATCTCTCCGCTCTTCTGCATGAGCAACTTTCCCAAATTTATTGCATGAGGGATACTAATCGTTATTGTAGCTCGAAGGCGAGTGGTGACTCTTGAAATTT
>Ga0315280_10011340_pt1 | contig 10963 bp, 8 predicted proteins | sample YL17G06_40_MG_FD_203697 | JGI IMG/M metagenome (GOLD analysis project Ga0315280, IMG submission 203697) | Sediment microbial communities from Yellowstone Lake, YNP, Wyoming, USA - YL17G06_40 | ecosystem: Environmental > Aquatic > Freshwater > Lake > Sediment | place: USA: Wyoming | collected... | reverse complement strand
AAATAGTTATTTTAAAACGTATCCGGCAGCTTGGCCAGAATCCAAACCCGCTCGCCTTTCCCAAGCGCCCCGGCGGTGTGGTAGATGGCAGCCTTTTGCCCGACAATACCATCGAAGAATTGGAAAGCTTCCACACTCTGTAAAGCAGAGTATCCGCTCCCCACGATGCCGAATACGGGGCAGCCTGCTCTGTCCCGTAGGTCCTCCCGCACAATGCCGAATTTACCCTTCAGGGGCAAGAGTCGCTCTCCCTGCTCGATGCTTGCATGGAGCGGCCCTTTGATCACCTTCCAGTCGAGATTGGCCGCCTTGATCGCCTCCGCTGAGGTGGCTGGTTCATTAAGTTTTTTCCCGAGTCCGTGCCATGGCTCTTCGTCCACATACATCATGGATACTTTTCCATCCAGAATATGAAGCTCGCGGGCCATAGGATTTTCCTCCTTTACCAACCGAACCATCCTTTGTCTTGAGAGGGAATAGTTTTCCTCTCCCCGACGGAGTTCTATCTTTTTAAAAAGATCCGCTTTCTACCTTCCCCGGGCGGTTTGGGGGCTTTTTAAGCCCTTCCGACGCAGAAGGTTTCGCTGAGGGAATCGGGGCCGTGGGCGCCTTTGGGGTTGAAGGAACTCCAAAATTCATTAGAAGCAAAGGTCGCCAACTTATAAACTGATGTACGTCCCCCATTTCCGTCCTAAAATTTGCAGATTTTACCAAGCAAAAATTATATAATCATCAATACTTTCGAAAGGTTATGGCAGGATGTATTATTAACGCTAAAATGCTTGCCATAATTTCCTTGACATTTCTTTAAAATTTGCTAAATTATAAATAATCCAAGCAATTGGAGGTGGATGGCCCGTGAAGGGCCAGCGTGAGAGACCGGGTGAAAGCCCGGTTTTTCATTTTAGGAAGACCTTGCCGTAGCCATAAATCCTTCCGCTATAAACATGCCTGTTATATTTGCCTTGAATGATCTCATAGACCCTTTTCCCGAAGACCTCTGCCTCAGAATCGGGAAGGCTTTTGTTTTCCACCAGGATTTCCTGTTTCAAAGGATAGGCCAGAAGATCGGCAAGCTGGACGCCAGCAATATTGGCCGATTTCGGTTTTAGTTTTACCTCTTTACTGGATAACACTTTTTGAAAAAATTCTGGCGACCTAAACTGCGTCCCGCTGTTGTAAAGGCCTCTATAAGCTTCCTTCAGCTGATTATCCTCCGTCCCGCCTCTGCTCTCTGCAAGTGCATCCCCTCTTGAATTAAAAAAATGCAAGAAGCCACAATATCGCTCAAGCATTGCTCCCAGGCAGTAATGGTATGGATGATAAGCAAAGTCAAAATACCTTTCAACATGGGCTTTCTTATCAATCACCACTGTGATGACTGTGTATTTCATTTCTTTTAAAAAAACCAATAAATCCTCATCAAATTCCTTCTGCCGGCTTGGATCTCTGAGTCGCCAAAATGGACCATTTTTATTAATCAATTCTTTCCTGTGAAGGATTACTGGATCGTCTGGATTATGGGGGAAATGCTTCTGTTTCAGCTCCTCGAATCTCGGATGAAATGTCTTACGATATTCCTCGGCTTCGATTATACAGCCGGTCAGCCCAAGATACCTTTTTTCATGTTTTTCCAATTCGGGGTAATGATCCATCGGAATTTCAACGGCTTCCTTGCTGGACTTAAGGATTAATTTCCGAAGCTCCTTTTTCCCATACGAATGATCCCCTGACTCATCAATATATAGTCTAAATAGGCGAGGCATAATCTTATTCTAATCCGTGATAAGATTTTAAAAACAACTATTTTTGCTCCAGCTTATCCCAAGCCTCCAGAACTAGGCGGCGGGTTCGATATTCCCCGAATTCTCGTTCCTCTTTTTCTTTAAGGACGCGGAAGGTTTCGCCGGGGAAAGCGGGACCGTAGACGTCTTTAGGATCAAGGACGTAACGGAGTTCATCTCGGGTAAGGCCATAGAGCTTGGCATTGAGTTTGGACAAATCGTATTTCACGCTTATCTTATAAACGCGAGACGAATTCATAATTTTAGGTACACTCGCGAGTTTTCCATTTACGACCCTGGTTTTCATAATTTCTTTTAGATACCAAGATCCGTTTGTTTGGTATCCGTGATATCACGCAGCATTTTAATAAAGTCCCTAAAATGGGACACCGGCACTCTGCTAAGATCTTTCGATAATATCATGTAGTCTTGATATTTTATCTTCAAATAAGCCCAGGACACTCCGGTTAAGCTGGAAGCATCTTTGCACCACTGCTCCGCCCTGGCATCCTTCAATACGACATCCGCCTGCTCCCATCCTTTGGTTTCAATAAGCCACATGACACTTTTCTCGGCACTCTCCTGGGCTGCAACGAAATCCGGATAATAATAGGAAATAGCTCCTTTGTGATTCAGGTATTCTATGGAAAACTTCGTGTAGGTTTCAGCCAGTTTTGCAAATTTTGTAATATCCTCTGCCTGATCGAGAAAACGTGCGAAGTGCTTTTCAAAATCGTTGAAGCATGGCGTGATATTAAACACCGTTTTGTCAAGCTCAACCCAATCCCGTCGCCAATAAAAACCGTCTAATTCGAGTAGAGACAGGGGCTCGGACTTCAGCTTCGAGATGATTTTGGCAATGCTCTTGTCACCAATTATCTTTGCCAACGTCAAAATGATATGATCCCGATTCACAGCATTCGACAACAGTCTCCGGATCTGTTCGCTTTCCAGATCCACTTCTTGCCCGAAAAAGACTTCCCGGACGTATTTTTTCACAATAGGATAAATGACGGCAAACTGGCCTTCAATACGCGCTTCTTTATATATCCGGGTGGTAAGGTGCGTTAATATCTCATTGATCTCCGGCAAACCTGTGTCAATCGTTACCTGTTTCTGAGCAACGGTTTTCTGGGTTACTGTTTCGACAAGCTTAACCGTTGTTGTTTTACCGGATTTCGGCGTCAAGCCTTTTGGATTGGAGGGTAGTTCCTTAATAAAAGAATCATCCAACCCTTTGAATTCACGAGTATGAACAGGGGTGAGGATGGGAATTTCAATGTTATAATCTGCCTTGATTTTCATCGGATAAATATGGACACCCAAAGGTGGTGGTTCTTTCGTAACGCCGACCCCGACGCCTTCCACCTCGAGATTCTTGACAAACTCCTCAAACTTCTGCGTTCCGATGATTTCTACAATCTGAATATAGCCAGGTCCGATCCCTTTCATCAGGCGCAGCCCCCGCCCGACAGCCTGCTCCGGCAGGATATTGGCTTTGGCCGTGAAGGGGCGAAGACCGAGGATTACGGAAACATTCCGGACATCCCACCCCTCCCTGAGCATCATTACGCTGATAATCGCACGGATTTTGTTGGTCGCCAGGTCAATGGAGCGTGCTGCTTCTCTCGCTTTTTCCAGATCCTTTTTGCTGACCTCGCCGGTCTTGTCCGTATGGATGAGCAGCAGCCGACCATCCCCTTTGAACTCCGCCTTCTCCTTGAGGAAATCACGGATATCATCGGCGTCCTTCGTGTCTTCCGCCATGATGAAGAGGACCGGGCGCTTTCCGACCTTGTTGTAAGCCTCAAAGTGTTCCTGCCATCGGGAAATGGCGATGTTCATCCATTCTGCATATGCAACACTGGCCTTGGAATACTTATCTGGATCGGCTTTGTCTGTCTTATGGACGATCAGGGGGGCCTTCACAATGCGGTCTTCAATGGCCTGGGCCAGAGGGTAGTCGCAGATGATCCAGGGGAAGAAAGTGCCGTTCTGGTCTTTTGGTGTGGCTGTAAAATCAAGCTGTAGAGATAATTTGGAGCTGAACTTCTCTCTCAGGTTCTGGTGAAGATTGAGGATGACTTTGTACCATTCCAAGTCAGTATCGTGAACGTGGTGGGCCTCGTCATTGATGATCAGCAACTCCCTATGTTTCTGGACCCGTTCCAGAATATCCTCTTCCCATGAACCAGTCGCTTCCTTCGGCTTTGGCCCCAGAAGGCGGGTTACCGGATCGACCCCGCCATCACTCGTTTTGGCTTCATAAAGCTGGTGAATGTTTGTCAGGTAAAGTGTCCCTTCCGTTGTTGTTTTTCTCGATTCGCCCCGCATGATAAACGTCATCTGCCAGTCGTGCTTCCACTCCGGCGGGATCAGGTCCCATTCCTGAAAGACCTTGCCGTTCTCAAAGTCCTCACGCAACCTCTCAAAAACAATAATATTCGGCGCAATGATCAGAAAGGTCCGGCTCAGATCTGATTTCTTATCAAATTTTTTATAGAAGTATGACCAGGCGACGGCCATGGCCATGACAAGCGTTTTACCGGAACCTGTGGCCATCTTAACGGCAAACCGGCAATGGTCGGGCTGCGGCAGGTCCTGGCTGGCAATGAGGCCTGTTTCCGGCACGACCCGTACGAGAAGTCGTTCATTGCGGATTGACTTCTCGATGGTTCTTCTGGAGGTAAAGAGATCCTCCTTGTAGGCCTTGGGGTCCATGTATTTCAAGATCATTTCCGCCACGTCCCGGTAGCCTTTGACTTCATGGAGATAAATGATGGTTTCGATGGCTTCCCTCTGGGCAAAATAATATTGAAATTCTGTCCCATCATCAAAGTGGTGGGTTTCATTAAACCACCACTCCAGAAGACGCAGAGTGGTTTGAGAAATGCCCGCTGGTGTTCGGTAATCTTTGTTTCGCCATTGATCTACCTCCTGGCGTATCTGATTCACCAGCAGCGTCTTGCTGGGTCGGCGAAATTTTTCTACTACGTAGCCACCCTTGTCATCTTTGACGAGGTGCTGGGTCGGTGGGGCGTACGGGTCGCGGTCAGGGACTTCGGGGAGTTTCTGCTCCAGGGTGATGATGGGTTTTGTTTTTGAGGCCTTGGCCTTCATTCTTTCCGCCATCAGGATTTCACCTCCAGGACCTTCGTCGTATCATTGCCGAAGATGTCAATTACCTTGACCATGATGAGGTGTCGTCCTTTCATATCATAGTCATGGCCGTCAGATTTCAGATCAAGTTTTCGATCCTTGCGGGTGCGATAGGACTGCCACATATTGTGAAAGGTGTCTTCGTTCCAGTCCCAGTCCACGGCCCAATAATCGATGTAGTCGGACCATTTCCTGATCTTACCTCTGACATCTTGTGGAATGAGATCAAGATTGGAGATGGCAAAATCTTTCAATTCGACAATGAACTGTCCTGTTTTGTTTCGAGTGACTTCCACCTCCAGATAGGCCAGTTCGTAAAAGATGATTTCGCCCTTTTCTACGGCACGGGGATCCATGACATCCCTGGGGATACTGAACAAGCGCAGGTGAACCCCGCTGGCCTTGGCGGCTCTTTCGACCACATCGTGGAGGCCCATCTCCCATTCCCAGCCGAGAATATCCAGCGACTCCTGGCCAGCCTTCTTTGTCTCGTCAATGGCTTCCTGAATCTCTGCGAATGTGACTGGCGCGTCCACAGCCCCAACGTGAACTAATCGCTTCCCTTTCCGCCCGTGGATGTAGAGCATGCCCGACAGGGGCTCGGCATTATACAGATTGAGGATAAACTGGATGTACTCGTAAAGAGGGACCTGCTCGTCAGAGCGCTTCTTGAAGGTCACGCCCTGCCAGTACTGTCGTTCATACTTACCAAGGTTTTGAACCACAAAGGGTTTGCACCCCTCTATACCAAGGAGACGCTTGCGAGATGTATGGAGGGCATAACGGCTCAGATCGGCCATGATCCATCGCCGGCCAAGCTTTTCCGCCACTACACCAGTGGTGCCAGAACCGCAGAAGAAGTCGGCGATGAGATCGCCTTCGTTGGATGAGGCTTGGATGATTCGCTCAAGAAGTGCTTCAGGCTTTTGAGTATCATAACCAACCCTTTCACTGGAAGTAGGAATTTGTTGAAACGACATTATATCCGACCAAACATCGCCTATGGCTTTTCCTTTACTAAGAACTTCATCCAAATACCTCTTTCCCCCCCTTCCATCAAAGTATTTTCTACCATCTTCATCAACCTTATTAAAGCGATCTATATACTCTTGCCTATGCTCGCTATATTGTTTATTAAAAATAATATTGGCCGATTTGCTATAAAATAGAATTGTATCGTGACCTCGGATCCAGTTATTCGCAATTGTTTTAAATCCAGACAGCACACTTATGTCCCAGACTATTTCCCTTTGATACATGTTCTGGCCCATAATCTCGTCAAGAATAACTCTTACATAACTATTAACCCTCCAGTCTAAATGCACATATACGCTACCTTTTTCACTCAACAACTCCCGCATCAGCACAAGCCGCTCATACATCATCTGCAGATAGGAATCCAAACCCCGACCCCAGGTATCCCGGTAGGCCTTATCTTCGATAGCCGATGGTTCTTTTGTCCACTCCACATCGCCGACCTCCATTTTTACCGAAAAATCAGCCCCGGTGGCGAAAGGCGGATCAATATAGATCAGGTCGATTTTCCCAGCGAATTCCTCCAGGAGCGAGGCCATGATATATTTGTTATCTCCCCAGATAAGGCGGTTGTACCAATGATCACCCGGAGGGGATTTGAAGAGTTCACGGCCGATCTTCTTTTCCTTCTCCCTCGTGGCCCGGCTCTCGTTAATGGTTTCGATGGTCTGGAAGGGTAAAACGATCCGTTCCACCTCGGTTTTCTTACCCTGCCAGTAAAGGCCTGTCGGCATATTTTGCATTTGGTTATTCATGGCTCCCTGCACACCCTTTCTGTCTTTAATCCAATAAACCATGACGGCGATAACTGTAATAACCCTCCGGTGCAACGATCAGATGTTCCTGAAGACCGATATTGACCATCTTTAGGGCGGCTTTTACCTGCTGTGTGATCACATCGTCATTTTCCGAAGGTTCCGGCAGACCTCCCGGATGGTTGTGGGCAATAATAACGCTTGTAGCCCGATATTTCAGCGCCCCCTCGACAATCCGCCGGGGAAAGGCCACAGCCTCCGATACGGTTCCTTCGCTGAGATTCTCTTCGTAAAGCAGGTTGTTTTTACTGTTCAGGTATAGGATGCGCATGACCTCGTTGGGGCTGCCGCCGATCGTGGCCCGAAAATAGTCGACGAGTTGTTCCATATTGCCGAACGATATGTCTCCCTTCCTTGCCTTTTCGTCGAAATAGAATCCGATCATGCCGCCCATTGCCTGCAGGAAGAAAGCGGCGTGGGGGCCGATCCCTTCTATTTCCTCCATCTCCTTTCTGTCGGCATGCAAGACACCGGTGATATTGCCGAATCGTTCCAGGAGCCTCTTTGCGATTTTCTTCGTGTCCTTTCGGGGAAGGGCGAAATACAAAAGAAACTCCAGCACCTCGTAGTCGTGGAAACCATGGAATCCGGTCTTCTCAAACCGCGTTTTTACCCGCTGCCGGTGGTCTATATAAGATGGTTTTTCTACTTCTTTTTCTTCGGGCATATCTTTTTCCAGTCACAGGTATCACAGACCTTCTTATTGCGGGGATTTCTATTGAAGCGGCGTGTTGTGATTCCCTTGATGGTATCGGCAATGGTTTTCATGGCCAGTTCAAGCTGCTTTGTGGTCGTCAGGATTTCCAGACGCGGTTGTTTATGCTCATCAAGGAAATGGACATAGGCTTTCTGCACATCGAGGTTCAGTGCATTTCGAGCCGCCACAGTGTATAATTGTACCTGCAGATGTAGGGCTTCTTCAAGTTTCCGTTCATTGCCCGTCTTGAAGTCAATTATCTCCAGAACCGTGTTATCGGCATTTTCCCGCTTGAGGAGGTCAATTGTGCCTGTAAGCAACGCGTTTTCCACATCCATCTCAAAGGATCTTTCTGTTTTAACGGATAGAGAAAAATCTTCACGCCACATGCCAAGGTAGCGCAGGATACCTCTCATCGCACTCTTTTTCAGGGTTTCTTCCTGTTCCCGGGCGGCATACTTGAGGTAAAAATGTTCTTTCAGCAATTCTGCGGCATCCTCTTCTGAAGGCACCTGACCTGTCTTCTGAGAAATTTTATGCAGGAGGTTTAGAACGTTGTGTATCTGATTCCCATAGCCAAGAGCCTGGACGATGATGGGATTGAACCCATAAATGTAACGCATCTTGTAATCATATTCGCAGCGGATGTAGTCGCTCAGCTCCGAATAGCTCGTCGGGAACCGGTATTCTTCAATCGAAGGCGTTGGCCTAATTTTCTGACGCTTGGTCGGATCCGCCACGGGTTTGGTCAGGCAGTGCCGAGCATCAAGTTCATAATAAAACTGCGAGGGCGTCTTTCTCCGTCCGCCATTAACACGATTTTGTGAGGTAGTAATGAAAAGAAACTTCTTTGCTCGGGTCATTCCCACATAAAAAAGGCGACGCTCATCTTCCACGCTGCCTCTGTAGCGAGCAAAATCAAATTTACGGGGATTCAAAAAACCGGCATCGGTCTCGTGCTTCTTGCGTTCTATGCAGTAGGGCATGAAGACAACGGGAAAGCCCAGCCCCTTCGCCCCGTGAAGTGTCATGACCTGGACTGCATTGATAATGCGGGTCGGATCTTCTCCCGCACCTGCGTCATAGGACCCTTCCGCATAGTGCTTTATGAACCAGCAAAAACGCTTTATGTCTTTGAAAGTACAATAACCTCTTGTCCCCTCATAGTCCGAAATGGCCTGGCTCAGGCGACCAAGATTGTACATTGCCAATTCAAAATCATCGTTGTGCATTTCTTCTTCAGTTAATCCCAGGAGCGTTAGGATATCTGCGTAAAGGCCTTGCAGGGAAATGCGTTTCTGGTCTTTCAGGCTTTCTTTGAGTTCATCAAGCTGTGTCTTGAATTGTTTTTTGGGTGGAATCATGAACGTCTTCGCGGCATCTTTGCAAATGGATTCCATATCAGGAATCTCGCCACTCTGATCCGCTGCATCCCAGATTTTTTCGAAGTCTCCCAGATAAGAGAAAATGCTAAATATCACATCGACTTCCGGAGCCTCAAAAAGGCCGCCAATTCCTGAAACAGCATAAGGAATACCGGCTTCCTCCAGGGCATCCAGATAGGGCCTGGCGTCATAACGGACAGTCCGAAAGAAAATGGCCATGTCGGAGTAAGCGAGGCCACGTGGCGTCCCGTTCTTTTCTTCCCACCTAACACCATATAGATGATTGATGCGATCTACAATAAAGGCAATCTCATCAGCCTGTTCCTGAAAGTCGAGCTTGTAAATGTCGCCTCTCTCTGAGTTTTTGTTTGAGGGATTCATCTCTTTGGAAAGCCGACGCGTGTTTTTCTTAATGAAGGTGTTGCTGAGCTTGATTATAGTATCGGTGGATCGATAATTGGTTGGTAAATGATGGGTAAAGACATTTTTGTAACGACTTTTAAAAGTCAGAATATTCTCAACGGTAGAACCACGCCATTGATAAATGGACTGGTCATCATCACCAACCACACATAGGTTGTTCTTTGGACCGGCCATCAACTTGACCAGCCTTTCCTGGATGGGATTGACATCCTGATATTCGTCGACGGTGATGTGAGTGAAGCGTTTTCTTACTTCGTCGAGAAGCTGCTGATCACTTTCCAGCCTTTTTACCGTTAGAGACATCATGCTGCTGAAATCGAGGAAACGCCGTTCCTGGAGTTTAGCGTCATACGCATGAATGGCTTTTACAAATGCCTCACAGGAAGAGATCTTTTCCGGCGTGATCATTTCTTCTCTGCAGATATCGATCCCGCGTATCAGATTGTTGAGAATCCAGGTTTGCTGGGTGACTCCGTAAGACTTGTGCCTTCCTTCCGACTCGAGCCAACCCCTTAAAGACGCATATTCCAGTTCATATTGCATGGAATTGATAAAAGAGTACCGTTTCCCCTCATCCAAGACATCAAAGGCCCGGTAACCGGGGACGAATTCCTTGAGCAACTCATAGCAAAAGCTATGTATCGTACCAACGTACAAATCACCGACGTCCGGCTGATGGCCAATCAACTCCCTGATTTTGCTGCGAATTCGGAATTTGAGTTCCTTAGCGGCTCTTTCCGTGAAAGTAAAGGCGACTATATTTTCAGGTTTAGCCAGATTTTCGGCAACAAGGTAGGCTATACGGGTGGAAACGAATTCCGTTTTGCCAGAACCCGCACAGGCAATGATTTGAAGATTTCTTTGACTGAGACCCGGTTCAGATTTCAATAGGTGGATCATCTTTAAAATCATCCAGTATCTGAGGCTCAGACCTTGAATTGTAAGATTTTATCCTTAGAATCATTTCATTACAATCAACTCCCGATCTCATTTGAATCGAAGGTTGCAGTAGGGGGGCAGGCCAAATGGTGCGCTTGATTAAAACTTCTTCTTTGATGAATTCCCGCACCATTTCATCCGCAATGGAGAAGAAACTTTGAACGTATTTGCCGTATTCTTCAATGATAAGATGGCGGAGGTCAAATATGCTCATTGGGCTCCTCTTTTTGATAATCGATCAACGAAAAAAAGCAGGAATACTTCTTCCACCCCCTCCCTTTTTGAATCGGATAGACTTTTATGGAAAACTCTTATCTTTTAGCGGGATTGTATGATATTGCGGGGGACAAGTCAAGGAGAGGATAGGTGAACAAGAAGAGAACCCCACCTCTTTTCAGAAATGGGGTTCCAATGATCCCCAGGCCATAGGCGCACCTTTAGGGTTAAACGGAGTGGAGGGCCAATTCATGAAAATTCTACGCCCATGAGAAAAGAAGTCAGCGGACAATTTATGGTTGGATCCGGCCTAGCCAAGGCAGGTTTTCCTCTCGGAAGGTTGGCTACCGCCCAGAAAAACCGGGGGTCCCACTTCGCTGGGATGGCTGGCGGAGATGAAAAGAAGGTAGAACTAAGAGGATCAAGCAATTTTTGGGCTAAGGGCGCGCTGGGGCGATCGGAAGGCCCAGGCCGGTGAGGATTTCCGGCCTTGTCGGGAATGACCCTATC
>Ga0315280_10011339_pt1 | contig 10963 bp, 5 predicted proteins | sample YL17G06_40_MG_FD_203697 | JGI IMG/M metagenome (GOLD analysis project Ga0315280, IMG submission 203697) | Sediment microbial communities from Yellowstone Lake, YNP, Wyoming, USA - YL17G06_40 | ecosystem: Environmental > Aquatic > Freshwater > Lake > Sediment | place: USA: Wyoming | collected... | reverse complement strand
AAGTCAGCAATATCGCCGGAGTAGAACAGCGAACGATCACGAGAGCTAACCCGGAAAGCGAACGCCTGAGTGCCAATCCCGGGCAAACCCAGTTCCTGCCAGCGCTGCAAATGCTGCGTGGGATAGGTCTGCAGCGTCCAGCCCCTGGTGATCGTGTGCTTTTTTCGCAGCGGCAGCAGCCGGAAATCGGGGTTGATCTCGCCGCGGACAAGATAGAGTTGATTCATGAAAGGCTGAAAAGCAGGAAGAGCGTCCTCGGGCAGATAGATATCCAGCCGTTTGCGATGCCGCTTCATATGAAGATACTGCAAGATCATGAAAAGGCCAACGCAGTGGTCGGGGTGCGTATGGGTAATGTAGATTTTTTTCAGTTTCAGCGGATCCAGACCCCAGCGCGCGAGGGCTGAGCAGGCACCTTCGCCGGCGTCAAGAAGAACAATGCGCTCCTTGTTGTGCAGCGCCAGCGAGGCGTGGGCGCGATTGGCCTCGGGCAGGCCGGAGGCAGAACCGAGGATGGTAACCAGCATTTCGAAATCCTGTCTCGCCCAGCATTGAAATGCGGGGCTACTTTCTTTCAGTCCTTTCAGGACGAAAAGGCCAATGACCGCGATGTTTTTCGTCCCGATGGGGACAGAATGGCCATAGCCCAAGATTTTAATCCTGGGCGATGCGGCGATGTTTTGCCAAAAAGAATTCCAATGTTTTTTTCAAGCCTACCTCCAGCATCACCTCCGGCTTCCAGCCCAGCAAGCGATTGGCCTTATCCCATCTGATGACGCTACGCTGCTGTTCGCCTTTCCTGGCGGGGCCGTGTTTTGCGGGAGCGTTGAAATTGCCGGCCTTATTCAAGGTTCGATAGATGGCGTTCACGTCGTTTTCGATGCCCGTGCCGATGTTGACGCTGTCGTTCAGCGGCTTTTCGAGGCAGAGCAGATTGGCGCGAGCCACGTCTTCCACAAATACGTAGTCTCGGGTCTGCTTTCCGTCGCCGTTGATGACGGCTTCGCGGCCGCTGATCAGCCGGTCGCAGAAGATGGCCACGACGCCGGCTTCGCCGTGCGGATTCTGGCGCGGGCCGTAAACATTGGCGTAGCGCAGCGCCGTGTAATTCAGGCCGTGGACAGCGTGGTAGTAATAGAGATAGCGTTCGATGGTGTATTTGCCGATGCCGTAGGGCGACAGCGGGCGGATGCGATGCTCTTCGTCGGCGGGAAAGTAGTCCTGTTCGCCGTAAAGCGCCCCTCCGGTGGAAGCAAACTGCACCGACTTTACGCCGTGCTTCAGGCAGCATTCGAGGAGGTTCAGGCTGCCCAGAATGTTCACCCGCGCATCGAAAAGCGGATCATGGACGGAGATACGCACGTCAATCTGAGCGGCGTGGTGGTTTAACACATCGAATTTGCCAGCGGCGAAGATCCTGTCCACGCCCGGATCGCCGATGTCCATCTGGACGAACTTTGCGCCTTTAGGCAGATTCTCCTTGACGCCAGTGGACAGATTGTCCAGGCAGGTCACCTGGTGACCTGCCGCCAGATACAGGTCCGCCACGTGCGAGGCGATGAAGCCGGCGCCGCCGGTGATGAGAATTTTCATAGGGATTAGGGGTTAGTTATTCTTCTGAACCACTGATTCACGCTGATCATACAGATTCCACAGATTGAAAAGACCAAATAATCTGCGAAATCAGCGAAATCTGTGTCATCAGTGATTCAGAAATTTCTCCGTCGGGGTCGAGACGACCCCGACTACGGATTATTCTTGCGCCTTTGCGTCCCTGCGTGAAACACTTTTTTCCAGCCCTTAACCTCCGGCCCCCAGACCCTTCTTGCCGATATCCTTCCGATACGTCATACCGTCAAAATGGATCACCTCCACGCCCCGGTAGGCCAAATCCACCGCTGCTTTCAGATTTTCCGCGCGAGCAGTAACGCCCAGGACGCGCCCGCCGTCAGTGACGATCTCACCGTCCTTTAATCTTGTGCCCGCATGAAAAACCACCACCCCGTCGGGCACGTCATTCAGGCCAGTGATGGGTTTGCCTTTTTCGCACGGACCCGGGTAGCCGCCCGACGCCAGAACGATGCAGACCGTAGAGCCGGGGTGAAACGCGGGTTGATAGCGACCCAGCCTGCCATCAAGAGTAATTTGAATGGCTTCGAGCAGATCTCCGGCAAACAGCGGCAGAATGGCCTGAGCTTCCGGGTCGCCAAAGCGACAGTTATATTCGAGAACTTTGGGGCCGTCTTTCGTGATCATCAAACCCAGATAGAGGCAGCCCATAAAGGGCGAACCCTCTTCGCGCAAACCGGCCAATGTCGGCTGCAGGATTTCTTTTTCAATGCACGCCTGAAGGTCGAGCGTGATGACCGGGGCGGGCGCATAGGCTCCCATGCCGCCGGTGTTGGGCCCCTGGTCGCCGTCCAGCAGGCGTTTGTGATCCTGAGACGCGGGAAAGCAGAAATAATTTTCGCCGTCGGTCAGGGCCAGGATGGAGGCTTCTTCGCCTTCTAAATACTCCTCGATCACTACGCTTGATCCCGCCTCGCCGAATTGGCGTTCCTGCAGGATGTTTCGCAGAGTCTTTTCCGCTTCGGCGCGGCTTGAGCAAATGATGACGCCCTTGCCTGCGGCCAGGCCGGAGGCCTTGACGACAAGGGGATACTTCTGTAGGGGCGAGGCGCGCCTCGCCCCTACCGGCGGCAGCGCTGTGACAGCGGCGCCAAAATCCTGAAACACGGAGAATCCTGCTGTGGGGATGCCGTACTTCTGCATGAAGCGTTTTGAGAAGGCTTTGGAGCCTTCTAACTGCGCGGCGGTTGAGCAGGGCCCGAAGATGGCCAAGCCGTGCTGCTCGAAATAATCCGTTATGCCCAGCACGAGGGGCGCTTCGGGACCGACGATGGTCAGATCAATGCGCTCCTTTTTCGCGAAATCACGCAGGCCGGCAAGATCGTCCACGCAGATGGGGACGCATCGAGCAACTGGCGCGATGCCGGCGTTGCCGGGGGCGCAGTAGAGGCGCGATAACTTCGGGCCTTGCGAAAGTTTCCAGCAGAGCGCATGTTCGCGCCCGCCGGAACCGATAACGAGGACGTTCATATTATTAGCCTCGCTTTGTCGTCATTCCGGCTTGTCCGGAATCGGTTGGGCGATTCCCGACGCGCCCTTCGGGCTTGCGGGAATGACACAATGAGGTATTTGTTCTACCTTATTGTTTTCAATTCCTCCTTCAATTGCCTCACCTCATCCCGCAGCCGCGCAGCGCGCTCAAATTCCAGGTCCTTGGCCGCCTTGCGCATTTCGGACTCCAGGCGCGAGATCAACTCTTCTAATTCGAACTCGGTCATGTAGTCGCGGCGGGATTGCTTGACTAGTTTAGCAAGTTCGGCGGAAGGCGAGGCCTTGGCATCGGCGGCGGTGGTAGCTTTCAGGATCTCGTCCACCGTCTTGCGGATAGTCTGCGGAATGATGCCATGCTCTTCGTTGTACTTGGCCTGAGCGATGCGGCGGCGCTCGGTCTCCGCAATCACCTTGCGCATGGATTCGGTGATTTCATCGGCGTAAAAGATGACGCGCCCGGCGGCGTTACGGGCGGCCCGGCCAGCGGTTTGCATCAAAGAGCGTTCGCTGCGCAGGAAGCCTTCTTTGTCAGCATCCAGAATCGCCACCAGCGAAACTTCCGGCAAATCCAGGCCTTCGCGAAGTAGATTTATCCCGACCAATACGTCGAATTCCGCCAGTCGCAAGTCGCGCAGAATTTCCACCCGGTCCAAGGATTGAATTTCCGAATGCAGGTAGCGCACGCGGATGTTGACCCCCTGCAAATATTCGGTCAAATCTTCCGCCATGCGCTTGGTCAAAGTGGTTACGAGGACGCGCTCGCCATGTTCCACCACCTGGCGAATTTCGCCGATCAGGTCGTCCATTTGGCCGACGACAGGACGAACCACGATCTCCGGGTCCATCAATCCCGTCGGCCGGATGATCTGTTCGACGATGACGCCGGCGCACTTTTCCAGCTCCCAGTCGGCCGGAGTGGCGCTGGTGAAGATGACGTTTTTGATCAACGATTCCCACTCTTCGAAGCGCAGCGGGCGGTTGTCCAGAGCGGAAGGAAGACGAAAACCGTATTCGACTAAGACCTCTTTCCTCGACCGGTCGCCGTTGAACATGCCGCGAATTTGCGGGACGGTGACATGCGATTCGTCCACGATCATCAAAAAATCCTGGGGAAAGTAATCAATCAGCGTGGAGGGGCGATCGCCGGGAGCGCGACCGGCCAAATGCCGCGAATAGTTCTCGATGCCGGAGCAGTACCCAACTTCCCGCATCATTTCGAGGTCAAATTTAGTGCGCTGTTCGAGGCGCTGGGCTTCCAGGAGCTTGCCCTGCGATTTCAGTTCGGTTAATCGCTCGTCCAATTCGGCGGAAATGGCCTTCAGGGCTTGCTGCAAGCCGGGCAGAGTAGTCACAAAATGCTTGGCGGGGTAAAGCGCGATGCGCTCGCTCTCTTCGATGACTTCGCCGGTCAATAAGTGAAAGCGCGAGATGCGATCCAAACCGTCGCCCCAGAATTCGAGGCGGATGGCTTCTTCTTCGTACGCCGGGTGGATTTCGATCACGTCGCCGCGCACCCGGAAACTGCCGCGCGGGAATTCGAGGTTGTTACGCGTGTAATACATGTCCACGAGCCGCGACAGGATCTCTTTGCGCGGGTAGGGCTTGCCGGTTTCGACGAATAGCAGCAGGTTGCGGTAGTCCTGCGGCGAACCCAGGTTGTAGATGCACGATACCGAGGCCACGATGATGACGTCTTCGCGTTCCATTAAAGACGAGGTGGCGCGCAGGCGCAGGCGGTCAATTTCGTCGTTGATGGAGGTCTCTTTTTCGATGTAAACGTCGGTCGAGGGGATGTAGGCTTCGGGCTGGTAGTAGTCATAATAGCTGATGAAGAATTCGACGGCATTGTGAGGGAAGAAAGCTTTGAATTCGCCGTAGAGCTGCGCCGCCAGCGTCTTGTTGTGAGACATGACAAGGGTGGGCCGACCCCACTGGGCGATGACGTTCGCCATGGTGAAGGTCTTGCCCGAGCCGGTGACGCCCAGGAGCGTCTGATAGCGCCGGCCCTGATGCAAGCCTTCAAGCAGCTTTTCGATGGCTTGTCCCTGGTCGCCCTGAGGCTGGAAGTCGCTGATGAGCTGGAAGTTCATACTTCACCCGAATGAGTTCGGGCGCGCGCTTAAAACCAAGTCGCTAAAGCGACTGAAAAGCGCCAATTGTCAGCATTGGCTTTAGCCAATTCATTTTCCAACGAGCACCCAATTTTAATCGGGTGCCCGCCAGGAATTTGCTGATTAATTGGAACTTGGACATACTTCACGGAAACACGCGAAGAACGCAAAGGTTCAATAAAATATACGGCAAAGAGGCGATTAAGTCAAGCGAAAAGAAGCTGATAGATGGAAAGGCTGACGGAGGCTGACAAATCGTCAGGAGATGTAGGGGCGCACCTATGTGTGCGCCTCAATCCACAGAGGGCGGACACGCAGCTCCGCCCCTACCTCTGACACCCCGCCATAAATGACGGGGCTACGAATTTTGCAAGCCCCGTGAACGGGGCTCATTTGTTGCCCCCTTTTAGGGTGCTTGATGTCTTTTCAGCCCACTCCTTTAGGGGTAGGCCAGCCTAGGCCGCGATAGCGAAAAAATCGCAAATAATTCTTGCCCAGCTATTGACTTTTGGGAAAGAATTCCTTATATTTATACAAATGCCATTCTAAATGTAGGAGGCCACCGTGCGCAGATTCATCTTATCATCTCTCCCTTTGGGAATGCTGCTTCTGCTGCTGGTGCAAGATCAATTTGAATTTCAAAGGCAGACTTTGAACAGGATGGAACAGCTTTGAGTCGCGCGCTACAACGGACCTGGAAGTTACCTGGATCGCGCCAGCTCCCTGGCGGTGGACGAGGATGGAAACGTCTATATTACGGGCTACAGCTACGGCAGCGGAACTGGGCCTGATTTCGCCACGATCAAATACTCCGGCGGCAACGTCGCCAACTGGATGCCGGTGGAGGCTACGGTTTTGGGTCAGCCGCTGCCGCAGGAATGCCGGCTGGAGGGGAATTCTCCCAATCCGTTCAACGCATCCACAGTTCTCAGTTACCAGTTGCCAGTTGCTAGTCACGTAAGCTTGCGAGTCTATGATACTGCAGGAAGGTTGGTGACGACTCTGGTGGATGGCTGGAGGTCAGCGGGGGAGCATGAGTTGACGTGGGATGCTTCGGAAATGCCTTCGGGGATGTATATCTGCCGTATTCAGGTAGGAGATTGGACGGAGAGTGGGAAAATGGTGCTGATCAAGTAAAAGCTAAAAGCGAAAAACTAAAACTGCAGGCGGCCGATGGCTGCCTGTTCCGTTTTCCGCTTTGATCCTTTGTCCCTTGGCCCCTTTGATCCTCCTTGTTGCACAAAAACCCGCCGCGCAAAACCTTGACATCGCCCCGCGAATTTGCTATAATACAGCGCTCGCCCGGGGAACGGCATATTCCGTTGCAATTAAAAACCTTCCTAATATCACCCTTCAAACGAAGAGGACGTCAGCATGAACATCAGCAAATTCATTTTGGCGGCGCTGCTTGTGGCATCGGCAAGCCTCGCCTGGGGGCAGGATACGCTTTACGCTGAGTATTTCACGGGCGGCGTGCCGGCTCTGGATTGGTTCGACCCCTGGACGCCGGGGAACACCATCCAGGTGCAGTTCGTCACGGGCAACCCCTCGGGCGACGGCTGGGTGGGGTCGGTCAGCAATCAATTCTCGGGCGGCGGGGTGGGCACAGCCCTGTCCGGCGACATCAACATGACCGATTACGAGATCCAGGCGCAGATCTTCTGCACGGTCAGCGCAAGCTCCGGCGGAGCCTACCACGCCATCATAGCGCGCTGCGACACCACCAGCGGGCTGCAGTTCTACTACCTTCGCTCGGATTTCGACACCGATCAACGGCTGCAATTGCGCTTCTATGATGGAACCATGACCGGCGTGACCATCGCCACCTGGACTGGGGTCCAGATTCCCGGCGGCGTGCCCACGCAGGATAGCTGGCACCACATGGCCCTGAAATGCCAGGGCAACCAACTCTGGGCTTACTGGGACGGCAACCTGCTTTCCGGCAGCCCATTTACCGACAACAACCTGAGCCGCGGTTTCTTTGGGGCTTACGTCTTCAAGATGGCTGGCTCTGCGCAGACCTTGTGCGACGACATCCTGGTGCTGGGCGAAGCTGGCCCGCAGCCCTTCGATTTTATCGCTCAGACGAATCACTTCCTCGACCAGAGCATGCAGGAGATGACCATCCGTCCGGCCGCCGGCCAAACCATCTATTTCGCCCTGGATTGGGACGCCATCAACGGCACCGCCACCAGCCCGGCCTTTAGAAACACCTTGAAGATAGACAATACCGTCATCTTCACGGAAAACAACCCCGGTGTCGAGCCCAATTCCAGCCACACCACGCAATCCAACGCCTGGACGGCCACTCTGGGCGAACACGTGCTGCGGTGGACTCTGGATACGCTGAATCAGGTTATCGAAGGCAACGAGAACAACAACGTCCTGGTGGATACCTTCCTGGCGCTGTCTCCCAACGCTTATGACTTCCAGGCGGACAGCACCTGGATTGCCAGGCCCGACACGACACCCTATACAGATACCGTGCGCGTCGGGGACATGGTGCTCTTCGTACTGTACTGGTCGGTGCCCATGGGATCGGGACCTTCGGGGCCGTTCAATATTGCCATGGATCTGGACGGGGAAAGCTACTTCTTGACAACCTATCCGGGAGTTTCGGCTTCGGGCGGCAACTATATGACCGTCGCTAATCCCTGGCAGGCGATGCTGGGTTTCCACTATTACGAATGGTTCCTCGACGCTGACAACTGGATCGAGGAGTTCAGCGAGACCAACAACGGCACGCTGGACGGCTTCGAAGTCGCGCAGCCGGTCGGAGTGCGCTGGGAACCGAGTCCGGGGTATCAGCCTCACGATCTGCGCATCGCCGGCGTCTTCCCCAATCCCTTTAATCCCGAGGTGACTCTGCGCTACGAGAACGATCAGCCCGGCGTCTTGAAGCTGACCGTCTTCGATGTGGCCGGACGGCAGGTCGCGATTCTGGCGGATGGATTCCACCCTCGCGGCACGTGGGAAGTGAGCTGGAATGGCCAGAACCTGGCTGGCGGCACCTACTTTGCGGTGCTGGAAGGAGACGGGAAGCGTTCGGTGCAGCCGCTGTTCCTGGTGAAATAGAGCAAAGCATTCAGGCATTGAAAGGGAGGGCACGGCGCACCGTGCCCCTACTCACAAACATCGAGGTATCCATGGGTTCAAGATCTGCGGTGATAACGGCTCTGGCAGTTATCCTCTTTCTGACCGTGCATAGCTTCTGCATGGAGTCGGCCTTCGAATGGCCCACCGTGCGCTCAGGCCAGGCGCTGCTGGAATTGCGCCAGCCGCTCAACGACCTAAAAGCCGGATCTGCGAGGACGGGCTTGCCCGATCTGGATCGCGTATTAGAACAGATCTCCGCTACCGCAATTTCCCCGGTAGCACCGAAATATCGGCCCGACCTATGCCTCGTCGCCTTCGATCAAGGCCAGAGAGTCGAAGATGTCGTCAACTTGCTGAAAGGATCAGCGGACATCGCAGACGCTTGGCCCTGTCCACTTCTGCCCTGGGAGGGATTGACGTACGTGCCGGACGATCTGCTGCTGCCCAGCCAATGGCACATATCCCAGATCCAGTCCACAAGCGCCTGGGGGATCTATCGCGGTTCCGACACCGTGCAGGTGGGCATTATTGACGGCGGCGTTGACTACGATCACCCCGATTTGGCCGGAAACATCTGGGTCAATCCGGGAGAAGACCTGAATGGCAATCGCGTGATCGAGCCCGAAGAATGGGATATGATAGACAACGATAGCAATGGCTACATAGATGATTTCTGGGGCTGGGATTGGATCAATCTGAGTCCCAGTCAGGTCTGGCCCGGCGAAGATCCCGGCCCACCGGACAATGACCCTTCCGACTTCGGCGGCCACGGTACCCACTGCGCTGGTGACGCCTGCGCCGCCACGGACAATAGCCTGGGTGTGGCCGCGCCGGGATTCAACTGCCAGATCATGGCGCTGCGCGCCGGCTACCTGGGAGCCGACGGACAGGGCTACGTGGATCTGAGCGCCGCCATCCCGGCCGTCTATTACGCCATTGACATGGACGCCGAGGTCCTCTCCATGAGCTTCGGCGGATCGTCCTATGCTCCATTTCAGGCGGTCCTGCAGACGGCCTCCGACAGCGGCTTGGTCTTGGTTGCCGCCGCAGGCAACGAGCACACCAGCCAGATCAGCTATCCGGCGGGCTACGATTTCGTCATCGCCGTGGCGGCGACGGCTCAGGGCGACGTGCTGGCTGGTTTCAGCAATTATGGCGACTGGATCACCGTCTGCGCGCCCGGAGTGGACATCATGTCCACCACCATCGGCTCCTGGGGCAACATGAGCGGCACCTCTATGGCGACGCCCATCACCGCCGGAGTCGCCGCGCTGGTGAAGTCTCTAATGCCCGAATGGAGCAGCACCCAGGTCGGCCAGTGGCTGGCGCGTTCGGCGGATAATATAGACCAGCAAAATCCCAGCTATGTCGGTATGCTGGGCGGCGGCCGCCTGAACGCCGCTCATGCCGTGGACTTGTTTGTCAGCGTTGATTCGCTGTGGACCCAAAACGCTCAGGGCGGCAGCCGTTTGTCCTTCGCTGAAGAAGGTTCGCTGTTCGTGCGTTACCACAAGTATTTCGGCACGGCCACCAATGTCGTGTTAACCATGAGCAGCACCAATCCGCGCGTGACCTTCAGCCAGGCGGTGCATAATATCGGAGCGCTCACTCAGGGTCAGTCAGGCGACAACAGCGGCAATCCCTTCCGCTTCACGGTGCAATTCGGCGGGCTGGATTATGAAATCGTCGAATTGGACGCGCACTTCAGCGGTGACGGTTTCGATTTCACTCAGGTCTTGGATGTGCCCGTAGGACGCGGGCAGATTCTGATCATAGACGCCGACCAGAATCAGACGAAGCAGACGTCCACCTACTATGAGCAAGTCCTCGATGAACTGGGCCTGACCTGGGAGACCTGGCGGCGTTCGGAAATAGATTCGCTGGGCTCTGAATTGTCCAACTACGACGCCGTCATCCATTTTTCGGGCACCGCCCAGACCAACATCTTTCCGAGCAATGATTGGCAGGATCTGGACAATTACCTTGACAACGGCGGCCATCTGATCGTCAGCGGCCAGAATGTGGCTCAGGATTTGGCTGCCACCCAGCCGCTGGTACTGGAAAACATCTTGCGCGTTCAGTACCTTGCTCCGAGCTCAGGAAACATGACGGTCAGAGGCTCACCGGGCAATCCTCTGACCGAGGGGATGGAGCTAATCATGATCGGCAGCGGCGGAGCTTGGAACCAGAATTCCATGGACAAGGTCGCGGCGCTCTTGGGCGCCGAGCCCTGGTTTGTCTACCATACCGAAACGCCGACGGAGCTGGCCGGAGTGCGCACGCGCGTCGGCCAGAGCGACCTGTTCTTCTGCGCCTTCGGCATCGAGAGCATCAACGATCCCTCGTCCACCAATACCCGCTACGACATTCTGAGCCTCATGCTGGAGCAGTTCGGCGTCGTGGCGGTGGAGCCGTCCCCAACGACGATTTTGCCGTCGGAAACCGCCCTGCTGCTGCCTCATCCTAATCCCTTTAATTCCGAGCAACAGATTGCATACCATCTGCCCGAGCCCGGGCCGGTGAAGATCGAAATCTACGATCTGCTGGGACGCCTCGTGGCGAATCATTTCGAAGAACGCGCTCCGGCAGGTAGAAGCTCATGGCTCTGGAGGGCCGATCCGGAGCTCAGCTCAGGA
>Ga0315280_10011338_pt1 | contig 10964 bp, 11 predicted proteins | sample YL17G06_40_MG_FD_203697 | JGI IMG/M metagenome (GOLD analysis project Ga0315280, IMG submission 203697) | Sediment microbial communities from Yellowstone Lake, YNP, Wyoming, USA - YL17G06_40 | ecosystem: Environmental > Aquatic > Freshwater > Lake > Sediment | place: USA: Wyoming | collected... | reverse complement strand
GACATCCTGAGCATGCTCATCGACGATGATGTGAACATTACTTTTTGTGGCCATCGACATGTTTCGTGGATTTGGCACGTGGAGAACATGCTCATAATCCATGCTGGAACGGTGGGGTCTCCAAGGTTGAGGGGCATGTTGGATCAAAGCTATATGATAACTAGGATAGAAGAAGACAGGAAGGCGACGTTCTCTCTCAAATACATCGGTCACAAAGAGAAGAAGATTAGAACCTTTCGACTGAAGTAGCTTCCACTTAAAGTATGCCTATCCAACATTCGCGTCAAAGAAAGCAGAAATGATCGAAACATTTTGAATTCTTGAACGGTCTGGATACTGTATGCATCTCTTTGTCACGCTTACATCTCGCTGTAATCTGAAGTGCAGCTACTGTTACGGGAAATGCTGCGACGACTTTGGAAGCAACGGCGGCCATTTTGGGGAAATCGACTATTCTCTGCCAAACGACATGGCCTATACCAGCTCAAAACTGAAGAACTTCGCCGAAAAAGAACCGTTAGAGTCCGTTATCTTCTACGGCGGTGAACCCCTAATACGCATGGATAAGATCCGGGAGATCATGGACACAGTGCCGGCTGAGAAGTTCATGATCCAGACCAACGGGTTGCTTCTTGATACGCTTGAACCCCGATACCTCCGCAGGTTGCACACAATACTCGTATCTGTGGATGGCGATGAGTCCTTGACCGACAGTTACAGGGGTCGAGGCGTGTATAGACGTGTGATCAAGAACACCCATCTCATAAGGAAGAGAGGCTTCAAAGGCGAACTCATAGCGAGGATGACGGTGGGGAAGCAGACTAGGATCGATGAGCAAGTCTGGCGCCTCCTTTTCAGCAAGGAATGTGTCTTTGACTCCGTCCATTGGCAGCTTGACGCACAGTTCTGGCACAACGACTATGACCCCGTTGAATTCTCTAGATGGACTCTGTCCGATTATGAGCCCCATCTCCGGAACCTGATAGACGGATGGATCGGTTACATGGAAGAGCAGAACAAAGTTCTGAAGATCTATCCTTTGCTTAGCGTGGCTGAAACGCTCTTAACAGGGCAACCCACTAAGCTAAGGTGCGGTGCCGGGTGGGCCCAGTTCAACGTTCAGACAGACGGTACCATAGTCCCTTGCCCAGCTATGTCAGGTATGAAGGACTACTACTTGGGCAACTTAAAGGACACGAGTCCGATAGATGTTTCAAGAAGAGAGATCACTGTAGGGCTTCCATGCACAAGCTGTGAACTGCTGTGGATCTGCGGTGGGCGATGCCTCTACTCCAACATCACCAAGCTTTGGGGTGAAGAAGGCTTCAAACTTGTCTGCAACACAGTGGAGGCTCTCGTTGGAGGAATCAAGGCAGTCCTACCGAGAATACAGAGACTCATAGACGAGGGGCAGATATCTATTACTGATCTTGAATATACAAGGTTCAACAGTTGTGAAATAATTCCCTGATAGACAGCTAAACACTTCAGAAAGAACCGAGTATTCCTTTAATTGAGCGCACACTTAATTTAGCCCTACAGATAATTAGAATCCACATATCAGTTGGACTGGATGTCTATGAGCAGTGTTTTAGACGTGAATGCAAACGATTGGGAAAAGGAGATTTTGAAGCCTGACACCCTGGTCGTCGTTGATTTTTGGCATAAGAATTGTCTTTGGTGTCTAAGACTGGACCCCATATATAATGAGGTCTCCGAAGAATACAAGGGAAGAGTAATATTCGCCAAACTAGACGTTCTAGAAAGCCACGACAACCAACATATCGCTATCAAATACGGTATTATGAGCACACCAACCTTGGTTTTCTTCTGCAAAGGAATACCCGTTGAGACGGTTGTGGGTTTCCAGCCGAAGGACCGCCTTAAGCAACTTGTCGACGAAATGACTGAGAAACACCAAGAATGCGTAGAAAAGAGTACGGTATTACCCCAATAGCCTGTGGTTGGCCCACTACTTCATTGGTAGTGACTGCTCTGTACTATGTGATTAGGAACCGCTTGTTTGGTGATCGGTGAACAACAGAATGTATGGGTGGAACGGCAGAATCTTAAACGTCGATCTGTCTAGAGGCAGGTCGATTGTTGAGAAATACGACGCCAGTCTGGCTCTACAATTCCTAGGCGGAAGAGGCTTTGCCGCTAAGATGCTTTGGGACAGATTGAAGGCCGGAACAGACCCCTTTTCTCCTGAGAACTTGCTCATTGTGGCAACGGGGCCGTTGACCGGATTGTCTTTGCCGAGTAGCGGAAAGCTTGTATTAGCCGCAAAGAGTCCGCTGACCAACGGCTACGGCGACGGAAACATCGGGTCACGCGCGGCCGTCCATCTACGGAAGGCTGGATACGACGCAATCACCTTTGTTGGCAAAGCTCGGAAACCCAGCGTCTTTTTAGTTGAAGACCGGAAAGCTGAGATTCGAGACGCGGGAGATCTGTGGGGTTTGGGTGCCTTTGAGGCAGAAGACGAGCTGATGAAGGAGTATGGAGGAAACGTTGGAATCTTGCTGATTGGGCCTGCGGGCGAGAAACTTGTGCGATATGCCACAGTCGTGTCCGAAGGTGGACGATCCGGCGGCAGGCCGGGGATGGGTGCAGTCATGGGCTCTAAGAATTTGAAAGCGATCGTCGTTAAGGGATCTGCCGAAATCCCTGTCGCAGATCCAATGAAGTTAAAGAAGCTCGCTGCCGAGGCATACAGGGAGATCTTGGAGAAGCCAAAGTACGAGTTTTGGAGGAGGCAGGGAACGATGTCCGTCGTAGAGTGGAGCCAAGCCAACAGCGTCCTTCCAACCTACAACTTCAAGGAAGGAGTCTTCGACCAGTCCACTGGCATAGACGGTTTTACTATGGAGAAGATTAAGACCTCTCAGAAAGGATGCCCAAACTGCAACATGCTCTGCGGCAATGTGGTGGAAGACTTTGAAAAGATGCCGTCGGAGCTGGACTACGAGAATGTGGTCATGCTGGGCTCAAACATAGGTCTGGGAGATCTGAAGCAGGTTGCTACTCTAAATCGACTGTCGGACGATTATGGAGTCGACACCATCAGCCTTGGAAGCGCCGTAGGCTTTGCGATGGAATCTGCGGAGAGAGGTGTGATTTCAGTAGATGTGGAGTGGGGCGACTTCGACAAGGCGAAGAATTTGGTGAGCAACATAGTCTATAGACGCGGGATCGGTGACACGTTGGCAGAAGGGACCTTGAAGGCTACGGAGAAGCTGGGTGGCGACGCTATGAAGTGGGCGATGCAGATTAAGGGATTGGAAGTGTCTGCTTACGACTGTCACACGGCTCCTGCGATGGCCTTGTCCTATGGGACATCTCCAATAGGTGCCCACCACAAGGACGCTTGGGTGATATCGTGGGAGATGACGGTGGGACGAGAGAGTTATAGCGAGGCCAAGGTCGACAAAGTTATAGAATTTCAAAGGATCAGAGGGGGCATATTCGAAGGTCTGGTAGCCTGTAGGTTGCCTTGGATCGAGGTCGATTTTGAGATGGACTGGTATCCACGTTTCCTCAAGGCCGCGACAGGTGTAAACATGAGCCTAAGTGACCTCTACACTGTTGCGGATAGGATATACTGTCTGATGAGGGCTTTTTGGGTAAGGGAGTATAAGGGCCGATGGAGTTCCTTCATGGATCAGCCGCCGGGCAGATGGTTCGATGAGCCTTTGACCCAGGGACCACTCAAAGGATCCGCCCTGAACAGGGAAGGCTACAGTGGGATGCTTGCGAAGTACTATGAGAAACGAGGCTGGGATAGTAGAGGTATACCAAAAGAGACTACGTTGAAAAACATCGGCCTAGACTACGTGGCGAGAGAACTTAAGCAATACGTCTCACTACGTTCCTAGGATACTTACGGAACTGTGCCCTCTGCACAAGGGTTCGAAATAGCTTGAATCCCAAAATAGTGGAGACATCATCCGAATAAGTCTCCCGCAAACTCCTCTTTTTTTCGTGCGCACGAGGCCAAATGATACACAGACTGAGGTAACCTATCCCCTCCACTCTCCAATACTGTCCCAAGTCATTTCTAAATATCGGTTGGTGCCTGTGTATCCAAAGCGTCTATGGGCAAGGTTGCGCGCTTTCTTGAAAGCCTGCAGCATAGCCTTATCTCCACCCCTATCATAGAGAGATTTACCAATGGCTTTCAAGCGTTCATCAGCTTCCGCTCCTAATTCCCTACCGTCTCTGAAGTAGGGCTCCATGATACCTACAATTTCCTCAGCGGCTTCAGTGACGAATTCTGGTTCCTCCTCGATGGAGACGGGGCGTGAGAGGTCGATCAGTTCTCTGGCTCCACACTTAAGGCACTGAGGTTCTGCGCCGATGTTAACAAAGCCTCTGGCTCCCATTGCCTTTGCCTGGGCATCCATAGCTTTCTCCCAGTCACCATTGCGTTGAGTGTGCCCACACACTTTACAACGCAACATGTCTTTCTTCTCGTTCTGTTTAGCACCAATTATTTTTTTCCAAAACCCCATTTTTATACATCCTGATTTGAATTTATTCTAATAATTATCATACACCCGCGAAAAAGCAATCAACAGAAAACCGGATGTAACTGAATAAAAAACCCTCATCCCCTTCGTTTTGGCAATATTCTATAGGTTTCTAATATCAATTTCGCTTTCGAATCGATTGTGCCCTTCACACGTTGCCTAGAGGTCTGCGCATCGCGCGCGAAATGCCGATCTAATATTTTGTGTAGGCTTATGAGATAGCATTGAATATATGAATCGATTGATTAAGAAGGGCGAAAACAGGGCGGTCGTTGAACGTGAAATGTTGGGTTTGTTCACTTTCAGAGGAGAATTGGAGGATTGCCCAAGACAAGGGCGTCGTAGGTGTGTCAACCCTGTCTTCTGATAGAATGCTAAAGGTTGAGCCAAACGATCCTCTGGTAATATTCGTCTTTAAGTCGAAACCATCGCATCAGCAAAAGGTGTCCGAGGTATTGGTTCCTGGAATCTACAGAGCCGTCTCGAAGCCTTTTGAGAGCCGTGAGGATATCGGTTTCAAGCCAGTCACCTACGAAAAACTTCCCAATATACCTTTTACCCTGGACCACAGGGTGAAGATAGAGCCCTACCGTGTAAAGGAGCTCGATCTCCTCCAAGTTTCAAAGAACTGGAAGATACAGGAGAAGGAGAGAGACAAGATAAAAATCCCAGGAGCCACTGGCATGATGGAAGAGCTCCCGGAAGACTTCTTCCAGTCCATCCTCAGTCAATTTCCGATGACAGAACAACTACAATCTCCAGGGCCTCAAATCCAGAAATGCCCATCCTGCGGCTCCAGCATATCGGCCAGCGCAACCTTCTGTCCATCTTGCGGGGCGCGAGCGAACTAATCTGGAATTGTGATTTTTTTTGACACGTGTCACATTTTTAAGATCATACTGAAAGTTTGAAGCTGCTGTCTCTGATTGATCTTTCGATTTTGTTCGTGTAACCCTAATCTTATTATTTTTCAGTAATTTTTTATTATTGATGTTTGAGGGGAGTGGTCTAGCATGGACGAATACCCTAGTGGAGATATCACCCGCAATGAGAAGTCTAACTTCTGATTTTCTACTTTCTCTAATTTTAACTAACTGGTTGGACTGGCTTGTAAGGACACATTGGAAGAAAGCTCTATTCTTCGGGCTTTTTAGGGAAGAATAGGCTAGGTTGATTCTCTATCCACTTGCATAGTTCTTGCGGATTTGACGATTTTGTGGATTCGACAAGAGCCGCTAAATGAAGCCATTGTTCGTTAGGAAATTTTGGAATATCTAGCGAATTCATCACACCATGGCTAAAGCAAGACTGAAAAGTGAGAACTTTCCGGTTTAGCTCAAAGTGTGCCGAATCGTTCCATCGCAAATAGCTAGATGTGAATTCTTCGAGGAATCTTCCTTTTTCAACCATGTCCCAAAAAAGAAATGCGCATCTGCTGCCGAATTCGTAAGCCTTATAGATATATTCTGGACTCTTTCCGGCATCCCACAGTCTTTCTTGAAGAACATAGTTTGGGAGCAGTTTCTTAACTTCACTCTTCAATTCCTTCCTTATGATTTCCAGTTTTTCATCTGTACAGTCAAATCTAATGTTGAGTATTGAAGGACTGGGATAATAATGATTGAAAGCAAAACCTTGGATGATGCCACGACTTTCAAGGCTTCGGATCCATTTTCTGAGTTGTCTGATTATTTCTCTCTGTTTCGTGATTTCTGCTGGAATCGGATATTCGTACCACAAACCCGTTTACGTCCTCTAGCAGCATTTGTTCTTTTCGTTCAGCTATAACTTTTATTCAAAATCAATAGAGCAGTTTCATAGGAGGTCTCGTGTACTTCGATGATTCATTAGACACTGTCAGCTTCGAGAGCGACGAGTACCACGTTAGAACATCGAAAACGATTAAAGAAGATGAGGAGCTGATAGAAGCAGGATTCGAATACGTGATACAGAAAGATGGTCTGGCGTACTTTAGGAAACGCAAATAAAAAGTCAAGGATTTGCGGAAATCGTCATAAGATTAGCTTAAATCCTTTGGTAATTTTGTTACATCCTATGCGGACACCTGAGGAGATATGCTTAGAAAGGCTCGGGTACCAAGATGTGAGGGTCATCAAACGGTTACCCAGTTTCACGAGGCAGGTGTCCCGATGTTCTGCGTTGAAAAAAGGGCAGAAGTGCGTTGTAATCAAATATCATAAGCATAGCATCAGAAGAATCTTGACCGATTATGTTGTTCATGGGTTTTCTCTCATCATCTTGAGACCTGTCAGAGCTTACGTTTCTGAAGAGGGAAGAATCAGAGGGGAAATCGTGGCAAGGAAGATTCTGAAGAAGAATGGCATCTATACACCGGAACTGATCTATCCAAAGGACGTTCAGTGGCTCTCCCAGTCAGGTTACTTTATTGTTGAGGAATATGTGGATGCTGAACCGCTGACACGCTTTGTTAAAGAGCGGGAAGCAACAGTCATTGAAGACGTTGGATACAGAATAGGCGAAAAAACCGCTTCACTACATAAGCAAGGGTATGCTTTTGGCGACAACAGGGCCCCTAATACCTTGGTCAAATTGGAGGGGGACATAAGAATCTACAAAGTCGACCATGAGTATTTCTGTTGGGACCCTTACAAACTGTTCCAGATATTAGACATCGTGCTAGTGACATGGTATCCAGGCATACCTGAATCATTTGCGGACAGCTTTTTTAAGGGATATCGTGACGCTGGCGGATTTGAAGCGCTAGGCGTAAATCCGCATTATTTTAAGCGAGCATCTTATTTGCTTGGAAAACTACTGTCCTTACCTATGCTTTTCATCAAAAGATTTGAATAGCTTTCATGTTCACGCGCGCAAGAGAAAGATTCCTTTTCAACATAAAACGTCAAGATTATTAACCTCTCAATGATTAGATGATAAAAATTCAACGGAGAAGTCTTGATTGAAGATTTTGAAGATCTTGGCAAGACAAGTCCTGGATTCGAGGGGCAGCCCGACAGTCGAAGCAGAGGTTCTCACTTCAAAAGGAAGATTTTCAGCCATGGTTCCAAGTGGAGCTTCCACGGGTGAAAGAGAAGCCCTCGAGTTGAGAGACGGCGGCAAGGCGTACATGGGTAAGTCCGTTACTAAGGCGGTTGAAAACATCAAGAAAGTAATCGCCCCAAGCGTCGTAGACTTGGATGCAAGACGGCAACGGGATATCGATGAAACGATGATTGAACTGGATGGCACTAGAACGAAGTCTCGCCTGGGTGCAAACGCGATACTTGCCGTTTCAATGGCTGTTTGTAGGGCAGGTGCTGCTTCCGGAGACGAACCTCTGTACGCATACTTGGCGAAACTTTCCGGCAGAGAGGGAAAGACACTACCTACGATGCAATTGAACGTCATGAACGGTGGCAAACACGCTGGCTTGGAAAACGACATACAGGAGCAGATGATGGTTCCGGCGGGCGCCAAATCGTATTCGGAAGCCTTGCAGATGGGTGTGGAAGCCTACTATGCCCTTAAAGATATTTTGCACAAGAAGTTTGGGCCTCAGGGAACTCTTCTTGGAGACGAAGGCGGATTCGTTCCGAAAGTTTCCAACGTGGAAGAGAGGCTTGAATACATGGTGCAGGCCATAGAGCAGACTGGATACTCCAAAGAGATCTTCTTAGCCTTGGACTCTGCAAGCTCAGAATTCTACAACAGAGGCGAGTACAACCTATACGGTAAGTCATATTCTTCGGGAGAGTTGATCGACTTCTACAGAGGCCTTGTATCCAAGTACGGAATACTCTCCCTTGAAGATGGTATGGCTGAAGATGACTGGCAGGGTTGGAAGGAGCTTACCGAAAAGCTTGGAGACAAGATCAATATCGTGGGCGACGACCTCCTTGTCACAAATACGGAATACATACAGAGAGCAATCAGAGAAAAGAGCTGCAATGCCCTGCTCTTGAAGCTGAACCAGATCGGCACCGTAACCGAAGCGATCGACGCTGCGAATCTCAGTTTCAAGAATAGCTGGCAAGTTGTGGTCAGCCACAGGAGCGGTGAAACCGAGGACACCTTCATAGCGGATCTCGTAGTCGGTTTAGATGCTGGGCAAAGTAAGTTTGGAGGCCCTGCGAGAAGCGATAGAAACGCCAAATATAATCAACTATTGCGGATAGAGGAAGCGTTAGGCGACAGGGCAACCTATGCCGGCATGCGCCCATTCAAAAGATAGATCTTGAATGAGCGGGAAGAGATGAGTATAGTAAATCGGGGATTCACCGTAAAGGATTAGTTCAAACTTCCTTTTTTTGGAGACGGCTCCAAGCTCTTTCCACTAGCTTCTCTAGATCAACTTTTATCAGTATGACCGTCATTAGGACGGTTAGCGTCGCGGAGATGATCACTGTTCCAACGTCTCCTAAGTTCACCGTTAAGACTTGGCCTAACGCGTTGCCCATTAACGCTCCAAGGGTAGTGATGAGAACTTTACCTGCAAAGAAAGCGGCGAAGAACTTAATTGGATTATATTTTGCCACCCCCATTGCGACGACTATGGGATCGTCGGGAATGGGCGATGCAGAAGCAAGGAACAGAATAAGCGCACCCACTTTTCCAACCCTTCTGCCATAATCTTCCAACCGCCTTCGTGTATTCTCATTCAAAACCCTTGATCCGTAATAGGAAACGTAATAGTGAATCGTCTTCGCTGTTGTGCTCCCCATTGCTATCAAAAAGCCGATGGTGATAGGGGAGCTATGAAATATGGTCGATACAAAAGCTGCGAGAACCATGTTGGAAGGAGAAGTGAAAGGCAAAATGTTCAGTCCAAAAGCGAACAAGAAGATGCCAAAGTATCCTAGACTTATCCAATCAAACAAATTACGAACCCTTCCATGAATTCCTGATACTTCTTAGCGGGGAAGCTTCCTATTCCATGAATGCCGGCCACCTGTTCAACAGTACATAGGGTTTACTGGAGAAAGGGTAACGCTCTTAAAAAGGAAACCCTTGAGAGGAAGGTGTGCGCTTAGAGAGTCTCTACTGTTTCTTTCTCATGTGTTTTGCGTCAGGAGGCGCGCGCTCATTGATGGCGAAGTCAGAGCCGGCTTCTTCCGTTTTGTTCGATCGATCATGATCCTAAGCTTTAATTGCATGCTAGAAGATCATTTGAGTCTTAGGTGTTTTGATGAAGAAGAGGGTGTTATTCATCTGCACTCATAACTCTGCCCGTTCTCAGATGGCAGAGGGCTTCCTGAACGCGCTCAAAGGAGACAGGTATGAAGCTTACAGTGCTGGAATAGAACCCAGTAGGATAAATCCTTACGCAGTGAAGGCAATGGCGGAAGTTGGAATCGATATTTCAACACACCGTTCAAAGAGCATCGAAGAGTTTCGCGGAGAGAACTTCGACTACGTCGTCACAGTTTGCGACCTTGCAAAGGAGGCATGCCCATTCTTTCCAGGAGAAAGAATTCTCCATAAGGATTTTGAGGATCCATCTGAGTTCAAGGGCACCGAAGACGAAATATTGGAAAAAGTTAGAGACGTGAGAGACGAAATCAAAGACTGGATAGAAAAAACACTTCGCTAAGACCAATCGATCGACACGTCTTATTCTTAAGAAACTAGAATAGGCAGAATCCCGAAGCGCGCGCAGTTTAGATCTTGGATCCGCACTTTCGAAGACCTTGTCAGAGGCTTCACTTTTCTGTTCTTTTTTATTTCTTATCAATTGCGGACCTTCGGTTACGGCTTAAGGCGACATTTTTCTAAGGCTTCCGTTTCTTCGAAGGCTTGATTCTGCGTCTATCTTAAATCACTGTTTTTGATGCCTTTCTCGCTTTTGGCTACTGGTAAGATTTCGGTTTTTGGTGCTTTTTCGAAGGGCTTGAGGTATTTCTTCAAGATTCTTGGTATGATGACGCGCCCATCTTCCTTCTGATAGTTCTCTAAGATAGCGCATATTGCTCTGGACGTTGGTATTGCTGTGCTGTTGAGTGTATGAGGGTATTTCATTTTTCCAGTTCTCTTGTCCCTGTAGAAGATTCTTGCTCTGAACGCTTGCCAGTCCAAGCAATTTGAAGCGGACACGGTTTCCCTGTATTTGCCCTGTGCTGGGAACCATACTTCAATGTCGTATTTCTTGACGGCGTGATCCCCTAGTTCCCCAGCGCACATGTTCAACACTCTTAAGGGTAATCCAAGACCCTTCCACATTTCTTCCGCGTTGCCTATGAGTTCCTCATGGTGTTTAAGGCTGTTATCTTCGTGGGAGAAGATGAATTGCTCTATCTTGTGGAACTGGTGTACTCTGAAGATGCCTTTAGTGTCTTTCCCATGGGAGCCTGCCTCTTTTCTGAAGCAGGGACTCCACCCGACCAGCTTTATTGGCAACTCGTCCTCTTCAATTATTCGGCCACTGTAGAGGCCCAGAAGAGGATGCTCAGCGGT
>Ga0315280_10011336_pt1 | contig 10968 bp, 8 predicted proteins | sample YL17G06_40_MG_FD_203697 | JGI IMG/M metagenome (GOLD analysis project Ga0315280, IMG submission 203697) | Sediment microbial communities from Yellowstone Lake, YNP, Wyoming, USA - YL17G06_40 | ecosystem: Environmental > Aquatic > Freshwater > Lake > Sediment | place: USA: Wyoming | collected... | reverse complement strand
CTCCGCTCACGCGAATTCGGTGATATCGGGATGATCGAGTATGCCCCTGGCAGTCATGCGTGGAGACCCGTCGAGGCGGAGGGTTACCTTGTCATCCATTGCTTGATGGTCAATAGCACGCACACGGGGAAAGGACTCGGCGCTCTCTTGCTGGATAGTTGTCTGAGGGACGCGAAGAAGAGCAAGTGCCAAGGGATCGCAGTTGTCACAAGTTCAGATAGTTTCATGGCAGGAAGCGGTTTGTTCATCAAGGCGGGTTTTGTCTCGGTGGAGAGCAACCCTCCGTACAAGCTACTCGTCAAGAAATTCAAGGCAACAGCGCCTGATCCTCGTTTCATCGTCGACAGGGAGCGAGTATTGAAGAGACACACGAAGGGCCTCACGATCCTGGCTGCCGATCAGTGCCCTATGGTCCCAAAGTGCGTGGAGGAGATTTCGCAGGCGGCCCGAGCCCTGGGGCTGAAGCCGAAAGTGGTTCGAATCAGGAGCGCCAAGGCATCAAGGGAGCTCCCGACGCCCTATGGCATGTTCAGCATTATCTACGATGGAAGGCTGATTGTGGAGCGTCCGGTCGGCGCAAAGAGATTCTCAAGCATGATGCATAAGCATGCAGAACAACCTCCTGCAGGCGACGTCCTAAAGGCCGCGCCTGAGGAGTGACGTTGGGCGGCAGATTAGCAGAGAAGGAGTGACATGTGAATAGGCTCACCGATTGGATCAAGCGTCATCAAGCTGCAGCTTTCTTCATTATTACCTTCGCTATCACCTGGGGGCTGGGGTTCTCCTGGGGCGCGGTCCTGAAGCGGAACCAGTTCCTGTTGTTGCCCTTGGCTTTCGTAGCAACCTGCGGCCCTGGGTTAGCGGGTATCATTGTCTCTGCAGTCACCAATACTCAACAGAGACAAGGTCCGCGCAAGGCATTCTGGATTGCTTTTCTCGTGGCATGGTTCGTATCTATCCTTGTTTGTCTTGCCAACTTGAAATTCATCGAGCAGTCTTCACTATCCCCGGCGGCGATTGGTCTATTCACAATTGCGGTAGTGCCAGTTGCCTTTGTTATCGCTTCGGCCTATTCGCGCATTCCGGCAGTGAGAAGCTACCTGGCCTCGTTGATCCGGCTGCGCGGCGTGTGGGGCTGGTCTCTCGTGGGCTTGGTGTTGTTCCCTGTCTTGCACCTGATTTCATTATTCATCAATAGCCTCCTAAACAGGCAGCGCGTCCCATCTCACCAATTCCCGCATATGAGTTTGGCGTTGATTGGTCTGGTCATCGTCAAATTCCTCTACCAGTTCTTCTTTTTCAATGGCACGGGGGAAGAGGTAGGCTGGCGCGGCTTCGCCCTGCCCAGGCTGCAAACTCGTACCAGTCCTTCGATCGCAGCCTTGATCATCGCTTTTTTCTGGGCACCGTGGCACTTCTTCCTATGGCGGGCGGCAGGAGCACGGGTCCTGACCTTCCGATTCTGGATAGATCAGTATATTCTTCACATTCTGGGTTCGTTGTTCATTGTGTGGATCTGTAACCGCGCTCATGGGAGCATTCTTGTGGCAGGCATCACCCATGCAGCTTCCAATACTGTCATGGCGTTCATCCCTCTCCAGGATATGCAGGGCTTATACCTGACCTGGGTGGCCGCCGCCCTGGTGATGATCCTGGTTGACAAGATGTGGAAGAAGCTGCCCCACGACCACCCGGCGGTATACTGGTCGCCCGAACGCGCCGCCCAACCAACGGGTGCATGCGACAGCGTACCCGCCGCGCATGACCCGTAACGTTCGACATAACAGAGGAGCCAGGTCTTCGGAGGTCCCCACTCTGCACAACCGGGGGCATTATGAATCGCCTTGGCGGACTTCGAGGATTTGGGGCGGCTGGCCGACTCGTTCAAGCCTACACTTAATTGCGCCCTTGCTTTGCAAGCCGTGTGCCTGCAAACTGGCTTGGTCGTCGGTGGGCAAAAGTGCTGTGAACTTCCCCTCAGATAGTTCAACTTGCAGCGCGTAACCGCCATCTATCTGCTCCAGGCTGGCCTGCTCGGGCACAGGCTGCTCGACCCTGTGCGGGCGATAAATCGTGACGAACTCTATGCGGGTGCTTTTTGCCGGCGTGGTTGCGGTCAGATGCCACTCGCGCAGCTTAATACGCTCGCGCGGATTAGGGTCGTACTGGTCGGTCTGCTCGAAAGATAAACCTGCCGGCGTCAGAAAATTGATGTCACACACTACGTCACCGCTTCGCACGCCAATATTATGCTGGTCTTGGATGGCAATCCTATTAACAGCGTGGAGCCAGTATTCGTATGTGGAAGGTTCTTTGGCCTGCAGCCGGTCATAGACAACCACCAATTCGGGTTTGACAAAAATAATGGCACGTGTGAAACGCGGAAGCGCAGGTTCGTAGGCCTGTCCGGCCTTGCCGACAACGATGTCCATAGCAGGCGTAGTTTTGAAAGCAACGATTTCGCCTGTCGCTGTAGGGCTGCGTTTGCCCTGGCCCTGTTTGTTGACCGTGATATTGTTGACCGAGCGGGTGCTCCAAACCCAGTTTTTGTGGTGGTCGCTTCCATAGAGGTCGTAGTGGCCGCTTCGGACCAGAAGCCGCTGGCCATACGCCCAAAGTACAAACGAATTGTTCGCTTCGTTGCCGTGGGACTGGGTTCCAAACGGGCTGGACTTAAAGATCACTTGCACATCGTCTTTCGCGTCCTTGAGTGTCGTATTGAGGTAAGCCTGTCCGGTGCCTCTAAATAGACGCGACGTGGGCAGATCGTCGGACGGCTTGGCCTCTACCTTCGGCAAAGTGCCGCGAATAAAGCCGACATAGCCGGTCGTTGGCTTCGGGCCGCCCATCTGCTGGACGTACCACTGCCAGTGCTCATTGCCGGCCTGGGCCGCCAGCTCGCTCATCAGCGGCACATTCTCTGAGGCAGCCCGACGCCAGGCACCATCGCCAAAGCCGCCGTCGGTTTTGCCTGGCGGCATCAAATACATCGGATAGTAGCCGACCCTGGCGAAGTAAGGCTTATCGTATGTGTTGATGCCCATAGCCTCGCGCATCACGTCGGCCCACCAAGTGAATCGGCCAATGTAGCTGCTCCAGTAACTGGAGCCTTCGTGCCAGCCGCCGTTTTCATCGCTCCAGACCGGATACACATTGAAGAAGACATTAGCCGCAAACCACACCCAGTCCTCGGCGCCGTCAATCTCATTCAGAAAGGCGATGCCGACCTCGCCGAGTTTATGCCAGGCGCGATTGGAGTGGCTGGAGTACGGCTGCCACAAATGGCGCGGGCACAAATGCTGATACATCTCTTCGCCGCGAACCTTCATCACGGCCCGGCAGATATTCTTTTCATCCTCGGTCAGAAGGTCGTTGACGAATGTGTACGTGCGTGAGAAATGGTAGGCGTAAGGCATTCCAGCCTCATCGTTGTAGCGGTAGCCGGTGCTGCCTTTTGGGTCCCACTTTGCGCATTCCAGCAGGATGCGTTTGGCCTCTTGTCCATATCTCTCGACCCTGCTCGAGACAGGCTTCTCTTGCCCGCCCAGCAGGCGCGTAAATGCCAGCGTCGCGGCACTATTTAATGCGTTAATCGTATAGACGCGGTTGCCCCACCAGATTTCGCGCCATTCTTCGCTGAGTTGTTGCATTCCGGCAGGGTACTTCGGCGGCTCCTTGGTCGAAGGCGGCTTGGCCAGAATCTTCTCACACTCTTGCACAAGTCCCCGATATTCGGCGCTCATTTCGCTTCGCGCAAGTTCTCGCAGATGATCCAGATTTTCCGGCCGCATAAAGAGCCGCGGATGGCTCTTGGGTATCCGCGAGATAAGCTCCCGGCGCGGCGGCAGCGGCATCGCCACGGCGTCTTGGGCAATCGTGAAAGTCCTCGCCTGGCTCCAGTTTGTATACTGCCCTTGTGTATCCTTTCCACGATACCGCCACGCATATGTTCCCGGCTGGAAAACTCGTGGTGGGCAATGAACGTTGAATTCGAGATTTTCCGCTCGATATTCGATCTTCTCAAACTTCGTGTCACGCGAGCACTCGATGTCCCAGATCAGTCCCTTTTGAGGCCGCCAACTGAAGCTCGGCGGATTCACCTGCGACACCGTCCCTTCGGCAGGGCGGTAGCCCCATTCTTCAGGGCCGGCAGGGCGTTCATCCAGCTTGAGATTCGGCTGCCCGGCAAGTGCCGGCACGATCAGAAGCAGCGCAAACAGATTAGGTTTCATGCTCTCTACTCCAAAAGTGAACCGACGAGTTCTTTTATATTGGCAATGCCGTGCCGGGCGCAGTATTTTCTTATGCCCGCGATGATTTTTAGCGCGCCGCCCGGCTCGATGAAATTTGCCGTGCCGATAGTGACGGCCGATGCCCCGGCGATAATAAATTCCATAGCATCAGACGCGGTCCTGATTCCGCCCATGCCCAGAATCGGTATGCCGCGCGCTTTAGCGACCTCGTTGTAGACCTTATTGACCAGGTAAACCGCTATTGGTTTTATCGCCGGGCCCGACAATCCGCCCGTTTTGTTGGCAAGAACCGGCTTACGAGTTTCAATGTCGATAACCATCGCCGTAAAAGTGTTTATCATGCTGAGTGCATCGGCACCGGCCTCAACCGCCGCTTGGGCAATTGTGCTGATGTCCGTCACGGTAGGGGACAATTTCACCATCAAAATCTTTTGGCCGGCTGATTTCTTGACGACAGAGGTAATCTCTGTCACTTGCTGCGGATCCCTGCCGAAACTTATTCCACCTTTCTCGACATTTGGGCAGCTAATATTCAACTCAAACCCGGCTATTGCTTTTTCGTTGGCCAGCCGCTCAGTGACAGCAACATATTCGGCGATGGTCTCGCCGGCAACATTTACAAAAACCGGCACGGCCATTTTCTCAATAATGGGTAATTTCTCTTGGATGAATTTATCCAAGCCGATGTTAGCCAGGCCGATCGCGTTAAGCATTCCGGCATCGGTCTCGACTATCCTCGGTGTCGCATGGCCTTTTCTTGGTTTGAGAGTGATGCTCTTGGTGATAAATCCGCCGAGCTGGTTTACGTCCATAAAGTCCGCCAGCTCATCAGCATATCCGCACGTCCCCGAAGCCATAAAGACCGGGTTAGCTAACTTCTGTCCCACAAAGTCGACAGTTATATCAATTTCATCATTCATTGATTTTTCCTATACTACATCCAGGTCTGCCGAAAAAGCAAGGTCCTCGGCCATATTTTGTGTGCGGAAGACCAGCAAGGGGTCGCCGGATGATTTGGAGATAGGGATTGCAATTTGGCGCTCTTTGGCTTAGATTAGCAACCGTTACTGGCCTGCCGCCCCGATCGCGTCGGGAGACGCGGGGGCGGGCAGACGAAGATTCTCAAGGTATCCAGGAGCAAGGTATGGCAGGAGCTAAACCGACACGTGCCGAGGCTTTTTCACTGCTGAAGCAATACAATAGGAATGAGAGCTTGATTAAGCACGCCTTGGCGGTCGAGGCGGTTATGCGATATTGCGCCCGCAAGAAAGGCCAGGATGAGGAGCAATGGGGCGTCATCGGGCTGGTGCACGACCTGGACTATGAGCAGTTCCCTGACCGGCATTGCAAAAAGACTGAGGAGATTCTCAGGGCACACGACTGGCCTGATGATTACATCCGGGCGGTGATGTCGCACGGCTGGGGTCTATGCACCGATGTCGAACCTCAAAGCGAATTGGAGAAGACGTTGTACGCCATTGATGAACTTGTCGGGCTTGTGGTTGCGACGGCACTAGTTCGGCCGAGCAAGAGCGTGATGGATATGGAGCCTAAGTCCGTCAAAAAGAAATGGAAAGAAAAATCCTTCGCTGCGGGCGTAAATCGCGATGTAATCGAAAAGGGCGCTAAGATGTTGGGCATGGAATTGGGTGAGCTTATCAGCGATGTGATTACAGGGATGCGCGAAGTGGCTGACGAGATTGGCCTAAGAGGCGCGGCCTTACCGCCGAGTGCGCAGAGATCGCAGGGGAATTCGCCTTTATAATTTTTCTGTCTCAGCGTTCTCGGCGTGCTCCGCGGTTGATTTTGGCGTGAGCCGTTCACGATGACTAAAGAAAAACATTACGGTTGGTTAGAGAAAGTATTGGCGTGGTCTTTTTCTGCCCTATTTTTTGCTGGCGGGTGTGGAGACAGTAGTGATCCGGCTTCGAGTGAAGACCAACTACAGCGAGCCACCATTATGCGGAAGGCGGGCCAGCCGGGAGTGCTGATAGTTGGCAATGAGGTCGTAACTTGCGACGAGATTATTGCTACCCCGATGGAGTACAACCAAATGATTGTGTCACTTGCTGAGCTGCTCGCTCCGGCTGCACAAGCTGGCTCGCTTGAGCAGTTCAAGCAGTTGGCCAGACCGCGGGTCGAGGAAGTAATCACCAGCAGAATTTCATATATTCTACTTTATCAGCAGGCCAAAAGACAGGTGGGCGAGAATATCGATGAAAGTCTGGAAAAGGCGGCAGAAAAAGAGTGGCGAAGATTTGTGCTCCGCTTCGGAGGCGATGAGGCCAAGGCAGAAGAGGCGCTGCGGCAGCAGAAAGTAGACCGCAAGGGCTTCAAGGATTACTGGAAAAAAGAGATTCTACGCCAATCATACATTGCATTGAAATTGGCCGGCAATAGGCCCATCACCCAGCGGGAATTGATGCAGTGCTACGATGAAATGAAGGACAAATCGTTTGCAGCGCCGGCGAGCCTTACGTTCCGGCTGATTGATATCGAGCCTGCGAAACTTGAAATAGCCGATCCGCAGCAGGACCTGCTCGACTCCGCCAGAAAGCTGGCGAGGGAGCTGGTCGACCGAATAAGGGCGGGCGAAGATTTCGCAGAACTGGCAAAGCAATACTCACACGGGCACACACGAGAATCTGGCGGCTTGTGGAAACCGGTGCATCCCGATTCGCTGGCCAAGCCTTACGATGTTCTTGTCGCCGCCGCAGCAAAAATAGAGCCGGGGCAGATTGCAGGTCCAATTGAAGTCGAGGGACACATCTTCATAATGAAGCTGCAAGAGAATCGCCCAAAGAGCTACAAGCCATTTGAAAAGGTACAGGAACAATTGGAACAGAAGATTCTTGCCGATCGCCAGAAAGAGGCTATCGAGAAGCTAAATGCCGAGCTGAAGGAACAAATAGTGCTGAGCGAGAGAGATCAGTTTGTAGATTTTTGTCTGGAGAGAATTTACCAGGTGAATGGGAAGCCCTCAGTAAAACTAAAGGGCTAAGACTGTCTTGAGCAGAGTCGAGAGATATTTAGCCCCGCAATTCATTGCGGCGCTTTGGAATATGTGACTGATGAAAATCATCGCACACGGCATAGACCTCGTTGATTGTCCGCGAATAGAAGATATGGTCAAGCGCCACGGGCAGCGCTTTATTGATAGGGTCTTTACCGCTGCTGAACAGAAATATGCCCAGGCAAACAGAAATCAGATAGAGAAATTAGCTGCTCGCTTCGCGGCCAAAGAGGCCGTTCTGAAGCTTCTTGGGACCGGCTGGCGCGGAAAGATCGCCTGGACGGAAATCGAGATTGTGAACAATTCCGCAGGTCAGCCGGAGGTTGCACTTGCGGGTGAAGTTAAGAAAATCGCCGATGAACTTGGGATCAAACATATAAGCGTGAGTATCACGCACACGGCAAATTTTGCCATAGCATCAGCCGTTGCGCTAACGAAAAAGGCAGAGCCCTGAATTTCCACGGATTTACAGGATGGAGCGGTGACGCCATCCAAGTGACAACGAGAAGCTCCTGTTCAAGAAGTTGTTCCACACACTTCATCAGCGGTGTCACTGGAAAACCGACCGATGTATTAACTGGTTCGCTCATAACCGCACAATTTCATTTCACCCTTAAGCCCCACCAGGATAGACCGATTCCTAACAAATATACAACTGTGAATATGATATTAACTCCTAAGGTCTTGTTGCCTATGCAAGATGGGCGGATTCTTCCCGAAAAATATAATAGCAGCAAGTATGCCTGTCGCCAAGAGAAAATTGAATGCCGCCGCGATTGTAAGGATAACTGCTCCGATCTTTAGCATTTTGACCTTTATATAATGCCCGAGGCTCCCAAAGATACTCTTTGCCGGCAGTTATTCATTGAATACTACTTCTCTGCTGTCAAACACAGGGCCATCCTTGCAGCAGAGCTTGTAAATGGTCTCAGTCGAGCTGGTGACTCTGCATTGGACTGCACAGCTCTGGCAGACGCCGAAGCCGCAGGCCATTCGCTGTTCCATGCTTATCTGGCAGTCGATTCTCCTTTGGTAAGCAATTTGAGAGACTTTTGCCAGCATCGCTTCAGGGCCGCAGGCATAAATAATAGTGGTCTGCGGCAAGGGGCGGCTCTCTTCAAGCCATTGTGCCAGGCAGTCAGTGACCAGTCCGGCAAAACCGGCAGAGCTGTCGTCGGTGGCGACTAGCGATTTTATGCCATACCTGGCAAATTCCGGAAGCGAAAAGCCCAGCTCTTGCGAGATAGCATCGAGCCGGCCCTCGAAAGGCAGGTCCTTTGCAGTTTTGGCGCCGGCAAAGGCAGTCACCGTAATCTGAGGATAGTTAGCGGTAAGGAACTTTGCCAGATGCTGCAAAGGCGGCACTCCCATACCTCCGCTGACAAGCACAGCCGTTTTCTTGCCGGTTGGCACCTCAAAGCCATTTCCCAAAGGCCCGATCACGCTTATCGAGTCACCCGGCGACAATGTCGTCATCCGCAAGGTTGCAGGGCCAAGGACGTGGTAAAGGATTTCTGCAAGGGTTTTGCCTCTTTGAGCGGTAAGGTCGGCGAAACTAAATGGTCTTCGCAGCAGAATCTCCCGACGGGCAGAGTCGGCTAAATCATCGGGCATTGCCTCAGCCGGCGGCAGGGCAGCAGTAGAAAGGTCCAACTGGGCGAACTGCCCGGGCCTGAACCTGGCGAAAGTCTCAGCACCCGCGCCGGAAAACTCCAATGTCAGCCGGTAAGATCGCTGCCCTATCTGCTTATTCGCTCTAATAACTGCTGAAAAAATGCCCCTATTTGCCGTAAACAACCACCTTACCAGAAGATGATGTAAAGAGTTATGGTAACTACTATAACCGCAGCGCCCAGCCATACAACCGATGGCGTCGGCCTCATGTCGAACTCTTTTCTGACCGGCAATACCTTTGGTTCAGCAAGCGGCTTGATGTACGTCATAAGACCCATCACTAACAGAATTATCCCGAATGTTATTGCCATCCTGTTCAAAAATGCAATCTGGCTGAATTGCCAGTGCAGGAAGCCGTAAATCGGCACGGTCAAAAGCAAGCCCGTGACTCCGGCCATCGGCGGCGCCTTTTTGAAAATCATCCCGAAGACAAACACCGCTAAAATGCCCGGCGAGATGTAACCCTGAAATTCCTGGATGTAAGTAAAGATGCCCATAAACCGCGGGTCGCCCAGCCTTGGAGCTATTATCATCCCCATCATTGCGAACAGCAGGGTGGTAACTCGACCGGTCCAGATAAGAGTTTTATGAGATGCGTCCGGCTTTAGATGCCGTTTGAATAAGTCCATTGTGAAAATGGTCGAGGCAGAATTAAGCATCGATGCCAATGAGCTGATAACCGCTCCGCTTATGGCAGCAAAGATAAACGCCTTAAAGCCCGGCCCTACCAGGTTCCGTATCAATAACGGATATGCCGCATCAGTACCGCTTTTGCCGGTCATTTGGCCGCCGTACAGTTGCAGCGACATAATCCCCGGAAAAATAATGATGAACGGAATAGTCAGCTTTAGCGCCGCTGCGAAAATAACGCCGAACTGGCCCTGCTTGAGCGTTTTGGCCGCAAGCGTCCTCTGCGTAATGTATTGATTGAGCCCCCAGTAATAGAAATTCGGAATCCATAGACCAACCACCAGAGCCGTCCAGGGTAGCACAGCGTGGTCTCTAGGCAGGATCATGTGCAGTTTGTCGGCATTGTGCTCAAAGAAACTCCGCACGCCGATCGCCCTAAATCCCAGTATCATTGTTAAAGCTCCGCCGGCAATCAAAGCCGATCCCTGGAAAAGGTCCGCCCAGGCGACAGCTTTTAGTCCGCCCCAAATCGTATATAGGGCCGCGATAGTTCCTATTACCAGAACTCCATACAGTAAATGTCTTGGGTTGCCCAAATCTCCGAATAATGTCTGTAACGTCAGCCCTCCCGAATAGATCACCGCCGCGATGGTAACTCCTATGTATATTACCATCGTATAGAAAGCCATTATCGCGCGTGCGGTCGGATTGTAGCGGTACTCGAGGTACTCAGGAATCGTAAAGATGCCACTCTGCAAAAACTTGGGCAGGAAGAATATCGCCACAAATACCAGCGTGATTGCTGCTATCCATTCGTAGCTGGCTACCGCCAGTCCCGCAATCCCCGCCCCCTGGCCGGCCATACCTACAAAGTGCTCGGTAGAGATATTGGCCGCTATCAAGGAAAGACCAATAAAGGGCCAGGAGAGACCGCGACTGGCAAGAAAGAAATCCTCGCTGGTCTCTTCCCGTCGGCTCTTGTACATGCTCACGCCGACCACGACAGCGAAAAATGCAAGGAACACCCCGATATCAAGAATGGTCAGCCCCATAACAGGTTCCTTTCCGTTATTTATCCTTCTATCATATCGGCCGGACTGTATCAAACAGCTCTGGCTTTACTTATCTTGCAGGGCGTCAAGTGTATCCATGACGACTGGAATATGTGTATACGCAGGTCCGCCGCCCATCATCACGGCCACCGAAGCGGCTTCCAGAATCTGCTGCCTGGTAGCGCCAGCATTGAGACAGTTTCGCACATGGCCTCTGATGCAAGGCAGACACCGCTGAGCCACGCCGATACCCAGAGCAATAAGCTCCTTTTCCCTTACCGATAGGGCGCCTTGCTGCATAACTTTGCCGGAAAGCGATGCGAATCCGTTAACCGTCTCAGGAATC
>Ga0315280_10011334_pt1 | contig 10969 bp, 9 predicted proteins | sample YL17G06_40_MG_FD_203697 | JGI IMG/M metagenome (GOLD analysis project Ga0315280, IMG submission 203697) | Sediment microbial communities from Yellowstone Lake, YNP, Wyoming, USA - YL17G06_40 | ecosystem: Environmental > Aquatic > Freshwater > Lake > Sediment | place: USA: Wyoming | collected... | reverse complement strand
CGCCCTGATGAGGTTCTCCATGACGAAGAAAGCCCGGGCCCCTTCACGACGCGGATCGCGCGGCGGTTCGAGTGTGGCCGCTTTCTTGCCATCCGCTTCCAGCTTCACAAGCCCGTCGAATCCGTGGGCGTACAGGGCATCCCCGGCCGGATCTGCTGCGAGGCCCGCCCACTGCCCGGGGAACGTCCAGGCAAGCGTCAGCCGTCCCCTTGGGGCGCTGGGCGACGCAGCCTTGGGTAGGTCTACCTTCGTTTCTGGCGGTAGGGAAGCGGTAGCGGGTTGCGCCGCGGGGGTCTGTGGCGACCCTCGGGCATCCGGGCCTTCGGCGCTCTGTCCCGCGCCAGGCACGGTGGGTGCCCGGCAGCCTGCCAGGCTCGCGATAACGCACACAGAAAGGGGGACTGCCGCACAGCAGAGGACCACTCGCATCGTGACCACCCTCGTTCAGACCACCGGAACCTGATCGCAAGCACCACAGTGCTAGTGTACCGCACTCACCCGCTGCAAGCAACGCGCGCTGAGGCCAGCTCCCGCGCCTTTACGGCCCTTGCACCCGCTCCACGTTCGCCGGATGCGCGGTCCAGTCTGGCGGCACGAGCGGGTACCGCCCGTATTCCGCGACCGTCTCCTCAAGCGCCCGGTAGTGCTCCTTCGGCCAAGGCATTCCCTGGTCGGCGGCGCAGAAGTAGCCCCCGTCGCGCCCGAGCCGCCACATCAGGTCGATGGCGGTCTCGCGGATCGCGGATACGGGGCCGGCCGCGATCAGCCCTGAGGACACTCCGCCTTGCAGCGCCATCCGACCCTGGGTCCTCCGTCTGACCTCATCAAGGTCGTTGGCGGAGGCTTGCACGGGGTTCAGGATGTCGACGCCCAGGTCCATGAAGACGGCGAGGATCGGAGCGATGTGCCCGCAGCTATGGAAGCTCGCGAGCACCCCGCGCTCCTTGTGGACAGCGATCAGCCGGCGGTACTCCGGCACGAGGAACTCGGTGATGGTGTCCGGCGACAGCAGCAGGCCCCGCTGGGTCCCGAGGTCGTCGATCATCCCCACCATCTCGACTCTGCAGGCGACGTAGTGCCGTGCGATGCCGAGCTGGAAGTCCATGATCCGGTGGAACAACTCACGCACCGCCTCCGGCTCGGTGTGGAAGTAGCACATAAGGTCCTCCATGCCCACGAGCATGTAGGCCTTCTCCCACACCGTGTCGCGATGCGACCCGAACAGGAAGGTCTGCTCGCGGTCCCAGCCCCCTGCCTGCTCGTAGATCGGGGACCAGATGCGCTCGTCGTCGGGGTCCGGCCACCGGTAGGGGCGGAGGGCAATGCGCACGCGCGTAGGGCGCGGGAAAGCCCCCGCGACTAACGCGGGGGCTTTCCCGGTGAACGGTGTACCGCGATGCCTCCCTTACCGCCTGCGCAGCTTGCGCGCCACGCAGCCGATGATGGGCACCGCGCCCACCAGCGCGAAGGCCGGAAGACCGGGGGCGCATGTCACATCGAGGTATGCCTTGTTGGTTGTGGTGTGTTCTTCCTCGACGAAGTACTTCCAAGAGTGGATGCTGAAGCTCTCGTTCTCCTCACGGAGCACCACGGTCAGGGCCTTGTCGCCCGCTAGCTGTGACACGACCGCCGAGGTGACGTCCCACGAGAACCACTGGCCGCCTGCGAACGGCCCGCCGTTGCTGTCCAGGGCTGCACCGACGGGCGGCGGCGCGTTGTTCCAGGTGATGGTGGTCTCGGTCCAGCTGTCACCAGCCAGGTAAGCGTCAATAGGCTCGGCGCCGGTGCCCATGAGCTCCTTCAGGTAGACGTACATCCTCGCGTCCACAACGGAGGGCTGGCCATCCAGCGGGGAAAGGTCGAACGCCAGGTAGCTCCTTGCGATCTCGTCCATGCTCGACCATGACCCAACGTGAAGCCCCGTGTCATTGGGGTCGTACGTGTATGGGTGCAGGTTGACGTTGTCGTACTCGGAGCCCCTGCACACCGCCTCATCCCGCTCGACCGTGAGTGTGACACCTGCCAACGACGGAACCGCCACGAGCATTGTAAGAGCAACAACAGCAGCTAACCTCATCACGTGTCCCTTCCCCATCCGAGCACTACGGTCTCGCCAAGCGAGGCCGCCTAGCCAAGGGTGTGACGGGGGCTGTGACGATCAGTCGCAGGGGAAAACGGGTAGTCAGGTACCCCATGCACCATGCGGCTGTCTTCAGTGACAGCGGACCCCATTACACCAGACAAGCCGATTGTGCACCGCGGCAGGGGGTTTGTCAACAGTGACGCAGGAGGGGTGCGTCAAGAACGCTGTGTGGAACGGCGGAGAGGCCTGTCGGCCGGTAGCCCGTTAACTCGCTCAATGACGCCGCAAAGGACACGTTCACACGGGGCCGCGTCCTCGAGTCAGGCCACCGGTACGAGCGCAGGGCCGTCGGCAGGTCGGCGAGCGGGTGCCCGCGTGGAAAGCCCATGACGCCCTCATGCTCGCGATGCCAGACGGTGCCCCGGATGTCCTCCCACTTCGACCCGAGGCGCAAGTGGTGCCCGCCGCCCCTGAAGCCCTCGTGGTTGCAGCCGAGGTAGGCCAGGCCGTGGCACGGCGGCCCCATCGCGATCCGCTCGGGAGCGCCGAACCGGATGATCTCGAGCGCATTCCCCTTGGCGTTCATCCGCATGCCTTCCCGCGCCCGGCCCGCCACTCCCACCAGTACATGAGGCGCGCGGAGGGGCAACCGGGGCCACTGCGGGGGGTCCATCTACCGAGCCCAATGCGAAAGCAGGATGTCGTCGGCAAACGGAGAAACCTGTCTCGGTAGCAAGTACGGGCCCGTGTGTCACGGGCAGTTCGGTGTGCTGTAGCCTCTCTCTTCTGCGAATGGGCACCGTGGTTCCTTCGGTCCGGACGCGTCCCGGAGGTAACCTAGTGCTCGTGATCTTCGGGTGTAGGTACAACGTGGGAATTGGCTTGAGCTTTGCCAGGGAGCACCTGTACGTGGAGTCTTCTAACTCAAGTGCCCGGAACCGGAACCGCCCTGTGAGGAAGTCGGCCCAGCCAGCGCCCCACGTAGGCCGGCGCCGCTCCTGGTTCCCCCGGAAACTAGCGTTCCCCGCCGTCTGGCTACGTCCGCAACTCCACGGATGGATCGGCGCGTTGGCCGGCTGCACAGGCCGGCTGGGCTCCCCGGTCGGGTCCGGGCTCGCGCTCGGCGCGGCCCTCGCGGCCTGCGGGGCCACCGCGTACCTCGCGGCAGGACTCGCTTGTCCCACATTCGGCTTCTTCTACGCGCCCATCATCCTCGCCTACGCAGTGCTGGTGCTGCCACGGGCAACGTACGTGCTCCTGGTCGGCGTCGTGGCGTGCGGATGTCTATTCATCCACCAGCCGTGGAGCGGCTCGAGCTCGGTTGTCGCCGTAGCGAGCGTCGCGTTGGCGACCGGGCTCGCCGCCGCCGCGGCGCAGGCTCACAACTTCGAGCGCACAAGCTTCGGCCGTGCCGTGGACCTTGTGGCCCAGATTCCCGACTGTCTCGATCCCAACAGAGTGCTGCAGATGGCTGTGGAGACGGCCGCAATCGCGATGAACGCCAAAGCGGCCTCCGTCAGGCTGCTCGACAGTGAGGGCGAGGCGCTCGAGACGCGGGCCACCTACGGCCTGAGCGAGTCTTACCTAGGCAAGGGCAAGGTCTTGCCCAAGCACAGCGCGATCGACCGCAGGGTACTGCGAGGGGAGATCGTCCAGCTCCACGACGCGGCGGCGGACCAGCGGTTCCAGTACCCCGAGGCCGCGGCGCGGGAGGGCATCGCCTCCGTGGTGTGCGTCCCGCTTAGGCTGGGGCGTAAGCCCGTGGGCGTGCTCCGCGTCTACACCGCTCAGCCTCGGCGATTCGCGGACTACGAGGTTAGGCTCCTCGTCACATTCGGCGCTGTTGCCGCGCTCGCCATTCAGAACGCCGACTCACACCAGGCCGCGCTGACCTACCTGAGCACGGTCGCTCACGAGCTGCGCTCGCCGCTCGCGACGGTGCGCACGGTGGTCGCCGGGGTGGCCAGCGGACTGACCGGTGATGTGTCCTCTGAGCAGCACCAGATGCTGCAGCGCGCGGTGCGGCGAATCGACTCGCTCCTCGACCTGGTCAACGACCTGTTGGCGCTGTCGAAGCTGCGCATGGGGCTCGAGCACGCTGACCCCGAACTCATCAGTCTGAACACCACCATACGCACGTTGGCTGAGCAGGTGCAGCCGCAGTCCGAAAATGCCGGGCCGCAGGTGGCCGTGTCTCTGTGCTCCGACGAGGCGCGCGTCTGGATGGTGCGCCAGCACCTCGATGAGCTGCTCGGCAACATCGTGTCAAACGCGGTGAAGTACACGCCCCCGGGTGGGAGCGTCCATATCAGCCTGTCGGTTCTCGACGGCTACGCGCGCGTGTCGGTGGCGGACACCGGCATGGGCATCCCGCCCGAGGATCTGCCGGCCATCGGCACGGAGTTCAAGCGCGCTCGCAACGCGCGGCAGTCAGATCTGCCGGGCACCGGCCTGGGGCTGTCGATCGTCAGGGGTGTCCTCAGCAAGTACCGCGGGGACTTCAACATTAGCAGCCGTCTTGGGGAGGGGACGACCGTCGAGGTGTCCCTACCCCTTGCTCAGCAGGCAGATCCCGGCAAGTCAGTATAGGAGGATCCCGATGGATACCGCTACTGCGCCAAACGTCCTCAGCGAGGAGCTCGTCAAGGAGCTCGACAGTATCCCGGACGGGGACAAGATCAAGCTGTGCATACAGTGTGGGACGTGTAGCGGATCGTGTCCGACGAGCTACGCGATGGACTGGTCTCCGCGGCGGGTGATAGCGGCGCTGAGGGCGGGTTGTCTGGATGAGGTGCTTCGGACGAACACGGTGTGGTTGTGCGCGTCCTGCTATGTCTGCACGGCTCGGTGCCCTATAGGGATCCAGTTCACGGACATGATGTATGCGCTGAAGAGGCTTGGTCTGAAGCACGGTATCGACCCGCCGGACGTGAGGGGTCCGAGGCTGATGAGGGAGTTCGTTGGGGAGGTGGATGCGTCGGGTCGCAACGCGGAGGCGGCGATGCTGACGAAGTATTTCCTGAAGGCCGACCCGCTGGGGGGGCCGGCGAACCTTAGGCTTGCCTATCGGATGTGGCGCAAGGGCCGGTTGAAGCTGCGTCGTCAGCCTTTCCGGGCGAAGGCCCAGCTCGCGGCTATCTCCCGTTCGCTTGAGGGGGAGAGCTGATGGAGTATCTCTTCTACCCGGGCTGTGCGCTGGAGGCGAGCTCCGCCCACTACGGCAAGAGCGCGAAGGCGACGATGGCGGCGCTCGGCAGCGAGCTCAACGAGCTGGACGATTGGAGTTGCTGTGGCGCCACCGCCTACGTCGGCACGGATGAGGACAAGTCGGTCGCGTATTCGGCGAGGAACCTTGCGCTGGCGCAGTCGCAGGGAGCGAAGGACCTGGTTACCGCGTGTAACGGGTGCTACGTGATGCTCCGGAAGGCGAACGCCTGCTGGAGTGGCTCTGTGACGATCCATGGCCATGTATCGAGGGCACTCGAAGCCGCGGGGCTCACCTACGACGGTTCCGTGAGGGTGCGGCACCTTGCCGAGGTGATGCTGAACGACATCGGTGTGGAGGCGATCTCGGCGAAGGTGAAGGCCAGCCTGAGCGGGCTGAAAGTGGCGGCATATCATGGCTGCCAGATCAGCCGGCCTTTTGATGATGTCGACAACGCCGAGCGGCCCACCATGCTCAACCAGCTCCTCGCCGCCACCGAGGCGGAGGTCGTGCCCTTCCCGCTTACCGCGAGGTGTTGCGGGGGGATGCTGATGACGACGCGTCGCGAGGTGGCGCTGGACTTGGTCTACAATATACTGTCCTGTGCCCGGGCGAAGGGCGCGGACTGCATAGCGGTGGCATGTCCTCTGTGTTGCGTGAACCTCGAGTGTTATCAGGAGAGCATCAGCGCCCGGTATGGGTGGGGGGAGCCGATGCCTGTCGTTCCGTTCACGCAACTGCTGGGCATAGCGCTCGACGTTCCGGCTCGGGAGCTGGGTCTCGATCAGTGCATGGTGGACGTGGAGCCCATGCTGGCTCGGTATCTGTAAGGAGGTGTCTTGTGAGCGATCCTGCGGACCGGCCCCAGTCCACTAACGGACGCGCGCGCATCGGGGTCTACATCTGCCACTGCGGGACCAACATCGCGCAGACGGTGAACGTGATCGAGCTGCGTGAGTTCGCGGAGGGGCTGCCGGGTGTGGTTCTTGCGCGCGACTACCAGTTCATGTGCTCGGATCCCGGCCAGGAGCTTATCAAGGCGGACATCCCGGCGCACTCGCTTACTCGCGTGGTGGTGGCGTCGTGCTCGCCGCTGATGCACGAGCCGACCTTCCGTCGAGCGTGCGAGGAGGCCGGACTGAACGGTTTCCTGTTCCAGATGGCCAACATCCGCGAGCAATGCTCGTGGGTGACCGAGAGCCGTCTTCAGGCTACCGAGAAGGCGAAGAGGATCCTCTTCGCCGCGGTGAACCGAGTCGCCCTCCATCGAGAGCTCACGGAGCGGCAGGTGGACGTCACCCCCCGGGTGCTGGTGATAGGCGCCGGCATCGCGGGGATAGAGGCCGCTCTGCAGATGGCGGACGCGGGCAAGGAGGTCGTGCTGGTGGAGCGGGAGGCGTCGATCGGGGGCCGGATGGCGGGGTTCGACAAGACCTTCCCGACCCTCGACTGCGCGGCATGCATCCTGACGCCGAAGATGGTGAGCGTGGGGCAGCACGAGAACATCCGCCTGATGACTTTCTGCGAGGTCGTAGGCGTGTCCGGGTACGTGGGCCGGTTCAAGGTGCGGGTCCGCAAGAAGAAGCGATATGTCGATGTCGCCAAGTGCAACGGCTGCGGGCTGTGCTGGCAGGAATGCCCGACGACGGTGCGCCCGCGCGTGCGCACGTTGCGCATCGAGGATCGGATCATCCGGGAGGCCGTCTCTCCGGGTGGGAACGGGCGAACACGCGCGGTACCGCGGCCGGTGCAGGCGGCGGCACCGACGGATGAGGTACCGGGCGAACCTGCCGTTCCGATCACCTCAAGTACGCTGGGGGGCGAAGCCCGGTGAGGGACAACCTAGCCCGGCTGGTAGAGGAGTACGACCGCGAAGAGGGCGCCATCGTGGGATTGCTGCAGGACGTGCAGGAGGCCGAAGGCTACCTCCCGCGCGACATGCTGGAGGACATCTCGCGGCAGCTAGACGTCCCGCTCATCCGCCTATACGCGTTGGCGACCTTCTACCGCGCCTTCTCGCTTGTGCCCAAGGGTCGGCACTGCGTGACCTGTTGCATGGGCACGGCGTGCCATGTCCGTGGAGCGCCGCGTGTCGTGCAAGCGCTGGAGCGCGATCTGGGCGTCCGAGCGGGCGAGACGACGCCCGACCTGGGCGTGAGCCTCGATACCGTGAACTGCGTCGGCGCCTGCGCGCTCGGGCCTCTCGTCATTATCGACGGCCGCTACCATGGCGGGATGACTCCGACGAAGGCTCAACGGTTGGTACAGAAGCTGCGAGGGGGGGTGGACGCCGATGGGTCTGCTGACAGCGCGTGAAGACTTGGCGAGCCTCCGTGAGTCCGTGAGGGAAGCGCACGACCCCACCCGCACCTCAGTCTCCATCTGCGCGGGAACGGGATGCCGCGCTTGCGGCGCCCTGGAGATCGCCGAGGCGTTCCACCGCGTGCTGGAAGAGGAGGGCCTCGACGGCAAGGTCCCCGTGCGGACCACGGGCTGTCACGGGTTTTGCGAGCGGGGGCCCCTCGTCGTCATCTACCCGGACCGCGTGTTCTACCCGTCGGTTCAGCCGAAGATGGTGGAACGCATCGTGCGCGAGACCGTCGTCGGCGGCGCTGTGGCGGAGGATCTTCTGTTCCGCGATCCGGTGAGCGGCGAAGCTTTCACGCACGAGCACGAAGTGCCCTTCTACACCAAGCAGATGCGAGTCGTGTTCGGGAAGAACGGTTACGTCGACCCGACCAGCATCCGCGACTACGTCCTCCACGGAGGCTATCAGGGACTCGAGCGCGCGCTCTTCACGATGACACCGACCGAGGTCATCGAGGAGTTGCGGCGCTCCGGGCTGCGCGGCCGAGGGGGCGCCGGATTCCCGACCAGTGAGAAGTGGCGCATCTGCCGCGCCCAGGAGGGCGACCGCAAGTTCCTGATCTGCAACGCGGACGAGGGGGATCCCGGCGCGTTCATGGACCGGAGCCTCCTCGAGGGCAACCCGCACAGCGTGATCGAGGGCATGCTCATCGGCGCCTACGCCACTGGGGCGCGCGAGGGGTATGTGTACGTCCGCAACGAGTACCCACTGGCGGTTGTCGCCCTCCGGCAAGCGATGGAGCAGGCACGGATGATGGGACTGCTCGGCGAGAACATCCTCGGAACCGGCCTGGGCTTCGAGCTGAGGGTCAACCGAGGGGGCGGGGCTTTCGTCTGCGGCGAGGAGACCGCGCTCTTGGCCTCCATTGAGGGACGCACGGGGGAACCCCGACCCCCGCCCCCCAATCCGGCTGCGTCCGGCTTGTGGGGCCATCCCACCCTCGTGAACAACGTCGAGACCTGGGCGAATGTCGCCGTGATCTTCGAGCGGGGAGCCGACTGGTACTCCGGCATCGGCACCGAGGGCTCGAAGGGAACGAAGGTCTTCTCCCTCGTCGGCCACATCAACAACACGGGCCTGGTGGAGGTGCCAATGGGGATCACGCTGCGCGAGATCCTCTTCGACATCGGGGGAGGTGTGCCCGGCGGGAAGCGCTTCAAGGCCGTCCAGACCGGCGGCCCATCCGGCGGCACGATCATCGTCGACCCGACCATCGAGGCGCGCGCCGCCGGCAGGGACGGCGTGCCTTCCGCGAGGAGTCTCATCGATCTCCCCGTCGACTTCGAGTCTCTCACCGAGGTGGGCTCGATGATGGGGTCGGGCGGCATGATCGTCATGGACGAGGATACCTGCATGGTGGATGTCGCTCGCTACTTCCTCGAGTTCCTCAGGGAGGAGAGCTGCGGGAAGTGCGTGCCATGCCGCGAGGGTATCCGGAACATGCTGCGCATCCTCGAGCGCATCTGCGCCGGCGAGGGTCGGCCGGAGGATATTGAGCTGCTTCAGGAGCTGGGGGAGGTCTGCATGGAGGCATCGCTCTGCGCTCTGGGCGGCACCGCCCCGAACCCCGTTCTCTCAACGATCCGCTACTTCCGCGACGAGTACGAGGCGCACATCAAGGACCGCAAATGCCCTGCCCACGTATGCACGGCTCTGATCCAGTTCTCCATCCTCGCCGAGAAGTGCACCGGCTGTGGCGCTTGCGCGAAGGTGTGCCCGTCGGAGTGCATCACCGGTGAACTGAAGAGCCCGCACTCCATCGAGAGCGCGAAGTGCGCCAAGTGCGGGTCATGCCTTGACGTCTGCAGGCACGGCGCAGTGGTGAAGGAGTGAGTTCCAAGGTCATGGTCAGACTCACCATAGACGGACAGTCGGTCGAAGTGCCCGAGGGTTCGACCATTCTAGACGCAGCGGCTCCGCTCGGGATACGCATCCCTACCTTCTGCTACAAGGCGGGCCTGGAGGCCTATGGCGCGTGCCGGGTCTGCTCGGTCGAGGTTACGGAGCCCCAGTACCCGGAGAGCCGCCTGCGAGCATCGTGCGCCTATCCGGCTCGGAGCGGCATGGTGGTGCAGACACAGTCCGAGCGCGTGCTGAGAGCCCGGCGCCTGATCGTCGAGTTGGAACTGGGGCGATGCTCGACTGTTCCGGTACTGCGCGAGCTTGCGGCCGAGTTGGGGATCGAGAAGTCGCGCTTCGGCGAGGCCAAGGACATGTGCATCCTCTGCGGTCTGTGCGTGCGCATGTGTTCGGAGGCCGTGGGCGCCAATGCCATTGGGTTCGTGAGCCGCGGCGTGGATCGGGTGGTCGCGACGCCCTATTTGGAACCGACGGAGGCCTGCGTCGGCTGCGGGGCCTGCGCGGAGGTGTGCCCCACCGGGATCATCACGATGGAGGATGTCCGCGGGCGTCAGGTCCTGCACCAAGAGCTATCGCTCGGCCCGAACAAGGCCATACGAGTCCCCTCCTTTCAGGCAGTCCCGAACGTGCCGTTCATCGACGAGGAGACCTGTGTTCACTTCGTGACCGGCGGGTGCAAGCGCTGTGCGCAGCTCTGTCCCAAGGGAGCCATCGACCACGACATGGCGGAAGAAGAGGAGGAGATCGAGGTGGGCGCGATCCTCGCGGCCACGGGCTACGAGGTGTTCGACGTGTCGCCTCTGCTCCAGTACGGCTATGGGACGTACGACAACGTCATCACCGGGCTCGATTTCGAGCTCCTCTGCCATGCCAGCGGGCCGACGGGCGGCAAGATCCTCAAAGCCGACGGAACGCCACCCAAGTCGGTCGCCATCCTGCACTGCATCGGCAGCAGGGACAAGAACCACCATCGCTACTGCTCGCGCGTCTGCTGCATGTACTCGATGAAGTTCGCGCACCTCGTTCGCGAGAAGACGGGCGCCGAGGTCTACGAGTTCTACATCGACGTCCGCGCTGCCGGCAAGGGCTACGAGGAGTTCTACGAGCGGATGCTCGAGGAGGATGTCATCTTCATCCGCGGCAAGGCCGCCGAGGTGACCGACTGGGCACAAGCGCCTTCCGAGGAGGGCAAGCTCATCGTCCAGGCCGAGGACACGCTGCTCGGCCGGACGCGCCGCATACCGGTCGACATGGTCATTCTCAGCCCCGCTCTCCAGGCCCAGGCCGATGCCAAGGCGGTCGCCCAGATGCTCGGCATAGGGTGTGGGGGCGAGGGGTGGTTCATGGAGCGTCACCCGAAGCTCGCCCCGGTGCAGACGGCCGCGGACGGGGTGTACGTTGCGGGTGCGTGCACGTTCCCCAAGGACATCCCTGACAGCGTGGCGCAGGGGGC
>Ga0315280_10011332_pt1 | contig 10970 bp, 10 predicted proteins | sample YL17G06_40_MG_FD_203697 | JGI IMG/M metagenome (GOLD analysis project Ga0315280, IMG submission 203697) | Sediment microbial communities from Yellowstone Lake, YNP, Wyoming, USA - YL17G06_40 | ecosystem: Environmental > Aquatic > Freshwater > Lake > Sediment | place: USA: Wyoming | collected... | reverse complement strand
TTCCGGTGCTGGGCCTCCTGGTGAAGCGGACGCTCGACGTCGTCGCCGCGCTGGCCGGTCTGCTGGTGCTCTCGCCCGCGTTTCTGCTGTTGGCGCTGGCCATCAAGCTGGACTCATCCGGGCCGGTATTTTATCGCTCCTTACGCGTGGGCAAGAAGGGGCGGAAGTTCACCTGTTACAAGTTCCGCTCCATGGTTTCCAACGCCGACGCGCTCAAAGGCGCGCTACGTCACCTGAACGAGCGTCAGGGCCCGACGTTCAAGATCTCCCACGACCCGCGCCTGACGCGTCTTGGCGGCTTCCTGCGCCAGTTCAGTCTTGACGAACTGCCGCAGCTCTGGAACGTCCTCGCCGGCGACATGAGCCTGGTGGGCCCGCGGCCGCATCCCACGGACGACTACGCGCAATACCAGCTCGAGCATCTTCGCCGGCTCGACGTCACTCCGGGCATCACCGGCCTCTGGCAGGTCAGCGCCCGTCGCGACCCTTCTTTCGAGCGCAACCTCGCCCTCGACCTCCAGTACATCGAGAACTGGAACCTCTGGCTCGACTTCCGAATCCTTCTGAAGACGATTCCTGCCGTGGTGGCGGGCCATGGCGAGTGATCAGGATTGGCGATTGCCGATTGTCCATTCGCCATCTGAAATCTGCGATTTGCGGTCGCACGTTGGTGATTAACGATTGATGATTGAATCGCAATCCACAATTCTCAATTCCCAGTCGGCAATTCCCACCCGCACGGCTCCGGCCGCGCCCGTCGTCGCCGGGCTCTCCTGGCGGCAAATCCTCTCCTGGACCACCAAGGGCAGCCTGGCCATCGCCGACCAGGGGCTCTTCGCCGGGTCGAACTTCCTGCTCAACGTCCTGCTGGCGCGCTGGCTCGCGCCGGCCGAGTATGGCGCCTTCGCCCTGGCCTATTCCGTCTTCTGGTTGTTCGGCGTCTTTCACAGCGCCATCCTCACCGAGCCCATGCTGGTCTTCGGCCCAGGCAAATACCGCGAGCGCTTTCCTGAGTACCTGGGGATTCTCCTGCGCGGGCACTTCGCTCTGATGCTGCCCGGCGCGGCGCTGCTCGCGGCGACGGCTTTCCTGCTCGGCTGGCTCTATTCCCCGGCAGTCGAGCGCGCTTTCCTCGCCCTGGCGATTGCCGGACCGTTCATTCTGCTTCTGTGGCTCCTGCGCCGGGCGTTTTACGTCCGGCTCAATCCTGGCTGGTCGGCAGTCGGCGGGGGCGTTTACCTCGCGATCCTCCTCGCCGGCATCCTCGCCCTCCACCCCGCCGGCCGCCTCACGCCCGCCACCGGCTTCCTCGCTATGGCCGCCGCCAGCCTCATCACCTGCCTGGTTCTGTTCGCCTTGCTCCGTCCCAAGCTGGCCACTGAATCGTCCGCCATCCGCGCCGTCGCCAGCGACCACTGGCGGTACGGCAAATGGGCCGCCGCTACCGCTGGGCCCTCATGGTTCTCCAGCAACATCTATTTCCTCGTGCTTCCCGCCTGGTTCGGCCTTGCCGAAGCCGGCGCGTTGAAAGCTCTGCTGAACCTTGCCATGCCCGCATTGCACACCATCTCCGCGCTGGGCGTGCTATTGCTTCCGATTCTTGTCCGCGACCGCGACTGCGGCGGCCCCCGCGCCATGTCGAGAACCATGAAGCTGTCTCTCGCCTTGTTCCTTTCCGGCTCCGCTTGCTACCTGGCGCTGCTCTGGGGGTTCCGATTGCAGATCTTCCACTTCCTCTACGCAGGCAAGTACGCCGAGTACGCCTCGTGGCCGCTGCTGCTGGTAGGCCTGCTTCCTTTCGCGCAGAGCCTGCCGAACGTCATGGGGGGAGGGCTGCGGGCGCTCGAACAACCACACTTGGTTTTCTGGTGCTCTGTTGGGAGTGGCACTGTCGCGCTTGCGCTCGGTGTTCCATTTGCCTCCAGCCTCGGAGTCGGGGGGGCTCTAGTAGGATTGCTATTGTCTTTTCTCGTTGCGGGGGTGCTCATGCTTTGGTTTTACAGAAGGTCGTGGCTCCAACCGAGCTCCGGCGCAAGCAGGCGGCGCAGGCCTTCACCCAAGGCCAAATATGAATACCTCAGAAGCCATCTAGGGTTTCGCCGCGCCCCGCTTCTCACCTTGTTTCGCCTGCTTTGTTGGAGGGTACGCTGCTGGCTCAAGAGACCAGCCACGATCAGACTACACAAGTGGGGAGCCCAGCTCTTTCTTCCTGCGAAATGGCAGGGAGCAGGCACCACAATGATCTTCGCAACGCGGGAATACTACGAGCCAGAGCTCACATACTTGAATCGCTTCCTTTCACCGGGGGCAGTGGTCGTGGACGGGGGCGCAAGTTGTGGGATCTACACCGTGGCGGCAAGTAAAGTAGTCGGCGAAACCGGGCGCGTTCTTTCTTTTGAGCCGGGAGCGCAATCCTTTTCGGTTCTAAAGCGGAACGTCGAGCTTAATCGGCTACACAACGTCCGCACGTTTCGTATGGCTCTATCAGACACACAGCGCAAAGCACGCCTGTATCACCACCCTCACGGGCCTAACAGTTACTGCCTGGCAGGCGAAACTAGCTGGTGTCACGAGTTCGAGGAGATCGCTACGACCACGGTGGACGTCTGCTTAGGTCAAGAGGGTCTGCAGCATATCGATCTCCTGAAAATGGACGTCGAAGGTGCGGAGGAATTGATTCTGCGCGGAGCCAATTCAGTCATCGCCTCATCACGCCCCGTGGTCATATTCGAAGTAAACCCAGACGCCGCAGCCCGCCTTGGCCTACAGCCAGACGGCGCGTGGAAGCTGCTCGAAAGCTTGGGGTATTCCTTCCACCGCCTCGGCAACGAAGGAAATCTGGCCAGATTGGAGTCGCCACCCGACGGCGGCAACGTCCTGGCCATTCACCCTGGTAAACCCTCGTGAAAGTGCTCCTTTCGGCCTACGCCTGCAGGCCCAGGTGGGGTTCGGAGCCTGCCGTTGGCTGGAATTGGGTTCAGCAAGTCGCCCGCTTTCATGAAGTCTGGGTTATGACGCACACCAGCAATCGTGCGGCGATTGAGCGGGAATTGTTACATGAGGGCAGCCCTAACGTTCATTGGGTTTATTTCGGTCCGCCGCGTTGGGCGCGGTTCAGGCAACGCGGGCTCATAGGCATACGGCTTAATTACCGCCTGTGGCAGATTAAGGCCTACTTCATCGCAAGGAAGTTACACGCGCAATTTGCCTTCGACATCGCGCACCATGTCACCCTGGGACAATACTGGACCCCCAGCCTCGTGGCACTACTTCCGATCCCATTCGTCTGGGGTCCGGTTGGGGGAGGCGAGTCAGCGCCCGCCTCCTTCAGAAGCGGTTTCGCGCTCCGGGGAAGGGTTTTTGAAACGTTGAGAGACCTGGCAAGGAACCTTGCCTCGATCGACCCATGGATGAAAAGGCTCGTCTCCCGGAGTGGAGTCGCTATTGCCACGACGGAAGAAACAGCCTCACGGCTCAGACTTCTTGGACGGACCGACGTGCTGATCATCCCACAATACGCGATGACCACGGAAGAAAGGATGCGCCTCGGGAGTTTGTCCTTTAGACAGACGAATCCGTTCAGGCTTATCAGTATGGGACGACTTATTCACTGGAAGGGGTTTCACCTGTCCCTGCGGGCATTTGCGCAGTTCCATGCCCGCTGTCCGGATAGTGAGTATTGGATCGTAAATGACGGTCCCGAGGGACGTCGCCTCAAAGCCCTAGCCACAGAGTTGGGTGTTCGTAACAAGGTTGTCTTTTGGGGGAAGCTCCCCAGCCTTCAAGATGTATACGCTAAGTTGGCAGACTGTGACGTGTTAGTTCACCCAGCGCTGCACGAGGCATTTGGAAATGTCTGCCTGGAGGCCATGGCGGCGGGACGTCCCGTGATCTGCCTCGATCTTGGCGGCCCGGCGCTTCAGGTGACGGAAGAGACGGGCATCAAGGTGCCCGCCATCTCCCCCGACCAGGCGGTTCACGATCTGGCTGGTGCGATGGTCAAGCTCGCCACTGACCCCGAGCTTCGCGCCCGCATGGGCCAAGCGGCCCGCCAGCGGGTGAAGGAATCTTTCGATTGGGACAAAAAGGGCGACCTGATTGACCAGATGTATCTCACGATGAAAACCGGGGACAAACTTGACCACCCGCTCACTTCCTAGGCCAACTGCCCATATGTGGCGCTGGGGCGTCACCCTTGCCGCCGGCGCCCTCGTTGCCGGAGTATTTCTCGATTCGCCCGCGTGGATGTATTCGCCTCATGCCTTCGCGGCGATTGGCTTAGGGGGTTTGCTGCTGACTTTCTTTGTGCTGATTATGGCGCAGACCCGAGCCTCTCAATCTTTGCGGGTCGCGCAGATTACTGGCCTTTCGAGCATCTTCCTCCTGATTGTCTCAGAAGCAGCGTTTGTTCGAGTCAGCCCCATGGAAGACGCTTACGCTGGAGAATTCTCTCAAGCGGTGTACGGCGGACTCTCGATATGGGTTCTCGTTGCACTCCTGCTGGGGGCGGCCACACTGGTGAACCCCCGGTATCTGCATGGTGCACTACGGCCACCGCAAAGTTGGGTTACGTTGTTCGCCTTGCTGGCTGTCGTTTCGTGTGGCTATTCCCCCCGGCCGCTCTTCTCGCTGGCCTGGGCGTTCAAACTATGCTTGGTCGTGCTCGCGCTGAAAGCCGTCTCCGCGGGGATCACCAGCCTAGCTGACGTGGTCGCGGTCCTCCGTACCCTGTGCTGGAGGCACAGGCAAAAAAGACAGTATCCCACCCTTCCGGGTGAATAACTCGTTGCGGAAAAACGCGGTTTGCAACCTGGCATGGTTTGAGAATCCCCAAACACGTCCGTCCACAATGGAAAGGGCATTTGTAGTGCTCACGCTCCTCTTTTTGACAGGCGGATTCATTCCGTTATTCCAGCGCGAACGCGGATTGTCTTTCGACCCCGTGCAGGGCAATCCCTTCTATCAGGCAGTCTTCGCGGCCATCTACCTTATTACGTATCTTCTGGTCCTGGTGCAATGGAGGGCTGCCCTCCTTATGTTACTCAAAGAGAAGGCGGTGTTGCTGCTGGCCGGAATAGCACTCCTTTCCGTAGTCTGGTCGGACGCGCCGGAAGTCACTCTGCGACAGGCGATGGCTCTCTTGGGTACAACACTGTTTGCCGTCTATTTCACACTTCGGTACAGCCTCCGGCAGCAATTGCAGCTACTCGCGTGGACCCTTGGAATATGCGCGGTATTCAGCCTGGTGTTTGGCCTCCTAATCCCCGATTTCGGGATGCCGAGCGGGATCCACACCGCGGGCTGGCACGGCGTCTTCGCCCACAGGAATACCTTGGGGCGCATGATGGCGCTCAGTGCACTACTTTTCGCACTGCTGGCAATGAGCGCGCGCCGCCACCGATGGATATTATGGGCGACGCTGATTGTTTCCAGCGTGCTTGTTTTGCTCTCCCGCTCAGCCTCAGCGTGGGTGGTCTTGGCCTCGATTGCATTGCTTTTAGTAGTTAGCAACGTTTTGCGCTGGCCCCATGCTACGGCAATACCCGCTGCACTGTTCGTTCTCCTAGCTGGGGGTGTAGCAGTGAGTTCTATTTTCATGAATTTGGAGACTGTTCTAGGCGCTGTGGGACGCGACACAACACTTACGGGGCGGACGCAACTATGGGGCTACGTCCTGGACAAGATTGCCGAACGCCCTTGGCTGGGATTTGGCTACGGGGGCTTCTGGCTGGGGTGGGATGCGAGCTCAGCCTATGTGTGGGCTAAGACGAATTGGAGGCCCTCTTTCGCCCATAATGGATTCCTCGATCTAACCCTCCAAATCGGCTTGCTTGGGTTAGTCGCGTTTTTGGTCGGACTAGCCCGGGGTCTCTTGCGAGCAGCGGCCCTCATTCGGTCAGAAACCTGTCGAGAGGCGTTCTGGCCTCTTTTGTACATTCTCATCTTCACGATCCAGTACAACCTGGCGGAGAGCTCAATCCTGGCTCGTAATAACATCTTTTGGGTCCTCTATGTAGCGGGCGTCCTGGGGGTCCAGACGGTGCGGCCGAATAGGCCCAAAGCACAGGCGCACTTCAGCTTATCCTGAAATAGTCCATACGAAATGCGGACTATTATTGTCTACCGCGATCTTCTCCTCTCTCCGTCGGAAACCTTCGTGCGGTCCCAGGGCGAAGCACTTCGCCGCTTCGTCCCGTACTATGTCGGCTCAAGGCGAACTGAGGGCTTACGGCTTCCAAAATCCCGGACGATTGTGGTGAATGCGGGGGGGACGCTGGGACGAATCCGGGAAGCAGTGTCTAAAGTCTGTGGTTTCACTCCCGGGCTTGTACCCCGGATTCGCAGTCTGAATCCGGTACTCATTCACGCTCATTTCGGGCCCGATGGAATCTGGGCCATGCGCTTGGCGGCTCAACTGAGAATCCCTCTCATAGTCACCTTCCACGGGTTCGACGCGACTGTTGAGGATCGGTTTATCCGCCATTCATTTTACAGCCACCGAGTCTACTTGCGTCGAAGAGAGGCCCTAAAAGTAGGAGCGAGCCTTTTCATCGCTGTCTCGCACTTCATCAAGAACAAGCTTCTCCAGCAGGGATTCCCGCCCGAGAAGATCCTGGTCCACTACATTGGCGTGGACACCAACGTGTTTCTGCCTGACCGCAGCGTGAAGCGGGAGCGAGTCGTCCTGTTTGTGGGCAGGTTGGTGGAGAAGAAGGGCTGCGAGTACCTAATTCGCGCTATGCGTATTGTCCAGGCCCGCGATCCCGAAACGAAGTTAGTCGTTATCGGGGATGGACGCCTCCGAAACGAACTTGAGGGCCTGGCATCAGTCTCACTTAGGCGCGCAACCTTCGTAGGTACACAACCTCCGGAGCGGGTTCGCGAGTGGATGAACCGCGCCACGGTGTTCAGCGTGCCCAGCATCACAGCTACGTCAGGCGACTCAGAGGGGTTTGGAATGGTCTTCGCTGAAGCCCAAGCCATGGGACTCCCCGTAGTCAGTTTTGCGACAGGAGGCATTCCCGAGGCGGTGGCACATGAAGCTACAGGCTTCCTCGCGGCTGAAAGAGACTATGAATCACTGGCGGAGTACATTTGCATACTTCTTAACAACTCTGAGCTCTGGCAACGGTTCAGCGCGGCAGCAAGGAAGCGAGTGCTCGCGGGGTTTGATCTCGGTAAACAAGCCGAACTACTAGAGGGAATTTACGAAGACGTTCTCCGAGGGGAGATAGGAACACTATGCCAGAAAAGTTGCGCATCGCCTTCGTAACGAACTTCTGTTCCCACTACCGGGTCAAGACGTTCGAGACCTTGGCCCGATGCCACAACATCGACTACTACTTCTATTCCCCAGGAGATGAATGGTACTGGCGGAAGGAGCATGGCACGCATGCCGGTGACTTCCGATACGAGTACCTCAACGGCTCTCGTATTGGCCGCACCCGCGTTGTTCAGGGGCTTCTACTGGCCCTTCCTTCGCTTCTGATCGGGCGACACGCTCTCGTCAAGGCGCTGCAATATGTCTTCCGCGGCGCGGGGATGCTCGCGGAGCTGGCACGTTCCCGTTACGAGGAATACCGGACCACCGACGCTCTATGACCGGCCGAATTCCTACGTGAACGCTGTTTTCACCGAGAAAACCAGGCAAAAGTGGTGACGTTTTGCATGGTGAGCCGCAACGAGAAGCGGCAAGGAAGCCGCGGGCGGATCGCCTATCTCTCCGGAGCGCCGCGCGTTTCCACGCGGCCCGATGCACAGCTCGGTGGACCACGCTCGCATATCCTCGGGGTCATGTCGGGATTTCGAGCCCTGGGTTGGGAAGTTCTGCCGTTCATTGTCGGCGACCGGATGCCGGCGCGTGTTGTGCGCAGCTCGGGAGCGGCGCTGCGGCGTAGCCGGGCCGTGACGCTGGCTTCCGACCTTGGCCGCCTAGCACTTCGCCCTTTGAAGGCGATGGAGGCTTGGCGCGCGCTGGGTGGCAAGGTGGATTGGGTCTATGAGCGCTTGGCAACATTTCAAGCACTGGGAAGCGCGTTCAAACGTCGAGGGGTCCCTTGGGTCCTTGAAGTCAATGCCCTTCTATACCGGGAGGCGGTCGCGGAACGCGCAAGCCTGGTCCTGTCCTCGGTGGCGCGCCACCTTGAGTTGAAGGCGTACCGAGAGTGCGACGCGATCGTCTGCGTTAGTGAAGCCCTCAAAGAAAGCCTGGTGCGTGAAGCTCATGTTCCGTCGAGCAAGATTCTGGTGGTCCCCAACGGCGTTGACACGCAGCTATTCGATCCCGACCAATGCGCACCCAGGCGCCTTTTCGGCGGCTTCACGATCGGCTTTGTCGGCTCCGTTATCCCGTGGCAAGGCTTGGATCTTTTGCTCCAGAGCGTGAGCACGTTACGACGCCAAGGCAACCATGACCTGAACGTCGTCGTCGTGGGGGACGGTCACGCACTGACCAGTGTGCAGTCTCTCTCCAACGAGATGGGTTTGGCAGATTGTGTGCGTTTCGTGGGCCGTCTGCCCCAAGCAGAATTGCCCGCGCTGATAACCGGTTTCGATGTTGCTTATTCAGGTTACATGGGACTGAATGGCAAACAGATTTACGGTTCGCCCCTGAAACTCTACGAGTACATGGCGATGGGTCGACCGGTTCTGGCCTCGGCCGTCCCCGACGCTCGGGCCCTGATCCGCGAAGGAGAGAATGGATTCCTGTTCCAACCCGGGAATCTCGATGGGCTGACTTCCGCGATCCGCAAAGCTTACGGCGCTCGCGAACGCTTGGCCGAGATGGGGCGAAGGGCACGAGCCGACGTGACGGCCAACCACAGTTGGCGCGCACGCGTAGATACGATCATTGCTGGCACGGAGACAATCCTGAAGGAACGACCATGAACGAACAGAGTGTTAGCTTGCTCGGGGTCCGGATAAATCCCTTAACTATCCCTGAGCTCAATGCGCGTGTCGCGGCGGTCGTCGAGGAAGGTGGTAAGCGCGTCATCGCAAACTACAACCTGCACGCTCTCTACCTCTACTACCACGACGCGATGATGCGGAAGTTCTTTGCCTCGGTAGATTGCGCGCACATTGATGGGATGTCGCTGGTTTTCCTTGGCAGGCTCTTAGGACTCCCGCTGTCGCGTGCACAGCGCGTGACATACGTGGACTGGGTTGGGCCTCTGATGGCCGAAGCTGCTCGCCAAGGCTGGCGTATCTTCTATCTTGGGTCGCGTCCTGGCGTTGCAGATAAAGGCGCCGAAAAGCTTCGGGCAACGTATCCTTCGCTCAACATTCAGACTTCCCATGGCTACTTCGACATTAGGCCCGGAAGCGCGGAAAACGCCGCGGTCATCAAGCGGATCGACGCTTTTCGCCCCCATGTCTTGCTGGTGGGCATGGGCATGCCACGGCAGGAATATTGGGTCTTGGAAAACATCGAGCATTTGGATTGCAAAGCTATCCTTACCGCCGGCGCCTGCATGGACTTCGTTGCGGGAGCCATTCCCACACCGCCGCGCTGGATGGGCCGCTGCGGGCTGGAGTGGTTGTATCGCCTCTTCAGCGACCCCGCTCGCCTCTGGCGCCGGTATCTGCTCGAGCCCTGGTTCGTGCTTCGCCTGGTGTGGGCCGAGTGGCGTGGGCGCGGCCTTCGACCTTAATACCGGTCGAGTGAAGCAGGCTCCGGCTTGGATGCGCGAGCATGGCTTGGAATGGTTCTGGCGGCTGCTGATGGAACCGCGCCGGCTGTGGCGACGCTACTTGATCGGCGGTGCGGAGTTTGTGTGGTTGGTGGCGCTCGAACTCCTGGGCCTGAAGAAATTCTCGTGAGGCCGCGGCAGGCTGCAAACCCTCAACCTCTGAAAGGCTCCATAGGACTTCGTAGAGACCGCACGGCGGCCAAGTCCTCGCGCCGTGCCCAGAACGAGCTTTCCAAGAAGGCTGAGTTAATGAACCCAGGTAAGCATCGTGTGCGAAACGGGTCGAAAGATTTGGTACCAGCAGGAATAACTTTGCTAGGAGGTCACAATGTTTAGGACAAATTTGCGGAAGGGCCTCGTTTTGCTCTTGGTGGCGGCGTGGCCTGCTAACGGAATCATGGCGGCTGCCGCCTCGGGAAAAGCCCTGGGGAAGGTCATGCTCGCCACGGGTGCGACCGTGGAGGGCGTCGCGCTTTCCGACGAAGGTACGATCCTCAGCGGCGACTTGCTAAGCGTCGGCAAAGGTGGCAGAGCGCTGGTGAAGCTCGAGTCGGCGGCTCGCGCCGCGCTCGCGGAGCAGACCTCCGTGCGCTTTCGAAGCGACGCGGGTCGCCTGGTAGCGACGCTCTCAGCCGGGACTGTGGTCGCTGAGCGGCAAGGGAAAGAATCTTTCCGCGTGGAGACGGATGAATACCTGGTTGAGCCCACTGCCGAGGGAAGGGCGCTATACATGGTTACCGTGCTGGCGGACAAAACCACGGTAGTGGCCGCACGGTACGGCGACGTCGCGATCACCAGCGCTGGCTCGGGCGAGAAGCAAGTGCTCTCCGAGGGAAAGTTCGCCGTGATCCCGCCTGGCAGCATTGAGCTCCCTGGACAAGGCAAGAAACTCGAAGCGGGACAGGTAGGTCACGGGAAGATCAACAAGCCCTGGCATATCGGAAGCCTGTCTCACGTCGCCTCCGTTGCCTTGGTGGCAGCTGTCGTCGTGGGCGCCGCGCTGGCGATAACGCTTCCCTTGACGCTGGGCGAGGAAGCCCCGGTAAGTCCCGTGGCACCGTAGGTCCGGATTGCGAAACCAGCCAAGCTTGGCCTCAGGCACTCCCGAGCGAGAGGGGCCAAGGGAGCGCGGCCCAGCAGGCAGCGCAATGTCTCGGCACGCGTCCCTCCTTCGGTAACTTTTCTCCACAGGCTCATGATAGATATTGGTGCGCGTCTGCGCCAGGTTCGCCGAGAGAGAAATCTTTCTCAGGCGGACCTCGAGAAGCGCTCGGGGCT
>Ga0315280_10011329_pt1 | contig 10975 bp, 8 predicted proteins | sample YL17G06_40_MG_FD_203697 | JGI IMG/M metagenome (GOLD analysis project Ga0315280, IMG submission 203697) | Sediment microbial communities from Yellowstone Lake, YNP, Wyoming, USA - YL17G06_40 | ecosystem: Environmental > Aquatic > Freshwater > Lake > Sediment | place: USA: Wyoming | collected... | reverse complement strand
ACCCGGCTTCAGCCGGGGTGCAAGGCAACCATTTCCCCTCCGAAGAGCCGGCTTGAGCCGGGCTTTGGCCAAAGGCCGGCTGATGGCTGAAGCCCGGAGGAGAAGCCCGCCAGCTGGCGGGCTGAAGCATGCTCCAGGGAGAGAGGAAGGGTCTCTCTCACCCCGGCTGAAGCCGGGTGCAAACAGGGATCAAGCCGTCTTCGGGGCGGCTGAAAACCATTAAACGCTTGTGGCATCTTGCCTGTTCACAATGCCGGTATCTTGGGCTGGACCGAACACCGCCGAACAGTCACGCATACCGGCCGAACTCGTAGGCGCCGTCGAGCATGGCGACAATGTTCTCGGGCGGGACACCGGCGAGAATATTATGGATCGAGGCGAAGACGAACCCACCGCCCGGTTTGAAGATCTCCATCCGCTCGCGCACATCGTTTCGGACCTCCTCGGGAGTCCCATAAGGCAGAATGTGCTGGGTGTCGCAGCCTCCGCCCCAGAAGACCAGTTCCTTTCCCCAACGCCTCTTAAGCGCCAAGGGGTCCATGTCGCGCGCGCTCGTCTGGATGGGATTAAGGATTTGGACGCCGATCTCGATCAGGTCGGGGATCAACGGCACGATGCTGCCGCAGCTATGCAGGAAAAGATAGGCGCTGCTGTGATTGCGGATGTAGCCATAGACGCGGGCCTGGTAAGGCTTGATCATCGTGCGATACATCTCGGGAGAGACAAGCGGGCCGCCCTGACCACCCAGATCGTCGCCGACGGCGATGATGTCCACGAGACCTTCGACCGCTGGCAGGAATTTCTTCAGGCGGCACAAATACGTGTCTGTCAGCCGATCAAAGTAATAGCCAACCAGTGAGGGATTGGCGACCAGCTGATACATGAAGTTCTGAAAGCCAAAGGCGTTGTTTCCGCTTTCGAGAATGTTGCCGCCGAAGATGACCAGCGAGGCGCGGTCGCTCTTTTCGCGAACCTCACGCGCCTGCCGAACGACGAATTCCATGTCTTCGTCCTCAATATCATCCCATGGCAGAGCATCAATATTCTTCTCCGTAGCCAAAGGTGAGAGTGGCGGTGTCGCGAGCTCGAAGTAATTGGCCGCCGACGGCATATAAAGGCGCGAGCCGTTGGGACTGTCGAGATACCAACCTCCTTGTGGCGCCGGATAGGGAGAATAGTCTCTGGGGACGAGAGCGGGCGTGCCGTCGGGTAAACTCATTCCTTTCCATCGGGCGATCGAAAAACCCATGGCGGGCCGAAGGCGGTGGATTTGGATCACATCAGCGCGGAACCGATCGAGAAGATCACTTTCGACATCCGCGAGTTGTTGCATCACGTCGTAAAGGCGAAGAGGGCACGATCTCAATCGCAGGTGACGGCGCAAGCGAAAGCAAGTGGCGATATGGATGCCGGTCGAGCGGTGGCCGCCCACGTCCATCGGGACGCGGTCGGCCTCTTCGTGCCGCAGCGCAGCCAAAACACGCTCGCGCGAGTTCAAGGGCAGACCCTCCCGGTTGGCGACATTCCCGATTGTCCGACCAAACCTATCACGGACTGACCAAAAACTCCAGCTGCGACGGGACCGGCTTGACGCTCGCTCGATGACGTTCGATCTCCTGCATGATGTCAGCGATCACCTCGGGGTGATCCTTGGATACATCATACTGTTCCGAGGGATCGTGCTCGAGGTGGAACAGCAACGGCGGATCGTGGGGGTGAGGCGTATCCCCATAGCCCGCCTGTGTTTCCAAATGTGCTTTCCATGGCCCCTTGCGGACGGCTGTGAGATGCGCGTCCCGATAATAAAACATCACAGTCCGCTCGCTCTTTCCACCGCGAAGCAAAGGGAGCAAGCTCACGCCATCAATCTCGCGATCTTTCGGCACTTCCACACCCGCCAATGTAAGACAGGCGACAAAGACGTCCATCGTCGAAGCAAGCCCGGAACTGACGGAACCCACCTCAATTGTGCCGGGCCACCAGGCGATGCACGGTTCACGCATCCCACCTTCCCAGGTGCTGCCCTTTCCCTCACGCAAAAGGCCGGCCGATCCTCCATTGAGTTTCTGAATCAACCACGGCCCATTGTCGCTGGTGAAAATGACGAAAGTGTTCTCGGCCAGACCGAGCCGCCGAAGCGTCGCGAGAACCTGGCCGACACTCCAATCGAGCTCTTCGACCACATCGCCATACAGGCCACGCAGGCTGCTCTCCTTAAACTTCTTGGACGCAAACAAGGGAACGTGCGGGAAGGTATGCGCGAAGTAGAGGAAGAAAGGCTTGTCTTTGCTCTGCTCGATGAACTTGACCGCTTCCTCCGTGTAACGCCGGGTCAATGTCGTCTGATCAGCCGGTTCCTCGATAACCTTCTCGTCGCGCATCAGAGGGCTTGGCTTCATGTCGTTACTGTAGGGAATACCGAAATAGGAATCGAAGCCATGTCGCATTGGCAAATACTGCGGCAGATGGCCGAGATGCCACTTTCCGATGCAAGCGGTGGTGTAGCCTTTGGGCTTGAGTGCCGTGGCAATGGTAATCTCGGTCTGGAGGAGGCCGCCGGTTGATTTGGGAACCAGTACGCGGCGTTTGTCGCTGCACATGCCGTTGCGGATCGGCAATCGGCCTGTGAGAAGAGCCGCGCGACTCGGCGTACAGACCGGCGCTGCCGAGTAGAATTCTGTCAGCTTCATGCCCTCAGCCGCCATCCTGTCCAGATTGGGCGTTCGAATGGTCGGGTGTCCGAAACACCCCAGATCACCGTAACCCAGATCATCGGCGAAAATGATCACGATGTTCGGCAATTTTTTCTTTTCCACGGCCCGCGGCCCTCCCCACACAGGCGAGGAACGCAGAAAAGCTGCCGACCCGACCAGCCCCACCGTAGTCTGTCCCACTTTGCTCAAGAACTCGCGTCGCTTCATGATCCATCCTCTCTCTGTGGCATGGCAAAAACACATTCAAAGAGCCACAGCCTCCGGACAAATTCAAGACTGTTGCTCGAATGACCAGAGTAAAGAGCTCTCAATGGCTAATCAAGAACGAAAGAGAAGCGTTCATTGGGAGGTGTGAAGGTTGAACGAGCGGAAGTGGGGAATACCCATTTCTTGGCCCGACCCGCTGCCTCGGCACACCAAGAGCTTATCCGAAAGCCTGAAAGCACTGGCTCAGGATGTGGCATGTGTCCGCCTCGGGCGGACTGCCCATGATTGGTAAAATCCCTTTTCACGGGCAAGATGCCCGTGCCACGTCGGAAGGCTGTTCGGGTTTTCGGATAGGCGCTAAAGGAATGAACCGCAAAGATCGCAAAGGGCGCAAAGAACATTCGAGGGGTGGTCTTATAGCGAGTTTCTTATCTTTGCGCTCGAAAAGTTTCTGGAGAAATTTCAGCGGTCGCGCCCGCAGAACCTATGGATGTTGGGTCATAATGGGGAAACCTTCCTTCTGACCGACCACAAACTCGCCGGCCAATGAGAAACCGCGATTTGCGAATCGTCCCGGCAGCCGAAAGATTCCACTGCGACCCGCTGCCATCTGGGGTTGACAGTCAGGCTGTAACAGTATAAATGGATATACGAGTAGGGTGAGTAGCGGAAAACTTAAGGAGGTTGTCGGATACCAACAAGTCCCATGATGTCTTTGTCCGCGAGATTATCCGGCCAGTTTGGAATCTTGCGCAAAACCGCCAGCTGGCTCCTGTGGGTTGTGCTTTTCTTCAGTTCGGCAGCTTTGGCAAGCGACGCCGTTTTCACACTCATTCATCAATCGCCCACCGGCAGCTGGATCAAGTTTTCATCTCCCACGCTTGTTGATCTCGATGGCAATCCCCTCACGCTGGAGATTGTGGTTGGCGACGAGTCGGGCACCGTTTACGGATTCGACTCGGCGGGCAATCCGATGTGGTCATTCAGCATTCGGAGTTTTCCCACTTTCGAGGGGGTCCAAACCGCTTGCCAGTGTTCGCCTGCCGTTGCCGACTTGGACGGCGACGGTGCCAAGGAGGTGATCGTTGCCCTGGCCTCACGCGACGAGCATCTGCCCTCCAAGCCTGGCGCCATTTTCATGTTCCGTCTCGATGCTGCTGGTCGGAATCCAACCACCATCGGCGGCTTTGCGCGGCGGACCCTGGATCGCGACGGTGATGGTATCCCCGACGGGGCTTTTGCCTCGCCGACGGTCGCCGATCTTAATGGTGATGGCCAATGGGAGATTCTCGCTACCTCCTGGGACGAACTCTGCTATGCCCTCAGGCCCGACGGCTCTTCGCTGTGGAATCTGGACTACGACCCAACCGACGATCAGGAATATGGCTTCAAGTCGGGTGATACGATCTGGACAACGCCGGCGGTCGGCGACATTGACCTCGATGGCACCAACGAGGTGGTCTTCGGTTGCGATGCTCATCTTTTCGCCTGGGGGCATCAGATTCCCTACCAGACGAAGGCGGGAGGGCTGCTGGTGGTGCTCAACGCGCCCACGGGCCTTTTGGAATGGGGAGCCTCAAGTGCGGGCAAGTTCTTCCTTGAGTCGTATCACGCGGAAGGTGGTGATTGGTATTACAATCCCCAGGGCGAAAACCATCTGCCTCTAGTCAATCCCTCCGAGGTTCTCCAGTCCTCGCCGGTTCTTGCCGATGTGGACAACGATGCCAAGTGGGAGGTCGTTCATGGGACCGGCCAGACCCTCTTTGCCCCGGCCGATAACCTGCACAACCGCATTTTTTGCTGGAACGGCGAGAAAGCGACAGTGCGGTGGGCGGTGGACACAGGCGCGGAGGTTTTTGCTTCCCCCGCACTGGCGAACATAGACAGCGATCCCGACCTGGAAGTCTTTGTGCGCAACTTCAGCGAGACTGATCCAAAACTTTTCGCTATTAAAGGTTCGACCGGACTCTCCGTCGGTGGATTTCCTGTTTCGATCCAGCCCGGCAATCCGCGTTCCATCAGCGCGGCAATCGGCGATGTCGAGGGCGACGGCGATATGGAAATCATCCTGATCTCTTACGGGCGACTCCATGTTTTCAGTCCGAACGGCCACGAAGAGTTGCACTTCGACAACGCCCCCGGGACAATGTTCACCTCGCCCGCCATTGGCGACATTGATGCCGATGGCCATTGCGAGATGGTTCTGGGAACCGACCAGGGAATTTACATCTACCGGTGCAGCGGCGATGTGGGGGTTATTCCTTGGGGGCAGTACCGTCGCGATGCGTACAAGTCGGGCGTTGTCCCGCTCTATGACTCCGCGCGCGGGCCCGTTTCGCTGCTCGGAACTCCCATAGGAGGAGAGCCGGTCACCGTGACAGTGCAATTCCACAACATCGGCTCGGCGGTCTGGCAGCCGCAAACCATAGAACTGCTCAACCTCTCGACCGGCTGGTTGCCGGGGGTCATCGCACTTCCTTCGGGCACTTCGATCGCAAACGGAAAGATTCTCAACCTCACGGTTTCGCTGCAAGTGCCCAGACAACTGGGTACCCATACGTTGCTTTTCCAACTCCGCCAGGTGGGAGCAAATACTTTTGGTGCGCTCGCGATCCAAGACATTGTCGTCAGCGAGCTGACAACCCAAGCAACCCACTGGCGGTCCTATCGCTGACCTCTACCTTTCCACTTTCAACTTGGAGCTTGAAGCTCAGAGGGAGGCGCGTTCGCGCGCCAGACAGGCCGCTCCCAGCAGAACCGCGTCGTCTCCCAGCTGTGCGGGAACAATCCGCACACCCTTGACCGTCACGTCGAAGGTGTGTTTGCGGGCAACTTTGGCCACGCGCTGAACATAGTCGGCGCCCAAGGATTCAACCACGCCGCCGCCGAGGACGACCATTTCGGGATTGAGAAGATTGAGCAGCGACGCCACGGCGATCCCGCAGTAGCGCGTCGCGCGCTTGAGAGTTTTGACCGTCAGACTGTCGCCGGCGCGATAGGCCTCCGCCAGAATGCTGCTTCCGATCTTTTCGATGTCGTTGCCATCTGTCATTTTGGTGAGCATTGTCTTGCGGCCTTTGGCGATGGCTTTGGCGAGGTCGCGCACAATCGCGGTTCGGCTGGCCAATGCCTCGAAACAGCCGCGATTGCCGCAACCGCAGCGCGGCCCGTTGTACTGGATGATCATATGGCCAACTTCGCCGGCGACCTTGCCAAAACCGTGATACAGACGTCCGCCGAAGATCAGCCCTCCGCCGATCCCCGTGCCGACGAAAATCCCAATCAGATCCTTCACCCCGATGCCGGCTCCCAGGCGGTGCTCGGCAACCGTGCCCGCGTTGACATCGTTTTCGACAAAGACGGACAATGACAGGTGTTTTTCGAGGATCGTTTTGACCGGGACGTCCTTCCATCCGAGATTAGGCGCCACCGTGACGACGCCGCTTTCGGGATCGAGCGGGCCGGGCACCCCAATGCCGACGGCACGGACGATCGAGCGGCTGACTTTGGATTTGTCAACCGCATCCTCGACGCACGCCGCAATGGCGGCCATCACGGCCTGGGGACCTTCCTGGACCGGCGTTTTCCTCTTGACGCGGCAAAGAATTTCGCCAGTTGGCGAAATGATAGCGGCCAGCATTTTCGTCCCGCCCAAATCCACGCCGACGACATAATCGTTCGTTTTACCAGGCACGGTCTCACCTCATTCAAGCGGGGAATCAGGGACGCAGCGATTCGTCACGGAACTGGAACCTTCCTCAGCGGTCACAGTTTCTGTGCAACCTTATTCAGGATGGCCACCAGGCCTTCGATGCGCTTGAGATCCTTGCGGCGACCCTTTTGGGGCTTCACACTGAGATTCTCCAGGGCGCGAGCCATCGTCGTCAGACGGGCCAGACGGTCGGAGGAACTGTCGCTCGACAAAACTGTTTCGCGAATCTGAGCGATTTCGCTTTCCAGCAACTCCAGATAGCGCGTGGCGACTTCACGAACAATCGCGCGCAAACGGTCAAGTTCGGCCACCAACGTCCGTTCGGCTTCCGCCTCGCGTTCCTTTCGTTTGCCGTGACGGTCTTTGTCCGTTTTTTCGCGGCGTTTGGTTGCTTTTTGGGAGATCGGTTTTTCAGCTGCAAGACTTCTCTCTGTTTCCTGATCCGTCATGATGCCTTATCTCACAGAGCAGCCTCCACGCGTTTTTGGAGGTCAGCGGCAATGGCCTTGATGCTACGATTACCGTCCACAACTTGGAATCCGTATTGTTCCTGCATTCGGGCAAACTCACGCGCCATCAGGCGTTGATACTTGAAGAAGCTCTCGAACAGATCGCCCGAAAGACCGATGTCCATCCCCGACTCCCAATAGTCCAGCGAGTCGTTCTTCTGAAAGTTGCGTTCGATCAAAACCTGGGGCGAAACTCGTAAATAAAACACCACATCCGGGACAACGGCAAGTCCATAAAGTCGCTCGACCCACGCGCGGTCGCAACCGCGGACAATCGCGCGAGCCATCAGCGTATAGATGTATCGGTCGGCCACCACAACAAAACCGGCGCGAAGGGCCGGCAGGATGATGTTGTCCAATTGGTCGGCGAAGTCGGTCGCATAGAACAGGCTCATGGTGACTCGGCCCAGAATGTTGCCCTGCTTGGCTTGGTCCAGCTCGGCCGAAACCAGCGTCGAGCGGCGCAAACCCACCTGCACGGTGGCATGGCCGTTTCGCTCTAGCCAGTTATTCAAGATCGCGATCTGAGTCGAGCGACCCGAGCCGTCGGCTCCCTCGATGACAAGCAACTTGCCGCCCAGTGACGCTGGATCGGCTCCGGGAGGCGGCGTTCCATAAAACTGCCGTGGACTCAACGCAAAATCCTCCAGCGATATTGTGGCAGGTCAATCTTCTCGGCAATGATCTTGCGGACCTCGCCCTGTTGTTTCTCGATAGATTGAGTTGCGTCAATGACAACGAGGCCATACTCGCCGATGAGCTTCTTATATTCTTCGTAGATACGTCCCTGGAAAATACGGAAGCTCTCGACAGAATCGGAGGAAAGATTGAGGTCCATGCCGGCTTCGTGATATTTGAGCTTTGGCCGCGCCGAGAGAATCCGGCCCAGAGCAACATCGAGCGGCAGGTCGAAAAAGAACGTCACATCGGCGGCAACGGCGAAGGAATAGAGATTGCGAACCCATTGTGAGTCGCAGCCTCTTACGGCGTCGCGTGCGAAAGCCGTGTACACGTAACGATCGGCCAGAACAATATACCCGGCCCGCAGCAGCGGGAGTATCTGCCGCTCATAACGGTCGGCAAAGTCGGTGCAGTGGATCAACGAGAAGGTCGTCGGGGTCAGGAGCAGACGTTTCTTGCCTTTGCGCGTGGCACTCTTGACGAGCAGCGACGAATTCCATTCCGTGAAAAAGACCTTGTAGCCCTCCAGCTCGAGCCAGCGTTTGACCAGGTGGATTTGGGTGGATTTTCCGGAACCGTCGAGCCCCTCGACGGCGATCAAAGCACCTTGCATTCGCCGCCTCACTGCGAATGATCATCGCCCTCCCCCTCTTGCCTAGCGGACCGTTCGGTCTTGTTCCTATTCGTGGCCTACTGTTGCCTCCAATCCATTGGACATCTAGAGAACCACTTCGGTCAGCATGGAAAAGGTGAACGAGAGGGAAAGCTGCAAATCGCGGAGAAAATTCCAGAATACCAGGAATGGATTGATCCGCCAATACGTCCGGCGCTTCACGTAGGTCTTGGTCTGCTCCCAGAAACGATCCAGGTGGCGGCGGGTGGAAACACCACGCACCGACAGCCATGTGATTTTCTCGAGGAAACGATGCCACCACAACTGGCCGCTTTTCTGGAGGCGGCGACCGGCTTTGGGCAACGACATCGCGGGAAGGCTGTGGCGCAATGCTTCGATATTTTGCTCCAACGCCGCTTTCACACTGCCCACACTCAAATGGATTTTCTCGCGTGCGGTCTGAAGGTTACGCTTGAGCTCCGCGATGTGCTCACCCAGATACTCGCGCCAAGGGTGCATCTTGGCTTTTTCCGAGGGGATACGCGTTTGCAGCCAAAGTTCCTGCATGTCGAAGAAGAGTCTGACCCATTCCTTCAGCAGGAGCCTTACTTCACGCCAGCGCTTGCGCCAGTGGACCCACAGCGGGTCTATTGGGTAGCCCGGCCGTCGCTCTTTCCGATCCTTGAGCCGGAAAAAGCCCGTCAGCATCGTGTGGATGCCCTCGATCATTGCCGCTCGATTCCAGATAAACGACTTGAACATACCCCAGTAGTTGTCGAGGTTGGCGCGAAGCAACATCTCCTTCATGCTTTCGGGCGAGTAGAAGCGTTTCCACGCCTCCTGGTGCGCGGCCAGCCATTGCTCGCGGGTCATGTTCGGGTGGTCACAAACCGCATGGAAGGAATCGTATTGGTTCAGATCGCGCTCCATGGCTTTGCCCGAGCTGACCGCTTCCGCATGGTCGCGTGAGCCGGGCAACGGCGTCAGCATGAAGAACGATGCCTGGTCAACCTTGACCTCATGGACCAGCCGTTCCGCATCCGAAACAATTGATTCGGGAGTATCGTAGGGGAAACCGGTGATATAAGCGGCATGGACATGGACACCGGCGTTGTGCCACGCCTCGACCATCGCCGCATAGTCCTCGACGGTGTTCTGCGACTTGTCGGCCGCTTGAAGGTTTTTCGGGTTGAGGCTCTCGATTCCGACAAAAACCTGGGTGCAGCCAGCCGCGGCGGCCTTCTGGACGAAATTGGGTAACTGGTAAGCCTTTGCGTCCACCTGTAGAAAGAATTGAAGCGAGATTCCCTCTTCCTTCCGCATGCGGATCAGGCCATCAAGAATTTTCTCCCAGTAGGTATTGCGCGCAAAGTTGTCATCCGCAATGATGTAATAGTGGACGCCCTTGCCGCCCCTGTAATTCTCCCGGATGCGTTGGAGAATCGCCTCCGGAGACCGCAATCGCATTTTGTGACCTTGCACATTGATTACCGTACAAAAACTACACTTGTACGGGCAACCTCGCCCGGTGTCTATCGCTCCGAATCGCCGCGTGACAAACCGCCGCATGTAACCCGGCGGAACCGTGGAAATCGGCGCAGACCCCAAACTCGGCCGCTCGACAATGTCGTAAAGCGGCCGCACGCGATCCTCGACGGCATCCTCGAGCAGGTCGCCCCAGACGTCCTCGACCTCGCCTTTGACCAGCGTCACCCCCGCATCCAAAAGCTCCCGGCATTCCTGCGGTATCTCTTTGCTCATGGCCAGCGCGCCACTGACGTGGAACCCCCCGATCATTACCTTGCATCCAGCGGCAACAAAACGGCGCGCCAGGTCGGATGCTCGCGGGAATTGGTTGGTTTGAACTCCAACCAGACAAACCAGGACGCGGTTCGACCGACGGACAAGTCGCCGCGCGATCCGCTCGGGCACTACCCGCTGGGCTGTTTCGTCATACGCGTGAATGTTGATTTTCACTCGGTCTGCGAAACGTTCGCTCTTGGCGGCCGCTTCGGTCAAACCGTAGAGACAACAAAGCGTGTTGCTCGGGAAAACACTCCGAAAGTGTCGGATCACATAGCCCTCATCGTCGTATTTGGACGGACGGACCAACACCACGTCCAACTGTTTGATTGCATCATGGTTGCCTTGGGAGCTCTCGATCACGGTTCCAACTCTCTTTCTCCGGCACTTTCGGCCACTTGCGAACAAAGCATTTCGAGGAAAACTCCCCTAATGACGCGCCGGAGGCGGGCTATCTTTACTGAGCACCATCGCCCAAATAGGTAGTCCCCGGAAAGCGGCGTCGTCTCTTTTTTCCGAGATTCTTTTTGTTCCCCTCGAAAACCCCTACCAAATCCTCTTTGCGTCGTCCGCTATAGTCAAGAATAAACCCACTAGCGCCGACGGGTGGGGTGCATGTCCGAATTCCATTTGTCGGGAACCTCATAAGAGGCGCCAGTGCGAACCGCATCGAGGCCGTTGTGGGCGTCTATATCGCGCATAAAGGATCGTGTGGCGGCACGATGGTCGGGTGACG
>Ga0315280_10011328_pt1 | contig 10976 bp, 15 predicted proteins | sample YL17G06_40_MG_FD_203697 | JGI IMG/M metagenome (GOLD analysis project Ga0315280, IMG submission 203697) | Sediment microbial communities from Yellowstone Lake, YNP, Wyoming, USA - YL17G06_40 | ecosystem: Environmental > Aquatic > Freshwater > Lake > Sediment | place: USA: Wyoming | collected... | reverse complement strand
CTCCTCATTCTCATTTAAGAATTTCGATTTTATTCCCATCAACTCACCTTTCTAATTTTTTAAGAACAAAAAAACGACCCCCTCCTGGTTAGCTATCCTTAATATGCAGGGTAAATCATTTGTCAAAAAAGTCAATAAAAAATCAGGTGGTTTTACTTACTGAATTAATCATTAATAATTATTATGGGTCGCTACTCCGGCGAAAAGATGATCATAACTCAGGGGGGCAGCGGAGAAAGGTATCGGAGGTGAGGGGAAGGATAGCCTATTACTTGGGTCGGGAGATTGGGATTTCCAAGGCCGAGATTGCCCAGAATTTAGGTGTAGGTACCTCAGCCATTGCCATGGCGATAATGAGGGAGTAGTCCCGTAACAGAAATTGATAATTTTGAACAACGTCCCCAAGATTCCCGTCCCCAAGATTCCCAGGAGGAAATTGAATTGGAAGACAGGTCTAAATGGGTGAAAAAAAAGGGCGACAATCTCGACCGCCGGGATCATCGCCTTTCAATGGGTGAAGGAGGCTGGGATGGAGGAGTTTACTCTTTTATCCAAATCAATCCAGCAATGGAAAACCTCATTATATCCATTGCAACAGTCTTCCAAAGAAGTAAGAAATGAAGAATGCATTAGTGAAGATCAATGTCCAAATGGTCACTCTTTTGAAACTAATTTCAATCCTTCTTACTTCTTCTATTCCACTGATACTAAGTGCTTGATTTCCGTTCATCTCTTCTTCTATTCCTTCAATTTAATCTTCGAATCTTTTCTTCACAATTTTAATAACTCCAAAACCTACAATAATAAGTATAAAAATCAAAAAAAAATTAACGGACGCTAACTCTCTTATCATCATATACATTAAACGCTTTTTGCCCGACATAGATTTATTAGCAAATCTTATGCCAAAAATAAAAAAGAGGTATATAATTCTGTAAATTTTTGGAATTAAAGGGAATTATCAGCTTGAAGAGAATTTGGTTATTCTTTGTTAGATGGCAATAAATGTCATATTTTTATAAAAAGTTTTAATTAGGGAATCTGTGAGAAAATGGACCAATATCTGATTAGCTTAAACGATAAAGAGGATGAGATGATAAAGTCAGTATGATGAGAGATTTAGAATCTTTCTGGCATCAGAGGGGGTTGCGATCTCCCTTCCAAATTCCTTTGCCACCCTAACTACCCTCTCAACCAATTGAGCATTGCTCTTGGCCAGGACACCCTTCGAATAGTAGATGTTGTCCTCCAATCCGACCCTGACATGTCCTCCCATCACCATGCCTGTGATCGCCATGGGGAGTTGACCAACGCCGATCCCGATCACTGACCAGGTTGAGCCCTGAGGTATAATCTCTGAGAGATGGAGGAGTGATTTTGGAGTGGCAGGCATTCCAGCAGGTGTTCCTAAAACGAATTGGAAGTGAAGGGGAGTTTTGAGGAGGCCCTTTTCCAGATACCGGAGACAGGTATAAACCATCCCAACTTCGAAGACCTCCAGTTCCGGTTTGATTCCCCTCGCCAATGTCTCTTTGGCCAAGGTCTCTAAAAATTCTGGAAGATTGAGGAAAACATGTTCACCCATATTAATAGAACCTGCGTCGAATGAGACCAATTCTGGCTTTAAAGAGAGAGGATTGAGCCTTTCCTCAATGGGTAGGTTTCGACCTGGAATACCACTTGTCGTTAAACAAAGGATGGCATCGGTCTCGCTTCGGATACGATCCACCACCTCTTTAAAGATAGAGATATTCTGGGTCCCAAGCCCTGTCTTTGGATCTCTCACATGCACATGGAGAACAGAAGCACCTGCCCTCCAAGACTCAATCCCTGACTGGGCAACCTCATGCGGAGTAATAGGGATATATGACGTTTGCTGTCTTGTAATGCGAGAACCTGTTATGCCAACGGTAATGATGAGTTTTTCCATATCGCCTCCAACTTGTATGAGGGTGTAGGAATGACCACTTCAAAATTTTAACTGCTCATTGATTGTTGACCATTGAATTGTTGATCCTTAGATCTATGGATAAATCCCTCTGAGCCTTGTGGCCTCAGCTACCCTTCCGATCCCAAGCACAAGGGCTGCCGTTCTCATGGGGATCTTCTTCGAAAGGGAAATTTCTAAAACCTCTTTGTAACTTCGCTGCATGATCCGGGTCAATCGGTCCAGTACCTCCTCTTCACTCCAGAGGAGTTCCTGAAGGTTCTGAACCCATTCAAAATAGGAGACCGTCACTCCTCCTGCATTGGCCAGAATATCAGGAACGATAAAAATTCCTTTGTCATTCAAAATCTCATCCGCCTCTGGGGTCGTTGGTCCATTAGCCCCTTCGGCGATAATCTTGGCTTTAATGCGTGAAGCATTCTTCTCAGTGATCTGATTCTCTATGGCAGCCGGAACCATAATATCACAATCCAACTCCAATAACTCCTGGTTCGTAATCTCCCTCTCCTCCTTTTGCTCACAGATAAGGCATTGATATTTGGCCTTGTAATCCAAAATTCTCTTTAGATCAAGCCCCTTTTCATTATAAATCCCTCTCATAGAGTCGCTGATCGCTATGACTTTCGCCCCCAAACGGTCGAAATGTTTTGCAGCAACCCCTCCCACATTGCCACAACCTTGGATGGCAATCTTGGCCCCCTCAATCGGCTTCTTTAAATAATTCAGTGCCTCGAGAGCGGTTATCACGACCCCTCTGCCTGTGGCCTCAAACCTTCCCAGAGAACCTCCTAACTCAACCGGTTTGCCGGTCACCACGCCCGGGACGGAATAGCCCTTTAGCATGCTGTAGGTATCCATCATCCAGGCCATCACCTGGGGATTCGTATAGACATCCGGGGCTGGAATATCTTGCTCAGGGCCCAACAGCAAGGAAATTTCCCAGGTGAATCGCCGCGTCAAATGTTCTATTTCATGGAGCGACATCTCCTTAGGATTGCATTGAACCCCACCTTTAGCCCCTCCAAATGGAATGTTGACCACAGCCGACTTCCAAGTCATCCACATCGCCAAGGCCCTTATCTCATCGAGATCGACATCAGGATGGTATCTTATCCCCCCTTTGGCAGGTCCCCTCGAAACATTGTGCTGGACCCGATATCCCGTGAAAACCCTGACCGTTTCGTCGTCCATCTTGACTGGAAAGTGGACAATCAACTCTCTCTTTGTGTGCTTCAACTTCTCCACTGATCCAGGGTCTAGATCCAAATATTTTGCAGCAATATCAACCTGTTTCTTTGCGATCTCATAAGAATTAATCTTCTCGTGCTCAGAATTCATAATGATCCTCCTTTTCCCCGAATTCACCCTTCTTTTATAAAGTTTCTCACATTTCCTTTTTCGTTTTCAAGCAAAAATTTGGTGGCGTATTAAATTTTCTTACCACCTACTCCTTTTTCAAGTAGATCTCTTGAGTAGGAAAATCTTGTCGAGTTCTTTGTCAAGATTGTCGAAACAGATTATTTATTGAAATCTAAAAAGAAATCTTATTCTCATGGAGGATAATCGACAAACCTTTCCTCTCCTAAACGATATGTTCAGAAATCTTTTTAAGAGAGATTGAATTTATTCTGATCCTCAAAAAGGCATCAACATCTTGAAAATTCTGGATAAATCAATGCAAGGATGATGAAATACACCTCTCTATTTTTAGATTGGCATAGCTCTTGCTCTTACAAGAATGAAAGATTTAACAGAAAGGAGGGATTCCATATGTGGAAGAAATTAATATCAATGATCTTGGCCATAGCCTTTTTCTCCCTTTTTACCCTCAACTCTGCTGAGGCAGGATCAAAACAAAGCCATATGTGGTATGGTGCTGGAATTGCTCTGGGAGCAGTCACCTTAGGTTTGATGGCCCATCACCTCTATGCATATACTCATCCACCTCAGCCACCTCAAGGGGTTTATTATCCACCGCCAGGACCTCAGTACAGTCCTCCACCTCCACCACCTGAATATGTTCCAGGCCATTGGGAGATTACTCGGGAATGGGTTCCAGGAACATGGGAGAGAGTCTGGGTCCCCGGTTACTATGATCGTTGGGGAAACTGGGTGCCAGGACATTATGAGGACCGCCAAAATCCTGGGCATTATGTTGAGAGGAGGGGTTGGGTTGAAGGGTATTATCGAAATAGTTAAAAATTAAAAACAATCAAAAGAAAGGAGGTGAGATCGATGAAAAAAACGATGACTGCATTGGGTTTGGTGGCTGTGATGCTTATTGGTGTCACATACGTATACGCACAAGGCCCTGGTTTTAGTCCAGGACATAGAGGAATGCACTCGCAGGAATCTTGGGGTCCTGTTAAAGACTATCCCCTAACTCCAGAGCAGAAAACCCAGTTCCAGGAATTGCGCCGGAAGTTTCGACAGGAGAATGCTCAACTCATTGGCGCCCTTGTAACCAAAAGATTGGAAGTCCAATCTTTATGGACTGATCCAAAGGCTGATTCCAAGGCTATACTGGATAAGGAAAAAGAATTGAGAGACCTCCAAAACCAGATGAGGGATAAAGTGATCCAATATAAGTTGGAGGCTCGAAAGTTCCTCTCCCCTGAACAGATCGCTAATTGGAAGCTAGGTTGGGGAATGGGCCGTGGCCACATGATGGGCCATGATGGTATGATGGGCCGTGGCGGGATGATGGGCCGTGGTCAAGGAATGGGTCCTGGTTATGGAATGTGGAATTAGTCGTGGATGCTGAAAATGGACCTGAAAAGAAGGGGAAGGTTTTGTCCTTCCCCTTTTATTTTTGACATTTTGAGGCCTTTTCGATATGTTTTAAAATACGAATCATCCAAGATCACTGAAGTAATTTAAAATGGCATCTATAATGAAATTTAAAATATATATTCTGAGTCTATGTTTTCTCTCTATCCTCGCCACATCTCCCTCATTTTCACAACCTTCGGGAATGAGAATGGGTCCTGGAATGGGAATAAGACACTGGAGGGGAGAAAATCGGGGCTGGAGAGCATCGGAACTCAACCTCTCTTCAGACCAGGCAAAAGAATTAGACCTCATTCAGCAGACCTACTTTCGAGAAATGCAACTTCTGCGGGCTCAGCTTTTTTCGAAACGGCTGGAACTCCGGGAGATTCTTACGAATCCAACTGTGAAAATAGAGTCCATCCGCTCTCATTACTCTGAAATCAACGAAATACAATCCAGATTTGAGGAGAAGGCCATCGAATATCTGATCAAGGTGAGGAATCTCCTCACACCGGAGCAACTAAAAAGTTGGAATCCAGAGGAGGAGTTTCCTCTCTTTCGGCGAATGATGCATGGACCTGACCCAATGGGACCCATGCCTCCAAGAAAGAACCTGCCATCAACGGAGAGATCCAGAGAGGAATAAACCCTGTTAGAAAGCGTGGGTGGAGCTTTAAACCCCACCCTCGACCCGTTAGAAATTACTGAGTTTGTAAAACCATAATGATTAAAAGTCATTTGATTTCTAACAGGTCTCGCTATGTAGTATTTTTTAACTCCGCCCAAAGGACGGGGTTTTCTTTCTAACGGGGTAAAGGCGGGGGTTATTTTGTTTCCACATAAGGAAAATAAGATTAAACGAAATTTCTCACCCATCTATCTTGCAATCTTTTCTGGGATCATCCTCATCATCCTCATCATCAACGGACTTTTGGAAATCAACCGAACTAAAAATGGTTTCTATCGCTTATTGGAGAGGGAGGCGATCGTCCTCATTCAACACTTTGAGAAGAATATCCAGGAAACCCTCACTTCGCTCCAGTTGATGGAAAGTGTTCCGGGAAGGCAACTACCCAGTCCACCTATCTCCGGATTTTTTTTCGACCTTGAGGAATCTGTTGCAGAGTACCTTGTAGAAACCACCCAGCGAGTAGATCAAATCGATAAAGAAAAACCTTTGAATTCCTCTGATCTCCAATCTCTTATTGACCAGTATCTCATCACCTCGATCGAAATCTACGACCCCAAAGGAAACCTCCTCAGGAGTTGGCCTTCTCCAATTCCTTCCATTGAAAGAAGGACACTTCTACGAGACCTTATTGAGAAGAAACGTTCAGTGGTCATCGACCTTTTCGGCAAACCACTGTCAGAAGATCATTGGTTCTCTATTGCAATCTTGCGGAAGACGATTCCAGGAATCATTGCTCTTCATCTCAATGGAGAACAGATCAAAAGGCTCTTTCGCCAATTTGCGATTCAGAGGGCAATCTCCGATATCGGTCTCAGAGAAGGCATCCTCTATATCTCTGTTCAGGATGCCCAATTCAACATCCTCGCTCATACGGACCCCACCTTTACCGGGAAAATGGAAGAAAATTCTTTCTTAAAAAGTTCTCTTCAAAGTAACCAACCTCTTTCTCGTCTTCTCCAGCCCACAAAAGGAGAAGAGGTCTTTGAAGTGGTGAAATCTTTCTCCCTCAAGGATAAACCTATGGGACTGATCCATATTGGGTATTCCTCAAAAGAAATCTATCCTCTGCTCAGTCAGGTCAAAAAGAATGTCGCCCTTTCGATCTTCTTCTTCCTTATCTTGGGGGTTTCGGCTATCACTTTGATTTGGGTGAACCAGAATCGGCACCTCAGAAAGGTGAAAGAGATGGAAGATCGAATCCAATTGGCAGAGAGGCTCTCCTCCCTCGGCCACTTAGCTGCAGGGGTTGCCCATGAGATTCGCAACCCTCTCAATGCCATTGGCATGGGGTTGCAGAGACTCAAGAGGGAATTCGCCCCTCAGGAAGAATCTAAAAAGGAAGAGTATCTCTCCTTCACGGAGTTGGTCTTCAAAGAGATCAGAAGGGTCAACGAGATCATCGAACAGTTTCTCACTCTCTCTCGACCTTTTCAACTCAACATGAAATTATCCTCCCTCCAAGACCTTCTCAAAAATTTGGTCACCCTCCTTCAGGAAGAAGCCTCCTCTCAAGGCATCCAGATTCAAGCAGAAACAAACTCTGATCTTCCCCTCATCAAAATGGACAATGAGAAGTTGACACAGGCCTTTCTGAATATTATGAAGAATGGGATGCAGGCGATGGAACAGGGAGGGGTTCTTCATGTTGAAACTCAATCCTTTAAAGATCGGGTGGAGGTGTCATTCTCCGATTCAGGTTCTGGGATCCCACCCGAACAGATGGAAAAAATCTTTAACTATTACTACACCACAAAAGAAAAAGGAGTTGGGTTAGGGCTTCCCATTGCCCATCGAATCATTGAAGCCCATGGTGGCCAATTGAAAGTGGAAAGCCAGGTGGGATTCGGAACAAAGGTGACGGTCTTACTACCAGTGATCAGTAAGCAGTAGGCAGAAAGCAGAACTAAGAAGTTAACAAAAACAGACACGGCTCACGGGACACGGTCACGTTATTAATTATGGAAAAAACAAAGATTTTGATCGCTGAAGACGAGAAATCCCAGAGGGATCTTCTTGAGGGTTTTTTGAAAAAGGAGGGATTCTTCGTTGATGCGGTGGCTAATGGCCGAGAAGCCCTTCAAAAACTCGAAGGAAATTTTTACGATATCGCGCTGATCGACTATAAAATGCCTGAATTCGATGGACATCAAACACTCCGTGAGATTCGAAGACTCTATCCCGAGCTCCCCGTGGTGATGATGACAGCCTATGGGACGGTGGAGACCGCTGTAGCCTCAATGAAAGAAGGAGCCTTAGATTATCTCACCAAGCCTATCGATTTGGATGAACTCCTCCTCATTTTTAAAAAAGTGATCGAGCATTCCAATTTGATCCGAGAGAATAAAGAGTTGAGGGCGCAACTTCAAGAACGCTATACGTTTCATAACATCGTCTATGGAAGTCCTAAGATGGAAGAGGTGATGGGACTCGTTGCTCGTGTGGCACCCAGTCAGGCCACTGTTCTCATCCGGGGGGAGAGCGGGACGGGAAAAGAACTGATTGCTCATGCGATCCATTATGCGAGCCCCCGTTCGGGAAGGCCCTTAGTCAACGTGAACTGTTCTGCCATCCCTGAGACCCTGCTCGAAAGCGAACTCTTCGGTCATGAGAAAGGTGCCTTTACAGGAGCAGCCCAGAGAAGGATCGGGCGATTTGAAGAGGCAGACGGCGGGAGTATCTTTCTTGACGAGATCGGAGATCTTGCCCCGGGTACTCAAATCAAACTCCTTAGAATTCTTCAAGAGAAGGAGTTTCAACGGGTGGGATCAAACTTCAATCTCAAGACAGATGTAAGGGTGATTGCTGCGACTCACCGAGATCTTGAGGAAGCGATGAAGAAAGGGGAATTTAGAGAGGATCTCTACTACCGACTCAATGTGATCTCCATTCACCTCCCTTCTTTAAGAGAAAGGAGGGAGGATATTCCTCTTCTGATCGACTATTTTTTAAAAAAATATTCAAAACAGAATCAGAAATCGATCTCCGATATATCGAAAGAGGCCAGAAACCTCCTTCTCCATTATCCCTACCCAGGAAATGTCAGAGAACTGGAGAATTTTATTGAAAGGGCTGTGGTGCTCTGCCGAGGAGAGATCATCACCACACAGGATCTTCCTTTTCACTTACAGGAAGGAAAACCTGAAAGACAATGGGAGTTTCAAAAAAGAGTGAAGAGTCTGCCTGAATCTTTGGAAGAGGTTGAAAGAGATTTAATTGTCAAGGCCCTCCATCAACACCAGGGAATTCAGACCAAGGCGGCTGAGAACCTCGGCATCAGTGAAAGGGTGCTTCGATATAAAATGAAGAAATATAGAATCCGTTTTAATCTCCCCTCTCCCCCCTTTACTAAAGGGGGGTTGGGGGGATTAAGTGACGAGGGACTGAAATGACCTATTACCGCTATTCTTTTGGATATGGTCTGACACCTGTCATTAAAAAACTGATGATCATCATGGGGATTGTCTTTCTTCTCCAAATGGTTCTGAGCAACCGTATCAGCTTCTACCTTGGGCTTGTTCCCATTCTGGTTTGGAAAAAGTATTTTCTTTGGCAACTGGCCACTTACATTTTTCTTCACGGAGGGATTACCCATCTTCTCTTTAATCTCTTAGCCCTCTGGATGTTCGGTGGAGAGTTAGAAAGCTATTGGGGATCGAGAAAGTTCTTGCGATACTTTCTCTTCTGCGGAATCGGTGCTGGTATCTGTACGGTCATTTTTACTCCATATCAGTTTATCCCTGTGATTGGAGCCTCCGGAGCAATCTATGGAATACTTTTGGCCTTTGGTTGGCTCTTCCCTAACCGTCTCATCTATATCTATTTCCTCTTCCCTATCCCTGCCAAATATATGGTGATCATTTTCGGTCTCATCGAGCTCTTCTCTTCCATGGAGGGGACAGGGGGCGGCGTCGCTCACCTCACCCATTTGGGCGGTCTTCTCTTTGGCCTTTTCTATATGGCTTATCCAACGATTCGACAACGAATTCGGCGAGAATATTATAGAAGGAAGTGGTCTCAAAAGGGCCCAGGCGGTAGCGATTATTATCATTGATGGAGGATCAATCCTAAAGGATTGAGTTACAAATCCATAAGAATTCGTAACTCCAGGCTTCAGCCTGGATTCATCAATCATATGATCCTTATCGGAACAAGCGGTTATAATTATCCCCATTGGTGGAATGGTGTCTTTTTCCCCTCTGATCTTCCGCAGAGAAAGTGGCTCGAATTCTATACTGAATATTTTGACACGGTAGAGTTAAACGTCTCCTTTTATCGTTTGCCGAAGAAAGAGGTCTTTGAGGGCTGGTATAAAAGGACACCCAAGAGGTTTTCCTTTGCCGTCAAGGGAAGCCGGTTCATTACCCATATCAAACGTCTAAAAGACTGTAGAGAACCTCTTTCCCTTCTTTTAGACCATGCTTCGCCATTGAAAGAAAAATTGGGAGTGGTGCTTTGGCAACTCCCACCAAGATTCAGATTTCAGGAGGAAAGATTAGAGGAATTCTGTGTCCTTCTCTCAACGCTTCCTCGTTCGAAACACGTTCGCCATGCCTTTGAGTTCAGGGATGCATCCTGGTTCTGCCATGAGGCCTTTCGGATATTGGAAGAGTTTCATTTCGCCTTCTGTATTGCCCATGGTTCAGGCCTCCCTTTTATAGAAACCATCACATCAGATTTCACCTATCTCCGTCTTCATGGAGGTGAAGTTCTCTATGGCTCTAATTACTCAGATAAAGAGTTAAAACAATGGGCTGAAAAAATCCAAGATTGGAGGGAAAAAGGCAAAAACGTATTTGTCTATTTTAATAATGATGCTTATGGTTTTGCTGTCAAAAATGGACTCACCCTGAAAAAATTTGTTTCTTCCCTTTTATCCTCTTTATAACTTTGAATTTCATTCAACTTCATAATCCGCAATCCGCATTCCGAATTCCGAAATAGTTTTTAGGGATTGCACATAAAAATAGGCAACTGTCAAAAAAATAGGCAATTTGAGGATTAAAAGAAGAGATTGTATTTTTGAATTTCTTTGTAATTTCAATAAATTATAAAAAAACAAAAATGGTATGCTTTTTGCTAATAATTGAATGAATGAAAAATCCATCAGGAGGACCGATGAAAACAGATAAGATTGACCTCCCTGAATTTAATGAAATTAAGATCATCACTACTGGATATACCCGACCAGGGGCCCAAAATGCTGAGAGTGAAGTTAACCGGCTCCTTCGAAAAGGATGGATACTACTGGAAACTTATATCACTTGTTATAGCAATTCACCTCCCCTTTCCTCCCAACAAGAGGTTCACTTTGTATTGGGTAAAAAAGAAATGGTTCCGCCCGAGCAGACAGCTAATGCATTACAGGCTTAGCCTATGAAGTGGAGGGGTGGAACCCTCTGAAGCATACCCCACTAAGCTCCTTCGGAGCTTCGAGGGGTACCCTCCTCACATTCATCCACAGTCTTAAGGCCTATGGCTTTCTACGAAGGAGGGTAAAATTTTTCTGCCAATTGCCTGCCAGTAACTGTCCTAAAGACCTCCCCCACCATCTTCTCAAGTCTTTCT
>Ga0315280_10011327_pt1 | contig 10977 bp, 6 predicted proteins | sample YL17G06_40_MG_FD_203697 | JGI IMG/M metagenome (GOLD analysis project Ga0315280, IMG submission 203697) | Sediment microbial communities from Yellowstone Lake, YNP, Wyoming, USA - YL17G06_40 | ecosystem: Environmental > Aquatic > Freshwater > Lake > Sediment | place: USA: Wyoming | collected... | reverse complement strand
TTTCCGCGTGCGTGCAAGCACGCACCCTATGGGTTACGGGTTTTCCGCGTGCGTGCAAGCACGCACCCTACGGCTCCATGCGCCGGCGGAGGAACTGGCCCGTGTACGACTGGTCGCAGGCCATGACCTTGTCGGGCGGTCCGGCGACGATGACGTATCCGCCCGCCTCGCCGCCTTCCGGCCCGAGGTCGATGATCCAGTCGGCCTGGCTGATGAAATCCAGGTTGTGCTCGATCACCAGGAGGCTGTGCCCGGCGTGGACCAGGCGGTGGAAGGTCCGCAGCAGGACCTGGACGTCGGCCATGTGGAGGCCGGTGGTCGGCTCGTCGAAGATGAAGAGGAAGTGCTCGCCCTTTCGTGGTGCCGCCAGGTACGAGGCGAGTTTCAGCCGCTGGGCCTCGCCGCCCGAGAGGCTGGCCGTGTTCTGGCCCAGGCGCAGGTACCCCAGACCCACGTCCACGAGGGGCCTCAGGTGCAGCGTCACGGCCTGGTGCTCGGCGAAGTGGGTCATCGCCTCGTCGACGGTCATTTCGAGGATGTCGTTGATGTTCTTGCCGTTCCATCGCACGTCGAGGACCTTCTTCTTGAACCGCTTGCCGCCGCATTCCTGGCAGACCACGGAGACGTCGGCCATGAAGTACATGTCGTAGGTGACGGTGCCGACGCCCTTGCAGACCTCGCACCGGCCGCCGGGCACGTTGAACGAGAAGTCGGTGGCCGTGATGCCCGCGATGCGGGCCTTGGGGGTCTCGGCCATGAGGCTGCGGATGGCGGCATAGGCTTTTACATACGTCACCGGATTGGACCGCGTGCTCTGGCCGATGGCCGACTGGTCCACCATGACCAGGTCGTCCAGGGCGTCGAGCCCCTCGAGGTTCTCGACCGCGCCGATCGTCTCGACGGCCTCGCCCAGCCGGTGCTTGAACTGGTTGTAGAGGCACGAGTGCACGAGCGTGGTCTTGCCGCTGCCCGAGACGCCCGTCACGGCGCACAGGACGCCCAGGGGGATGCGGACGTTGAGGTCCTTGAGGTTGTGCTCGCGCGCCCCGGCGATGGCGATCCAGCCCTTGGCCCGGCGGGCATACGGGGCTATGGCGCGTGCGGCATGGGTCCGCATGAGGGCGGCCGTCTGCGAGGCCTCGCACCCGGGCAGATCGCTCAGGGTGCCCTCGTAGATGATGCGTCCGCCCGCCTCGCCCGCCCCCGGCCCCAGGTCGATGATGTGCCCGGCCGCCTCGATCACTTCCGGGTCATGCTCGACCACCACGACGGTGTTGCCCTTGCCGATGAGGCTCCGCAGGATGCCGATGAGCCGCCGCGTGTCGCGGGCGTGGAGGCCGACCGTCGGCTCGTCGAGGACGTAGAGCGTGTTGGTGAGGCTGGACCCCAGGGCGGCCGCGAGGTTGATGCGCTGCGACTCGCCGCCCGAGAGCGTGCGCGTCTGGCGGTCGAGCGTCAGATAGTCCAGGCCCACGTCGTCGAGATACGCCAGGCGGTTGCGGATTTCGCGCATGAGGACCGCCGCCTTCTCTTCGTCCTCCGGCGGCAGCCGCAGCGCCAGGAACCACTGCCGCAGGTCCTTGACGGGCAACAGGGCGAGTTCCGACAGGCGCTTGCCGCCGACGAAGACGTTCAGCGCGTCGGACCGCAAACGCTGGCCGCCGCACGTGGGGCAGGGATAGTAGCCGCGGTATCGCGCGATCATCACACGCACGTGGACCTTGTACCGCTTGGTCTCGAGCCAGTCGAAGAAGCCGCTGATGCCGATCCAGGCGCCGTCGGCCGCTCCATCGCCTTCCCAGATGAACTTCCGGGCCGACTCCGGGAGGTCCACGTAGGGCACGTCGGTGCGGATGCCTTGGGCGTGGCAGGCCCGCCGGCACTCCCGGTGCAGGTGCTTGTAGGCAGGCGTCTGCCAGCACGTGATCGCACCGTTGTCGATGCTCTTGCGCGGGTCGGGGATGATCTTGGCCGGGTCGAGGCCGCTGACCCGCCCGAACCCTTCACACGTCGGGCAGGCGCCCACGGCGCTATTGAACGAGAACAGTTGCGGATCGGGGTCGGGGAACTCGCGGCCGCAGTGGCGGCAGTTGAAGCGGATGTCGAACGGCAGGCGCCGGACCTCGGCCATCGATTCATCGAGGATGACGACCGACGCCCGGCCCTGCCCGGCCTTGAACGCCGACTCCAGCGACTCTGCCAGGCGCGACCGGCTCTGGGCCGGCGGGTCCTCGAGAACCACGCGGTCGATGACCACCTCGAGTTCCGCCGGGAGGTTCCCCTGGGCCACCTCGGTGACCTCGACCATCTTCCCGCCCAGGTATAGCCTTCGGAAGCCCAGGCGCTCCAGTTCCCGGCGCAGGCTGTCCCACGGCCGCGACGGTTCCGCCGGCGCCCCCGTATCCTGGGGCTCCGGCGGCGTGGACGAACTCCGCGACACAGGCGCCACCACCAGCAGGCGCGATCCCGGCGGCAAGGTCAGGACCTCGTCCACCGCGCCCAGGACGGTGTGCTTGACGACCTTCACCTGGCACGCGGGACAGATCGTCTCGCCGACACTGGCGTAAAGCAGGCGCAAGTAGTCGGCGATCTCGGTCGCCGTGCCGACCGTCGAGCGGGCGTTCTTGACGGTGTTCTTCTGCTCCAGGGCGATGGCCGGCGGCAGGCCCGTGATGGAGTCGACCGGCGGCCGCTCCATCTGTTCGAGGAACTGGCGGCTGTATGCCGACAGCGACTCGACGTACCGCATCTGCCCCTCGGCATACAGCGTGTCGAACGCCAGGCTCGATTTGCCCGAGCCGCTGACGCCCGTCACGACCGTCAGGGCCCGATGGGGGATGGCAACGTCGATCCCCCTCAGGTTATGGGTCCGGGCGCCCTTTACCTGGATGACTCGCTGCATGCGCAGAATAACTCCACCATACTGAATCCTTAAGATTACACCGAGAACCCGGCGGCGTCAAGACGGGCAGGCCGAAGATTGAGGATTTCGTATTGCAGATTGAGCGGCTACAGGCAATTGGGGGGCGCGTCTACCGGTGCGTCATCATTGTTTTTGTGGGTGCCATGCTTTTGCGCCGCTGCGAAAGCATGGTCGTGCGAGGTCCGAAAACATGCTTTCGCAAGCGAAAGCATGGCACCCGCAGTCACTGTTTCAATGTTGACGCACCATTAGCCGATACTCTCGGCGGCTTCGCGGGCGATGGCCAGGGCCGCCAGGTCCTGGATCTCGTCGCCGAGGACGGCCTTGTCGATGACGCAATTCTCGTAGGCCGCGGGCAGTGCCTCGCGCTTCGCGGCCGCCCGAACCCCTTCCAGGAGGAGCACCCCCAGCCGCCGCGCGGTGCTGCCAAGGCTGATCCGCTGCGGGTTCAGGATATCAATCAGGATGGCACACGCCTGGCCCAGGTAGTCGGCCTGTTCGCGGACGATGCGTATGGCGAACTCGTCGCCGTCGAAGGCCGCCTCGCCGACCTCTTTGCCGGTGATCTGGCCGAGGGGCAGCCCGTCGAGGCTCGTCGGCTCATGGCGTTCCTTGAGACGGAGGCGGGCGAGGTTCCCGAGGGCCGTGCCGCTCGTCAGGCCCTCCACGCTCCCCGCCTTGTAGTATCCGACGGGTCCCATCGGCAGTAGGCGCACGTGGCCGATCTCGCCGGCCAGGTCCTGGTTGCCGCGGATCAGGCGGCCGCCAACGATGATTCCCGCCCCCAGGCCCGTGCCGCAGGTGATGTACACGAGGTCGTCGACCTCGCAGTTCAGGCCCCAACGCCATTCGGCCACGGCGGCGGCGTTGGCGTCGTTCTCGAGGACCGCCGGCACCCCGAACGCGTCGCGGACCATTTGGACCACGGGCACGCGGTCCCATCCGGGGAGGTTGGGGGGTGAGAGGATGATCCCTTCGCGGCTCGACAGCGGCCCGCCGCAGGCGATGCCGCACGCCGCCGGTTTCTCGCCCTCGCAGAGGCGCCGGCCGAGTTCGATCAGGCGCCCGATGGTCTCGGCGGGCGTCGAGGTGCGGAACTCCTCGTGCGCCATCGCGTTGCCGTTGCCGTCGCCGATGATGGCAGCCGACTTCGTGCCGCCAATGTCAAAGCCTAAAAGCAAAGCGCTCCCCATGGAATGGCAAGGTAACAGGCCGGGCCGCGAACCTCAATAGTATTCTGCGCGGGTACTGCGGAAGGTATAATCCGGCGAAGGGACCGAATAAGAGTCGCTTCGATAACGGCATGACGGCACAGCATCGGGCGCTTAGGCGGTGCGAACGCGATAAACCCATGCAAAGAAGGCCCCTACTCATCAGGCTCGTCCTCCGCCGCCTCGAAAAGGCTTACGGCAAGCGGCCCTGGCGCACGTCGGGCCGGCCGCTGGACATTCTCATCGGGACGATCCTGAGCCAGAACACCAACGACCGGAACTCCGACGCGGCGATGGACCGCCTGTGCCAGGCGCTGCCCGACTGGAACGCCGCCGCCGATGCGCCGCTCTGGCAGATCGCCGGCGCCATCCGGCCCGCCGGCCTGCATCGCCAGAAAGCCGCCCACATCCGGACCATCCTGCGCCGCCTCCGGCAGGAGCGCGGCACGGCCGACCTCGGCTTCATCCGCCGATGGCCGACCCGGCGGATCCAGGACTACCTCCTGGCCCTTCCCGGCGTGGGACCGAAGACGGCGGCCTGCGTGCTCTTGTTCAGCCTGCGGCGCCCGGTCCTGCCCGTCGACACGCATATCCACCGCGTCAGCCGGCGCCTGGGCCTCATCGGCCCGACGACCAGCGCAGAGAAGGCCCACGAACTGCTGGCCGCGATGGTTCCGCCCGACAAGGTCTACGCCTTCCACGTGCTGATGATCGCGCACGGGCGCCGCATCTGCCACGCGCAGCGGCCGGAACATACCGCCTGCGTCCTGCGCGACGTCTGCCCCTCGGCCCACAAGCGTTTCTAATCCTCCCGGCACAAGGGCCGGCGACCGGGCGGCGCGCAGGGCCGTTTTCCCTTGCATCCCTGCACACGAGGGTCTATAGATAGTCGTGGGCTGGGCCTGCTGTCGCTCAACCCATAGGCTCTCGAGGGGCGGGAGCAGCGCGAGACGCCGAAGAGGAGGAATTCTCGCCGCGCGCGGCGGACTCGGGTTCGAGTCGTTCGGCATGAGCGACCCAACGGTCTTCGCCATTGATCGGAGCGCAATCATGAGCAGACGGCTTGCCCTGTTGGCGGCAGGTTTCGGCGCCGTGTGTCTGGTGGCGTGCATCGGGGCAGGATGCGGCCCGGGCTGGATGACACACCGGGTTGCGATCGATTACGAGGCCCTGGACCCCGCGGCCCGGCTCCTCGTGGCCGAGGCGTCCGGCCCCCGCGCCGAAGGCGCCGTGGCGGCAATGAGCGGCCTGCTGAGCGACAAGTCGCATCTGATCCGCGCGGAAGCCGGCCAGGCCCTCGGCACGTGGGCAGCCGTCTGCGACCCCGTCCTGGCCCTGCCCGCCCTCGGCCACCGAGACAGTCTGGTGCGCGGCATGGCCCAGGCGGCATACATGGAGAGCAACGCTTACGGCCTGGCCCCCGTCGCCCTCGGCAACACTGTCGTGGAGGTGCCGCCGCCTATCCTGGCGGCGCTCGCCGAGTTGGGCGATCCCGCCGGCATGGTCGACGTTAAGCAGATCATCCTGGCCCAGCGGGATCACCTGCGCGGCCAACTGAACGCTCCGGCGGAAACCTCCGTGCTGGCTGCCGATATCCTGGCGCTCGTCGGCGACGAAGGCGCCCGGCGCATCCTCATCCATACAGTGGAGTCCGCCGAGGGCCCGACGCTGGCGAAGGCCGTGCGGGCATGCGTCCGCGACGACATGGGCCTGGGACCGACCCTCCTGCCCATGGCCTTCAAGAGCCCCGATGTGACCATCCGGCGCGCAGTGATGATCGCCTTGGTGGCGGCGCCCGATCCGCGCCTCAAGGCCGTTGCGATGAGCGGCCTGAAGAGCCCGGACGAGGCCGTCCGGCGCAACGCCATCCGGGCGCTGGGCAACATGGGCGGCGGGGCGCCGGTCAGCGCACTGGCCGCGAAACTGAACGAACCGACGGCGGACCGGGTGGATGTCCTTTGGGCGCTGGGCGCGATCGGCCTGCCGGCAGAGAGAACGCTTCGCGATTTTGCCCGCAAGGCGCCGCAACCCCCCCAACTGGAGTTCAACGCGCTGCTGGCCCTGGCGCCCAACGCCAACCGCGACGATGTCGGCTGGATATCGAGGCGGCTCCAGGCGCCGAACAAGTACATCCGGGCGGCCGCCGCCGTCGCCCTCGGCAGAATCGCGCTGCCGACCGCCCAGGCGTCCCTCATGACCGCCGCCAAGGATAGCGACCCGCTGGTCCGCGCGTACGCAGCGCGGTCGCTCGGCCAGATCGGCACCGTCTACGCCGCAAGGCAACTCCTGACGATGCTGGAGGACGTCGACCCGCTGGTCGTGTCGATGGCGGCCTCCGGCCTCGGCGAGACGCGGTATCCGGAGGCCGTCCCGGCCCTCAAGACCGTGGCGAAAGCGGCGCTGCCGGCCGACCTCGTGGTTCATCGTCTGGGCAGCACGCTGCGGGCTGCGCCGCTGGCCGCCGTCGAGGCGCTTGGCCGCATCGGCACGCCCGAGGCGGTTGCCATCGTGCGCGACGCGCTCGATTCGAAATCCTGGGCGATGCGCGCGACGGCCGCCCAGGCCCTCGCCATCGCCGGGGACCAATCTCCCGAGACCCTCAAGGCCCTTGAGAAAGTCCTCAAGGATCCCGTGAATCTCGTGCGGGCCCAGGCCGTGGTCAGCCTCAAGGCCCTCGGCAAGACCTACACGCCGGGCGAACTTCAATTCGGTTCCTGAGGCGCGTGCAACCCGCGGTTTCGCGGGGCATTGTCGCTTCGCCCGAGCCTGCCGCGGTCTGCATGTGTTCTTTCCGCCTCCGGCGGCGCGGCATATGATATCAGAAGCCACCGGAGGCGGGCGGCCAAACCCCCTGCCTCCGAAGTGCGGGGACTGGGCATGAACACGCTCGTACACATCACGCACGAGGCGCACGAGAAGATGGGCGGCATCGGCGCCGTCCTCGAGGGGTTGGTCACGACGCGCGCCTACCAGAGCGCCGTGGACCGCACGATCCTCGTCGGCAGCACCGACTTCCCCCTGCGTAAGCCCCTGGAACACCTCCAGGCGGTCTCCTACGAAACCGGCGGCGCCGCCGGCGGGGCGGCCCCGATTGACCCGGCTCTGGTACAGGCTTTCAATCGCATCGAATCGACCTACGGCGTCCGGCTCCTTTACGGCCGCCGCGCGGTGCCCTGCCCGCTCGAGACGCGCCGCGCGTCGGTCGAACTCCTGCTGCTGGACGTGCGAAACGCCTTGCCGGGACCCGTCAACCGGCTGAAGGCCGAACTCTGGTCGGCCTACGGCGTCGAGAGCGACCGCTTTGAGCGCGAGTGGGGCTACGAGGAGTGGGTCCGCGTGGCATCGCCCGCCCTGGACGCCATCCAGGCCCTCGTGGGCGCCGAGGCGCGCAGCACGGCCATCATCAGCCACGAGTTCATGGGCCTGCCGACGATCCTGGCGGCCCGCCTGCATGCGCCCGCCTTCAAGACGGTGTACTGGGCCCACGAGGTGCCGCCAATACGCGACCTCATCGAGCAGGACGCCCGCCAGCGCCTCATCTTCGACCGGGCGCTGGAGACGCGCCTGGGCCTCGGTTCGTACGAAGCGCGCCTGCGCGAGGTCGGCGGCTACAAATACGCGCTGGTCAGCCGGTCGTGCCACAGCCACTGCATCTTTGCCGTGAGCGACCGCATCGCGCAGGAACTGCGGCTGCTGGCGTCGGATTTCGAGCGGGCCGCCATTGACGTGGTCTACAACGGTCTGCCCGTCCGGCCGATTACGCTGGCGGCTCGGATGAAGAGCCGGGGCCTGCTGCGGCAGTATGTCCAGGCGGTCGTGGGCTTTCGGCCCGACTTCGTCTTCACGCACGTGGCCCGCCCCGTGGCCTCGAAGGCGATCGAGCGAGACCTGGCGGTCATGGAGCACCTCGACGACCTGCTAGCCGACCGCGGCCAGACGGCGGTGCTCCTGGTGCTGGCGACCGACGGCGGCCGGCGAGACCTCGCCCTCATCCGCCAGATGGAGGCGGAGTACGGCTGGCCCCTCGGCCACCACGTCGGCTGGCCCGACCTGGTGAAGGGCGAGACGCCCATCGGCCTGGCCGCCGAGCGGTACAACAGTTGGGCACGGGGCACACGGGCCGTCCTCATCAACCAGTTCGGCCTGAGCCGCGAGACCTGCGGCGACCGCGTGCCCGAAGGGTTCACCCTCCAGGACCTTCGCCAGGGCAGCGACGTCGAGTTCGGGCAGAGCGCCTACGAGCCGTTCGGCATTGCGCAACTCGAGACGCTGGCGTTCGGCGGCATCAGCGTCATCAGTTGCGCGTGCGGGTGTGCCCAGTTGCTGGCGCGGGTGGCCGGCGACATCCTGCCGCCAAACGTGCTGTTGGGCCGCTACAGCGTTCCGCAGGGCGCGGCGGCGCCGCCGATCACCGAGGGCGAGACGCGGCGCATCGAACACGAAGTGGCGGCCAAGTTGGCGCGGGAACTGGCCGACCGCCTGCCGACCGACACCAGCCAGTTCGCCCGCCTCCTGGAGAGCGGCTGGGCGCTGGCCGAGAAGATAAGTTGGCAGGCCGTCTGCCGCGATTACTTCATCCCCGCCATCGAGCGGTGCCTGGGGCGCCCCTGCCGGCGCGCCGACGCCAAGCGGCCCGCCCGCGCGGTCCCGCAGCAGCCGGCCCCGGCGCGTTGAGCAAGGCCCGGCGGCTTTTCAAGGCGGCGTTCAGCGGGTACAATCAGGAAGGCGAACCAGCGGAGGCTCTCGTTCAAGGCACCGGCGCCGGCAGGAGGAGCAAAGCCATGATCCAGTTGAAACGCATCCTTGTCCCCACAGATTTCTCCGAGCCGAGCGAGCGCGCCGCCGCCTACGCCGTTGAACTGGCCAGGCAGTTTCGCGCCGAAGAGGTGCACTGCCTGCACGTGTCCGACATCCCGGCGGACCTCCTGGCCACATCGGCCTATTACATGACCGGTCCCAGCGAGCACTTCATCGAGCAGGTGCGCCAGGAAAGCCAGAAGAACCTCGACGCGTTCATCGCCAAGAACCTTCATGGGGTTCCGGTCAGGAAGGCCTTCGTCGAGGGCCGGCCGTTCGTCGAGATCGTCCGCTACGCCCGTGACAACAAGATCGACCTGGTGGTCATTGCGACCCACGGGCGGACCGGGCTGAAGCACGCCCTGTTCGGGAGCGTCGCCGAGAAGGTGGTCCGCAAGACCCCGTGCCCCGTGCTCGTGGTGCGGCCCGGCGAACACGAGTTCATCATGCCGTAATGCGCACGAGCGCCTTGACCATCTTCCGGGTCCGCATCTTCTGAATCGCTTGACCTCGCCGCCGCGTGCGTGTACCTTCGCCGCGAATGCCCAAACTCAGCGATAGCGTGCAGTACCTGAAAGGCGTGGGGCCGAAGCGGGCGGCACTCCTGGCGAACCTGGGCGTCGCGACCATCGGCGACGCCCTCCAGTTCTTCCCGCGCAAGTACGTCGACCGCGGCGACTGCGTGCCCATCGCCAAGGTCAAGCCCGGCGCCGAGCAGACCGTCCGCGCGCGGATCATCGACATGCGTGCGCCCGTGTGGGGCGACCGCCTCGAAGCCCTCATCCAGGACCAGACGGGATCGATGCGCGTCATCTGGTTCCACGCCCGGTTCCTCGCCAAGGCCCTCGCGACCGGCGCGGAGTACCTCTTTTACGGCCGCGTCGGCCAGTACCGCGGCCGCCTCCAGATGCAGCATCCCAAGTTCGAAAGGATACCCGAGGAGAGCCGGCCGGACTCCAACCCCATCCTGGTCGAGTACCCGGCCACCGAGGGCCTCCAGCAGGGATCGCTCCTGAGACTGACCGAGGAAGCGCTGCGGGTCGGCTTGCCGCACGTCACCGAGACGCTCCCCCAGCAGATGCGCCGGCGGCTGGACCTCGTGGACCTCACCAGGGCGATCCGCCTGATCCACCGGCCGCAGTCCATGGCCGAGGTCAAAGAGGCCCGGCGGCGGCTGGTCTTCGGCGAATTCTTCCTGATGGAACTGGCCGTGGCCCTGCGCCGCAGGAGCGCCCTGGCATCGCACAACGCCCCGCCCGTTCCGGCCGACGAGAAGGTCGATGCGAGGATACGGGCGCGGTTTCCGTTCCGGTTCACGCGGGCCCAGGACAAGGCGATTGCCGAGATTCGGGCCGACCTTGCCCGCGACCGGCCGATGACGCGACTCCTTCAGGGCGACGTCGGCTGCGGCAAGACGGCCGTGGCGCTGTACGCGGCCCTGGCGGCGGTGGCGGCTGGATACCAGGCCGCCATCATGGCCCCAACCGAAATCCTCGCCACCCAGCACTACCACAACGTCGAGAAGTACCTCCAGGGCAGCCGCGTGCGATGGGCCCTGCTGGTGGGCGGCCTGCGCGAAGCCGAGCGCAGGAAGGTCCTGCGGCGCATTCGCTTCGGCGAGGCCGGCATCGTCATCGGCACCCATGCGCTGATCCAGCAGGACGTGGCCTTTGCACGCCTGGGACTCGTGGTTGTCGACGAGCAGCACAAGTTCGGCGTGCTCCAGCGGGCCGAGGTGAAGTGGCAGCCCGCGGCCGACAACCCGCAGTTGCAGCCGCACTACCTGGTCATGACCGCGACGCCGATTCCGCGAACGCTCGCACTGACGGTCTTCGGCGACCTGGACGTCTCGACGATCGACGAGATGCCGCCGGGCCGGACGCCCATCGAGACCCTGGCGGTCGATCCGCAGCACCGCCGCAAGGCCTACGAGTTCGTCCGTCGGGAACTGGCGGCCGGGCGGCAGGCGTTCGTCGTCTATCCGCTGGTCGAGGAGAACGAAACGCTCGAACTGAGCGCGGCCACCGAGGAAGCCGAGCGACTGGC
>Ga0315280_10011326_pt1 | contig 10980 bp, 8 predicted proteins | sample YL17G06_40_MG_FD_203697 | JGI IMG/M metagenome (GOLD analysis project Ga0315280, IMG submission 203697) | Sediment microbial communities from Yellowstone Lake, YNP, Wyoming, USA - YL17G06_40 | ecosystem: Environmental > Aquatic > Freshwater > Lake > Sediment | place: USA: Wyoming | collected... | reverse complement strand
AGAGCCCCTCGCCTGTCCTCGCCTTTCGGTCCGCTGGAATTCCAGCCACCTGTTGCGACTTGGCTTGCGGATCCGTCGCCCGACAGTCGGGGACGGCGGCCAGTCGGACCTGGCGCCTACGCTCTGCAGTCCATGGTCGTGCCGACACAGAGTGCGCCCGTGTTGCTACCGCAAGCCACGCTTGAACCCAGAGGTGATGGCTGATACTGTCATGGCAGGCGTCACATTGCCTCCGTGAAAGGAGTGGCCGATGACTGACACGAAAGAGGAAGCGAAGACGAAGCGCATGGTACCCCTGAGGGAAGGGATGTTTCGTCTGCCCGAGTCGCCCGATGGCAAGCCGGTACTGCTGGGGAGTCGCTGCCCAAGGTGCGCCGCCTGTTACTTTCCCAAGCGGCATATCTGCATCGCTTGCGGCCAAAACGGCCTCGACGAAACGGAGCTAGGCCAAAGGGGGAAGATATGGACCTTCACGATCGCCCGCCAGACACCTCCCGGCTCCTGGATTGAGGCGCCTTATGCCATCGCCGTGGTCGAACTTCCGGAGAAAGTGGCCATTAGAACGGTGCTGGCCGACGTTGACCTGGATGCCGTGAAGGTGGGCATGGATGTTGAGATAACCCTGGCGAAGATGAAAGAAGACCAGGAAGGTAACGACATCGTGTCATACAAGTTTAGGCCCATCTGACGGGAAACAGGCTGTTGTCGCGAGAAGCTAATTCGTCCGCTAGCGACCCAGGAGGAATGCAGTGGGTGAAGACGGTATCAAAGTGGTAGTGCTAGGGGTTGGTCTCCACCCCTTCGGTCGTTTCCCAGAGAAGAGCGTCGCGGATCTAGGGCGGACGGCAGCTCTGGAGGCAGTGAAGGATGCCGGCGTTGACTACAAAGACATCCAGGCTGGCTACTGCGGCCGCGTGGTCGCTAGCTCCGGTGTCGGCCTGAGCATTTTCGAGGAGCTGGGGTCGACCGGTATTCCTGTCACGAACGTCGAACTGGCGTGCGCGAGCTCCTCTCGCGCTACAGAGCTGGCGGTCAACGGCATCAAGGCCGGTGCCCACGACATGTGCATGATCGTCGGTGTGGAGAAGATGCCCCGCGGCATGCTCCCCGTCGGCTTTGGCGCTGGCGGCGAGGTGAGCTTCGTGGGTGCGATGGGCCTGGCGCTCCTCCCGGGAGAGTACGCTCTGCAGGCCCAACGTCATATGGCGCTCTACGGCAGCAGGCCGGAGCATTTCGCTCAGGTCTCGGTGAAGTCCCACAAGAACGGAGCCCTCAACCCCTATGCTCAGTATCAGGTGCCGCTGACCCTGGAAGAAGTGATGAACTCCCGCATGGTGGCCGACCCGATCACTCTCTACCAGTGCTGCCCTACCAGCGACGGCGCCTCGGCGGTCATACTCTGTTCGGAGGGGACAGCGCGCCGCTACACGACGAAGCCCGTCTACCTCGTTGCCTCCATGGGGGCCACACCGATCTATACGCCCGGGGAGGTCAACCTGTCCGAGGGTCCCACGGCCTGGCTGGCGCAGAGAGTGTACGAGAAGGCCGGCATGGGCCCTGAGGACATCGACGTCGCCCAGTGTCACGACGCTTTCACTCCCGGCGAGGTTCTGACCGTGGAGAAGCTCGGCTTCTGCAAGGAAGGCGAAGGTGGGGTCTTCGTCTGGGAGGGTAACACGGAGATCACAGGTAGGAAGCCGGTGAACACGGACGGCGGGCTGCTCAGCCGCGGCCATCCTATGGGGGCAACCGGCGGCGCGATGATTACCGAGATCGTCCGGCAATTGCGCGGCGAGGCAGGGCCACGCCAGGTGGCGAATGCCAAGGTCGGCATGATTCACAACGCCGGCATCGGCGGCATCCAGGTGTCGATCCTGTCGACATAGCGCCGACCCGCGCGGCGCTCCCCGCGAAAACCAACGCAAGGAGAGCAGCATGGCACTTTACCAGGAGCTGGGCACAGGCTTGAGCGAAGATGACCTAGCGCTGAGGGAGCACATTCACCGTTTTGCCGTGGAGGTGCTTCGTCCCTCGGCAATGGAACTCGACGCTATGAGCTCGGAGGAGGCAATCGCCAAGGGTTCCGTGTACTGGGATGTATGGCGCCAGATGAAGGAGATGGGACTGCACAGGCAAGGGATGCCCGAGAACATAGGAGGCGTGACTCTCACGCCGATCCAGAGGTGTGTCGTCTCGGAAGAGTTGGGCTGGGGCTCCGTCGACTGGGCGGTCGCCTTCGGCGCCGGTAGCTTGCCCTTCGCGATCGCCGCCTATACCGCCAACCAGAGGCTCATCGATGAGATGGTCATCCCTTACCTTGAGGACAGGAAGGGAGAATACATCGGTTGCTGGCCGATCACGGAGCCGGGCCACGGCGGCCACGACGCTGTGCTGGCAGCCATTGCTGGGAGCGGGATCAGCTTTGACACGCGAGCTCGGCGGGACGGCGACGAGTGGGTGATCAACGGAGGGAAGTCGGCCTGGGTGAGCAACGGCACGGTAGCCACGCACGGGCTCGTCATGCTGAGCGCCGAGGAGGCAGGTGGGGACGAGCCGGGATTCGGCATCGCCGTCGTTCCCCTGGATCTGCCCGGTGTCTCGAGGGGCAAGCCCCTGGAGAAGATCGGCCAGCGGGCGCTCAACCAGGGCGAGGTCTTCTTCGATGACGTCCGTATCTCCGCCGAGAAAATGATGGTCATACCCCGCGGCGCTGAGGGAGGCCTGATGGGCGCCGGATTCAACCCCAACGCAGGACTGGGCATGCTCTTCGTTGGCCTGGCGCGAGCCGCCTTCGAAGAGACGCTTGAGTACTGCAAGCAGCGGGTCCAGGGCGGAAAACCGCTGGTGGAGCATCAGCTTATCCAGCGCAAGCTTTTCGACATGCTGACAAAGGTGGAGACGGCCCGTGCCTATGCTCGAGCGGTCATGCTCTACAACGCGTCAAACCCGCTCGGGTTGGGCTACTACAGCAATGCCTCGAAGGTCTACGCGACCCAAGTGGCGTTTGAGGTTGCCAGCGATGGCGTCCAGCTTCACGGCGGAATGGGGCTGGCCAAGGGGATGCTGATTGAGAAGTTGTTCCGGGACGCGCGGGCCGGACTGATCGAGGACGGGGCCAACGATTCGCTGGCGCTTCTGGCAGCCCCCAATATGATCACCAGCTACGCCTACTAGAGCCCTGAGTCGCCTCAGTCGTGGGCGGTTCGATACGATTGGGATCCTGGTGGGGTGGCAAGACTCCGTCCGTATCTGCCGCGCCCGTGCTTCGGATCGCCCCGATGCGTGGTCAAGAGGTGGTAAGGCTCACGTGGTGGAATAGGCGCGCTCACGCCGAGCAATGGATAGCTGGCGGCGAAAGGAGACAGCCAAATGGCAGATCTGGCGAGCATCGTCAAGAAGATCGTGGAGGAGAGCCTGGCTGGAAAGGACGATACGTTCATAGCGCATCTGGCAGAGGACGCGGTGATGAACATCCCCATGCGGGGGGAGATCAGGGGGAAGAACGCGATCATCACGGCCATGAGGTCACAGCCTCCGCCTCCAACGCCTCCAGGCACCACCGTGGGTGAGCCTGAGATAGCCGGCGAGACGGCGAAGGTGACTGTGACTCTGCCGCCGGGCCAGATGATAAGCAAGCTCATCTACACGCTCAAGTTCGAAGGCGAGCAGATCAAGAGGCTGGACATATCGCTCTAGCCCTCGGCCCGTTGATGCTCGACGCCAATCGCTCGCCCTGCGAAGTGGTGGGCGAACGGTCGTGGGTATCGCGCAGGGCATCGCCGGGGCAAGCCCTGTCCCTCACCTTGGCTGCAAGCCTAGAGAGGCCATGACTGACTCTATCCCGTCGGACCTGCGCGTCGTCGAGTGCTCGCAGGGGATAGCGGGCCCCTACTGCTGCAAACTCTTAGCCGAGTACGGGGCGGACGTAGTCAAGGTGGAGCCGCCGCTGGTGGGGGACACCACTCGCCGCTGGGGGCCGTTCCCCGCGGATGTTCCTGATCCCGACAGGAGCGGCCTTTTCCTTCATCTGAACACCACTAAGAAAAGCGTCACCATAGACCTCGCCACAGCAGAGGGGAAAGAAGTCCTGCTTCGGCTACTCGCGCAGGCCGATATCCTCGTGGAGAGCTACGCGCCTGGCCAGATGTCCTCCTGGGGCCTTGGCTACGACGACCTCAAGAAGGTATTCCGTCGCCTCATCTACGTGTCTGTTACCCCCTATGGCCAGACTGGGCCATATCGCGACTACACGGGGAACAGCTTGACGGCCATGGCCCTTAGCGGCCTTATGTCCCTGACGGGGAACCCAGACAAGGAGCCCCTCAGCACGGGCGGCGAGCCGGGCGAGTACTTTGCTGGTGTGCAGGCATGGGTCGGGACCCTGGCCGCCCTGGCCTACCGTGATCAGCACGACGCCGGCCAGCATGTGGACGTGTCGATCATGGATTCTGCCGCAACCGCCGCCGACGAGGCGACGACCGCCGTCTACGCCTTCATGGGCGTGGTCCGACGCCGCTTCTACTCCCGTCATCTGTGGGGCTACCCTCAGGACGCTCTTCCCTGCAAGGACGGCTATGTCTTTGTACACCCCGGTCCGCGAGGATTCCCTGCGCCGTCCGTGTACGAAAGCGCATCCGGCATGGCCCTGCTGGTCGGCGACCTTGAGCTGGACGAGGACCCTCTGTTCCTGGACCGGTGGGAGCGCTGGTTTCGCTGGCGGGAGTTCGACAAGCTTCTCGAGCCGTTTCTCGCATCGAGGACGAGAGAGGAGATCGTCTCTTTCGCGCAGGCGCTGCGCATGCCCTTCGCACCACTGTTGAACGTTGCAGAGCTCATGGAGGACCCGCACCTGAACGAGCGGGGGTATTTCAAGGAGCTTGAACACCCCTCTGCCGGCAGGCTCAGGCATACCGGCGAGGTCTTCCGGATGAGCGAATCGACCTGGCGGTTGGAGCGGGCGCCTCTGCTCGGTGAGCACAACTCGCTCTTGGAACAACAGACGGTCTCGAGTCGGGACAGAAGCGCCAGTGCACAGCCGAGTGTTGAGCGAAAGGCGAGCCCTGCGTCCCCTTTGCCACTCGTGGGAGTTCGCGTTCTCGACCTAAGCCAAGTATGGGCAGGGCCCTCCTGCACATCAATCCTCGCCAGTCTAGGTGCCGACGTCATCAAGGTTGAAGGCCTCGTCAGGGGCGACGTTTCACACATCATCCTTTACAGGGATGAAGACGTCGACGAGGACCCGTGGAGCATCGGCCCCTACTACTTCTCTCACAACGCCGGCAAGAGGGGGATCGCCCTGAACTTGCTCGAGGAGCGGGGGATTGCCCTGTTCAAGCGCTTGCTCGCTGCCTGTGACGTGCTCATCGAGTCCTTTTCGCCCCGCGTAATGCGCAATTTCGGCCTGGACTACGAGACTCTCACGACCTTGAAGGATGACCTCATAATGGTCTCAATGTCGGGCTACGGCCAGAGTGGCCCATACAGCGACTACACCGCCTATGGCATGGGATTGGAGCACGCGGCCGGATTCACGTCCATCACCGGATACCCCGACGGGCCTCCCCTGCGCACGAGCGTCTCTTTCAGCGACCCGCTGTCAGGCGCGGTCGCCGCCGGTGCGATTCTCCTGGCACTGCGTCATCGCGAGCGGGTGGGGCGCGGTCAGTACATCGACGTCTCCCAGCATGAGGCGACCATTCCCTTGCTCGGCGCGGTGCTGATGGAATACCAGATGACGGGGAGAATCCGGGGTCGTATTGGGAACCGGAGCGCCTTGGCCGTACCACAGGGCTGCTATCGGTGCCGGGGGGACGACGACTGGCTGGTGATCTCGATCGACGGGGAAAGGGAATGGGAATCCTTTTGCACGGCCATCGGGCACGACGAATGGCTACTCGACGCAAGGTTCTCCACTCGCGCCGCCCGCCGTGAGAACCAGGACGCCCTCGACGAGCTGATCGAAGGCTGGACGCGCCAGCAGGACAACATCGAGGCTTTTCACTCCCTTCAGAAGGCCGGGGTGACGGCTGCGCCGGTCTTGAACGGCAAGCAGATCCTCCTCGACCCCCACCTGCGAGAGCGCCGCCACTTCGACCTCCTTGACCACGGCAGGCTGGGCCCGCGCCCCATCCCGCGCCATCTGGTCGCCAAGTTCGATCGAATGGACGCCAGGCCGCACAGGGCTGCGCCCGCCCTCGGCGAGCACAATTCAGAGGTGCTACGGGAACTGGTGGGCATCTCTCAGGAGGAACTGGCCGAGCTTGAAGCTGCTGGCATCGTGGGTGACAGACACGTGGAGGTTATGCCGGAAGAGGAGATGAGGGCTCGCCTATCCTTCCCGCTACAGCGGTTAGTCGAGCAGGGAGCTCTTCGGGCGGTGGAGCCTGACTATCTGGAGCAACTGGGACTTGTCAGACGGAGGGCTGGGAAGTCTCCAGGTCAGCAATAGTGCAAGCTGACAGCGCTCGCGTTTGCCCGTTGCGGCAATAGGGTCTCTGCGCGCCCTGGCCAATTGTTGGGCGTCAGCCTGAGCCGCAGCGCTCAGTGGCCTGCAAGGAGATTGGGTTCTGCCGCCTCAAGCGCTCACGGTCTACGCATCCTTGGGGCGTCCTGCCGACAAATTGCCGACCAACTTGTCGGCAACCAGGGCCAAACGGGGGGATGAGACGTCACGGAGAGCCCCGATCCCAGATACGAAAGTCGACATAACGTGACCCTGTGGGATGGGAGATCACGAGGCGCAACAGTCTCGTAAACCACGGGTCGCGGGTTCGAGTCCCAGCGCTGGCTCCAGTTCTTGTATTCGAATTCCGATCGTTCGCGCCGCTCTTCTCACCCCCTCGCTGTTGTCGCACAGGAGCTGCGCCGCATCCGGGAGAGCTCGACAGAGCAGCGGGTAGTGGAGCAGCCAGCCGCGCCCATTGCCGAGCTGCAGGGCGTCGACTGGGGCCGCTTCGTCGGCCGCCAGGAGGAGATGGACCAGCTCAAGGCCGCCCTCGAGAACGCCCTCTTCGGCCGAGGGTCGCTGGTCATGATCGTCGGGGAGCCGGACATCGGCAAGACGCGCCTCGCCGAGGAGTTCGGGGTTTATGCCAGCCTGCGCAGTCCCTGCCGAATCCGGCGACCGAGCAGTCGTGGGACTATCCCCCCAGCTTGAAGTGGGTGCACAGCAGGTACTGGATGGGCGGATCATCGTCACTGTACTCGTGGTAAGCGGCGAGCACGGTTCCATCGCGGAGCTGTGTCACCGTGGGGTATCCGATGTGCCAGTACTGCCCGTAGATGAGCGAGTCCCAGATAGTCTGAGGCCGGAGGCCCTTCGAGGGCTTGGCAATACCGCCCTCTCGGATGACGAACTCGTTCTTGACCTCCCAGCTCAAACCGTTCTCCGAGACGCAGCCACGGACGCCCCACGGATCCTTGCGGTAGCCGTAGACCGCCAGGACTCGCCCATCCTCCAGTTGCAGGACGTCGGCCGGGTAGCCCCACAAGCTGGTCCGCCTCGGCGGGCTCCAACTAATCCCGTCGTCATCCGAGTGAGTGAACCACATGTTGTCCTGTCTGCGCGGCTTGTGGCTGGTCCTCATCAGGCACACCAGCCTGCCATCCCTCAGCCGAGTCATGCCCGGTTCCATGAAGCTGATGATGCCCGCCGGGTCAAATGCCACGGTAGACCAGTACTCCCAGTTGTCACCTCCGTCATCTGATCTCAACAGAAAGCAGCGCGTCGTTTCCGTCCCACCTTCTCCCGCGGCCGACAGAGTGCCGGCGAGGGGCATCAGCAGCCCTCCATTGGGGAGCTCGATGATGTGTCCCGCTCCAGAACCTCCACAGGCGTAGGGCTCCGACGTCGAGCTGCTCACCGGGTCGGTGTTGACGGGTATCGGGTCACTCCAGGTGCCGCCGTTGTCCCGAGACTTGAGCAGAGCGTAGCCGGTCTGCCGCTTGAGGCGTTCGGGCATGCCCGGCGGAGGCAACCCCAGCATCTGGTCACCCTCCGACTTGATTCCCGTGGGCGCCATGAAGCTGCACACCCTGGTGTGCATCAAGATGGTTCCGTCGGACACCTGGGCGAAGGCACAGTCCCAGTTGCCGCCGAAATCGGTGTAGGGCCAGACAACCTGCTTGGTGGACGGGTCCCAGGTCTTCCCTCCGTCCCTGGACCTAATGACGCAGGACTGGCCGCTGTCGGCGTGGACCGGGTATCGTTCCTCGTTGAACCCCATCAAGATGTCGCCGTTCCGCAAGGCTATGACGCTGACCTGGTTGCAGGCATGGCTCGGGTTCTTGTAGACGAAGAAATGCTTGACATCTTGTATCCTCATCACGTGACACCTCACATTCTCGCAGTAGTCTCTATTATATGGGGGTTCGGTCGGCGTGGGCTGCCTACGACGTGTGGCATCCGCCAGACGCACCGGCGCGTAGCTGCGCCATGAAAGGAAGGAGTGTTGAAATCCAGAGGGTTTTCGAGTTCCTCGACCACGCGGCACCGACCTTCAGTGGGGCCGCCGATGCGCCCCTGTGAGGTGGCAAACCTCCATCCGTATCTGGACGCCGCCTCAATGAACCCTCTGCGTGATAGGCAGATGGTTTGGGTCTGATGGAACATCGATCGGCCCGTTCTCGATCGTTTCCGCCATGAGCGGGGTAGCCGCTTGACTCGCACAGGTCCGGATGTAGTATCGTTGCCCCACAGGCGCATGTAGCCGTCAAGGCCGAGGAGGGGTAAGTTCCAGTGGTATCCCGCTGCAAGAGATGCTGTGTGCACGTGGCGTTGGGGTCGCTCCTTGCGATGCCGATCCTGATGTGCGGCTGCTCAAGCCACAGCGCGCGGTCGCCGTCGCCGCAGGCGGAAAGTACGAGTTCGCAAGACGCCTCGGCGATTGCAGCCGATGCCTACGTGTGGGGCCTGCCGCTTGTGGTGACGATGCGTATGATGCAGCGGGCGGCGCCAGACATCGGCATCAACCGCCTCTTTCTCCGGCAACAGCTGAACGATCCGACAACCGATGCGGTGCCCCTGGGCAACATCGACTTCCTGATGGCCTCCGCGGTGCTGGACCTGCGAAACGGTCCTCTTGTGTTGACGGTGCCTGAGATTAAGGACCGCTACTACAGCTTCCAGTTCCTGGACATGTATACCGAGGCCTTCGCCTACATAGGCACGCGAGCGACGGGCGGCGAGGCGGGCTCCTGGGTGATCGCCCCACCGGGTTGGGACGGGGAATTGCCCTCTGGGGATCTTCTCATCAGCGCCTCCACTCCGCTAGTGTACCTCCTCGGGCGGTTCCTTGTGTCCAGCGCCGACGATCTACCTGCAGCCCGTGCTGTCATGGCCCAGGTAAGCCTTGAACCGCTGACGCCCGGCCAGTCGACACCCGCACCATCCTCGTTCGGTCCTCCTCCCGGCGCGCCAATGGATAGTGCCAGCGCCAGCGCTGCCTTCTTTGACGAATTGGGGGATATCCTGGCAGTGAACCCTCCGACAAGCGAAATAGACCGTGCGGCTCTGGGACGCTTCGCCGCCATCGGCATCGGTCCTGGCTTCCATCCCGCGGCCGATGGGACTCCGGAGTCGCGTGCTGCCCTCGCCAAGGGTGTCGCCGACGGCGCAACGCATCTCAACCAGGAAGTCGCCGCTTCGAGAGAGAGCGCCAACGGATGGACAATTGACCGTCAGCTCGGACGGTATGGCGACAACTTCCTCCTGCGTGCCAAGGTAGCCCAGTTCGGCTGGGGCGCCAACGTCCTTGAGGAAGCGGTCTACATGTTGTCAACAGGAGGGGCCAACGGAGAGCCCTACTCGGGCGCTCGCAACTATGTCCTGCACTTCCCCGCAGGCGAGCTTCCGCCCGCGAATGCATTCTGGTCTCTCACCCTGTACGGGGCCGATCTGTTCCTCTTCGACAACCCCGCTCACCGTTACGCAATCCGCGACCTCACCCCCGGCCTCCAGACCAACCCTGACGGGTCGCTCGATATCTATATCCAGCAGAGCCCGCCGCCCGGACACGAACCGAACTGGTTGCCCGCTCCAGCAGGAGGCTTCGTGCTCGAGCTTCGCATCTACCTTCCCAAGCCCTCCGTCCTCGATGGCACGTACCGGCCTCCCACGGTCACATCCAATTAGCTGGGTACTCAGTGTCCGCCTGTCACTGCGCAGGACGCCGCCGAACTGCGGCTTCGATGGGTTAGGCATTACCATCACTGGAGGCAAAAGGCCCATCGCTTTGGAGGCAGAGGGCCAAGGCGGGCCGGAAACGGTGTTCTGAGCTTCAGATAGATTCGGAGTCAGCGGCCTGATCTTCCCAAGCGGCGGGTCCTGGGTTCGAGTTCCAGCGCTTGACACCCGGCCTCGGCCCGGGCCATGATCCCCTTTGCCCGCCCCGGCTGGCCGTTGCGCGCCGGCAGGGGCAACGGTGTTCAGGTGGTCTACAGGGCGAAAAAGTTCTGCCACCTGAATCGGTCACGGTCTGGAGCGCTTCCAGATTCGAAAAGGAGACCTTTCGCCGGATTCTGCTCTGCTTCATGGGGTTCAGGAGGTCGCTGGTTCGAATCCTGCCGCCCCGACCATTTTCGTTCTTCTCTCAAGCTGGCTCCAGCAAACGTCCCACATAGGTGGTCTATTCTCGGGAGGATACCCCAGCATGTATGGGAAACACAGGTCAAACAGACCTAGGCTTCTTGTGGCCCTGTTTCTCCTAGCGGTGTTCCTACTGCCGCTAAGCGTGTCCTGCGGGGAAGGAGAGGAATCCGCCAAAGGGACGCCAACGGCAACGGAATCAGACCTCTTCGTCGATCCAATCAAGGTAGACGGTGGATACGTTGCCGGGACGACGGTCGGCGAACCCGGAAAAGAGGTACGAGTCTATCGAGGGATCCCGTATGCTGCTCCACCGGTTGGAGACCTGCGGTGGAAGCCACCGCAACCGGTTGAACCCTGGTCGGGCATACGCGAGGCGACCGTTTTCAGCGCCG
>Ga0315280_10011325_pt1 | contig 10982 bp, 8 predicted proteins | sample YL17G06_40_MG_FD_203697 | JGI IMG/M metagenome (GOLD analysis project Ga0315280, IMG submission 203697) | Sediment microbial communities from Yellowstone Lake, YNP, Wyoming, USA - YL17G06_40 | ecosystem: Environmental > Aquatic > Freshwater > Lake > Sediment | place: USA: Wyoming | collected... | reverse complement strand
GCCTGTACCCAAGGCCGCCTTCAAAAGAAATAGGAATGAAGAATCGAAGAAAACCCATTGACAAAGGTCGTTCCATATCAGTGTGCCCGTCAGGGCATCGAACGAAGTCTCAAGTCTGAAGTGTGAACTGTCAGACGGCGATCCAACCCTTCAAACTTCACACTTCCCACTTGACAGTCCCCGGGGAACGCCTGACGGCGTCACTATGAACGGGGCCGAGTGTGCAGAACTAAGCCAATCGGCGAAAACGGTGGACCCCCGGCTCGTCAGAGAGAAGTGAAGAAACGCCTGATGGCGTCACTGGGAGCAGGGAAAGCCCGGCGTGCGAAACAAAGCCAATTTGCGGGGCACGGAGCGCAACGCCTTACCGCGCGACTACGAGCGAACGCGGGGCATTTTGGGCTTGACGGGGCGAGGCGGGGCAATAGAGTGGGCAGAGGAGTGCAGGAAGGTGTTTGCCGGATTTGAGAAGGTTGAGGATGGCTTGCTGCCACCGCAGATGAGAAGGAGACGATCATGCCGATGAACCGCCGCATATTCCTCAAGAGTTCGGTCGCTACGGGACTGGCCGTGGGGTTCCCGGCCGTCGCGACCGCTCAGCAGAACAAGACCTATCGCACGGCTCTCATCGGCTGCGGCTGGTGGGGTACGAATATCCTGCGGGAGGCCATGGCGTCGGGGAGATGCAAGCTTGCGGCGCTGGTGGACGTGGATCAGCGGCAGATCGCCAAATGCGCCGCGGAGGCGGGCAAGTGGACCAGCGATCAGCCCAGGCAGTACGAGGACTATCGCGAGATGCTGGAGAAGGACAAGCCTGACATCGCGATCGTGGCCACGCCCGACCACTGGCACGCGCTGCCGATGATCGCGGCGGTCAAGGCCGGGGCCCACGTCTACGTGGAGAAGCCCATCTGCCACACGATCATGGAGGGCCGGGCCATGGTCAACGCCGCCCGGGCGGCCAACCGCGTCGTGCAGGTCGGGACGCACCGGCGGGTCTCGCCGCACAATGTCTCAGGCAGGAAATTCTTGCAGGAGGGAAAAGCGGGGAAGATCGCGATGGTCCGGTGCTTCGTGCTTTACGGCGGGAACGGCCCGGAGGAGCCGAAGAAGAATTCCGAGCCGCCGAAGGAGCTGAACTGGGACTCGTGGTGCGGCCCGGCCCCGGTGCGCCCGTACAACGGCGGCATTCACCCGCGAGCCTGGCGCAGTTATCTTGACTACGGCAACGGGACCCTGGGCGACTGGGGCGTGCACTGGCTCGACCAGGTCCGCTGGGTCATGGGCATCAAGTCGCCGCACACCGTGTTCTCCGCCGGCGGCCGGCCGATCAAAGGCAAGCCTGTCCTGACCGCGGAGTACCAGACGACGGACGCCCCGGACCATCAGGTCGCGACGTACCAGTTCGACGATCTGACGGTGACGTGGGAGCACCGGCAGTTCGCCGGCAACCCGGCCGAGAAGACCGAAAGCGTCGGGTGCTTCTTCTACGGCAGAAGGGATGGACCTTCTTTCCGCTCGGGCGGGGCGAGCAGGAAATCCACGAGGAGCCGAAACTCAACCAGCCCGACGATCAGAACATCAAGGAGCTCTGGGCCGATTTCCTCGATGCGATCGAGACCGGCCGGCGACCGATCAGCGACATCGAGCAGATTCACTACTCGACGACGATGAGCCTGCTGGGCATGCTGTCCATGAAGCTGGGACGCAGCGTGCGGTGGGACGGCGAGCGGGAGGTGTGCCTCGACGATCCGCAGGCGAATCAACTGCTTCGCCGCGAGTATCGGAAACCCTGGGCCTACCCGGGAGCGTGAGGGGATTTACGATTTACGATTTATGATTTGCGATTTACGATTTCAGATTTGAAATCTGCGATTTGAGATCCGAAATCGGAGATTTGAGATCTGTGATCTGTCGTCCGCACACGCCGATGAACGCCAAATCGTAAATCGAAAATGGTAAATGTCGAATGGTAAATCGTAAATCAAGACCCTTTACCACCCTTTTCGGGTGAGGACCACGGGGATGGTGAGCAGGAGGATATAGACATTCAGCAGGAGGGAACGGTGCTGAATGTAGAGGTTGTCGTATCTCGCCTTGTGGGCGGGCTTGAGATCGTAGAAGCTGCGGACCTGAGCCAGGCCGGTGAGTCCCGGCTTGACGGACAGGCGCATGCCCTGGAGCGCCTCGTGACGCTCGACGAAGAAGGGCCGTTCCGGGCGCGGGCCGACCAGACTCATGTCGCCGGCCAGGATGTTGTACAGTTGCGGCAGCTCGTCCAGGCGCATTCTTCGCAGGATGCGCCCCACGGGCGTGACACGGTCATCGTCCCGTGCCGCCCAGACGGGCCCGAGGCGGTTTTCGGCGCCGTCCACCATCGTGCGGAACTTGTACAGGGTGAAGACCTGTCCGGCCTTGCCCACCCGCTCCTGCATGTACAGCACAGGGCCGCGGGACGTCAGTTTCACCAGCAGGGCTGCGGCGAGCATGATCGGGAGCGTAAGGGCCAGGATGATCAGCGAGCCGACGACATCGAGGATTCGGATCAGGACCTCCACCACTCGCGAGGGCTGAGGCACCGACGCCGCCGCCGGCGTGAAGTGGAACCGCGGTGTCCCGGCCAGGTAAGGGACCTGAGAATACCGACGGCGGTCGAGAACCTGCTCCCGTGCTCCTGCCGGACCCACGGCCACGGATTCCGCCACGTTCCGCAGGCCCGTTTTGTGAATCTGCAATCCCTGTTCCATAATGTTCGTTCAACCTGCTCCTTCGGGCTGTCGAGACTCGCCCGTCCGGCAGACGGCCCGTCGGCCGCTTACCGGCTGCGTGCCCCGCTCCTGCGCGTCCCGCGTCGGCACAGCCCGACATTATAAGACAATGACGATGCCCTGCAAACCTAAAAAGGACCGTCCGGTAAAAACCGGACCTGTGCACAATTCCGTCTCCCCTGACGATCCCCCAGCCGACAACGAGTGTCTGATGACCTCTGGCCTATTTATCGGCTTGTCCCACAGAAGAGATGAAAAAAGCGGTCCATTCTCCGGTCGATTTTTGCGGTCCCGCGCCGGCATAGGCACGGCGCCGTCACGAACTGATGCTCTTGATCAGATCCACGTACTGGCGGCACGCGTTTTCCAGGCTGTACTTTCCGCGGATCGCCCGTCGGCCGTTTTCGGCCATCGGCTCAAGCTCGTGGCGGCGGAAAGAGGCCTGAAGGATGCTGCTTGCGAGTTTCTCCTTGTCCCCGGGTCTGACCCAGATGCCGCAATGCTCCTCCTCAACGACTCTGGCGATCTCGGAGGCTTCCGGCACGACGGCCAGCACAGGGACGCCGGAGGCCATCAGCCCGTACGTTTTGGATGGCACGGACAGTCCTTCCTGACCGTCCGAAAGAGACACGAGGCCTACATCCGCCAGGGCGAGAAGACTGCCCAGTTCCTCCCGCCTGACATAGGTGTGGAAACGACAGTTGACCAGGCCATTCTGTTGTGCACGGTCCATGGCCCACTTCTTCTTGTGACCCTCGCCAACGAACAGGAAGACGATGTCCGGGTGGGCCTTCAGGATCTCAGCGGCGCCCATGATGGTCTCGATATCGTGAAAACGTCCCATATTCCCGAAGTAGCCGACGACGAATTTGCCCTCTACGTCGAATCTCTCTACGAGCCCGTTAGCCGACGACGAGCGGGACGCGATGGCCTGGTCGTCACACCACACGTGAATATGATGGAGCTTGCCGTTGACGAGGTTGCCGGCTCTGTGAATCTTCTCGCTGATCACGTTCTTCATGCACCTTCCGATGACGATGACCCCGGCGGCATGCTCATAAACAAAGAGGTTCAAGCGATCCCAGGTCCGAGTCAACAGCCCGGTCTCCTTGAGCAGCCCCAAGCGGACCGCCGTGTCGGGGTATACATCGAATATGAGGTGGAGGTATGGGGGGCCCGCTCGAAGAGCCCGAAGAACGCCACAGATCACGGCGAGAAACGGCGGATTCGTCAGAACAAGAATCGGCCTCCTGGGCCGATGGAGGAGGAGATGGACGAGGACAGACAAGGTGAAGGTAAGCTCATTCGTGACGCGGCCGAGGAGGTTCCGCTTCGAGAAGCGCGTCCCCCACACGCGACGGATGCGAATGCCCTTGTGCTCCATGCGCCTCGGGACCCGCTCGCCTCTGCCCAGGACGGTCGGAGGCCCGCACACGACCTCCACGTCAACGCCGGAGGCTTCCAACTGCTCGGCCAGTTCAGTCAGCGTCTGGCCCGTCGAGACCAGTTCCGGATAGAAGAGCTGGCACAGGATCAGAATCTCCGTGCGCTTGCGTGTGTCGCGTTGAGGCGGTGCAACTCTCCGTCTTCGTACATTCGTCAGCAATGGCATGACAGACCCATGCTTCGCGTGTTCATCGGCGGAAGGAGCAAACATCCTAGAACTGCCCCATCGGCCCACAAAGTTCGAGACTATCCAACTCATAGATCGTGCGAAATGTGCAGGGACTTCAAAACTCGAATCAACCAGCCGGCCTCTTGGAGAGCACGTCTTCGGCGGTGGAAGTGAGGGGCTCGGGATGGAACGGGATCGGCTTGCCTTCAACGATGCATTGGCAGACATGCAGGTACTTCGAGGCGATCCTGTCCCACGTGTAACTGTCCCTGACGAGGTCCGCCCCCCTGTGCCCCATTGCCGCCCGCTGCGCCGCCGGCATATCCAGCAACTCGCGGAGGGCCAGGAGCAGTTCGCCTGTCTTGGGCTCGATCCAGCGTCCCACATCGATCTGCTGCAACTGCTCCCACGGCGTCGCAGTCGTCGTGATGACCGGCGTACCGCAGGCCAGTGCCTCGGCCACGACGATGCCGAAGTTCTCCGAGTAGGAAGGCAGGACGAAGACATCGGCACGCCGGAGCAGCGCCGCCTTCCGCGCCCCCTGGACCATGCCAACCATGGAGACCTGCCGGCGAAGGCCGTAATGATCCACCATCGCCTCGACCCGCTTCCTGTAGCCGCGATAATCCGGGCCCGCAATGACGAGAATGGCATCCCGGCCGCGAGTGGACCTAGCCAGCTCAGCCCATGCGGAGATCAGGATATCCAGCCCTTTCTCAGGACTGATGCGGGACATGAAAAGGACGGCGGGCCGGTCACGCAGTTGCGGCCACAAGGTCTCGGCATCCGGGCTGTCGGAAACGTCGAAATCCTCCAGATGGATGCCATTCGGGATGACCGTCACGGGACCTCGATACCCCAGCCGCCGGACATTCTCGGCCTCCTGCGAGGAGGCCGCGCGGATGCATGCCGCACCCTCCAGGATCGATCTGCCGATCAGGGAAAGATACAGCGACTTCTTGAGTGTCTTGGCCAAACCCGTCCTGAGTGCCCAGGGCTGCAACGAACCGGAGGGCGCGAGCACATAGGGAACGCCGCGAGCGCGCGCCAGACGACTTACGGCGTATATGGCGTGCAGCCAGAACTCACTGATGTCTATGACATCGAACGAGGACATTTCGGCCAGCACGCCTTCGACCAGTCCTCTCGATCGGAACCACACTCGCGGCCAGTCCACGGGATACAGATGAACCCCTCGCAGCCCCGCCGATTCTCCGTCGCCGTCTCCGTCGGCCGTTGCCCAATACGATACATTGTGTCCTCTTTCGGCCACGGCACGCCCAAGCCCCTTGGCGACAGCCACCGGCCCGCCAAACCGATCGGCCATGTAAGAGAGAACCAATGCGATGTTCATAAAGACTGTCCGCCGGGGCCAGTAGAACCGGCGATTGACGCGTGTACGCGCTCCACCATCTCGTCAAAAGCAGTGTATGAGCCGGTCCACCACCCGCGTCGCCGCAAAGGTGGAAAAGGTGGACGAGGTATCGAGGCGTGCCCTTTCCGCCTCCACGGCCTCCACGCTCGACAACCGTTCCAGCTTCTCCCGGAGGTCATGCGGACGGTGCATGAGCAGGTCGTTACGTGCGACGATCCGGGAGATGTCGCCGACGTCCCTCGATATCACGAGGCATCTGGCCGCCAATCCTTCGAGCACGATCAGAGGCAGGCCCAGCGTTCCCGTGAGATTCCTGTAGGGCAGGACCAGGACATCCGTTTGCAGCAAGTACCGCAGCACTTCCTGCTCTCTGCGCGGATCGTAGCAGGAGTCCTGTGCCTCCGCCGAGTACTCCACTCCCGCCAATCGTTGAAGCCTCTCATGGAGTTGAACGGACTCCGGATTATCAGGAATGTAGTACCCCTTGATTCGGAGATCGAACCTGTCCGTTCGCGACAGCGCTTCAAAGACGGAGGACACTTCATGCAGCCCTTTGTTCGGATCGATCCGGCCCAGAAAGGACACCACCACCCTGGCCTTGCGCCCGTCGCGCGGAGATGCGAAGTACTCGTCGGGCACAGGAGGCGGCAGCCAGACGGCGTGAGTGCCGCACTCCTGCAACGCAGTCGCCAACGTGGGCGATACGGCGAGAACAGTATTACAGTACTTCGCTTTGAGCATCATCCCCAGACGTTCCTTGAGCATACGATCGGGTCCCGACATGAGGATCGTCAGGAACCTCATCCGCTCCTGTTGCCGCCTTCTGAACGCCAGGTACTGGAGGCAATGCCGCTTGTGGATATAGGTCTTGATGACGGTCGTGCACTTCAGGCTGACCAGCTCGCGCAGGGCGTCCGAGAACGAACGGAAATACCGGCACGTCATGGGCTCCCCGAAGAAATCGTCGCGTATCTGGTTGTTCTTTGTCCCGTACATCACGACAGACACGGTATGTCCCCTGTGCGACAGGCCCAGAGCCAGGCGACGGACAAGAGCCTCAGTTCCCCCCAGGCGCGACGGATCGCAGGCGTTTACCCAGCCAAAGAAGGCGATATTCACGAGATGCCCTCACTTCTCCCCGACGATCAGGTACGTTTCTGAGAACATGAGAAGGATGTAGCGCAACAGCTTCGGTTTCGACTTCGCGGAGGCCGCAACGCGGGCGAGGAACCTGAGCATGAAGGCCTCGTAGCTCTCCCGTGTCCTTTCACCAAACCACGGCAATGAGTACCGCCCGTGGATGAACAGAGGCGACCGCAGGACCACAGGGTAGACATCGACGTTTCGATAGCCGCATTCCAGAAACATGCGCCTCAGCCTGAACGGCTGTATCTTCCTCATGGGAGGCGCAGGCTCACTCTCAGCACGGTGTCCTGCCCGGAGGAGCCCGCGCAGGCGGCGCCAGATTCCCGCTCTGACGGCGATCAAGGTTGGATGCGTCTTGGTGATGACGACGGTGCGTCCCCCGTCCTTCGTCAATGCGTACATGCTGCGCACGGCCTGTGCTGGATCGGCGAAATACTCGATGGCACGGACAGAGAGAATCTTGTCGTACGTTTCTGTATCCTGGTAGTCCGCGAAGTCGGCCTGGCGGAAAGTCACGTTCCGCCTCGCGACCCGGCTCCGGGCGTTTTCGAGCATGTCGCCGGAGAGATCGACAGCCGTGACGTGATGACAGCATGAGGAGACGAGATCCGTCCATACGCCCGGTCCACAACCGACCTCGAGCACGTCGTCCGTGCCTTCGATGTCAAGAAGATGAAGGATATAGTCCTTTGTCACCCTGTAGTCTTCTTTCGCGACCCATGAGCCCAGCCACCGGTTGGCCGCGAACCGCGATGAGTCGTAGTCAAAATACTCTCGGACTTTCGCTTGCTGCAATTCAGGATCACAGCGGTCGATCTTCTCAAGCATGTGTATATCCCGACTTCCGGCCTGTTCCATCCGCCGTCCGCGGCACCAGTGTCAATCCTGCATCGAAGCGCACTGCTTCTTTGGTCGTGCTTGCACGGAGGCGTGCTCACCCGGCGCTCCTTTGGGGCTGTCCGCCCCCTCCCACACCCGTTTGCCCTTCCACTGCTGGAGAAGGAACCAGGATCTGAGGTAGCTCCCATCGACCAGCCGATACAGCTTGGCCTTGATCTTCGCCGCTCGCACGGACCGGTACCGCGTGCCGCATTCCCGGAAGACTCTCTGGCTCTCCGGGGCCCAGCGATCCCTCTGCGCGAACCCCTTGGCGTTCGCGTGCTCCCGGATCATTCCGACCAGGGCGTTGATGCGGACGTAGCGTCCGCCGGCGGCGAAGATCCGGTGGTACAGCTCGGTGTCCATGATGCAGTGCAGGTCCTCTCGAACGCCACCGATCCGCCTGAGCATGTTCATGTTGATGAAGGCGGACTGCTGGCCGATGTAGATGACCCAGTGCAAGGGGGACATCGCCATCCGCGCGGGCGGTGCGCTGACCCGGATGATTCTGCCCTCCGCGTCGGTTCTGGCGTTGCAGCCGACGATCAGGTCCGCGTGTGGGTTCCGCTCAAATGCCTCGGCGATCTTCCGCAGAGCGCCGGGAAAGAGCACGTCGTCGGAATTGATCCAGTTGAACAGGTCGCCCGTGGCCCTGTGCAGGCCCTTGTTGATCGCTTCGGACTGGCCGGAGTCCTTCTCGCTCACCCAATAGGCCAGATGCCGCTCGTACCGCTTGATGATCTCCGCGCTGCCATCCGTGCTGCCGCCGTCGATGACGATGTACTCCAGGTTCGGATAGTCCTGGCTGAGGATGGACTCGATCGTCTCGGGCAGGTACTTGGCCTGGTTGTAGGAGGGCGTGACAATGCTGATTCGTGGGAGCGTTTGCGTACAACTCATGGTACACCTGCAAAAAGTCGGCCGTGACGAGGGCCGCAATCACATTGCATCTGAACACACGTCCACCGGCGAGCGGAGCCTGGCGGCGCGTGCTTCCGCCAGCCGGCTGACCTGGCGCAGGGCGCGGCGCCAGCGGCACTTGTATACGCCGGACACCCAGAGCGAAGGGTCGGCCGCCAGCAGTCCCAGAAGCCTTGCATATCTTCGGACCCCGCCGTGCCCCGCCGCACCGGAGGCCATCTTGATCTTCGCTTCGTCCGCCGCATATACACCGCCACGCTCCAGAATGGCATGGGCACGCCGGCGAAACTCCTCCCATTCGCTGTCGCCCGCCTGCGATGGATCGGGCAGGCCCTGCCGGCGAATTTGGTAGCAGGCGCCGGCCAGGATATGGCTGAGCAACTGCTCAGGCCTCCGTACGACGGAGACGCAGCCCGGATGCTTTCTCAGCAGAAGCAGAATATCGGGAATGACGAACGATTCCGTCAAATCCGAGACGCGCCACACCAGGTCGATGTCCTGCGCCAGGGGGAATCGCGCGTTGTATCCGCCGACCCGCTGGACGATGTCGCGACGCATCATGACGGTCGGATGGCGCACCGGCACGCCTCTTCCGGGCCTGGTCATGCATCGGAGAATCGATTTGTGGGTGCGGGTCGAGCTGAAGCAGCGGCCGGTGAACTCGCCTTTGGCATTGATGATCCTGCACCCGGTTCCCAGAACGCCGACCTCTGGGTGACGCCGGAGCCAGGAGAGCTGGATCGCAAATCGCTCAGGCAACGATACGTCATCGGCATCCATTCTGGCGATGAAGGGCCCTTCGGCCCGGCTCAGACCGACGTTGAGCGAATGAGTCAGCCCGGTGTTCTCTTTCTCGACCAGGGCGATTCGTTTGTCCTTCGAGGCGTACGTCCTGAGGATCTGTCGCGTCCCGTCGTTCGAGCCGTCGTCGACGATGATGAACTGGAAGTCGCCAAAGGATTGGCCGAGAATGCTCTCCACCGCCTGCGCGACAAACGCCTCGGCATTGTAGCAGCACATGAGCACAGAGATGGTCGGATCGTTTTGCGGCATTCAGGCCAATCCCGTTTGATGCAGTAAGCCCAGGCTCCACAGCCGGGCACCGTTGCTCCGTCTCTTCTGGCCTCTCAGCAGCGATTCGATGAAGCTGGGGTTGAAGAGGCCGACATGCGATGACAGAATCCTTCGAGCCCACGCGCCGCCATCGGCCGTCCTGAGCCAGTCGTCCATCGGCACGCAGAAGCCATGCTTGCGGCTCAGGTCGAGGTCCTTCGGAAGCAGACGTTGTGCAAGACGCTTTTGCAGAATCCGCGTCTGGCCGTCACGAACCTTCAGATCGGCGGGGACCTTCCGGAAGGCGAATTCGACGATCCTGTGGTCCAGCCAGGGCGCACGCACTTCGAGCGAGCAAGCCATGCCGGCCCGATCCACTTTCGTCAGGATATCGTCGGGCAGATAGCTCAGCAGATCGAGCCGCATGAGTCTGTCGATCAAATCGCCGGCTTCGGCCAACAGGCCCAGCCTCCACTGTTCCGGTGCATCGAGCTGGCCGTTGAACAAGGCTGAAATGCGATCGCAGAACAGCTTCTGTCGCAGATACTTGTCGAAATACGGGTTGTCCCAGACGGTCTGTTCGAGGCACCCGTGGCGCAGAGATGCGAGCCTGTTTCTACCCTTGACGCCGGCCGGCAGGCGGCCTGCGACGCCGCCGAGCCATCGCAGTATGCGCGGGGGAACCCATTGGAGGCTCGCTCCGTCGCGGACCGCTCGCCGATAGTGGCTGTACCCGCCGAACAGCTCATCCCCGCCGTCCCCTCCTAGGGCCACAGTGACGAACTGCCTGGTCAGCTTCGAGACAAGATACATCGGCAGCAGGGACGAATCCGCCAGAGGCTCATCGATAAGAGGCAGAAGCTCGTTCATCACGTCAAAGACGCTCCGGCCCGCATCCAGCACGTGGTGCTCCGTTCCAAAATATTCGGCGACCCGATTGGCGTACGCAGCCTCGTCGAACCTTGCGGCGTCGGGGAACGATATGGTGAACGTCTTGATCGGCCTGGTCGAGTATCTCGCCGCAATCGCCGTAATGAGGCTCGAGTCAACCCCGCCGCTGAGGAAAACGCCAACGGGGACATCGGCGACCAGTCGCAGCTTGACCGAATCCGTGATCAGGTGCTCAAGCTCATCCAGCAGAGCTTCCTCCGTATCGGACTGTGTGCCCTCGTCGGGCAGCGGACAATCCCAATATTGCCAGGCTCTCAGCCTCCGGGTCGCCAGA
>Ga0315280_10011324_pt1 | contig 10982 bp, 8 predicted proteins | sample YL17G06_40_MG_FD_203697 | JGI IMG/M metagenome (GOLD analysis project Ga0315280, IMG submission 203697) | Sediment microbial communities from Yellowstone Lake, YNP, Wyoming, USA - YL17G06_40 | ecosystem: Environmental > Aquatic > Freshwater > Lake > Sediment | place: USA: Wyoming | collected... | reverse complement strand
GCTTTCTTTCGAGTTAGATCGTAATTCGGGAACAGTGTTCAAACAACGAAGTTGAGCGAGGACGCAATTCATCCCCCGTTTAAAAACGGGGGTCTTCTTGCTAAGCAACTATAAAAGTCTTGGCTTTATTTATGTGTTCCATGACGTTGGACCTTCTTCTTTTTTTCCTTCCCTCCTATATCTCCCTTAACCTCGCGCTTTAACCTAGCCGTTGGCTTTGGTTTGTTCTCGGGCACGATCTTAAACAAATCCGACGGAACAAACACGCAGGCATTAAATGGGTAGTCGAGGGTCGTGTACAGTGGTTTTGAATACACCATCATGTAACGTTCTTCGGGGGTTACGTGGTACTCGGAGTATCCGGTAGGATTATCGAACTCGGGTACGCGGATATACCCCAATTTACTGTAGAACTCCTGCGCGCCCGGGTTTGTCTTCCGCACCCCGACAAATATCGTGTCAAAGTTGCGGTATCGCACAAACGCGAACTCAAGCGCATTGATGAGCATCGTACCCACCCCAATCTTCCGATAATCGGGTAGAACAACGAGGCGTGAAATGTATCCCTTTTCCTTTCCGTCATGTGGATGTATGAACACGTCACCGGAGATATACCCGATAGGTTTCGCCCCGCCTCGCGAGTCGTGGGCGACATAGAAGAGATCGGGGTTCTTTTCCCGTCTTTGAGACAGCCATTCAAGAGACGCCTTGGTAGTCATGTACTGCCTGTCGAGTTCATGCACGTCTTTCATGTCTTCCTTAACGCATGGTCTTACGCACACGTCGGCTGGATCGATGATTGATTTCATTCCTGCCTCCGATCATCCGGATGCCCGTGTATCCGGGAACATCCACAGGTCTCTTTTCCATATATTCTGGCATTGGATGTTTGGTCTGCCGCATTATATATTTTTGCTTTTGTTCTTCGAACCCGGGCGGGAGGATGCCGGTCCTCTTAAAATTAATATATTCCTCGCACCATCCCCAGTGCCGGTAGAGCGCGCGCCGGTTACTGAGACTTGTCTTACCGCAATACCAGCAAACAAGTTCCATTATGCGTACGCTACCTCGCGGAGCTTCACCACAAAATCTTCTCCATACTTCGAGACAATGCTGCGGTGCAAGCTGTCCGTGATCGGGAAATCAAGGTACGAACGACCATTCGCTGTCTGCTTGATGCTCACAGTACTATCGCGTCCGATTACATCGTAGCTGAAATATGGGTAGTATGAGAGAGCCGCGAGACCTCCACGCGGTACGAACTGTATAAGGTTACTTGATATTGGCTGGCGGCTGCCAGATCCGTAGCTGGTGACATCCGATGGCACACCGGTTCTCCCACGAACAGAAATCTGGCACGATTTGCTCGCGAGATCACGGAGTGCTTTGCCTTCGCCAGCTTCGATCTGCTCTCTCATTGACTGCCCGGCTGGAGTACCGAAGGTATCCTCATACTCCTGCATCCTCTTCTCAAGCAGGATATTGTAGTTGTAGCTTATGCAGTTCGCCTTCGTCTCGGTATACGCGCGCTTCATTCTCTTCTCGGCTTCTATGAACCCAACAATCTGACTCCCCTCGACTGTTGACGGACACGTCTTGTTTATTCCCTTGCTGTGGAACAACTCTGTCAGGGCGTCTCTAAGCAATGCCGTCTGACCCGGCAGTCCGTACAGCGGTGTCACCATGGCGCAGTGAGGTTCTCCATCTCCATCTGCATCAATGGCTGCTATGGTTGCCCGCCCAAACCACATCGGGTCGAACTCGCTGCTCGCGATATACGCAGTGTAACCTCCGATGCCATGAACGAACGTGGTGGAAAGACTGTTTGGAACCATGCCACCAGACGGGCTTGCTGATATGGACACACACGATGTCCAGTTGTTGCATGAAGACGCGCGCATTGCGTCCGCAGCACGCTGTGATACTACCATCGTAAGAACCGTTCCCTTGCTCGGCTTCGCAGTCACTACCTTATGGATCTCGCCGGCAAGATCCGCGTTTGTAGAGATCAATTTCCCAACCTCCTTCGGTCTCTTGGTGATCTCGGACATTGCCAGCTTTGTATCTCCAAGGATTGCACCGTTTGTGTCTGCATCCTCACTGACATACGCGAACTTTGCAGCGATTGGCTTTTCAAACAGTTCCTTTGGGTTATTCGGGTACTCGAACCCCATGAACCGAATGACCACATTCTTCCCGCCCTTGTACTTTGTTCTCAACGCAGGGATCTTACCCGGATCTGACAGGAACGCAGATACCTTTCGTTCGATCGCTCTGACAGTCTTTATATATGCTGCCGCGAGTTCTTTGTCCTGCCCGGGATCTTTCACCTTGTACACGCCTGATATGCCGAGGGAATCGCGCCCTCCGTTGGAATACAGCGTCCCATCGCGGTAATATTCTGCCATAGTCTCGCGGAAGTCATCCGCGACGAGCCCGTTGAAGCATATGTCGTCGAAGCACCGTCTGGATTCGAAGGTGCCCGTATCGGCGCACCCGTGGCACTCTCCGTAATACTTTACAGCATATCCTTCCTGCCCCGGACCTTCATCCCCGGGTCCAAGCGTCCTTCCCTGCTGTTTCATGCGATATAAAATATTGTTCAATCCGCGCACGCCTTCACGCGTGTCCTTGCACACGAGGTTCTTGAAGAGGTGATCAATCCCGCCAATGCGCACGACTTGATCCTTGAGCTCGCGGAACGCCTTCGTTGATGATATGATCTTGAACCTGACATCATCTGGGAGATCTGGTTCATACTTTGCTTCGAGTACTGAGGAAAGGCACGTTGTTGTAGATCCTTCAGCACCGACGCATCTTGGCTTTACCAGCTCTGAAAGCTCAATCGAGCTAATTATCTTGTCGAGATATACGTCAGCGGTTTTCTTATCTGTGTCGGTTGACGGAATGGTCTCGAAGAACATGCGAATCTGCTTGGATTCCCCAGATGCGCGCGCAGATGCCATCTTACTCATGCGCCACTGGTTCAGACCGTACTTCTTCGCGGCAGAAATGGCTGCCTGCATACACGTAGATGGTCTGTCTGCGATGTAATCGTAGCACCCCCCTGTATACAGGTTCACGCTTGGGTTGAACAAAACACCTTCGAATGTTGAGTTTGAAATCGAGTCCGGGTCAATATCTATGATTTGAAACACCCGCTGCATACACGATACATTTCCGGATTGCGCAAGGCTCCTTTCGATGATCTCCATGCGCTGCGCGAACGTAGCTTCTGTAACGGTCTTGCTCGCCCACTCTGCTGCGAACTCTGCGGCTGCCTTTCCACCGATAGATCCGTCCATTCCAAGGGTGCGGCACGAAGACTGGGAGAGTTCCGGCGCATTTGCACGGATGGCTACGTTCATCAACTCAGTTCTCTCTTTCTCATCCATCCCGCTCATTGGTCCAGCGTTTGAATAAGCATATTGCGAAGCTCGCTCGTATGCCTCAGCTCTATCCATGTACTGCTTGCCTTCCCAGAACCACCTGCCAGCAAGCTCGTCCTCGCGCTTCTTTTCCTTCGGGGTTTTCGTAGAAACTTCGTGCAGGCTCTTCCCAAGCTGAGCTGCGAGATTCGCACGCGATATTCCACTTATCACCATGTCGAGGCATGTGGTATCGCCGCACTGCGTGTCTCTGAGATTCGTTGATCCGCTGGATATGGCATCCTTTACGTACTTGAAATTTCCTTTGTGCGTGAGGGCTTTCTCAAAGCATGAAATTAATCCTGCGGGACTAAAACACCGTGCAGCCGCAAGATCTATGCTACTGAACGCCGCGTGCTTCATGGTTTCGTATCCTATTGTACCGGGCGCAACTTCGGATGATATAATCGCATCGATACATGGAACCATATCCCCAGCTGCACGGCACACCGGTTTTGCCACCGACTCTGATATTTCCGGGCTGGTAAACGCAACGTCGAGAACTTTTGATCGATCGCTCTTAGATATACCAAGTAGTTTCTCGTATTCGGGATCTTCGGTCGCATACACGCGCATGATGTAGTCGAGTGGGTTGGTAAATACCTCTCCGGTCCGGTACGGGTCTTCGTCGATGAACCGCAGTCGCATGAGACCGGTGCGCGGCTTGAAGTAGTTTGCAACACGCTGCGGTGTGTCTCCCATCTGCAACCCCTCGATGAGATACTGATACCCGACAATCGGGACTGCGTGGAGTGGAGACATGAATATTGGGTACTTCAGGAGTTCACGCACCTCTGGAGCTTCAATGATGTAGTCAAATGCCTGTTGTATTGATTTACTCTTGCTTTCATAAACTTGCTGAATGCATGGAGTTCCTTCTGTTTCTGATAGCCCACAATCCTTGGTCAGATCTACATCTGATACGATCAGGAGCCGCGCGATGAATTCTGGATCATCAATCTCCCTCGCAACCTTCGACATGCACGTCATCGCGGTCGTGCTGTGGAGACACCTCGTGGAAGCAAGGATTGCATTCATTGACTGTGTAATCTGGTCTTTAACCACGCGCGCAGGCTGCAATCTCCCCCACACGTCAATTACCTTGGACATGCAACTGATATTCTTCGCCCTCCCGGTTCCGGCGCATGTTATTTTTTCGTGGTCTATCTTTGGGTTTCTCGCGTACAGGTGGTAGAGAGCCCTTGATAGTGATGTTACAAACTCGTCGCGCTGGGCGATTGCACTTAAAACTGCCTTCTCCTTCCCACTGTATGAGGTTATGATAACCGGGCTATCTGTTCCCCTCTCTGCGGCACTGATAATTGCATCGATACAATGCGGAGACCCCTGAGAATCGCCCGTCTTCGGAGGCATGCCAAACCACTCGGTCGCCTCGATGCAGGTCGTGATGTAGTTGCCAAGATTCTCAGGATCTTTTAAAATTTCCTCAGAAAGCTTTGGAACCGTTGGTATATCGCTTCGAGTGCGCCTTCGAGCCATTGATAGAGTTTGTGTTCGTAATACTATTTAATCGTTTCGCGACAAACTATCCCGCATGCCCCGCATCGCGAGTCTCATACCCCGGTGGGGGCATATATCGACATACACTCCCAATACGATATGCCCGTCTTGCTCGCGCATGGAGATATACCGTCGCTGGTTCCACCAGAAGATCCACCCGCTCCGCCCGGGGTAAGAGCAATGTCTATGGAAATGGATGCAATATTGGCTATAATTGATTTTGTCTGGTTCAGGTTGTTATAGTCGATGGCTGAACATGTAATATTGTGTGATTTTCCATCTTGCGCTATGTTCGCGGATATTGATAATCCAGCCGGTGAACTTCCAAGATATTTCCCAGTTCCATATCCATCCATCCACCACACTGCCTTCAGATTACATTTCAGACTTAGTGCGGTTGTTGACACAGTTGATGGTGATATGACCGCAGGAATATTTGCAACCGGGGATGGTACACTCGGCTTCCACCCAGAATCCGCGCGCACATATCCTTCGTCCCCCGTGGGACCATATTGCGAATAGCAGTTAAGATAATCTATACCCGCACCATATTTTGATCCGCAATACTCAGCTGCTGCTTTGCCAATTGCTGAAGGAGCGTATATATTGCACACCCCGTTAATAAGTACCTGATCGGAGGGGCATGACGTTGCTTGCGATTCCGTCTTCGAGTACAGACCAGCAGTACAACATGGAATCGTCTGCGCAGTGCATGCACGGGTTGTATCAATTCCAGCACAGGTTATTTTATCTTCTTCCCCGGCTTCTTCCCCGGTGTCCAGCTTGCCCAGCTTCCCAACCCACGGTTCGAGGAATGATTTCCATGCGATATATCCACCGACGACAACACCCCCAATCACCGCAAGCGATACGATTATCTTGGTTGCAAGGCTTCCACCCCCGTTTTCTGGCTCTGGTATGTAATACATTATTTTACCTCCCCAGCCGATGTCATGACGGATGCAATCCTGAAGCACTCGGGTCTGTCGGGCAAATATTCATATCTCCATGTCCCACTGATCGATTGCAACCCGCGCGCTTTTACAAACGCATCCATCGCAGCAGCAGCTGTCTTGTAGTACCCCAACTGGCACGGTGTGGCGGTCAAATCCTTTGGTGCAGCTATCGTTATATCCCCACCCGGAAGAATGGTGAACTTCTGATCGATCTGCCCCGGGTTTGTCTGCGAAGCTACCGCAGCCCCACAGCATGTGGTGATTCCGGTTGCCAGATTGCATGCGCGCGATGTGTCTATCCCAGCGCACGGGTCTGGCGATCCGCCGTTGCCACCCCCACCCAGTGATTTTACATAGTTATATCCAATCCACCCCACCACCCCAAGTGCTCCGAGTGCGCCAATTGAAATCACAATGTCACTCGTCTTCATGGGTGAGATGTTTATCGTGAAGATATTTAAAGCTTACCTACGCGGGGCACGCGCTATTAATACTCATCATCCAATATCCTATTGCTACTGGGTACAGTGGTAGATATCCGGTGTGTATCGCTGCAGCTAACAAAAAAGTAGATGCAATGAGGTGGCTGTTTACCTCTTGCAAATACGATTTGATTTTGGTCTGCACGCCTTTGCGCACTTTCTTGCCGCCCGACGGAAAGCCGCGATCCTGCTCGCCTTCGATCTGAAGTGTTTTCCGCGAAGCTGGTGAGCAACGCATTTCTGGTACTTATTTGCCATGCATGGTGATAAGCGTTCGATATATTTATAACTTTCTAAAGGGTCAATCCTTCCACGCTTCAATAATCATCTCAAGATGGAACCGTGGGTACTCCCACACTACCACCTCATAGAACCCAGCTTCCTTGAACATGTCAACCGCGAGTTCTGGCGACATGCCCGTGTGGTGGTATCCCTCAAAGGGATCTTCTGATTTTAGATTTTCATCTCCTCCGAATATCATGTTTATGTCGTGGTACGTCCACTTCTCAAGGCTTGCTATTGACGCACACTGTGCCTTCAGATTTGGACCCACGTGGACGTTTAATCCCCCCGGCTTGGTAATCCGGAAGCACTCCGATATAAATTGTTTTATGCGCGAGTTTTTTATGTGCTCGATTACAAAACAGCTGTAAACAAAGTAATAGGTATTCGATTCCATCGGAAATGGATTGTTTAGATCATGCAATATATCAACCCCCGGTCCCGGCACGATATTTACATTCGGTCTAATAACCGGATGGTTCGTGCCCCCACCAAGTTCAATCATGGAACCATCACACTCTTTCCACTGCGGTAGTAAGTTACATCGTGATCCGAGTATAATATCTCCATGCGGGGTGTGATCATGAATAAGAGATCCTTCTTCATACCACCACTGAAACGGTCTTTCGTGGGTTGTTTCGCCCGCGAGTTTCTTCAACGGCATTATTATATGATCAGCCACTCGATCTCCCCCGCCTCCTAATTCCAATCGGCAAGTGTTGTAACCTCAGGATCTATTTGTGCCCATTCCAATCCAAGTGGTTCCAGTAATCTCATGATGGGTTTCCGGATGGTCTTTTCTATCATTGTTTCATAATCCACAATGAATTCCTTTGGCACCCGATCTCCGTACTCGAAACAAATCACATCGGTCTTCGGGTATTTACTCACTACCCTGCTTATGTAAATCCGCTTTGGTTTACTTCCGCTCCTGAATTCGGTTCCGAGATACATGTTTGAATATTTTACTCCGCGTATGTGAGCATCGTCGTGTTCGTAAGTGTCTATTTCCTTCTGGATTCCACCCGGGATACCAATCGTATCGAGATCATATTTTCCCTTCCGATAACCGGTTATGAGTTTTCCAAGGTACTGTCGCATCTCTTTATCAGATCCACCGCGCAGAATGAGATTCAACACGGTCTGCTGAGCATCTTTCGTAATCTGTGGATAGTCACTTCTACGGATCTCGAACCCGGTGACAGTGATCTCATCCCACGGTTTGCCTTCTTTCCATATGAGGTGCCCGGCGTACCGCTTCTTCTTCCCGGCTTGGAAGAATCGGCGATAAACTTTCTCGAACTTGATAGAGAAATAGTTCTCGTCCGAGTTTAGTTTCTCCTTGGCAAACGCGGGGTAACTATCGTTGAGTTTCTTTTCGAGTTTCCGCCCGATATCGATAATTTCCTCCATGCTGATATTTGTTGGAAGCTGGATCATGCATGAGTCGGTGTTATGAACAAGTACATTATTGGCAAAAAATCTATGAGAATCATCATCTACTTCGATGTCATATACATAATCCTCATATGGTAGTTCCTCTATCTTCAGAACAGAAGAAATATCAAAGTCTGTGCTTGATTTATTATACGTGTGGGGTTTCTTTTTTCGTACTACAATTGATCTTACGGAGTTTCCTATGTCTTGAACTTTTACTGGAACTATGCGCTCCATTGCTGGTTTGCGGCTTTTGGCTCTGCCTACATAACCAAATAATGAGTGATCCTCGGTAACATCGATAAACCAACAATTGGTAAGCCATACCCGATACATCTTTTTGTCCGTTTTATGTCTCATTATATATCTTATTTTTGCAACCTTTATATTACCACTTTCATCTATTGTGTCAGTAAAGTAATCCTTTGGATAAAAATATTCGCACCCACCCTTCTGTTCATCTACGCACTGAAACGCATCAGATATTTTAACATCAGATCCATTTATGCACACCATGGAGTCTTTTCCCACACTGTCCCCATATATAACAGTGTATCCTTCTTTTTCTATAATCTCCCTCGTGTACTCAAGAATTTCACGCCCCGTAGCAGTGACAGCAGATCCAATGTCGGGATCATAGAGCCGGAAGCGCGTGTATCCCGATACCCCATAGTAGGTGTTCATGATAATCTTCAGCACTTTCTGCTGCATGTCGAGAATCTTGAACTCATTTGAGTTGCTATCGAGCTTCTTCATTTCATTCTTTTTTCGATCTCTTTCCGCCATGAGCTCGGCAACAATGGTGCGCGTGAGACCATCCGGCTTGCATTTGAATCTGACACCATTCGGTGAGTGGCATCTGCCATTTGGATCTTTCGTTTCAGGAGACGCGTTCATGGTCATCATGCACATTGGATAGAGTGCCCTGAGGTCGAGAACAACGACGTTTTCTTTCACCCCGCGAGAGGGCAAAAAGACAATGGCTCCTTCGTACTGCTCACCAACCGCGTGCCCCTTCGATGGTAGAACGTACTTGCCATGAGCTCTCCGCAAAATATAAACGTCGATGACTGAAGATGATACCACAGTTGCTTCCAAGGAGCAACCAACAAACCTCGATACTTCAACATAGAAATTGATAATGTCGTCTTTTTCATTAATTCCAACACAGAGTTCGACATCCTTGAAGTTATATTCTATGAGTTTGATGGGTTGCGTTCTCCATAATGCATTCATGGTTCCAGCATACCGCACCTTTTTGTCTCCGAGTTCGTATTCAGCTATAGCGTCGAGTCGATAAGATTCCTTTTGAGCATCCTGCAATTTCTTATACCCGGTCAGGAGATCAAACGCAGACCTACCACGGATCGGAACTTTATCGCTCTCGCCCGGAAGCCGTGCGAGGAGCGAAGGCGAAAGACCGAGAGCATTCATCCTATCTTTTATATACGGAATGTCAAAATCGGTTGAGTTCCACCCGGACAAAATATCGGGATCGTTGTTTTTAATATATGCACCAAATGCAATCAGGAGAAACTTCTCGTCTCTGAACTGAAATATTGTGTGGTGATCTCCAAAACATCCACCATTTGTTGCCTTACATTTGGACGTATCCACTGGTTTTTGTGAGGGTTCTATCAACAGAAATGTCGTGTAATCTCTGGTATAAGAATCCCAACACGTTATTGCAATTATGGGATCATGATAAGAGCTCGGAAACCCGATGTCAGAATCACATTCAATATCCAGTATGCATACGCGTGGGGGCGAATCAACCCGCGCGGGCTTGAGATCCTGATAATTGGTGTTTTCAGATGGTGTTTCGACTCCGCCTGTAAGGTTGTTGTCCACGAGAAACCGGACGGTAAATAATACGTCTGCTTCGTAATGCTTATATCGATCTCTTATTGCAGGAATGTCCGAAGGAAGATTAGTATACACACGCTTCACGGGCTTGCCATGAATCGACATGTAATCCTTATCTTCTACTACTGCCACAGGCGGGAGTGGTTCGTTCTTATCTTGTTCGGCTATATAGAAGTAGGGACGAAACCCGGATGCAACAATATGTCTGAGCGTCCCATCCTCTTCTCTTCCGAAGATGTGAACGAGGGGAGCACCTTCGCGGGTAGAATATTCGACCTGATTGATGGATATTTTCATTCGACTTCCCCACGCTCGCGCCTATTTTGTTGTTCTACCGCTCTATCGATCATCTTATTGGTTTCATCGTCTCCGAACAATCTACGAAATCTCTGCCACTCTTCGTCTATTGCAGAGGTCTGTTCCCACAGTTCGCGGTACGTTGGATGGTGTACATCCGTGCGATTTATTCGATATTCGCACACGGTTGTGGCAAGTATCTTGGCGAAAGTGCGTATTTGATTTTCGTTATAAAACACCCCCCCGTGCGATATCGCCGTCGCCATAAGAGCAACCGGCATCTCCCATATCACCTGATGCTCAATGATTGCACGCGTATGCGCGCCTATTTCGTGTGGTAGATGATCTGAAAGAGGCTTGTACATGCTTGATATGTGTAAGCTCTCCAGAGATTTAAATATACCCAAATACAATCATACTCTCTTCAATATACTCTCTTCAATTCGTATACTTCTACAATTTCAATCGGACCTTTTCTGCTCGAAGTTCCCGCTCTCCACATCTTCTTCGTGGTATCAAGATAATAAAAATGTTCTGTCTCACGATGGTCATTTGTTCCCGAGAACCACAGAATCCGTTCGGTAACATCCGGTTTCCTATATTCAATATCATACGGTTTCCTATATTCAATATATTTAAGTTTTCCAACCCACGCTTCCATCCCTTGGCGGTACAACGCCTTTGCCAGCTTCATTGCTCCATCGGGTCCAGAC
>Ga0315280_10011323_pt1 | contig 10984 bp, 10 predicted proteins | sample YL17G06_40_MG_FD_203697 | JGI IMG/M metagenome (GOLD analysis project Ga0315280, IMG submission 203697) | Sediment microbial communities from Yellowstone Lake, YNP, Wyoming, USA - YL17G06_40 | ecosystem: Environmental > Aquatic > Freshwater > Lake > Sediment | place: USA: Wyoming | collected... | reverse complement strand
CTCGATTACGCCTACCGGGACAGCCGCATCCGGACGGAAAGGTCCGGGGGGCAAGACCTGATCCAGTCCCTGCCCCTGGAAGGGAAGCGCGTTTTCGTGGTTTGCCGGCGCCGCGACGCGCCCTGGGTCCTGAGCCTCAATCCCCGCCGCTCAGGCCGCCCGGCGCGATCCTTCGGCCGCTGGTTCCTGATCGAATACTAATCAGGGACCCTCGACGGCGACGCGGGTCTTCTTGCGGTCCTGGGCCGCCGCGGAGATGCGGTACTTCCCCATGCCCGCCTCGATGCGGAAGAGGTGGGGGTCGAAGATCACCAGCATGGCCTTCTTGAACTCCGCCGCGTCGCCGCTGGCCTCGGCCAAGTCGGCCAAGGACTTGGTGTAGGAGCCGTTCTTGGCCTGATAGGCCTCCTCGATGCGGGCCAGCACCTTGAGCCCCTCCCGGGCCTTCTCCACGGCCAGGAGGTCGGCGGGGAAGGGCCGGTTCAGGGCCAGGTAGATGTTGCCGAAGAACAGCGCGCAGATCGCGCAGACCGCGGCCAGGAACAGGATGAAGGCCTCGGCCGTGTTCTTGGCGCGGGTCTCCACCACCAGGGCTCCGGAGAGGATGTCGTGCAGGGCGCGCGACTCCGGATGGAAGAGCGCGATGAGGAACCCAAAATTGCACAGCGGCGTGCTGATAAGATAGCCGACGGTCCGCACCAGGCTGCGGCCCAACCCCAGGGGGGCGCCGTCACGCCGCACCACCCTGAGCCCCATGAGCCTTTTGCCCACGGTCCCGCCGGTGAGGTTCCCGACGAACTGGTAGAGGAGCAGCAGGCCGGTCCACAGCGCGCCCAGGCAGGCGACCGTCTCCTGATTCGGCGGCGCGGCCTGGAGCTTGACCAGGATGACGAAGAGGCTGGCGATGAACCCGCCCAGGAAGGGGAGCAGGTCCAGGAAATAGGCGACGAACCGGTCGCTGATCTTGGCCGGACACAGCTCCACCGGGGCGGACCCGGGAAGGATGGAGGGATCTGGCATTGGTAAAAGTATAAACACTAGCCTGCGGACAAATCAAGCCTTGTTGCGCTTCATCCCAAAATGCTGCCGCCGAACGAGGCGCAATTATCAAGAACGGCGTTGCCAAAGCCATCTCCAAGGCGCTAGAATACAGCTTGACCATAAACTGGAAACGGGCGCTCCGCTCCGGGCGGGGCTGCTTCGTTGAGGATGGTGGACATTGAAAGTCGAGATACTCAAGCAATTAAGCGTGTTCATGCCGAACCGGCCGGGCGCACTCAGCAGCCTGGCCCGCCTCTTCACGGAGAAGGGCATCAACATACTCGGCCTGGCCTCGGAGATACGGGACGACTCCGGGGTGGTCCGCATCGCCGTCGCCGCGGACGTCGACGCCTCGGCCGTCCTCTCCCAAGGGGGGTTCTCGAGCGTGGAGACAAGCCTCCTGTCCGTAGACCTGGAGGACAAGCCCGGCGAGCTCTACCGCATCGCCAAGGCGCTGGCGGACGGCAAGATAAACATCACCACGGTCTACGGCACCTCGCGCAGCGGCGGCGCTTCCCGCATCCTCCTTGCGGTGGAGAACGTGCCCAAGGCCCGGGCGCTCCTGGAGATACTTTCCGCCCCCGCGGCGGGCAAGGGCCCGCCGTCGCTGGAGGGCAGCCGTTCTCCGCTCCCGGAAGGGGCGGCGGGCAAGGGCCCGCCGTCGCTGGAGGGCAGCCGTTCTCCGCTCCCGGAAGGGGCGGCGGGCAAGGGCCCGCCGTCCTCGTAGGTGCCGGCCGTTCTTCGCTCAGCGGAGGTGTTGGAACCTTTCCCGAAACCCGGTGTCACATGACCATGCCCGCAAGCGCTGAAAGAACCCAAGGCTTGAACGCTCCGTCTTGTATTTGTTTTAATCCCGTCCGCGTGGCTCGTCAATTCCGGCATTGCTGCCGGGCGCAAGAGGTCGCCCCCTGATGAAATATCCGCTGATGGCCGTCATCCTGATCGTGGCCGCTTACTTCGCCTGGCGACAGTTAAAGCCGAAACCCCCGCCCCCGCCCCCGCCCCCGCCCCCGGCCATCCTGCTCGAGCCAGTCCCGGCCCTCAGCGCGGAGGAGCAGGCCAAGGTCCTCAAGTCGGCCAACGACCAGGACCCGCAGGTCCGCTGGGAGGCCATCGTATTCCTGGACAAGACTAAGGTCCCCGCGGCCTTCGAGGTCATGTTCAACAAGCTTCACCAGGACCCGGACGTGGAGTTGCGCATCAAGATCATCAAACTGCTGGTCGAGCGCAAAGGCCCTACTCCCACTCCGAGGCTCCAACAGAACTCCGTCGACTCCCTCAACCCCGGCGCCGTGGCCGCGCCCACCGCGCAGGAGAAGCGCAACGCAGAGATTACCCAGAACCTGGTCTGGGCGACCAAGGATCCCCTACCCGAGATCCGGGTGGCGGCCCTGCAGGCTCTCGACACGCTCGGCGACTACTCGGCCGCCTCGGCCATCATGGACTCACTCAGGGACCCGGACGCGCAGGTCCGACTGCAGGCGCTCAAGACCCTCAACAGCCTGCAGGACAAGAAGGCGGCCATGATCGAAGCCGAGAGGAAGCGCCAGGAGGAGCTGCGCCGCCAAGCCGAGCAAGGCCGCTCAGGCGGGGCAGGCGCGCCATGAGATGGGCCATGGCCGCGCTGCTCCTGGCAGGCGCGGCCTATCTCTACCTCCACCAGAAGCGCGGCGACGCGCAACAGCCGCCCCAGCCCGCGACCCTGAACCTGCCCGTGGCCCCGGTGCTCACCATGGCAGAGATCGAGAAGGTCCGCCGCTCCACCAACGACCAGGACCCGGAGGTGCGCTGGGCCGCGATCCAGCTCTTGGTCACCCTCAAAGACCCGGAGATCGTCGCGGTGATGGACAATATCGTGCAGAGGGACCCGGACCCGGAGTTGCGGCGCCGGGGCGTGGAACTGCTGCACCGGGTGGAGAACGTCTCCATCCTGCCGCCCATCATCCGGGGCTTGAAGGACCCCGAGAAGGAGGTGCGCATCGCGTGCCTGCGCACCGTGGGCAATATCGGCGACCCCGCCGCCATCCCCTGGGTCACCGAGGCCCTCAAGGATTACGAGCCCGAGGTCAAGGTCGAGGCCCTGCGCACCCTGACCCGCTTCGAAGACAAGCGCCGACAAGAGTTCCAGGCGCTGGCCGAGAAGCTGCGCCGGGACTACGAGCAGGCGGTCAAGCGCGCCCAAGAGTCCCCTTTCGACCTAAAGCTGCCCACCCCCGAATAAACAGACTCAAGGGAGGATCCACCATGGAACTTGGCATCAAGGAAATCAACAAGAAGGTTTCCGAGGAGAGCCTCTTCGTGGCCGAGCTCAAGCGCGAGATCGCGCGCGTCATCGTCGGCCAGGAGGAGGTCATCGACCGCATCCTCACGGGGCTTCTGGCCAACGGCCATATCCTTATCGAGGGCGTGCCCGGCTTGGCCAAGACCCTCACCATCAAGACCCTGGCCCATTGCGTGGAATGCGGGTTCTCCCGCATCCAGTTCACGCCGGACCTGCTGCCCGCGGACCTGACCGGAACTTTGATCTTCAACCCCAAGGACTCGACCTTCTCGGCGCACCGGGGGCCCCTGTTCTCCAACATCATCCTGGCCGACGAGATCAACCGGGCTCCGGCCAAGGTGCAAAGCGCCCTCCTGGAGGCCATGCAGGAGCGGCACGTCACCATCGGCAATTACACCTATCCCCTGCCGGAGCCCTTCCTCGTCCTGGCCACCCAGAACCCCATCGAGTCGGAGGGGACCTACCCTCTGCCCGAGGCCCAGCTCGACCGGTTCATGCTCAAGATCCGCATCACCTACCCGTCCAAGACCGAGGAAAAGTCCATCCTCGAGCGCATGACCGGACCGGTCGCGCCGCAGGCCGGCAAGGTCGCCAAGCCCGCCCAGCTCAACCGGGCGCGGCAGGTCATCTCCGAAATCTACCTCGACGACAAGATCAAGAACTACATCCTGGACTTGGTCTTCGCGAGCCGCGATCCGGAGGGGCACAAGCTGGCCAAGCTCAAGAACCTCATCAGCTACGGCGCCAGTCCCCGGGCCAGCATCTACCTGGCCCAGGCGGCCAAGGCCTTCGCCTTCCTCAACGGCCGCGGCTATGTCACCCCCGAGGACATCAAATCCATCGGCGCCGACGTCCTGCGCCACCGCATACTCGTCAGCTACGAGGCCGAGGCCGAAAACGTCTCCTCCGAGGACATCATCCAGGCGCTCTTCGAGGGCGTCGAGGTCCCCTGACGCGCCGGGGACGGGAAGCCCCGGCGAAGGCGCCCATGATTTCGACAGAGCTGCTCGCCCAGGTCCGGCGCATCGAGATCATGACCGGGCGCCTCGTCACCGAGACTCTGGCCGGGGAGTACCTCAGCGTCTTCAAGGGCCGGGGCATGGAGTTCGCCGAGGTGCGCGAGTACGTGCCCGGCGACGACGTGCGCGCCATCGACTGGAACGTAACCGCGCGCACGGGCCGGCCCCACGTGCGCCAGTACGCGGAGGAGCGGGAGCTCACCGTCGTCATAGCCTGCGACCTGTCGGGTTCGCAGTTCTTCGGCAGCTCCGCGCGCCTCAAGAAGGAGGTCGCGGCCGAGCTCTCCGCGGTCCTCGCCCTCTCCGCCCTGCACAACAACGACAAGGTCGGCCTCTTCGTGTTCACCGAGGAGGTGGAGGAATACGTCCCGCCGAAGAAGGGGCGGCGCCACGTCCTGCACATCATCCGCGATATCCTGGCCTACGAGCCCCGCCGCCGCGGCACTTGCATAGGCCGCAGCCTGGAAACCATGGTCCAGGTCCTCAAGCGCCGCTGCATCCTCTTTCTCATCTCGGACTTCCGCGACGACGGCTTCGAGAAACCGCTGCGCCTCGCCGCGCTCAAGCACGACGTCATCCCGATCGTGGTCTCGGATCCGCGGGAAACCGAGCTGCCGAGGCTGCGCGCCTGCCTGGACCTGGAGGACCCGGAATCCGGCCGCCGGGTTCTGGTGGATGCGGCCGCGCCGGCGCTCTTGGCGCGGCACCGCCGACAGGAAGACGAGCGCCTGCGGCGGCTGGAGGACTTCTTCGGACGCTCGGGCCTGGACTTCATCAGCATCAGCACGGACCGGCCCTACCTGGATCCCATCATCCGTTTCTTTCGGCAACGCGCCCGGAGGCTGCACCGGTGACCGCCCCGGCGGCCCTGGCCATCCTTGCGGCATGCGGGTGGACGGCGGGCGTCCCGGACCCGGCGTCTCCACAGGACGCCGTTGCGAATCTCACGCAGGGGGGGAGCCGCGTAGAGTTGGCCGCCCCCGGCTCGGCCTTGCTGGGAGAGCCCGTCACGGTCCGGGCCACGGCGCGGCTGGGGGCGGGGGAGACGATCGCCCTCGACCTGGAGCGGTCCACGACGGAGAGCTTCGCCATCACCGAAGTCCGGGAGCTCCCGGCGCCCGCCCCGGTAGAGCGCCGCTTCGATATCCAGGTCGTCCCCTTGGACGTGGGCCGACGCTCCTTCCCCCTGTATTGGACCCTGACCGGGCCGGGAGCCGCCCGCATGCTGACCGCGGAGTTCCAGATCGAGGTCCGCGAACCGCCGCAGGCGGCCCAAGCCCGGGACGTCAAGGACATCAAGCCGCCCCGCCGCGCCCGGCCGGCGCTATGGCCGTGGCTCCTTGCGGCGGCCCTGCTGGGCCTGTGGTACTGGAACGAACGGCGCACCATGCGTCGCCGGGAGCTGGCGGCCGCGGCCGGCCTTAAGCCGGACACCCGGCCCCCCGAGGTCATCGCCGAAGACGAGCTCGCGCGCCTGGAGTCTTCCGGCCTCTGGGAGCAGGGCCGGCCCAAGGAGTTCTACGGCGCCCTGACTGACATCCTGCGCCGGTACCTCGAGCGGCGTTTCGCCTTCCCCGCGACCGGGGAGACCACTACGGAGATCTACCGCCGGCTGCGGCGTCTGGCCCTCGACCGCCAGCTCCTGACGCTCTTCAAGGCCCTCTTCGAGAGGGCCGACCTGGTCAAGTTCGCGAAGATCCCGGCGCAGGACCAGTGGGGCGCCACGGACCTGGCGGCGGCGCGACGGCTGGTGCGCGAGACGACCCGGAAAGGATCGGCGCCGGGGGAGGCCAAGCCGTGAGACTGGCCCATCCCTGGCTGCTTCTGGCCGCCATCCCGGTCCTGGCCGCGGCCTGGTGGTTCGCGACGCGCCAGGAGCCCGGCCGGCGGCCGACGCTCCCCTTTCCGGCGCTCGGCACCTTCGCCGCAGCGCAATCGCCCCGGGCGCGGTTGGCGCGCTGGCTGCCTGTGGGGTTGCGCGTCCTGGCCCTGCTCCTGCTCTGCCTCGGTCTGGCGCGGCCCCAGAAGGTGACCCGGCGGCTGCAGGGCTGGGGCCAGGGCATCGACATTATGATGGCCCTGGACACCTCCCTCTCCATGAACGCCCTCGACTTCCAGCCCTTCAGCCGGGTCGACGCGGCCAAGGACACGGCCGCGCGCTTCGTGCGCGGCCGGGTCGAGGACCACATCGGGCTGGTCGTATTCGGCGGCGCGCCCATGCTGGCCTGCCCGCTCACGCTCGACTACGACGCCCTCATCGGACGCATCGCAGGCCTATCCGCCGGCATGACGGGCGTGGACGGCACAGCCCTGGGCGAGGGCATCATCTCCGCCCTCAACCGCCTCAAGGCCGGCACGGCCAAGACCAGGATACTCATCCTGCTGACCGACGGCCGGGGCAACGTGGGTCTCGACGCGGTCACCGCGGCCAAGACGGCCGCGGCCGTGGGCGTGAAGATATACGCCATCGGCACGGCCAAGCGGGGGGAGAGCCTCATGCCGTTGGACGACCCGAACCTCGGCCGGGTCATGGTCCGGGTCGGGGAGGACCTTGATGAGGAGACCCTCCTGGAGGTGGCGCGCATCACCAACGGAAAATACTGGCGCGCCACTAACCTCTCCGAGCTGCGCTCCATATACGCCGAGATTGACAAGCTGGAGAAAAGCAAGGTCAAGCTGCCGGAGACCGTCTCCCGCGCGGACCTCTACGCCGGGCCGGTCCTGGCCGCGGCGCTGCTGCTCCTGGCCGAGGTCGGCCTGGCGCAGGGATTGCTCCTGAGGTGGCCGTAAATGTTTAGGAGATCGTTGGGCCGTATGCCGTGGAAAGAACGCGCGCCTCTGCGAGGCGCGCGGAACCGACCCTGCCCGGCGGGCAGGGTCGCAAGCCGTTGCCGTTGTTCCGCAACGGCACTTTTTGCGGGCTTCGGGCCCGCGACTTCGCCCCGACCGATACGGCCGGTCGGGGCGAAGTTCCAGTACGGCTTAACGGCCTTTCACAAAAAGTTAGTCATGAGCCATGTTTAGGAACCCCCTGTATCTGGTCTGGCTCCTGCCTGCTGCGGCGGCGGCCGCGGCCCTGCATGCCTGGGCGGCTGCCCGCCGCCGGGGCTTGGCGGCGCTCCTGGGCGACCCGGCCACGCTCGCGCGCCTGGTCCCGCCTGAGACCGCGGCGCGGCGGCGGCTGAAGGCCGTACTGGAGCTGGGGGGGCTGGCTCTGGTATTCGTGGCCCTGGCCGGACCGCAGTGGGGGGTCGAGCTGGTCGCCACCCGGTCCGACGCCCGGCAGGTCTTCGTCGCCGTGGACGCCTCTCTGTCCATGACCGCGGAGGACGCCTCCCCCAACCGGCTGGAGAAGGCCAAACGGGAACTCGCGCTTCTCCTCGATTCGCTCCAGGGCGACCGGGTCGGGGTCATCGCTTTCGCGGGCGACGCCGGCATCCTGTGCCCCATCACGGGCGACGTCGAGGCGGCCAAGCAGATCCTGGCCGGACTCTCCGCGGGCTCCATCCCGGTGCCGGGCACCGCCATCGGGACGGCGGTGCGCCTGGCCGTGAGCGTTCTGCAGCGCTATCCCGGCGGCAAGGCCGTGGTGCTGTTGAGCGACGGGGAGGACCACCATACCGACCCCCTGGCCGCGGCGGCGGAGGCGGAGGCGGCCGGGGTGAGGATATACGCCATAGGCATCGGCACTCCCGAAGGCAACCCCCTGCCCCTAAAGGAGGAGGGCAGCGGGGCGCTGACCGGCTACAAGAAGGACCGCAAGGGCCAGACCGTCATCAGCCGCCTCGGCGAGAAGACCCTGGCCGAGATGGCGGCGCGCACCGGCGGCTCCTACTGGCGCGCCAGCCCCTCCGAGGACGAGGTCGGCGAGATCGTGCGGCAGATCGAGGGGCTGGAGAAGTCGCAGGGCGTCGCCGGCGCCTCCCAGCAGTACCAGAACCGGTTCATCTTCCCGCTGGGCCTGGCCTTCCTGCTGCTCCTGGCCGAGCTGCTCGTCCCCCTGCGCGCGGCGGGCTCGATTCGCGGCAGCGCCCCCCTTAGGCCCGACTCAGGAATCACGCTGCCCGCCGCTTTGCTAATTGTGGCCCTGCTGCCGGCTTCAGCCTCCGCCGCGGGCAAGGAGGCCGCCCTGCGCGCCGGCAACAGGCTCTACGGGAAACGCCAGTACCAAGACGCCCTGGCGCGCTACCGCCAGGCCCAGCGTCAGGACGACGCGCGCCCGGATTTCAACTCCGGAAACGCCTTCTACCGTCTCGAAGACTACGACGAGGCGGCAGAGAGGTTCCAGCGCCTCGCCGAGGACCAGAGGTCCCCCCGCGGGCTGAGGGCCGCCGCCTTTTACAACCTGGGCGACGTCCTGGTGCGCAAGCAGGACTACGCGGGGGCCGTGGCAGCTTACCGCAGGGCCGTGGTGCTGGCGCCCCAGGACGCGGACGCCCGGCACAACCTGGCCGTGGCCCTGCGCCTCCTCAAGAACCCGCCGCCGCCCAAGCAGAAATGCAACAAGCCCAAGCCGGACCAGAAGAAAAGCGATTCCCAGAAGGGCCCGGGACAGCCGCAAGCGCAGCCCCAACCGCAGCCTGCGGCCGCCCGGCCCCAGGATCGCATGGCCAAAGAAGACGCGCAACGCATCATGCGCTCGGTCGCGGAGAAGGAGAAGGCGGCCAGGAAGATGGGACAGAATATGGCGCCGCGCCAGCAGCGGCCCCCGCCCGAGGAGGATTGGTGAAGAAGGGCGCCGCGCTTTTACTCCTGGCCCTCTGGCCGACCGCGGCCTGGGGACAGCTCTCCATCTCCGCCGAGGTGGACAAGACCCAGGTGGCTCTGGACGACCAAGTGGTCCTGGCCGTAACCGTCACCGGCCCCCAGGCCTCGCTGCCCGACCCGCAACTGCCGTCCCTGCAGAACTTCAGCATGTATTCCTCCGGCCGCAACCAGAACATCTCCTTCGTCAACGGCCGGGTTTCCAGCTCCGTGATCCACACCTTCGTCCTGGTCCCGCGGACCGTGGGCAAGGGGCTCATACCGCCCATTACCGTCTCCTACCAGGGCGCCACGGCCAAGACCTCCCCCATCGATATCCAGGTCCTGCGTCCGGAAGGCGCCGCTCCGGCGCCGGTTCCCAGCCGGCCGTCCCCGCGGCCCCACGGCGCGGCTGCGGCCGGGGCCCCCGACGTGTTCGTGGCCACGGAGCTCGACCAGCGCAAGGCCTTCGTCAACGAGCAGGTGACGCTGTCGGTCAAGTTCCACACGGCGGTCAGCCTCATGGGCAACCCCGAGTACGTCCCGCCCAAGATTGAGGGCTTTCTGACCGAGGACCTCCCGCCGCTGCGCCATTACAACGTGGTGGTGAAGGGCCGGACCTATTACGTGACCGAAATCAAGACCGCCCTGTTCCCGCAGCAGACAGGACGGCTGAACATCGGAAAGGCCGCGGTGCGCTGCCAGGTTCATCCGGATATCAACGTCGACCCCTTCTCCCCGGATTTCTTCGATAGGTTCTTCTCCCAAGGGATCATGGCGCCCCAGACCATGACCCTCGCCTCCCAGCCCCTGACCCTGGAGGTCTCGCCCCTGCCCGCGGCCGGCAAGCCCCAGGATTTCAGCGGCGCCGTGGGCCGCTTCTCCGTCTCCGCGGCCGTGGACAAGACCAGCGCCAAGGTCGGGGACGCCGTCAACCTCACCCTGACCGTGCAGGGGACCGGGAACCTCAAGGCCATCGGCGATCCCGCCCTGCCGCCCCTGCCGTCCTGGAGGGTCTTCGACCCGGTGACTTCGGTCAACCAGGAGAAGAAGGGGGAACTGGTGCAGGGCTCCAAGGTGATCCGCACCGTGCTGGTCCCGCGCGTCTCGGGGGACCTGACCATCCCGCCGGTTACCCTGTGGTATTTCGACCCCGGAGAGAAAGACTACGTCCGTATCCAGACCCGGCCGCTGACCGTATCCGTGGCGCCGGGCGAGCCCAACGCGGCCCCGGCCATGGGCTACGCGGCGCCTTCCGCGCCCATGGCCAAGGGCGTCACCCGGATCAACGAGGACATCGCCTACCTCAAGATCCGGCCGCAGACGCCGGCCTTCACGCGGATACTGGAGGCCGTGGCCTCGGCCGGGCCGGTCAACTCCCTGCCCTTTCTGTTCTTCTCATGGGCTCTGGGGCTCACCCTCTACCGCGAGCGCTTGGCCTCGGACCCCAAGGGCGCGCGGTTCCGCGCGGCCGGAAAGGCGGCCATGTCCCGGATCCGGGCGGCGGGGCGCGCGGCCGACGCGCAGAAGGCCGCGGGGCTCTTGACCGAGGCCTTGACCGGCTACCTGGCCGACAAGCTAGGCCTGCCGGTCGCGGGCCTTACCATGCGGCGGGTCGAGGAACTGCTGCATCTGCGCCAGCCCCAGGTCACCGCGCAATCGCTCGAGCGCATCCGGTCGCTCTGGGAAGAGCTCGATTCGCGCCGGTTCGCCCCGTCAGCGGCGGGTTTTGCCGGTGACGGCGAGGCAGCGCGCAAAGAGCTCGTGAGCCTGCTCAAAAACCTGGAAAAGGAGCTCAAGCGATGAATCCTGCGTTGCTCGCCGTGGCTTTGGCGGCCGCATCGGTCCGGGCCGCTCCCCCGGCCGCGCCCCGCGAGGCGGCTTCCCTTGAGATGCCGGC
>Ga0315280_10011322_pt1 | contig 10985 bp, 16 predicted proteins | sample YL17G06_40_MG_FD_203697 | JGI IMG/M metagenome (GOLD analysis project Ga0315280, IMG submission 203697) | Sediment microbial communities from Yellowstone Lake, YNP, Wyoming, USA - YL17G06_40 | ecosystem: Environmental > Aquatic > Freshwater > Lake > Sediment | place: USA: Wyoming | collected... | reverse complement strand
AAATTTGTGAATTGGTAAATTTCGCTCTTCTTTATATTGTCTTATGCTTCCTCGTTTTCTTTTGATGATGTTGTATGAAGGAGGTTGTTAAGCAAGTTAAAGGCTTAACCCTAGGCGACCTAATCAAAGTCGACTGGTTCGACGCCAGCATAGGCAAATCTCTCAGCGGCGGATTAAACGGCATAGACGTACCCGTCACAAGCTGGGGCATATTCATAGGCATTTTAGGCGAAAAAAACAAACACATAATCCTAGCCCAAAACAACTTCCGCTACGCAGACGGACTATACGACATTGACTACACAGCCGTCCCAACCGCATGGGCAACAAACATCACACTAATCGCCAAAAACCACATAAAACCAGAAGACGCCAAACAACTTTTGCACAGCTTCCTAATCGGCGGCAAACAATCAACCCAACGCAACAAAAAACAACAAAAAGTGACAAACCATGAAAGACTGGATTAAAAAAGCATTAACAAAACACATACGACAACGAGAAATTCCACCAGACCCACGCCTACTCATCGGCGTAAAATTCACAATAGCAATGACACTAATCCTATCCACACTAGAAATCGCACACATCGCATTCCTCGGCAAATGGAACAGCGAAATATTCTCAGCAATAACCGCCCTAACAGGCACAATCACAGGCATACTCATCACACAGAAGGCTTGAAACACATGACAGAACCAGAAGTTCAATCTATATATAAGGGGGGTCTAGTCACACAGAGAACAGCACAAGAACTCATCCAAACAGAATGGAAAATCATAGACACACTCCAAAAACTCGCAGAAAAAACACGCTACGAAAAACAAAAAGCCTTCTATTATCAAACCCTCGCAAGCCACATCCGCACACTCTCAATGCTCCTCAAACTTCACGGACAACCAGACCAAACCCAAGACCTCGCAAAACTCCTAAGCCAAATCCAAACCCAAGCAAAAACACTCGCAAAGAGGCTCAAAAACAATGCAAGAAGCATTAACCAAACTCGCAGAAAACCCAACACTCTTCGCTGAGCATTTGCTCAACTTCAAACCCTTCCCCTACCAACAAAAACTCCTAAACGACCAATCAAAACGCATCATCGCCTGCATGGCAAGACAAACAGGCAAAACCACAACCATAGCCACAAAAGCAATTCATTTTGCGTACACACACCCAAACACAACCACACTAATCATCTCTCCATCACTCAGACAAAGCATGATAATGTTCGACAAAATACTCACATTCACCACACAAAACCAACTACTCGCCAAAAGCATAACACGCAAAACCCGCACAATAATACAACTCACAAACAAATCTCAAATAATAGCATTACCCTGCAGCGAAAACCTCCTCCGCGGATACACAGCACAACTAGCAATCTGCGACGAAGCCGCATTCATCCCAGAAAACACCATAACACAAATCATATTCCCAATGCTAAGCACAACAAACGGAACAGCCATCTTCCTAAGCACCCCATGGGGCAAAAACCACTTCTTCTACAAAGCCTTCGCCAACCCAGCCTACAGCACACACAAAATAAAATCCACACAATGCCCACTAATCAAGCCCCAATTCCTCGAAGAAATGCGACACAACATGACACGCGAAGCCTACTTAATGGAGTACGAAGCAGAATTCGTCGAAGCCCTAAACAGCTATTTCAGCCAAGACCTAATCAGAAAATGTGTTGAACTAGCGGAAAAGCTCAGCTTAGAACTTTGCTTAAGCCTTGAGCATGATTTTCCAAGAGGCGAATATTATGCTGGAATAGATTTTGGTAAACTGCAAGACCATTCTGCATTAGCCATAATGAAAATAGAGGATAATACTATAAAATTGTTCTACATGCACGAGTTTCCATTTGAAACACCATACACACAAGTAACTGGGCATCTCGCAAGAGCAAACGCGAAATTCCATTTTCAAAAAACATTAGTAGATCAAAGCGGCGTTGGAGAGCCCATCCTTGAGGAAATACGCAATCAAGGCGTGGATCGTGTTGAAGGGGCAAAATTCACGGCAGAAACAAAAGAAAAGCTTCTTTCAGGACTCAAAATAGTAATGGAGCAGGGAAGACTCGCATTTCCTTATGAAAGACGACTTTGCCAACAAATAAACGAACAACAATACAGCTACAGCAAAAGCGGACATCTACAGTTCAATCATCCAGCAAACAGCAAAGACGACATGTTGTGGGCGTTAGCGCTTGCAGTAGCGGCATCAAAAGCAGAGCCTGCGCCCAAGCTTTGGGTGGTCTCAAGAATGAGTAGGGGCAAGATGAAACTGCAGCAACTACGGAAAAAGCTTGAAAAACATCAATTTAAAGGTGTAACAAGGTCTTTGAGGGTTTTGCGCTCTGTGTGTCTAGACCCCCCTTATATATAGGTTGAACTTGCGAAACATGCGGCAATTGGTGTTGTAAGATGAAGAGGAGACGTGAATTTTTTAGAATAAGAAGGTTTGCGAGATGCTACGATAAGCGGACGGGCAAATTCACTTTTAGTATTGCCTATGAAACGGCGACGGAGATTACGCCGCGCACGATTGGCGTGGCGGAAGCCTTTGGATTGGGTATAGACGAAACGCAGAAGTTCGCTATCTATGATAATGTTGAGCTGCAAATAAGTCCAACTGATGTTGTCTATATTACGGGTGACAGCGGTTCCGGCAAGAGTGTTCTTCTCAGAGCTTTAAGGCAGGATCTAGGCGAAGAAGTCACGGACATGGCAGACATCCAACCAGATCCTGAAAAGCCAATAATCGACACTGTTGGAAAAAACTTTAGCGAAGCCCTAGAACTGCTGAGCAAGGCTGGCTTAAACGATGCTTTTCTTTTCATAAGGCGATTTCGAGAGTTAAGCGATGGACAAAAGTATCGATACAAAATCGCTAAGCTTATGGAAAGCGGACGGCAATGGTGGATAGCTGACGAGTTTTGTAGTATGCTTGATCGTGATACGGCTAGGATTGTGGCTTTTAATTTGCAGAAGATTGCTAGGCAGATGGGTAAAGCCGTTATTGTGGCGACTACGCATACTGACCTTTTTGAAGATTTAAACCCGAGTGTTCATGTTCACAAACGTTTTGGCAAAGAAATAATCGTAAACTATTACTCGAATGAGCCTGCTAAAGAATGCAGTCTCACTAAAGAAATGCATGTTGAAGAGGGCACGTTTGAGGATTACAAGAAGCTGAGCTTTTTCCATTATCGGTCAAGCCGTTGTCCACCACCAAGGAAGATTTTTGTTTTGAAGCGCGGAGATGAGTTGTGTGGGGTGATTGTGTATAGTTTTCCTTCGCCTGTTGCTTTTGGCAGGAGTAGGGTGTGGAGGGGGACGTTTCGGCAGCTTCAGGGTGAGGTGAGTGTTGTTTCGCGGGTTGTTGTGCATCCGAAGTATCGGACGATGGGTTTGGGTGTGAAACTTGTGAAGGAAACGTTGTGTAGGGCTGGAACGCGTTGTGTTGAGGCGTTGGCGGTTATGGCGAAGTATAATCCTTTTTTTGAGAAGGCTGGGATGCGGAAGATTATGGAGAGTAAGCCAAGTGTGGATGTGTTGCGTGCGATAGGGCAGTTGCGAGAGTTGGGGTTTAATTCGGCAATGCTGGGCAGTGTGAATGAAAATCAAAAATTGATTAAGAAGGTGGGAAGGGAGAAGATTGCGGGTGTTCTTGAAGAACTGTCCGTGAAAGATGGTGTGTTGAGGAAGAGGCTTCTTGCGTTGAGCAGTGTTTATCCTAGTCATGAGGAGTTTTTGGAGAAGTTGAATCGTGCGAGTTGTGGGGATTTGGCTGTTATTCTTAAGAGGCTTGCGTTTTTGGCGCAAACAAAGACTTACCTATTTTGGAGAAATGGTGGCAATGCTTGTTAGTAGTAATCGAGTTTAGATGTGTGCTTTTGCTCTTTGTGAGTGTATAGCTCCCCTATAAATAGATTGAACTTTGGTTTCTAACGTTTTGTTGTGAAGGTGTGTTTTTTGGGGTGAAAATCAGCCAATACGGAGCCTACCCTCTAGGTTTTTCCGTAAAGAATCTCTAATAGGCTCCAAATAAGATAGACAATTTTTGACTAGTTGCCTAAGCGTTCTTATCCAAACAAGGACCGTACAGCAACTTGGATATTTTCAAGCTGCCTCAGGCTGCCTCGCAATGACTGATATCAAATGCTTTAGAGGAAACAAGCGAATAGCCCGTTTTAGCTATGAATCCAAAGACACAAAAAAGGTTTTAATGTGGAGTGAAGAATTATCAGAATATGGCAAATAGAAAAGGAAGCAAAAAATGGGTAATGAAGAAAAACGTAAAGAGACTTATGAACGAATCAAGAAACATCTAGGAGACTATAGATATCGTTCTAGTTTCTTTTCGCTAGGGACAATGGTCTTTGCTCTACTTTTGATATTAAGCATTTTCCCATTGGTTCCAGTCATCATCGCTGATGTTCTGGGTCTCGCTTATAGCATTTGGAGCGTACCCTTGTGGTTTTTATGTATTGGAGTTTTCGGGGCATTGTTTTGGGTTTTTCAAAGGTTTGCCAAGAGGATAGAAGAAAAGCGTGGGATTACTTTGGAGGAGAGAATGTATGTACGTGCCTATGAATCATTGTGCTTTCTAACCGAATACCTAGACCCAGACCATCCTATTTCAGGCAGTAGGTCAAAGGCTGCAAGAAGATTGCAGGACATTGATTACTTATTAGGGTCGACTGGTTTCCCTTATGTGTCAATAATCAGGGACGCAGCAAGTCAACTTTGGCAGTTTAGAAGGAATTTAGAGACAAGACTTATTCCCTTAATAAGGAGACCTCTTGATAGAACGGATACAAAGAGTGCAGAAGACGTCTGTTCGATTCTGACCGCATTGGTTGATTATTTATCTAAACCTCAGCTTGTTGGGCTTGTAGCATTGAACGGAAGGATGTCCTCGCTTCCGCAGGTCACTGAAAAGAATATTTTTGAAGACTTTAAGGACATACTGTTCAAGCGGTCTAATTTACGACATACAGTAGTATTTTCGTTTTTCGCCATTTTTGCTTCATTGGTATATTACGTAGATATCAATTACTTTGGGGCAACAATGAATACTGCATTTGAATTAGGATTGATGTTTTTTGTGGGAATAGTTGCTATATACGTGACTTATCTTGGTTTGACTGTGCGCAGGGAATCAAGAACCTGAAAGATTATCCTTTTCCTCTTGCTCCACAGTTAGGACAGAAAACTGCCGTTTGTGGCATCAAAAACTTGTGGTATACACATGAAATAGAAACTACTTCTTTAGTGTGGATAAAGAGGCTGAGCTTCTCAAAATTCAATTTTTTCGCAGATTATTGCCACTCAGATTTTACATTTAGAAGTTCCATTTCAGTCTCGGAGTTTGTAGCAAAATTTCCCCCAAAACCCAAACAAGTCAAAGGCTAGGCACGTCAAACCGTTAGAATGGAGATTTCGTATTTTCTGAAGACATTAAAATCATTCTGTAAATTTTCTGCTTGCAACCAGACTTTAGGGAATAGAAATCCAAGTTCGAATCTAGGTTCATGTTCTCGGTAGAAGAGGAGTTGCCCGAATGCAGTTCTGATTTTCTGAGAGGATGGCAATCCCCCTTTTGCCTCTATAATCCTATTGCCGTCTTTTAAGTCTGGGATTCCCAGTCTAGCTATTGTCCAGATTCGGTTTTCAATATACTCTTTTCCTTTCCAAACACGGTGAGGTATCTTTCTTCCACAATAAGTTTCGTCAACATTTATGAGTTTGCCATCTGTCCGAACGTAACATTTCTTTACAAAATCATATTTGATGAAGTCTTCCCTGTTTTTTCCTTCAGGACAACATCCAAAGTACCCGTATCCACCCAGACAAACAGCGTTTGGATGGTTGTTGCAGTAAGATTTCAACACTTCTGGCTCAGACAGACAATCTTTTGCAGTTATGTATCTTTTTGGGTCATCATAACTGAATTTGGACGCATCAATTCTTCTTATCCGAGACATCTTCTAATCCTCACTCAAGGGCTATTCTGTCTATCTCTGTCAGTATAATAATCGTTAATGACTCTTGAACCTTCCTTCTCAAGTCTTTAATACAACTTGAAATCATGCTACTATAAAAAAGAAAAAAAAAGAAGGCGATACCCCGTCATGGCAAGCAGTTTAGAAAACCAACCCTTCAAAAACCGTGAACACATAAAAGCTGAAATTAGAAGATGCGCACTGTTCGGCAGCGTTTGCCAATATTTCAGCTTCCTATTCGCAGCATTAGCAGTCATAGGCGAAGCCCTCAACATCACTCTTGGCTTGGAGCCAATGTCCTGGCTACTCCTAGCAATTCTTGCTGCTCTAAATGCCATAATAGGTCACATGCACGTAGTAGTTGCTAAGCATTTGCTTGGCATAGAAGCCGAAAGCAAAGAATAAAAAGTCAAATTTCGAATTGCAACAGAAATCTCCTCTCTACCAAGCATCGAAACTCTTTTATCCAATCTCATTGAAAAAGCAATTCCGAGAGTGTAATGCAATGCCAACATTTTTATTAATTTCAAGGCATACTCCAGAAAACTGCCCCATGAACAACGAAAAAAAGAGAAAAGCCAACCTAGCATACTTTGGCAAATGGGATGCATGGTCAAAGAAATACAAAGTCAAAATGGTCGGAGCTTGGTCTGTGTCAGACGAACACGTCACCTTCTTAGTGATTGAAGCTCCCAGCCTAGAAGCCTTCCAAAAACTCAGGATGGAACCAGAGGCTCGGGCAGTGGCAGCAACCGAAACAGTCGAGACCAAAATGGTAGTAAACAAAGAAGAAATAATGAAAATGCTACAAAAAACCAAATAGGCTCACACCCAAACTAAAAACCAAAAACTCCTCTTTTTTCGGTGTTATAAGCACTAAGCTTGATGCAGCACTTTTTCAACGTAATATTTTGATATAAGCTCTGCTGTTAAACCTGTCTCCTCTCTAATTTTAATCAAAACCCCACACCACAATTCCCTCACAGCCCCAAGCCTTCGGCTAAAATCCTTCACCGAAAAACTCTTAACAAGCAATGCTTCATCCACAAGCCTTCTATAGTTTTCTGGCAACCACTTTAACCCATAAGAATAGAAGATTCTCCATTTTGGCGCAGGCAAAAACTCCTTGTTCAAGGCAAATACTATCCTAACCAACAAGTCCGCAGCATAGTTTAAACAGTAATGCGCAGCAACCAAATCGCCCCTCTCAATCCAACACTCAGCAACAGTGCCAACCTCTTCCCTAAGCGGACAACAGTACCATTTAAGATACTCGCCACAAACCACAATTCGCTTAACCCAAAAACTCTTCGGAACCCTCAACTTCTCCCTAAACACATTCTTTATTTCTCCTTTTGGGTCAAAGACAATTTCTGCCCTAGAAAACTCCCACTTGTCCACCTCATCCCACTTCCACCGTTCAAAATCTTCCAGAAAATGAACTTCCAAGTCTACGTCAATGCCCAAACGCTTTTGCTCAACTACCCCTAAATCACGAATTTTCCTTCTAACCTGTTCATCTCTTCTAGTCAGGAAAACTATGATGTCTAAATCTGAAAACTTGTCCACAAAACCCCTCACTAAACCGCCAATAAAGACAACACCCGCAACATCTTCGAATGAAACTATCTTCGAAACAAGCCCCTCAGCAACTTGCCTAAACTTCCTGATTTGATTCTCGCCTTTCAGCCTAACCATCATTTTCGCACAACCTTCCAATCCCACAGCAAATAATCAATTGGAATAAATACACCTAAACGAATAATTTCAGAATTTATGTTTTCTGGCAAAAGCAAAATCATTATATGCTCAAAAATAGCTATGCAATTAACGATGATTCAAATGGTAGAAGCCTTTCTCCTCATCCGCGTAGGCACAAGTGAAAGCCTAAATTTCATGAAAACAATCAAAGAAGAAATCCGCGAAATAAAAGGCGTTAAAGAAGTTTACGGAGTCTTCGGTCGCCACGACCTAATTGTTAAAGTAGAAACAAAGACTCTTGAGGATTTAGGCAATCTCGTAACAGACAAAATAAGAGGCATCAACGGAATACTAACAACAGAGACGCTGGTAATAGGCTTCTAAAACAAGCGACTAGAAAAAGGGATAACCAGCTCAAACTACTTCTGATTCTCGATCCACACGAAATCTGCTTGACAAACATATCTAAAACTGTTCATGCCATTTGATTATTGTTTTCGCCAGACGTTGTATGGGCATTGGTTCCAGCAGTAGCTTCCACCCTTGAAAACGCAGTTTCTACATTCAACCCTGTCAAAACGCCTCTGTTTACTCACTTATCGTTCACATTCACTATTATAGAGAAGCTTTCACTTCTAGTTTACGCTCGTCCGCCGCATCGAAGCTTTCATACAGAATTTGCATGGAATTGTCAAAAGTTTAGGCTTGCTAAGAATCTTGAATTCATAAAGTCTTTTTCGGATTGCAACCTAGCTTAAACACAAGCTTAACAGCGCAGGTGCCTTCCCGTTTGAAAGTCGAAACAGCAACTGTCGTCGTCCTCGCAATTTGCATATTCCTATCCTTTTATTTCACATTTCTATCATTCCAAGCAATAGAGGATGCGCTAAAGAAACAGCTTGTAACTTTCGCAGCATACTTTATCATAAGCGGGGCAGTAATACTAGCCATCTTAATGATTCATATAGGAATTAAAAAAGCCTTTTCAAGAGTGGCGGATGAGCTAAGAAGTAGAGAAGAACCATCAGAACACGAAGGATGAACGATTAATTAAGTCTCTCGTATCACCAGTTGCCCGCGAGAAGAACCTTCGTCTTTCTGAATCCAACTTTCTGCCAGAATGGTAAACTTTCTTCGGTGACTGTTGCCGATACCGTGGGTGCACCCATCTGCCTAAACCTATTCACTATCTCCTTAACAAGGGCTGTTCCTCTGCCTTGCTTTTGATATGCAGGGTGAACGGAAAGTTGATGAACTATCGCCCTTGAACCATCATAATTGCCCCTCACAACCCCAACAACTCTGCCGTCTATTTCGCAGACAAGAAAAACAGCAGCACTACATGCTTTGACTCTCTTCATGGCTTCTGGGCCGTCAACCTCTGGAAAACCGTACTGATTGTTAAGCTTCAGAATTTCAACTATTTCATCTCTATCGGTGAGTTGAAAATCCCTAATGAACACCTAAATCACCAAAAGTGCCTTTATCCTTTCCTTCGATCCTTTTTTTCATATTCCTCTCTTTGCTTAGTCCACTCGGCGTGTTTTTCCAGTAGGTTTTTTATTTGCTGGTCTATGAAGTCGCCTACGCTTAGGAACGGCATCTCCATATCTTTTATTGCCTGTTGCAGTTTTTCATGATCCTCTCTTGGAATTTCCAAGTATTCATATTCCTCTTTTAAGAAGCGAAGTCTCCATCTGACAGCGTCCCGAATAAATTCTTCTCTTGTTGTAAAGCCCAAATGCCTATTCTCTTCTATGAAACTTTCAATTTGAGCAAGAAATTCAGGCGGCAATATTACGGATTGCGAGAGCAGACTTTCTATGGCGTCTGTGTAGGTTTGCATCTTCATTGTTTGGGCTGTTAACTCGCCAAGCAAAGCCGTAAGTCTCTGGTGGGCGTCCTCCGATATTCTTAAAGTCTTCATTCACTCTAGCCTCATCCGGAATGGGATAAGTGTAACTTGTTGCATAAGACTAATAAAGCTTTTTGGTATACTAAATATACAAAATATATAGAGGCTACAAACATGAAACATCACATAGGCTTAACAATAGACGCAAAACTTTTCAGGGAAATCGAAGAACTCCGAGAAAGAGAGAAGCGTAGCACTTTCATCGAGCATTTAATTAGACTTGGGCTTAGAACTTATAAAATTGAAAATCAATCAGTCGTGATTAAAAACACTAAGTCCCTCATCTAGATGGCAGTTTTTCCTTATTAGCCTTGAACATTTTTGATTTTCAGTTTTAAATTTTGCTTGTAAGCTGGAATAGTTTATTCTATGCCCCATTTTTTGGTGATCTTCACGAGCAGAAAGATTACGAAGGCCACGATTATGAAGGTTATTAATGCTACCAAGAAGTCTCCTACGCCAAATACTTGTCCAGTATATCCTGTAGGCGGGTTTCCGGAGGCATCGAAAGTGGTCGAAGGAATTCCAAACTTGAGCGTTGACAGATTCCCAATTCCTGCCCCTGATAACGCCATGCCTATTATAGGCATTATGAAGTCTTTGACAAGCGCTTGCACTAGTGCGCCTAAGTAGACACCCATAATGAAGGCAACGGCAAGTCCCATGACCTTGTATTTTGAAAAGAAGTCCATAAACTCGTTCCACAAGCCCTTCTTGGGAGGCGGAGCAGGCGGGGCAGGCTTGGGTTCCAAAAGCGTTCGAATGCGCCGCAACTCTTCTAGTATTTCTTCATCCTTAACCAAACCGCTCACCAAGCATACTTTATCTCGTTTAGGCTTTATAAGATTTCAATGATTTCACGGTTTTGATTTCTTTTGACTGTGATTTTTATGTTATACCAATAACAATATATTTCCATTTTTGCAAGGTATATGTGGGGAGAGGTTTTGAGAAGAATATTCATTATCCTAATTGTTTTCTCATTTATGGCGTTTACTGTTAACGAATGTTCTGGTTTGATAACTCCAACTTCAAGTCTTGAACCATGTTTGAAGAAAAGCGTCAAGTCTTTTAATGGAGAGGCGTACGTTCGCAGGCTGATTCAGATGAATTATTCCGCTGATGTGAAGGCCGATGGAGGAGACACCTGGACATTCATGGTTTACCTTGATGGCGACAATAACTTGGAAGAATATTGCATTGACATATTCTTGAATTTATCTAGTGTAGGCTCAACGGCTAATGTGAATATCGTTGTGCAGTTGGATAGGATAGGTGGTTACGACAATAGATTTGGCGATTGGACAGATTGCAAACGCTTCTACATCACTAAAGATATGACTCCCACGCCTG
>Ga0315280_10011320_pt1 | contig 10988 bp, 8 predicted proteins | sample YL17G06_40_MG_FD_203697 | JGI IMG/M metagenome (GOLD analysis project Ga0315280, IMG submission 203697) | Sediment microbial communities from Yellowstone Lake, YNP, Wyoming, USA - YL17G06_40 | ecosystem: Environmental > Aquatic > Freshwater > Lake > Sediment | place: USA: Wyoming | collected... | reverse complement strand
CTCCTCAGACTACGTGAAGAAATTCGCTAAGTGCACCTAAATCCTTTTATTCAAGGATTATTCTAAATCTAAACACTTACCTAACTCTTTTAACTCAGGTTGCCTAAGGTTATCTTGGAGGAATCGAAGACGACAGAGCGAATAAAAGAATCGAGCGTCATAGAACTCTGGGCAAAGAACTATCCAGAAGTAACAAGATGGCTCGCGAAACTCCAGAAGAAAGAGCAGAGCGCCCACAGCCTCTACCGCTTCTGCGAATGGTGCAACAGAAGACCACCTGAGCTTCTAGAGGCAAAGGCGAAAGATGCTTCTATTAACCCGCCGCCGAACGAAGTGGAAAAGCTCTTGGACGACTTTATAGCCACCGATATTTCCGGCTTCACGAACATCATAAAATACCACTGCACAATGGCCGTCAAGAGCTTCTTTAAACACAATTACCGCGATCTGGCACGAGCGTCAGGTGCGATGGATTTGGAGCAAGTAAAGCCCTACAATAAGCTAACGAAAGAAGGCCTGCGTAAACTCTGGAGTTGGGCTCAGAATCTTAGGGACAAAGCGCTAATGACCTTCGTCTGCAGCACTGCCATAGCCAAAGAAACCTTAACGAACCTTAAGTGGTCGCATCTGGAAGAAAATTGGGAGAAGATCGACTTACCCTGCATAAACATTCCATCCGCGCTGCTCAAAGGGCACGGACAGGGAAAATATAAGAACGTGAGACAAACGACTTTCATGACCCCTGAGGCGAAACGCGACCTCATAAACTATAAGGAATGGCTTGAGCAGAAACTTGGCAGAAAAATGACAGCGGAAGACAACATCTGGCTCGAAACTTACGCGCCATATAGACCTTTAAGCTATAGTGCTTTCGGACTACTAATCTGGCAGCTTTCCAAGAACACAGGCGTCCCATTCTCATGGCACGACGCGCGGAGATGGGTAAACACGACATTAGAGCAGATCGGCATAAGCTCGAATTGGGCAAGGAAGATACGCGGCAGAAAGGTTAGAGGCGAGGAAGCGCCTTACTCGCAGCCAGCCATAGAGCAGCTTAGAGCCAAGTTCCGCGAAGCTGTGCCGCTGCTGGAGTTTACCAGCGATAGGCCTGCGGTTCCGAAAGAGGTGCAGGAAAAGCTGGCAGCATTAGAAGCTGAGCAGAAGGCGATAAAGCAGCAGTATGGCGTCTTTAGGAAGACGAGGCACATGAAGAGCGGGGAAGCACCGGAAGGTGAGAACTGTGAAGATGGCAAGAATTGCGGAGAGGAGTTTAAGCAGATCGGTGAAACTCTGCTGCTGGAACACCTTAAGGCAGGATGGCGCATAACACACAACTTGGCGAACGGGCAGGTCATCGTCCAGAGGTAGCTTAGAGCAATATTTTTTTTGTAGCGGCGAAGTGCGCGCACACATTTTTAAGTTGACCTGTTTATATTCGCCTCCATGATATCCCCAGCCGTGTTAAGGACAAGACTGGACTCTTTTCCACGAAGTCACTGGGCTAACTTCGATTACGTCTGGAAATGGAAAATCAAAGTGGAATCAAAAAGCTCAGCTCAAATTCTAGATGAAGATCACAGAAAGGAAGCCTACGCTAGACTTAGCAAAATACTGCCCAGATTGAAGACTTACCGTATGGGAGACAGTTCTGAACCTCTTGAAATATTAAAAGAATCGCTTGACAGAATTTCTCAAGCCTATGATCAGCTTCGAAATTACACCTTGCTTGATTTCGACAGTATTCCACACGAAACGCTGGAAACTATCTGGCATGAACTCGGAAGAGTAAAAGAAAAAGACGGCAGAAAAAACAAGAACGGCTATTACTACATAATTGCAGTCACCAAACCCTTGATGCTCATCTGGGGACAGACGCTAGCCCTTGACTCCCACGTGAGGAAACACCTAGCGAAAAACTACAGAATCCCAAAGTACTCTTGGAAATGGAATGTGGATGAATGGATAAATACGATGAAGCAACTCAGCCAAGACTTGAACACTGACCAAAGAATCGTAGAATTGATGAGAAAGGAATCAAAGGCAAGATATGAACAGGATGTGACAGTTCCTTATGGACGCTTCTTGGACATCTACTACTGGGAAAAACCATGTAGTTCTGGACAGCAAATGAATAGATAGAATTCGCAAAAATCTTCATAGAAAACACTCGCATTGGCGCGCGCTGTTGAAGGGCAGCATTGTAGAAGGGGCCAGCATCTAGAAGCTTGCTTTCCGAGCTGGGCAGCCTAGGCTGGCGACGGCCGAAGTACCGACTCATCGACATAGGCACGGGAAGGTTGAATGTATCAGAGCGGTCGATCAGGGATGGTGAACTTAGCGGGGAAAAAGTATCGTTCATGCTGCAATGTCAGGAATTAAGTATCATATGTCGGCTAAATTAACGTGCTAGCGAGCTGGAAATGAGAAAAAGTTCAAGAATTTTTTGACGATGGTGAGAAGCCCGCTTACTTGGATAGTGTCTTAAGACATAAGATATGGAAAGGAGATAGACACGAGACAGGGCTTAGGAGCGCTACGAACTGTGAGGGCTACGAACCGTTACTAGTTACTTTGTAATGGACAAATGCACGAAGGCACATAGTAAGCAACATAGTAAGCCCCCACAACCACACGACTATACTCACTACTCGCCCCCTACATAAGCCCCTACTATAGTTCTCGGCTCTTCTCGGCTCACTGCTCAATTACTTAGTTACTCGGATCTTCTCGGCTAACCACATAGTACCATAACCGCCTATAACTAGCACCATGGTATCGAGCGCAGCGAAGCGGAGCAGATTAGGTCTTTTTCCATACCTAGTATGAATTCCACATCAACCAAGCGTAAATGGAAAGAGACACTGCAACTAACCCTCTCACGATAAGGGGATGAAGAGGAGTTATCACAATGCCCCTTTCCAAGATTATTTTGGAAAGCCCATCTTAAGAATTCGTCGGTAAGTATCTTCCTCTTGCGCGTCGCGGCAGGGAAGTCACAGTTGAGAAGACGCAGACCGAATAGGTACGCAAATGGACATTACAACCCGACAGGTGTGACAAGTTCCGGGAGGTACAAGCTCTTAGTCACAGTGAGACAACTTATACAAATCCTATGTTGTTTTAAAAAATCAGATTGTAACCATGTGCTTGTAAGACCTGTAAGCCCGCTCCTCCTCTGGTTGTCTTGGTTGTCAGGTTGTAATGTCTTCCCGCGTACCTATCGCCCCGCGTTATTCAGCCCCCCAATCCAGCCACTCAGTCACACCTTTCCTGAATCTCTTGGCGCCGAGCAACTTCTGACTCTCAACGCCGCCATACCTCATAATCAAGCGCTCCGCAAGTTCCTTATTCCACCGTATCGCCCGTGCGCCTCCTCTTAGGCACTTCTGGAATCCTAACCTCTTTGCAGTCATTCCAACTGTGATGTTCGTAACCATCTCGTCAACTTCGAGCTTTTCATTAACTATTTTGCTAATGTCTGATATTAGCAGCTTTTCTTCTTGTGTCTCCTGGTAGACCTTCATTATGGCCTTAAAGACTATGGATTCTAAGCTCATCTCTTCCTCTTCTTTTAAGTCGCCTTCGATTTTCTTGGCTTGCTGGATTATAGGGTTTTTCTCAGTAAGTGGGGCTACGATTATCAGTGGGTCAAACAACTCCCTCAGCCGCCCTTTGAACAACTTGGGCTTTTCAGACAGCTCTTTCTTTGCGAGTATTCTGAACCTGTACATGAGCAATTTTTCTCGAAGTGACTGCGCCCATTCTTCGTCGATCTCATCTCTAATATCCCTTATCGCCTTGCTCATACCAAATACGACACATCGGCTCTTCAATGTGTCCAGCAACTCTTTCGTGCCCGCGAGCGCCTTAGGTCCGAAAGTGTCAAATTGTACAGGTATGCGCTCTCCTTCCCTGTTCTCTTCTACCCTCACTGTGGGCCAACCTCTTCTGTATCCTGTGTTTAAGAGGTTCTGCACGTCCCTGTAGTCTTTCTTCATGTAAATCTCTGTCTCATCCAAAAACAATGTGATGTGCCACATTTCTATGAGCCTGAAGATCGCTGCTAGTGTCGCTGAACCCGTTAAGAACGGCCTAAACCCTATCGCGCCCAGAATTTCTAACGCTCTGCTTTTGCCTGACCCTTTTGGGCCGAAGAAAAATAGGTACGGCACCGCCTTCCATCTTTCTGGTACCCACGACATTAAGACCCACGCGGTCAAAACGTCATAACCCTCGGAGACATCCATGTGTTCATAGATGAACCGTTTGACCTCACTCCATAACTCTTGCTCGCTTTTGTAGTCAGTGGCTTTGTCAACAGGTTTCCAGATGATTTTTTCATAGGGTTTAAACTCGCCTATGCTCTTTTCCTTCTTCACTTCACCTGTGACTTTGTCATAAACTAGAAATTCTCCGTCACTAGTTTGCTCAAAGACCTTATCTGGCAAATCCTCTCCGCACGAGTGTTTCAGCCCTTTTTCTTCAGGTTTTTTGAAAAATAGACAGTTAGCCTTGTCGCAAAGTTCTGCGAGTACTTCTGACGAACAGCCAACACCGTATCTTGCGTCTTGCGCGCCTTTGAACGCAGATCCCACGATGGATTCAACTTCGCCAGGTTTAGGAAAAGGTTCGGGTTCTTGTTCACACCTTTTGGCAAATTCGTAACCGATCTTGACAATTTCGGGTTCACCTAATCCTTTATGTGCATAGTAAACAGCGAGTTGAAAGAGGAAAGAGTTACGTGAACCAGCTTTTGCACCTATTTCGAGTCTACGCCTGACGCACGGAGGGTCATCTGTCAAAGTTCTTAGTTCAGTTTTCTCAAAGGCTTTCTTCCTTTCTTCAAGCCATTTTTCCACCTTGTTCTTGTGTTTTTCAAATAGCTCCCGAGCCTTGGCCACTGGTTGAGCTTGTTCGCTTATGCCAAGTTCCCGTGGTTTGTCTGCCATCTTTTTTATCTTGTCTATCGTAAGGTTTTCCAACTCCGCAAGGGTAAGCGGTATCTTATACAACCCCGATTTTTGGTGCCGACTATTCAGTAATCGCCAGAGTCTTCGACGCTCATAGACACTAGTGTCTGCGGTTTTCAAATTCAACTCCAAAATTAGCTCTTGAACTATTCCCTTCCAAATCAATAGCAGGTAAGCTGAGGACATCGCGTTGAACACATTATGGCTGACTGTAATGCTTATTCCCTTCATGCCAGAAAATGCGATCCTGATATTTTCTTCAGGGATGCCGTAGTCTTGGGTGAGCTTTTTGACAACCGATATGGCCTCCTTTCTAGCTTTGTCAGGATTTTCCTCAAAGTCAAAGTCCACATAAAAATCGCTTAAAACTCCGCCTATGTAGGGGTCATCAGTCGGATACATGCAAATGCTTGAAAACAGTCCTTGAGTGCTCGATTGATGTCTAGCTTGCCATTCCCGTAACTCAGAAACTTTAATCATTTCAGGTGGAGTCTTCCTTTTGACACCGTCAGAGACTTCAACATACCATTCTAAATTTCCCATACATTTTCACCTTGCACGTGTTCCTAGGCTATGTGCTACCTGCTTTCCTTTTCCAAAACCATTCGGAGAATGTTTCGCAACCTAGATAGCGTAGCCAATCTCCATCCATGATTGCCCCAACCCAAAACGCATCTTCGACTTTATGCGGACAGTTCTCTACAAGCTTCCACATTTCCTCTATATGATTCAGATAGAACGTTTTGTTAGTTTTTATGTGTCGTACTGCGCACTGGTAACTAGAACATTTTTTACAATGGCCGGAAAGTGGGCATCTTAGTGGAGTGCGTTCTTTTGGAAACATCTCATTACTCCCTAAACTAGTATTGCGGGAGCGAGCGATGTCCCATTTTCCATCCTCGCAAGCATCGGTAGCATACATTGACAATTCGACGATGCGGTTTCTTTACGACAATGTAGTGAAGACTTTTCCTTTCCTTTTTGCAGATATCGCATGTTTTCATTTTTGATAAACCTCCCAAGATAACTGCTACTAATAGAGTAGCATGGCAATACTTAAATGCTATTGAATTAATAGTACTATCAGAAGTGGGGCGAATGGTCCGTCCAGGTCCTAAAACCTCTGTCGCCGATGTGAAAACGGCTATACTAAACCTACTTAAGGGAAGTTCAGATGGCTTGAATTTTAACGAGATCTTCAGGAGACTAAAAGAACAGGAAGTGCTTGGGAGCTTCTCAGTCTTGACTCATGCTCTAGAAGACTTGTATGAAAGCAGGATTCTCACCTGCAAGGAAGTCAAGAACCCAAAGTATAAAATTCCAATGAAAATCTACTCTTTGGCTGAGAAAACTCGTGATGTGTTCGGCGTTTTGGATGATAGAGGTCTTGAGTCAGCGGAGTATGCTGAAACAACTGATGAAGTCTCGGCAGATTTGCTTGCAGATATCAAGAAACCTTCTGAAGCAGCTCTGTTGTCGGTACTTCTCAGATATGCACGAGGTTTAGCTGTTGTCTACAAGCAAATCATTGAGGAGAAGGGGGAACCAAATGGGCTTTGGAATCTGCTTCTGCACGACGTTACCAGAAGTGAACGAGAGTATATGGAAACCAGAGCTAGTTGGGCACATTCTGGAAAAGCACAGATGAGAAGCAAGCAAGAACTTGAGGAGATCCGAAACATAATCTCCAAATGGATGAAACTTCTGACCATGTACGGCGTCTCACTGCAAGCAAACATGACGGAGGAACACGTGAATTAGCCACACAGCCACCTTGCTAGAGCATATACTTGCCGAAATTGAAGAATTCATCAAGGGAAACAGAGATCTGGGCTATGTGACCAAAGAAGATTTTCTCCGAGACGCAGCACAGCTGAGACTCCAAGACTTAAAAGACAAAACCCAAACACATCAGGATGATGGAGAAAAAACATAGCGCGCTACAAGTTACATAGGTTCAGAGAGGCTGAAGAGATCAGCGAAACCCTAGGGGCAGTCAGTAGGTTCACAAATCCCGAAGCAAAGGCGAAAAATATGGATCTGATTGTTCGTGCACGAAGCCAAAGCTATGATTCCTAACAACGTTTCTGCATGATTCTACTACACGAAAAACAAATAGCCAAGACCTCTACAAACTAGATTAGGTCAGCATTTTGGATAGAGAGTATCTTCAGGACTATGAACAGAGAGAGAAGGAAGAATACAACAGGCTTGTGGAGACAAGAATACAGGACGGAACATTCAATTTTGGGAAAGACAGATACCCTCCATGTGAGCGTTTCGTAAATCTTCAAGAACCTGTGGCACTCACTACGCTACACACGGCCAATGAAAAGAATCTTTGGGCCCAGATTCCTTTCACTGGTTCATTGATTATTTCCATACCATCTTATCCCAAATCAATGTTCGAAGAGCATCTTTTCCCAGCATCTGAAATTCCTGAGATAATTCGCTTTATCAAAGAAACAGGAAAGCTCCAAATTGTTCTTCATGATCAACCGACATGCTACGAGGGGCTTGACCATATGGATCCGTTCTTCAAAGAGTTGAAGCCTCCTTTCTATCTTGCCACTCCCTTTTCAGTTTTTGGGAACGAAAAAGAAATTCAGAAAAATAGTGAAGTTTTCTATACTCTTGGAAGCATAAAGTATTTTGATTTCTTAAGAAAAGAAACAGAGCAGTTTTACTCAAGCAGCTTCAAGCTTATTATACAGAGGACGCTATCTACGTATCTGATTCTTAAACTCAGTCGTTATGACGCAATTGTTCAAGCTATTGAGAAGTATATGATTGATGACCCCGCAAAGGCATTCGTACTATTTATCGTCTGTCAGAGGTTCATCACAGTTCCGATTAATGATCTCCTTTGCGATTCAATAAACTTAACATTAGAGGATGCAAGAACTGCACAGTATCTTCCGTTTGTCTATCGCCCTCAGTACATACAGTTTCCATGCGAAATAGGTAAGTTCCTCTTAAGGAAATTGACTTATGCTGCTCAGGATATGAGGGCATGCTACAGCCTAATGGATGATTATGACTCATATGATTTAAGAAGAGTACAGGAGTCATTGAATGAGGGAATAGTGACAAACGATCCTGATATAGTCACCAAAAGTGCAAAAGAATTCTCTATAATTCTTGATAATATTTGGAACGACAAAACCATTCCGAACAGGATAAAGAATATAGAAATCGGCGTACCAGTTTCAATCGCAGCAATAGGAGGAATAGTGGCTGGTTTACCAGGACTTTTTGCTGGAGGTTTTCTTTCGGAACTAGGCTTCAAGGTGGCGGAAAAGGCAACGGAAAAATATGCTGAGAAGCTTTTCAGCATTAAGGGCGAAGGCTTAACTGAAAGACTGGTTAAGCTAAGAATGAAAAGCTACCAAGCTAACATCTATGATTTCAAGAAGAAATACAAGCATCGAATTGTGCTTGACTCTAAGAAGAAACTATAGTTTGATGCAACTAACACTTCCTTGTATCAATCTCGGTTTCCAGTAGGTATTTTTCTTCTATAACAAAAGTTTTCAGCTTTCTCTTGCTGGCGGGTTCTTCATGAGGAAACAAGTTGATAACGAAGAAGTATATGGTTTTGTCACCGATGACTAACCTTTGAGGTATATCTGACGAGCTTAGTTTGAACACAAGATCGTTCTGACTCACATTAAAGATTACGAGGTAAGCTGACGGCTCTCCATAGTCTTTTGCATAACTGAATGCCTGTCTGAAGCCCTGCCGAACATAGCTCTGAGATCTGCCTTCACCATCAAACACTTTTACCTCTAGTGGTATAGGTTTCTGTTCTACAATCGAAAGAACATCTACTTCCCCTGAAGGAGAACTGGGTTTGGAGAAAGGGAAGTTAATCCCCTGATCGAAAAGATACGCTCGCAATGCTTCATCCAGAATGCTCTCGCCTTTGGATGTGTTTCCGCTATAGAGGTTGAACAAATTCTCCTTTTCAAACCATTCAGATCTGAGTTTAAAGCGAACTAGGAGGTACTGAAAGGAGCATATATTGGCGATTTTCTCATTGATATATTTGCAAACTGGCACAAGGAATTCTCTCATTGCTTCTTCAGTCATAACATTCACATTGCCAGTAGCTGACACAGAGGACATCAATTGCCATGGTTCTTCATTCTTTTCGATCATGTGTCGCAGAATTGAGAGGCAGGCTTTGACCTTCTCTAGATAGGATGATGGAAGAGTTATCCTTCTTGTAGTTTTTATCTGTGACATTAACGGTTCAGGATCAGGTATGTCCTTAGACAGCTCTTCTAAGACTGATCTGAGTAATAGATCGCTGTTTATGAACTCAAAGAGGATTTTCAGATTGCTCATAACCGTATCTGCTGTTGAATGCATAACGTCCATGGTTCTACTTTCAAACGTGTTTCGCGATTGAGGCATCTAACTCACCCGAATGACAACGTAGTTCACTAATCCTGTGTACAATTATGGTTTTATTACTTGTGCTGCAGAATTCAATCGAGTTCTAACAACTAGTATTGCTTAGTTTCTCTCGAGTTCTTAGTCACGTTGATGCTTCCTTAGCCACTTCTTCAGAAATTCATAGTCAAATTCCTCTTCTGGAGACATTCGAAGTTTCTGATCAGCTATTCTCCTAAGCTCTAGAACTTCCTTTCTTGAGCTCTTGCCTTCGTAGCGAAAATGCGAGTAAGACGTTGTTGCTTTGAGAGTGATTTGCCTAGTTTTCGCTCGCAAAGTGGTAGTCTGAAAAAGTTTGAACCGAGAGTTTGAAGCTATCGTAGGCTTTTATGGAACTCTCGGATTCAGCGAAGGGGTCCGATGTAGCCAAGCCAATATCGTGCACAAACTTCAGACGATGCAAGCTGGACAGACTGTAGCATAAAATAGTCTCGCGCAGTTAGTGACCAGGCTTTTTTTCCTTTCTACTTTCGCTTAATGGCATTATGGTTATGGCCTTCGTTTCCGGGTCGTATTTTATGCTCACACGTTCCCCTTCCTTGTACACAAAAGTCGAATCTTGGACAAGGCGCGAGGGTATAGCTACGTAGAAAGTGTCTGCCTTTGGGTGCTTGTAGAGCTTCGCTTCACCTGCAAGAACAAGGCTCAAGAAGGCTGGCATATTGATCACATAAGACTAGTGGGCGTCTGGGTATTTATGTCTTACTATAGATCTCAACGCCATTGTGCTGACTGTAGCCAAGTCCATTGTGACAGTAAGATTTATATTAACCAGGACGGAACATATAAGAAGTGGATGAGACAAGATGGACGCAATACTAGCATACTTTTATTCCCTAGCTACATACTCTTGTTTTCAATTCTTTGATATGTATTCAACGAAACTGGCACTCTCAAGACTTCAGATTGAAAAACACGAGATAAACCCTTTACTGGTCTTTTTGAACAAGAGGATCGGGATTAACGCGTCGTTCCTGCTGATGTGGTTCGTTATTGCAAATGCGGTAGCTGCATTTGACGCGTTGTACATTCAAAACATTTTTGGTCTTACCCTAGCTTGTTTTTTCTTTGGAATGTTTCATGTGTTTGCAGTCTTCAATAATCTACAGATACACTTTGAGACTCAGTTTGTGGGAGCAGATAATTTTGAACGGAACACGGAGTTTCTTATCCAAGAGCTACGCAATAGATCATCATTTGGAAAAGTGGCACTGTTGTTAAGATTAAACTTGTTTAGTGTCTTCCTGTCATTATTTGGCATTGCTACGCTTTTCCTGTCTATTCAGTTGCTCAACTTCCTTCAGTTTAGACTTGTGGAACCCATCAATGCATTCCTTCTTTATTTCCCGCCAATGATGATCCTTGCATTAATACTATTCTTCCCCGTGAAAGTCTTCGGCATGTTTGTTATTTGTAGGAGGAGACTTCAACTATCCAAATCGCCTGACAATTCCTCACAAAATGATCATGCTCCTCTTGTCAGTCTATCAGTGGATGTCTTGGAGACTGCATTGAAAGGCGCGAGAGTTAACAATGCTAAGTATGTACAATTCAGTCTCA
>Ga0315280_10011318_pt1 | contig 10989 bp, 17 predicted proteins | sample YL17G06_40_MG_FD_203697 | JGI IMG/M metagenome (GOLD analysis project Ga0315280, IMG submission 203697) | Sediment microbial communities from Yellowstone Lake, YNP, Wyoming, USA - YL17G06_40 | ecosystem: Environmental > Aquatic > Freshwater > Lake > Sediment | place: USA: Wyoming | collected... | reverse complement strand
GACAACCCTCACGTCGTAATTCTTGACCTCCTCCAGCCCCTCTTTCCTCTTCACTTCCCAGTAGTCTTCGTCGGTCAGCAGCCTCTTCACAGCGTCCACCGTCTGCTTTATCGAGTCGAAGTTCACCTTGCACGCCGATTTCGGGTGCCCAGGTATATCACTCGCCACAAGAGGAACTCCGGATGCCAGAAATTCGAGCGCACTCAGGGAATAATTCTCGCTTATCGACAACTGGAGGCCTACCTTCGCCCTCGACAGGACCCTCTGCGCTGGCACGAACCCCTCGTATAAGATTCGCGGCTCTCCCAGATTAGCCAGCCAGCGGGTGACCGCGCCCGCCATGTCGCCCGAGCCGTATATCCTGTACTCGGCTGTCGGGATCTCGTTCACTACCATGTTCATCGCCAGAATGGAATAAAGTAAATTTTTTATAGGCGATATTCGCATGAGGCTGACCACCATGTCTGTAGTCGGCTTGGTTAGCGGGCAATCCTTGGTGTCTATGCAGGTAGGGATGGTGGTGGTGTTTTGCACCCAAAGTGCTTTTAAGTTGTCCTCCATGAATGGCGAGCACGGCACCACGGCATCGACCTGGGTGAGGGTGCGCATGAGCTGCGGTACAAATTCTATCATGCCTGGGTCGAAAGTGTGCTCGAGAGGGTTTACGTTAAATCTCCATGCTACCGGCCACCGATTGACCATCCATGGTAATGTCTCGTATAGCTCTCCTCCGACAGTGCATATCAGAATTCCATCCAGCCCGATTTTTTTGTCCAGCGCATCCAGCCCATGCTTCAAACTAGCCACGGGGTAATACATGGGGTTACCGAACAGCGTTTCGACCTCATGTACGCCGGGTTTTCCCCCTATCGAGGCGTTTGAAACTGGGATGAACACGTCGGGATTATGCCTGATGATATTGAGCGCCTCGTTGGACGAGCCTACAGAGTTGCTCGGTCGAAAGACGACTGCGATCTTCATTTCTTCTTCCCTTCATCTTTTTTAAACATTTCTAAGAAGTTAAACAGCCCCCACGACATCAAATCGGCTTCGGATATTCCGAGCTTGTTCGCAATACTTTTCAGCTCAGCTTCCCAATCAGGCGATAACTTAAGATACTTCTGCTTCATCGCAAAATCTTTCAAGAGATAATGAACGACTGCTGGATCGCGTTTTAGAAGCTCTAGCATTTTCGGCCCTTCTTTCTTACACTCATCCCAGAGCTTGGCCTTGTCTATCAACTTATCACGGTCAAGTATAATAAATTACTGCCTTAAAAAGCTATCTTAAAAAACAGAAAGGGCGCGGTCTTGCGTTCCGCGCCTTAACCTTACATGGTTCTTACGGCTATTGTCAGGTCCACTCCGCTGAGACTGGGGAATGCGTAGATGTCTCCCAGCAATGGTATGTCCTCGTCTATGTCCTCGATTAGCTGGCCCTCTGGTAGGGTGCAGACGCATGGTATGAATAAGTCCTTGCGCTTCACGAACCCGCTGGCCGCCGTTATTGAATCGTAGAAGTTGTCCCAGACCTCTATGAAAACCCCCGATGGCCCGTGTGCCTCGATGCGCTTCAGGTAGCCGAGCTTGTTCCACGGGATCCCGAAGAATAGCGTTCCTGTGGTTATGTCGCTCGATACTCCGCTCGTCATGCCCTGTCTCGTAATAGATATGGGCTTGTCGAAAAGGCTGCGCTCAAACATTGCCATTCATATCACCTATGGGACCGTTTCCCCCCAGTGACCGCGTGTCACTAGGCCTGCGTGTATCAGTTCCCTGCACCGTTCTAGTTCCTTGTCCGTGAGTTCGCTCTTGTCCACGTACTTCATCAGACATCGGTTTACTAGCCAGCCCAATACCACTTTGTTGTGGATGGGCGCGTCGTTGTATAGCATTAGCCCGACGCTCTCCTCCTCTTTGATGGTGTGGATCCTCACCTGTGGCCTGTCGAATGGTGTTATCTCCTCCGACCACGGCCCGAGGTATCGCAGGTTGTTGTTCGCCACGTTCGGTATGAACCCTCCCTCTTCCAGAGTTATGAACCACTCGTTCGGTGGGAATCTCGGGTAGCATAGCATCGAGCCGCTCGTGCTCTTCATCCCGAGCAGTATCTCGTACAGCGTCATGGTGTTGTCCGGGTACAATCCGAGATCTCCTATCGCCGCGTTGTCGTCAGAGATGTCCGTGCTGTATGTTCCCCCTGCCGCGAGTATGTACGCTCGGTCGTAGGGAATCTGCTGGGTCATCATTATCCTGAAATACTTGCCCGCAACTCGCTCCTGCCAGAACTCTGGGTGCGACCCTACGAAGTGGACTACTTGCTTAGGCTCAAGCAGCTGCTTCCAAGCCTCTGGCGCTATACCGATCATAATGCCTTCCCTCTTGTGTCTTGTCTACTCAGGCATTAGTCGGCCTAGAACGCCAGGTTCCAAGCTGCCTGTGCCGTACGGACTCTGAATCCTAATGGTGTTAGGGCGTCCGATCCGCTGGATAGGTACTTGACGTCTATGCGCCAGATCGTCTCGGGTTCTATGAGTAAGGGTTTCCTTAGCTCGTGTATCGGTAGATCCCTGCTGCCTCCGCCGTAAAACTCGTTCTGCGTCCAATCCGTGCATCCGCCCCAGTAGACCCCGCTCATCTCCTTGGCCTTTATCGGGTCGAATGCTTTGCAGCATATTTCCTTGGTCAGCCAGTTGAGTGGCTCTACGACGCTCTCCTCAGTTCCCTTGTAAATCTTTACTGCGTCCGAGATCGGTGCTGATACTGGGTTGCAGAATCCGAGGATCACCAGGCCTTCCTCTTCGGCGGTTGTGCCACCGATGAAGGTCTCGATGCTCGCTGCGGTCTGCCACCTCTGCCATCCGCTGTAGTGAGGTAATGTGCTGTCCCCTGACACGTGGAAGTCCTCTGGAGTGAACCACTGCAAGGTAAGCTCGTTACCGTCCGCAGCCAGTCCACGGTACCCCTGCTTCGAGTTGTCGTTCACGGCCTCGACAAGAGCGCGGATGTACCCGCTGTTCTTGTCTATTAAAGCCGCGATCATCGGTTCCCTGCTCGCGTTGGCCACTATGTGCATGTCGTTCCAAAGCTCTAGCGCATCCGTGTTGTCCAAGCGCTTGAGAGTCGCCTTCTCCAGCCCTACGATCCTGCCGTCTCCGCCCATCACCGCTGGGCCCCAAAATCCGTCGTACGCTAATTGTGGTGCCATTTACATTTCTCCTGAGGTTTAATCGTCGATAACTTTATTTAAGTGTTATGCTATATGACATAAAATGGCAGATATGGCATAAAATGGTAAATGGTAGGTTGAAATGCCAACCAGAAATGTGTATATCAGGGATGCCGAGCTCGATAAGTGGGTTGCGAAGAAAGTAGAAGGAGGGAGGTATCGTAGCTACAGCCACGCGGTCGAGGTCGCACTGAAGCAGCTCAAGGCAAGGGAAGAGATCACCCCACCCAGGCCGTTCTAGGCTTCTTGACGTCATGGTATCATCATCGCCCCTTAGTAGATCGCGACTAGCGTGGCTATTTAACCCGTATCACGGCCATAAAATTATACTGTGGTGCTGACCCGTCTAACGTTCTGTTTGCACCGCTGTTCTGATAAACTTGTAGTCTTATCACATCGCCCGCCGTAAGATTGACGACGGTTGAGCCAGCTATGGCACAATAACCGTTACCACCAGGTCTGTTCATCAAGAACATTGGCGCGGCTACTAGATCCCTTACCACGCGAGTCTCGACATCTGTTCCATCTATCATATCCAGAAACGTAATCTGTATGCAGATTAAATACCTCCCTGTTGCCTTTATTGTTGCCCGAAAAGTTGCTGTGTCGAACTCGTTATTATCGTCGAACTCTTCGGTGTTTAACTGAACGTCTGGCCACAAGGCACTAGGAATTACTTGGTTGCCGTTTCTATATGCTTTGAATCCTCTTAGTTCAATCGGTATCTTCCGCGTAAAATCAACCTTCGCCATCACCACTCATCTCCTCTAAGAATTGATTGATAGAGTTTTAAATAATTTTGCCCCATGTTCTCTCGGCTGAACTTCTCCGCGTGCTTCCTGCAATCCTGCGGTCTGACCCCATCGACCTTTCTCACCGCCTCGCACATCTCGTCCAGCGAGTAGCACGTGAACCCGACCTTGCCTTCCTCGACTATCTCTGGAATCGCGCCATCCTTGGTAGCCACGACTGGGGTCCCGCACGCCATGCTTTCTACTGCTACGAGGCCGAATGGCTCGCCCATCATGGAGGGGAACAGCAGGGCCTTGGCGTTCTGCATGAGCTCGATTTTCTTCTCGTGCGGGACATCCGGGTAAAATCCAAAGCCGTTCTGCTCGCATAGTCGCCTTATCCCCTCCACGTATCCCCTATCCGGCACGAATGTTCCCCCGACCACATCGAGCTTCATCCCGACCCGCTTGGCTATCTCGATGGCAATGTCCGGGCGTTTCGCGGTCGAGATCCTCCCCACGAAGAGCAGCCTGTCTCCCTTATCCTGCTTGAACGGGTATCTCTCCAAGTTGATGCCGTTGTAGCAGTATTCGACCTCGGTTTGAAATATCTTGGAGTACTCGAACGCCATGTGTCTCGATATGGCAATGAGGTTGAGCTTCTCGACGCCCGGTGGCTTGGACCTCCAGAGCATGTGGCCGTGGTGGGTGTGGCAAACCTTGGCGTCCGGGTGCTCCTGCTTGTAGAGGTATTCACAGCCAAACCACCCGTGCCCGTGTACCACATCGAAGTCGCCGAGCTTGTCCTTGTAGGCTTGGTACATCTCCATCTCTTTCTCGAGCCAGTTCACATTGACATCTGTCAGCGGCTCGCCCGTCCTGCAAAGAAATCCCTTCGGTGGATTCTTGTTCCCTGGAGCGAATACGACGACCTTCTCCCCGAGCTCCGCCAGCGCACACGCTTCGTCCCACACGACCTGCTCGAGCCCCGAGTACCCTGGTGGCGGGACCCCGAAGAATGGTGTCGAGATGAGAGCTATCTTCATTGCATCCCTTCCTCGATTTTCCCTTCGAGATATTTTCTGTAGAGTGGTTCGGGCTTGATTGCTTCGACGTACAGGCTGAGTGTTGGGTACTGGTCGAAGGTTTCCCTCCGCATTGTCGCATCACCTATGAATGGCGGCATCGCTCTAATCGAAGTAAATCCTGCATTTAGTAGTATGCGCTTCAGGCTTTCGTAGTCGAAAACCGTTTTATGCCCGCTCATTGTGATAAGCTGGTATTTCTCCGCCTGTGTCGGTGCTGCCTCGTACTCCGGATTCAGGTCGTCGAACTCGCCCATCTCCCCCTTGATATATTTCCTAGTTAATATAGCGAGATCGGGTGTGGTGAACCTTGCGATTCCCCCGCGTTCCATCACTCTAATAACCTCCCTTAGGAAAAAGTTGAGCTCCTCCCTCGTGAAGTGCTCGATAATGTGACTAGCAAAGATATATCTAACCGAGCCGTCAGGAAAAGGTAGGCCCTTAGTGACGTCGTGCTGAACGAAGCGGTAGCGGTACGTCTCCGCATAGCTCCTCAAGTCCAGCTTGTCGATGTTGTACCACTTGGTCTGCTCGGTGTCTAGGAACATTGAAACAAACGACCCTATGTTTAGCCCAACCTTTGCATCAGGTCCTGGGTTTGCGTACGGTATCAACTTGGGTTCCTCCTTCCTATAATTCAGCTCGAATCCGTATGGAGCGAACTTGTCCTCCCACCATTGGGCTGGCTTGAGATTTACGTGGGTGATGTCTATATCGTTCGGTAGTACGGATTCTTCGTAGGCTAGGCTGATAAATGCCCTATTGCACACCCTGGCTAATTCTTTCAGTGCCTGGTCCACGTACTTCTCAGGTATGTGCTCGAACGTCTCGAAGCTGACCCCGAGATCGAACTGCTTGTCCTCGAACATGTGCATGTCGGTGATGCTGCCCGTGACGACGTTTTCGGTGACTCTGGTTTTCCAGCAGTAGCGCGATATGTCTATGCCCCAGCTCGGGATTCCCAGATCATTCAGTCGCTTGACGATGAAACCCCTGGCACAGCCTAGGTCGAGGACGCTCTTCGGCTTGCGGTCAAGCACCATTTTAACGAGGCGCAGGTTATCTGGGAAGTCCGTGTAAAATCCGGCGTAGCCTATTGGTTGCTTCCTGCCATCGCACATAAAATAATCTCTCTCGAAGTACGGTGCCAATTTCTCCAGGTCTATGTCTGGTGGTAGCTTATACCTCAAGTGCTATCACCGTGCCGTCGCTCTTTATCTTCAACTTGCCAGAGATGTGAGATGCCCTAATTTCGGTATGCACCATGATGTTGTATCCGTGCTCGGCTGCCTTCAAGCAGAAGTTGAAATCCTCGCTCGGGGATTTTCCTGGCCCCCACCAGAACCAGGGCTCGGGTATGCGCTCGAATACCTCGCGCTTGCACAGGCAGCACCCCATCCCTACCACATCGACCTTGATCCAGTTCCCCGACCACTTATCTATCGCCACAAATCCATTGGGGTGCTTCAACCACATGGCATAGTTGAAGCCTTGCTGCTGCCTGGCCCTGTAGACTCCCGAGGAGATGGGCGCGTTGCACCTCATCAACCTGAGTATCGCTTCATTTGCATCTGGTGGCTCCTCAAAAGTTATGTCGCTGTCGATCCACATCAGGTGGGTAACTTTTGGATCCTTCAGAGCCTCCTTCACCAGCATGTTTCGTGCCACATCCCAAGGTACTCCCCTCACTGGAAATATCATCTTGTCAAAGTCTGGTGATGGCTTGTACTTGAGCGGGCCGTAAACTCTGTCTGCCCACTCCAAGCTGACCTCCCCCGTGTGCGGGATTAGAATTGCGACGCGCGGTATTTCTCGCGGTTTTTCGCTGACTTTACGGTACTCCCACGCCAAAGAGATCACTTTCCTTTGATTGACTTCATGAGAAGCTGCTTCCACGTAAGCTTACCCTTTGCTTCAAGTAGCTTTTTGTACTCTTCGTCCTCAAGAGGAATGTTAAGCGTCTTCATCGAAATAACTAAGTTAGTTAGATATTTAAAGCTATCCTTAGTCGTTTATCCCGTCGAAGCAGACCCTATCGCCTGATACCACGGCAGCTAAGTACACCCAGTGGAAGTTCCCTACGTCCATCATCTCCGCCTCTCCTGGTGCCAGACAGAACCCAAACCCGCTGTACGGCCTGTTGGTCGATCCACCTACGTATATGTCGCCAGAGTTCGCTGGGTTCGCCTTAACTTTTAGGGACTTAACCGCTCCGCTGTGAAGAACCACTCCACCCGAGGCATTGGAAACCGTCCTCACTGGGCCAGTTTTTACATCCGTTGCGATCCAAGGTGCGGTAATAATTGTTTCTCCTGAGATTGATGCTAGAATTGGACCAGTACCGGACTCCAACTCTACTGTTTCACCTGAGATCTTCGCTATTACTGTCTCTCCCGAAATCCTTGTTATTACAGTTTCGCCTGAGATGCTAGCTAGGATTGGCCCTGTCCCCGATTGGAGTTCTAAGGTTTCTCCTGAAATCTTCGCTATGACAGTTTGTCCAGAAATATCAACAGTTACCTTCGCTCCCTCGCGCATACCCCCAAATCCAACCTTAGGCATGTTCAACCTACCTCAAGAGCTTAAGTCTCACATTCGCAGTCTTACCGTCGTCGCAGCGAAATATAAACTTTTGTATAATTGGACGTTCAAAATCCCCCTTGACGTTTTCGCCTGGTAATATCGGCGCGTGCGTCTGCCCAGTGTCGTACCTGTTCATGAAGTAGTAAACGGGATCTGGTCCATCGTTCCACATCGTGTAGCTGAAGCCGTATTTTGCTGGCTTGACTTCCTCCACCTGATCGAGAGTACCGCCGGGTCCTCTCAGGAATATATCGGAACCGCTGACAAACACATCAAAGTTTTCCTCAAACCCTTCCGTCTTCGGCTTCGCCCTCTCAACCGCCGCGCCGATCTCCTCCGCTATTACTAACTCCTTCCAGCGTAGACTTGACATAGTGGCTTCTCCATTATCTCGACGATCCTTCCCTGCTCGTCTCTGGTGAATGTTGTTAATGACCCTGGTGGTAGTGGGGGTGGTGGTTGCCTCAACGTGGCCTGCCTCCATTGCACGACTAAGTAGCCTACTCCAATACCTATCGCTATGCCTACTCCTAGCCCTATCAGCATGTTCTTTGACATCCCTAGTCAGCCCCCTAGAGAACTGGCGATCGTTTTCCTGCCCTGCTGAACGCACCTGTCGACTTACCTAATCCAGCCATGTACGCCCTTTCGTATGGTGGGCTAGGTCCTCTCTCGGCGCGGGCTTCCTCGAGCATCTCCGGTACACTCCAGTAAGGGAAACCTACGCCTCCGATAGCCGTGTACGCTGGGACTGCGGCGCTCTGTGGAACTGCTACTGGTGCTATAAAGGCCGTTGGGCGTCCGGCTCGCTCTATCTCCATGAGTGCCTCGGGCAGTGGGCCAGAGCGACCGTACTCCCTTATGAACCGTCCACCTTGAGGAAATTCGACTCGACCGAAGGGCCACTCTCTAGTGTAGACGATCCTGACTGGTGTTTCCCCCAGCCTTGCACTTTGGCCGTTAATAGATATTGCCATTTTTATCCGTTCTTTTGTTAAATCTGTAAGGTTAAAAACTTATGCCAGCCTCAGGTTGTACCTTCGCCACCAGTTGACTGGCTTCCCTCTGATTAGCCGTCTATTGTTCTCGGGGTCTTTCGGGTCGAACACGCCTATGCAGACCCACCGCCCGTCCAGAAGAGGATGCTTGGAATGTATCTGCCACCGTCTGTTCACCGATTTGTAGTGATTTCTCTTGCTCCTGTAATCGAGAGGAAAGCTCGTGAAGTCGATGTCGCTGTCCTTGCGTGGTGGTTTTGGATTCTTAGGTGACTGAGAGCCGGACAAAAAGACGTTGGGTAGCTTGAAATCGTGCTTGACCTCCTCAGCTAATCGCTTTAGTAATTCTAATGGTAGCCTAAACTCTAGTGATCGTTGCTCGGAGGCTTCTGGTGGTTGTTCGGGAGTCGAATTTTCAATAACTGGACTTTCCATCTACTCCCCCTGCAAGCACGACAACAGCGACTACCACTCCAATCCCAACCGCCGCGATGGCTAGATTCTTCCACGGTGTCGGGGGAACTTCTCCGATTGTTACAGTATAGCTCTGAGTTCGTACCATCTACTTCCGCCTCAGCCTTATAGCTATTCCAGCTATGGCCAGGGCAGCTACGCCAACGCCGATGAGTACAGGCGGGGGCGGTCCTAACCCAGTGATGGCTGGGTCGTTTGGACATCCTGCGTAGACCGCGTCGCCAGGGAACTCGGCGTATATCGTGTGGGAGCCTGGCGTCCAAATCATGAATGAGTAGAAGCTCCAAGTCCCATCGATATTAGTAGATGTGGGCATTACTGTAACCCCATCGACTACCAAGTTTATGGTCTTACCGCCCAGCCCCGCCCCCCACTGGTCTACTAGCTTCCCGCCAAAGGGGATGATCTCCCCGGGGTTAACTGAGGAAGGCGGAGCATAGACAACCTGCATACTTGTGCCTATCTTTCCAACAACTGTTGTGTATGTGGTCGTCTTCGCCATTTTTATCCGTTCCTTTTTATTGTTCCTATATATTTAAAACTTTGCTCGCGGACTTAAATAAGTCACCTACGGCCTGTAGAATTGGAAAACCGCGCTCTTATCGGGTGGAACTGTGACGTGGTACTGGATTGTCTAAGCACCTGGTAGAACTTTGGAGTAAGAAACATTCAGTGGGTTGTATTGTTCGTCGCCTGGGAAGGAGAATGTCACGGAGTATCCATTGGCCCTTGTGTCGCTCTTTTGCTTGATGATCCATCCATCGGGGGCCCTGGAAGTATCTAGCTCGTGCAAGATGTCCTCCATGCCTCTGGTGATTGTAATCCACACGGGCTTGTCTGCAAGTCCGGCTCCGGTTTCGGCGTCCACTATGTTCGCGTTGGCCACCACGTAATTTCCAACCCTGTATAGATAGTCGGGTACTCCTAGCCTCCTGTCGAATCTGACGTTGCGCTTTGGTGGTGTTACTGCCGTGTAGAATAGTCTGAGCTGCTTGGACCGATCGAGCGTTATAGGAATGTTCACCATGGTTAAACCTCTTCATACCTATCGTAGTAGTATAAAACGCCACCGACTGTTATCTGGTCTGGGGCTATCACGGTGTAATCTCCTGCATCCAATACTAGGTATCCGGGAGTTGTTAGTACCTGAGAATCTACGGCTACGTCAAGGGCTACTTGAGTGCCGTCGGCTTTAGCATCGACGCTCAGATTGTATTTCCCTGGAGGTGGTGGAGGTGGTGTTGGAGGTCGTGTTAGATACCAATATGCCGCTCCTGCCGCCCCCGCAACGCCTACTGCTGTTGCTACCTGCCATGCCTTTACCATTTACACCAGCTCGTACCTGTCGTATGCGTACACGACGCCGCCGACTGTAATGCTATCCGGTGCCGTCGCAGTGTAGCTCCCTTCATTGAGGGTTGTTGAACCTGGAGTCGTTACGGAATGGCCGTCCACGGTCACGGTGATACCAACTGCGGTGCTGTCGGCTTGGGCGGTAATTGATAGGGTGTATGTAACGACTACCCGCTTATAGTAAATTTTCAGCGTCTTGTTCCTATCCAACGTTACTGGTATTGTCGTCATTTTCTCACATCATTATTTTTCTGGCTCCTTAAAAAGTTTCCTCTACCCCCGTTTTCGCATTGCGCCTGCGGCTGTGATTACTACGTATGCTCCGGCAGCAACTCCAACTAGGATCGCTCCCCATTTCAGTATATCGACTATCCCCCATCCTTCCTTTGGGTACTCTTTAACTTCCCCCGCTAGTATCGCTTTTATAAGCGCCTCCTTCTGTTCTGGAGTAAGCGTTGTGTCCGCCAATATCTCCGAGATCCTGTCCGAGTTCTCCTTCTTAATATCAGCATACGTTTGGAGTTCCCATAGATGGAT
>Ga0315280_10011316_pt1 | contig 10990 bp, 11 predicted proteins | sample YL17G06_40_MG_FD_203697 | JGI IMG/M metagenome (GOLD analysis project Ga0315280, IMG submission 203697) | Sediment microbial communities from Yellowstone Lake, YNP, Wyoming, USA - YL17G06_40 | ecosystem: Environmental > Aquatic > Freshwater > Lake > Sediment | place: USA: Wyoming | collected... | reverse complement strand
AGGAGCTGAAGCAGGTCTCCAACGAGTTCTTCGAGGTCCCGGAGGCGCCCGATCTGCTTTACCCGATACTCTGCACGGTACCGTTGCAGGTCTTTGCCTACCACGTCGCAAATTTCAGAGGTCTGGATCCGGACAAGCCGAGGAACCTCGCGAAGTCCGTTACCGTGCTGTGATCCCGCCGATATGGGGAGGAGGGAGGACACCACGAGCCACCCTGACAGAAAGATCATCGTTTCAATAGAAAGGACAATGGATCTGGTGCAGAAGATCTCCACCCTCCTCTCATTTGGCACTAACAATAATGAGGTGTACAAGAAGGTTCTGCAGTGCAGACTCGAGGTGCAGTACGCCCTCGCCCTCCTCTGCATCAACTACGACATGGAGTGCAACCCACAGAAGGTTCGCGGCAAGCCCGAGATGGGGAGAGACATACTTCAGGTATCCGATCACCTCTTGAGGTGCAAGGACCTCCTCTTGTCCGAAAGAACCAAGGATGCTGTAAAAGACCTCTTAGCTGCAGATACCTTGCTTGGGCACCTGATAATCTGGCTGAGAAGAGAGAAGAAAGTGCCGTGGGACAAACCCTCAGTAAGCTAGCAAAAAAGAAAGGAAGGAAAGCTAACAAAACGAAGAATTATATCAACTGTTTTAGACAGACCTTCTATCAACAACGTCCAGAGTACCAGGCCCTGTTCCGATTATGGTGACTGGAACGCACAGGTTCTTCTCGACCTCCATGACGAAGCCCTTAGCCCTATCAGAGAGCCTGTCGTATCTGGTCATCCCTTTGCACTCTGGAAAGACCGTGTCCAGCTTCGTCAGGGCTATCTGCGTCGCCGAGTTTATCCTGATGGCCCTCTCTGCCATCTCGTAGTTGAAGGGCGCGGCCCTCCTCTTCCTGCCCGTTACCGATGCTATCTCCATCCAGCCCCTCCTCGCTGCCTCATCCTCAGAGAGCTCTCCCTCGAGCGGCCCGCCGCCGACCCGCGTCACGTACGATTTGAACACCACGACCACATCCTTGACGTCCTTCGGTCCGACACCCACCTCACTGCATACGCCGGAGGCAGAGACGTCCCTGCTCGTCACAAATGGATAACCTCCGTGGTAGAGCGAGAGAAACAACCCCTGCGTCCCCTCTATGAGCACGTTTCCGCCTTCCCTCATGCAATCCTGCACCTCCTTGGAGACGTCCGTGACGAATGGCTTGAGCTCCTCAAAGTCCTTGGCCATTTTTAGCAGGCGCAGTATCCTGTCCACCATGGCTGACCCGACGCCGGAGCCTGTGGAACCTACCTTCTTCATAAGGAACTCGTCCTTCCTCTCCCTCGCTATGTGTTCTGGCAGTATGATCCCGCTGTTCGCGTCCACACCTATCCTTCCCCTCGTTCTGGTCAGCTCCACCTCCTTCATGAATGTCTCTATGCTGTAGAGAGCGCCCGCACCGACCAGAAGCCTCGTGCTTTTGTTAACGAAGGCGCAGGGGACAATCCGCAGCTTTATCTCCCTTCCCTCGTTTACAAGGGTATGGCCCGCGTTGATTGATCCAGTCCTTACCGCTAATTTGTAGTTGTCCTTGTAGCCCAAATAGGCGGCTATCTTTCCTCTGGGGGGCGAACGCTAATGCGTCTCGCCTTTCCCCTCGTCTCCGAAGAAGCCGCCAACGAGAACCGTGGCTCCCATACTATCACCAAAAGAGAGAGGAGCAACTCATTATAATAAGGTTTAACCTAGGGGAAACTCTATATCCATCCCCGCCTCCATAAATCAGAGGCTTGAAGTGATCGAAACGAGATAAGGGATGATGGAGGGGTCCAATTGCACGTATATGGCATAAAGATGCCGCTCATCCGCCCTGGTGACGATCTTGTAGCCCTAACGATTGAGGGCTCCAAAAAGTTGGGCACCCCCATCCGCAACAGGGACATCATTGTCTACTCTGCCAAGGTCGTGGGCACCTCACAGGGCCGCCTCGTTGACCTCTCCAAGATCAAGCCGTCGAAGAAGGCCCTCAAGATATCCAAAAAATACCACCTCGACCCTGCCTTTGCGGAGATCATCCTTAAGGAGTCAGACGAGATCCTTGGAGGGGTCGAGTACGCGTTGTCGACTATGAAGAGGGGCGTCCTCATCGCCAACGGCGGCGTCGACCAGTCCAACGCGCCGCCGGGCTTTGTTGCCCTATGGCCTGAAGACCCGCAGAGATCAGCCGAAGAGTTTAGGGGGTGCTTCAAGGATGCCGGGCTGGATGTCGGGATACTGATCATAGACAGTAGAACCCTGCCCCTCAGGATGGGCAACAGCTCCGTGGCCCTGGGGGTGGCCGGCTTCAGGCCGGTGGAGGACCTCAGAGGGAAGAAGGACCTCTTCGGTCGCCCGATGAAGATCAAACGCCTGGCCGTGGCCGACAACCTGGCCTCGGCCGCCCACCTCGTAATGGGGGAGACCTCCGAGTCCGTCCCAGTCGCGGTCGTGAGGGACGCCCCGGTTCACTACGGCGGGGATCACGTCATAGATGAGGCGTTCATCCCCATCGACGAGTGCCTGATAATGCACCTCTTGAAGAGGAAGCGAGCCTCGGCAAGCCGCCGTCGATCTTAAATCCTTTTTATTTATTTCCAATGAAATTACGGAAACATTTAATTATACTCTATGGCGCATAAAAATAATATTAGGAGACGAAAGATGTCAGTCGAGTTTGACGATCTTGATAGGATCATCCTCAAGAACCTGCAGGCGAACGCGAGAACCCCGTTCTCAAAGATCGCAAAGGAGGCCGGCATGAGTGAAGCGACCATATTCCTGAGGGTGAGGCGCCTCCAGCAAGTCGGCATCATCAAGTCATTCAGGGCGATTATCTCTCCATCTAAGGTCGGGAAGAGCCTCTCAGCGTTCATCCTGGTGAGGGCCGATCCCAGAAAGTACTCTGATGTGCTCAACGTGGTCAGAAATCTGAGCGAGGTCACCGAGGCCTACGACGTAACGGGTCCGTACTACCTGATCCTGAGGGTGGACGTTGCCGACAAAGAGTCCCTCGCCAAGGTAATCGACATAATAGGTGCGGTCGAGGGCGTCTCCAGCACAGAGACCGCCATAGTCCTCAAGGAAGTAAAGGAGAACGTGGGCATAAAGATCTGAACCGGCGCCTTCCCTCCTTTTAATCTCCGTCGCTTATTTCATCTATCAGGAAAAAATTAATACCGCCCCATCACCACGTCAAATCATATGGTATACGACTCTCTCACACTCGTCTATCTCGGGATATTCCTTGTAATCGTGGGCCTCATGCTGCTCGTCCTCAAGAATAAAGGTAAGGTGGAGGGTGGCGGGCTTATCATGATAGGCCCTATCCCGATAGTGATAGGCACAAGTGTAAAGATAGTCAAACTGCTGCTCATCCTCGGTGTCATAATCTTCCTGATAATGTTGGTGATCTAAGATCAACCTCAACAGAATCGCCTTAATCGTCATCGCGGTTGGCATCGTACTCGTATTAGCTGGCATACTGCAGGGGGCCATTGCGCCGCCGACAGGTGCAGGTGGCATTGTTATCTTCATAGGTCCCATCCCCGTATTCGTGGGCTGGGGGGAGCCATCATCCATAATACTGATCTTGGTCGTCGCTATGGCCATATTAACGATTATGGGCCTGCTGTTGCGTCACCGACCCTAAGCCGGAACTCTATCGTTCTGCAAAATGTGGCTTGGTCGCAAGGCGTAGAGGTTATAAATCCGTCTGCCATCTTCCAATTGGTGTCAATTTTGCCGAAGCCCCTGATCATCAAGGCGGACGACGATGAGGTACTGGACATCGAGCTCGAGGAGGACTTCATAAAGGCAAACGAGAGGATGGCGGACCTAAACAGGAAGACCTTCGACCGCTACGGTGTCAAGGTCATAGACTTCATGGGATCCATAGGTTCCGGAAAGACCTCCATTATAGAGAGGCTTGTGGAGGTGCTGAAGGGCAGGTATAAGGTTGGCGTGATTGCTGGTGACACGACAACGACCATCGACGCAGAGCGGGTTGCCCGGCACGGCGTGCCTTCCTTGCAGATAAACACCGGCAGGGAATGCCACCTGGACGCACCGCTCGTCAGGAAGGCCTCGAAGAAGTTGCTGCGGGAGGGGGTCAACCTGATACTCATCGAGAACGTGGGGAACCTGATCTGCCCCGCAGAGTTCCCGCTCGGCGCGCACAAGCGGGTCGTCGTCGTTAGTGTCACGGAGGGCGAGTACATGATCAAGAAGAAGCAGGACATATTCAGGGCTGCTCAGGTCGGCATAATCAACAAGAAGGACATGGCAGGCTACATGGGCATAGACGCCAACGAACTGGTTAAGGATGCCCTCGAAGCCAACCCCAAGATGAAGGTCGTGGTGATGAGTGCAAAGAAGGGCGAGGGCATAGACGAGCTTGTAAAAGCCCTCGAACTCTGACTTTGACATGCCCTTCAGCAACATAATCTCGCATTAGTGGTACGGCTTCAGCGAGTTTTTTAACCACCTCTGCCTTCTATAAGGTGGCGGATGAAGTAACGATGGTCTCTTGAGCTCGCGCTGTGAGAGACTGATGGGCGGACTGACGCCTGAATCTTGAAGGAAAGCCCACATTGGATAAAAGTTATATATTTCGCAAATCATTTTAACGCAACTTGAAAATTAAGAGGAGACCGTTATTGCTGAAGAAGATCCTTGTTGCCAACAGAGGCGAGATCGCTCTTCGTGCCATAAGGGCAGCCAAAGAGATGGGCATAAAGACCGTTGCCGTTTACTCCGAGGCAGACGCCAACGCCAAATTCGTATACTACTCAGATGAGGCGCACCTGATCGGTCCCGGACCGGCAGCCCAAAGTTACCTCAAGATGGAGAAGATAATCGAGGTGGCCAAAAAGACCGGAGCCGAAGGCATTCACCCCGGCTACGGGTTCCTGGCCCAGAACGCGAAGTTCGTGAGGATGTGCGACGAGGCGGGCGTCGAGTTCATCGGTCCCAAGGCGACCGCCCAGGAGCTCTTGGGCGATAAGCTGGGCGCGAGGCGATCGATGAAGAAGGCGGGCATACCCATCGTCCCAGGCGCCCTCGACGCCGTCCAAGACGACAAGGACGCTCTCCAGGTGGCGGAGGAGACGGGCTACCCCGTTATGGTAAAACCGGCGGGCGGCGGCGGAGGCATCGGGATGCAGGTCTGCAGGTCAAAGGACGAGCTTCTAGAGGCCATCAAGAAGGCCCAGAGGCTTGCGGCGTCCGCGTTCTCGAGGCCAGAGGTCTACATCGAGAAGTATGTGGAGAAGCCGAGGCACATAGAGATCCAGATACTCGCGGACAAGAAGGGCAACGTGATCTACCTCGGGGAGAGGGAGTGCTCCATCCAGAGGAGGCACCAGAAGCTCATAGAGGAGGCGCCCTCCCCGGTCATGTACGTGGACCCGGACCTGAGAAGGAGAATGGGCGAGACGGCCGTGAAGGTCGCCAAGGTGGCAGGCTACGAGAACGCAGGGACGTGCGAGTTCCTCTACTCCGACAAGGACCGTGCCTTCTACTTCCTCGAGGTCAACAGTCGGCTCCAGGTCGAGCACCCAGTTACGGAGCTGGTGACGGGCATCGATATCGTGAAGGAGCAGTACAAGATCGCCTCGGGCGAGACGCTCTCCCTCAAGCAGGAGGAGATCAGGATAACCGGACATGCAATGGAGTGCCGTATCAACGCAGAGGACCCGTTGAACAACTTCGTACCCTCAATTGGGGTGATAACCAACTACATAGAGCCTGGAGGACCCGGCGTGAGGGTCGACAGCGGCATATACGCCGGCTACACCATACCCCCATTCTACGACTCGCTGGCCGTCAAGCTACTCGCTTGGGGCAACAACCGCGATGAGTGCATAGGGAGGATGAGGCGGGCGCTGGGCGAGTTCGTGATTGAGGGCATTCAGACGGTCATACCCTTTCACAAGGTCATGATGAACGACGAGGAGTTCGTCAAGGGCAACATCCACACGGAGTTCATACAGGACAGAAACATCTTGGAGAAGGTGAAGGCCCAGTACGAAGAGGACGAGGTCTGGAGGAAGAGCAAGGCAAATGTCCTGAGCAAGATACAGCCGAAGACGGATGAGGGCTCACCGTCCGGCGGTCAGATGACCGACAAGAAGACCGTCGCCCTCGCGGCCGCCATAGCCTCCTACATACAGAGCAAACCCCCGAAGCAGCCGGTCAGCAGCAACTGGGTCATCTCTGACAGGATGAAGAACGCAAGATAGAGGAGCTAGCGATGTCAAGAACAAACAAGTTCCAGCTCAGCATCGGGAATGTCAATTACAGCATAAACATCAGCGAGAGGGCGCACGGCCTCTACGACGTTAAGGTCAACGACGAGACCTTCAGGATAAGCATCGCTGACATGCTCTCCCCATCCCCTCAGACGGCGACCGCAACCCGTGCAACCGGCGCCGTAGCCGGGGTTCCCGTAGCCGGGGTTCCGGGGGCGGTAGCGGCGGTTGGTGGTACGATCAAGGCCGCAATGCCAGGCACCGTAATGACACTCAAAGTGAAGGTCGGTGATGCCGTTAAGGCTGGAGAGGTCGTGATGACCCTCGAGACGATGAAGATGGAGAACCCCATAAAGTCCAACAGGGCTGGAAAGGTTAAGGAGATCATGGTACAGCCCGGCAAGTTCGTGAACGTAGGAGATCCGCTGATAGTGATAGAGTAATATGGTGAGATAAACAAAGGAGTGTTATATATGTCAACCCCTCCCCTCTCTGATAAATTCAAGGAGCTGAACGATCTCAAGGAGAAGGCAAAGCTCGGTGGAGGAACCGAGGCCATCGAGAAGCAGCACAAGGGCGGAAAGCTCACGGCAAGGGAGCGTCTGGAGAAGCTCCTCGACCCCGGGAGCTTTGCAGAGGTGGATCAGCTCGTCGTGCACAGGTGCCACGACTTCGATATGGACAAGAAGCGCGTCCTCGGCGACGCGGTGGTGACAGGGTACGGCACCATCAACGGTAGGCCCGTCTTCGTCTACTCGCAGGACTTCACCTTCGTCGGCGGCTCCCTCAGCGAGATGCATGCCAAGAAGATCGCAAAGATCCAGGACATGGCGATGAAGGCTGGAGCTCCGTGCATCGGCCTGAACGACTCGGGCGGTGCGAGGATCCAGGAGGGCATACACTCCCTGGCTGGGTACGGCGAGATCTTCTACAGGAACGTAATGGCGTCGGGCGTCATCCCTCAGATCATCGCCATAATGGGCCCCTGCGCCGGCGGCGCCGTCTACTCCCCAGCCCTCGCGGACTTCATCTTCATGGTAAGAAAGACGAGCTATATGTTCATAACAGGTCCGAAGGTGGTCAAGGCCGCCATCGGTGAGGACGTAACCTTCGACACTCTGGGCGGCGCGGATACTCACGCAAAGCTGAGCGGTGTAGCCCACTTTGCGGTCAACAACGATGAAGAGTGCCTGAAGCAGATCAGGAACCTGATGAGCTACCTGCCATCCAACAACATGGACGACGCGCCCATAATGGAGTGCGCGGACCCTCCGGACAGGATGGAGGAGGAACTCAATGAGGTTGTACCCACAGATCCTAAGAAGCCCTACGACGTGCACGACGTTATAAACCACGTATTCGACAAGGGCTCGTTCTACGAGGTCCATGCCCAGTTCGCCCCCAACGCGGTCGTAGGATTGGCTAGGCTCAACGGCAGGTCCGTGGGCGTGATCGCAAACCAGCCCATGGTCTACGCCGGATGCCTCGATATCGACTCGTCCGACAAGATAGCTAGGTTCGTAAGGACGTGTGACGCCTTCAACCTTCCGCTCGTGACGTTTGTGGACGTTCCGGGCTACCTCCCGGGCACGAAGCAGGAGCACGGCGGTGTCATCAGACACGGTGCCAAGGTGATCTATGCGTACTCCGAGGCATCGGTGCCAAAGCTAACCGTGATTATGAGGAAGGCGTACGGAGGCGGCTACATCGCAATGTGCAGCAGGCACTTGGGGGCTGATGTCGTCTTCGCATGGCCAACAGCCGAGATCGCGGTAATGGGTCCTGAGGGTGCGGTCGAGATCATCCACAGGAACGAGCTCATGAAGGCAAAGACTCCAGAAGAGGTAAAGGAGATAACAAACAAACTCGTAGCTGAGTACAGAAACAAATTCGCGAATCCATACATCGCCTCGCAGATGGGCTATGTGGATTCTGTGATCTTGCCCAAAGAGACAAGACCAATGCTCATCAAGGCTCTGGAAAGTTTTGTATCAAAGAGAGACCTCCAGCCTAGGGCTCCCAAGAGGCATGGGAACATCCCTGCATGACCTTCTTCTTTTTCCTCCGATAGTTCCTTTTTCATAAGTCTAATTTTTGGCAACCTTCCTAATTCCGCTCATCCGCCTGAGCGCCATCAAGCCGTCGAAGAGTGTCTTCCGTAATTTTTATTTATGTGGCGAAACATTCGGCTTTATCGTAGGAGAGAATCACGTTGAAGAGACCACTTGAAGGAGTTCGCGTATTAAGCCTGACTGGCGCCCTCTTCGGACCATACTGCGGCATGGTCCTAGCAGACCTAGGTGCAGAGGTCATCAAGGTCGAGAGGCCCGGTTTTGGCGACATGAGCCGAGAATGGGGGCCGTTCTTCCCCAATGTCCAGGGACCAGATAAGAGCGGATACTTCGTGAGCTTACACAGAAACCATAAGGACCTCACGCTCAACCTGAAGAACCCTAAAGCCAAAGAGATCCTCAAAGAACTGGTAAAGAAGAGCGACGTTCTGATAGAGAACTTCAAGCCGGGCACTATGGACGAGTGGGACATAGGCTACGAAGAGCTAAGAAAGGTCAACCCGAAGTTAATATATGCATGCGGTTCGGGCTTCGGTCATTATGGTCCTTACAGCCAGTGGCCCAGCTACGACATCATAGGCCAGGCCATGGGCGGCTTTATGGACTTGAACGGTTGGCCGGACAAGCCACCAGTGAGGGCAGGATCCTCCATAGGTGATATCATATCGGGAATGTTCCTCGCCATTGGCATACTCGCGGCGCTTAGGTACCGCGATATAACTGGAAAGGGTCAGAAGGTAGACGTCGCCCAGGTGGACTCCATGATTGCCGTCCTCGAGAACGCGATCATACGGTACACCCTGGAGCACAAGAGTCCAACAAGAATAGGGGCAAAACACCCCTCAATAACGCCGTTCGATATATTCAAGGCGAAGGACGGATACGTTGTGATAGCCGTTGGCAATGAGGGGATCTGGAAGCGCTTCTGCCCTGCCGTAGGGAAACCTGAGTGGACAGACGATCCGAGGTTCGCCACCAACAGCCTGAGGTGCAAGAACGAGGCTATACTGAAGTCCATGATAGAGGATTATACCAAGGACAGGACGAGGTGGGACATCGCAAAACTGCTTCTCGCAAACGACGTTCCATCCGCCCCGGTATACAATGTGGGAGAGGCGGTTGAGGACGAGCACATCAAAGCCAGAGAAATGATCGTGGAATTCGACCAGCCACAGTACGGCAAGGTCAGGGTAGCTGGATGCCCGATAAAGTTCTCAGAGACTCCAATAAAGACCTTCACCCCCGCGCCCCTACTCGGGCAAAACAACGAGGAGATCCTCACAAACCTCTTGGGCTATACAAAGACCCAAGTCGAAGAGCTGAAGAAAGAAGGCGTAATTTGAAGCGGTCTAGGTCGTGGGGGCACAAACTTAATCCCGCGGCCCGCCTCCTGTTTTTGTGATAGTTTTGTCGTCCAAAATCATAGACGCCCTCCTGACAAAAGGAACCTTCGTCTCAGGGGAAGAGATCGCCCGTGAAGTGGGAGTATCGAGAACGGCCGTCTTTAAGCACATCAGAGTTCTAAAGAGTGACGGCTACTCAATTGAATCAGTCCGGGGAAAGGGGTACCGGCTGCTGCCGCGGTTCGACGGGCTCCTCCCCCTTGAGATCAGGATGAATGCAAAATCCGCCACATTTGGTAGGGAAGTTTTCACCCTGGAGAGCGTGGACTCCACCCAAAACTACGGGCGTAAGATGGCCGATGCGGGTGCCCCTGAAGGGACGGTCGTGGTTGCGCTGGAGCAGAGGGCAGGAAAGGGAAGGATGAGCCGGGCGTGGTCATCACCCAGGGGCGGGTTATGGTTCACACTCCTGCTGAGACCGTCAGTCCCGATGAGGGAGCTCCACAAACTCACGCTACTCTTCGGCGTCTCCGTCGCGAGGGCACTAGCATCTTACGGTCTGAAGCCCTGCCTGAAGTGGCCCAACGACGTCCTGGTGAACGGCAAGAAGATCTGCGGCATCCTGCTGGAGACATCCGGAGAGCCCGACAGGGTCGACTATGTGCTGGTGGGCATCGGGCTGAACGTCAACCTCTCCTCCCGCGATCTCCCTGAGGACATCCGTTCCTCTTCAACCTCCGTGTACGACGTACTGAACCGTCAAGCGGACAGGGCGGACCTCCTCTGCCGAATCCTTGAGGACTCCGAACGCCTGTACCTCTCGGCCGCAAAAGAAGGCTTCCAAAAAGTTGTCAATGCCTGGAGGTCGATGTCCTGCACCATAGGGCGCACGGTGACAGTCCAGTCCTTTGGAGGTTCTATCAGCGGTCGGGCGGTAGATATTGACGATGGCGGCTCACTCATAGTCGAGACAAAGGAGGGCAGGAAGAAGATATACTCGGGTGACGTATTCTTCTCCTAAGCATCTGAACCCTGCCTACGCCTCGATGATGCAGGTTCCGGATGCTAACATGGTTCCTTCTTTCCGCCGCCGCTTTTGTCCAATAGGGAGAGCCTGCTCCTGATCTCCGCCTGCAAATTCTCTGGCAACCCGGGCAACCCCGGATCCAAGAACCCCTTAACCAGTATGCCTATCGCTTGGTCGGGCTGTATCCCCCTTGACATTAGGTAGTGGAGTTGTTCCTCCTGTAGCTTACCTATCGCCGCCTCGTGGGAGAGCTCGGTGTCCGAATGCTCGGCTATG
>Ga0315280_10011315_pt1 | contig 10991 bp, 5 predicted proteins | sample YL17G06_40_MG_FD_203697 | JGI IMG/M metagenome (GOLD analysis project Ga0315280, IMG submission 203697) | Sediment microbial communities from Yellowstone Lake, YNP, Wyoming, USA - YL17G06_40 | ecosystem: Environmental > Aquatic > Freshwater > Lake > Sediment | place: USA: Wyoming | collected... | reverse complement strand
TTTCTTTTCTTCTTATTCCTTCGGCGGGGCCGCCTCGCGGACGGTCGAGCCGTTGGCCTCGCTGAGCACCAGGATGGCGAACTTCTCGACGCCGCCCAACTGGTTGGTGTTCAGCGAAGTGTAATCGAACCGCCCGCGAAGGTCCGTGTAGCCGTCCTTGTAGAACTCCACCTGCCCGTCGCGCATCTTGGCGTAAACCTTCACGTAAACCTTCGCCAGCGCCTTGGCGCCGTCCTTGGCCGTGACGCGGAGTTGGCCGTAGTTCTCCATCACCTGCACCGCCAGCGAATTGGAGTAGTACGCCCGCGTCTGGGTCTTGCCGCCGGCGACGATCTCCACCATCACGTTGCGGTTGGCAAGCTCATCCGGCATGTCGATCGTCATCGTCTTGCCGCCGGCGGGCAGCTTGACGGCCCGCGCGGAGTTGGGCTGGATGTACGCGAACTGCCCGTCGCGGCCGGACACGAACGGCTGGCTGGAGAACATCTGCTCGATGTCCATCAGGTAGTAGTTCACCTGCACCGAGGAGAGGTTCTGGTAGCTCAGTTCGATCTTGCGGGCCTCGACCTTGAACTCGAATGTCTGTTCGGCCGCGGCGAGGCTGGTCTGCTTTTCCTCGCGGCTCTTGTCGTCCACGACGGCCGGGGCCTTGCCTTCGATCTCGTCCAACTGCGCCAGCACCGCCCCGAAGAGCTCCCGCCACCGCTCGACGGGATGCTTGGCGTAATGAGCCGCGATCTCGCGGGCCTTGGTGGGCTTGTCGTTGTAGAAGTCCAGGTAGGCCGTGAAGTAGTCGTGCTGGATCCGCTCGGGCAGCTTTGCGGGGTCCACCTGGGCGAACATTTCCGTCCCCTCGGCCACGCGGTCCTGAAGCAGCAGGTAGTACGTCAGGTCCATCTGGTCCTGATCGTCCAGCTTGTCCTTATACCGCAGGATGTCCAGCAGGCGGTTGTACTGGTGGAATAGTTGCGGAACGAGTATCTGTCGCTTGGGTCCGAAGAGGTGCGCCCTGGCGTTTACCAGCGGCCAGTATTCCATGTGCTGGTACGTCTTGCGCACGACCGGATGGATCGTCAGCAGCGGCGACTCTAGCCACTGCCCGCACTGGTTGACGAAGTCGTCTCGGCACGGCAGGTACTGGTTGATCAGGGCCGGGGCGTTGTGCTTTATGGCGTACGACCAGATCGTCATGTCGTGGACGTGGCGTGCGGCCAGCAGGCTCGTTACCGCGTCGAACATCTTGCGGTCCTTCATGCGCCAGGCGATCTTGTCCGGCTGAAGCCGGCCGAGGTTGTTTTCCTTGAGGAAGGCGAGGACCTCCTCGTCCGTGCCGTTCTGGCTGATGTAGTCCCAACTCGTCTTATCGACCTTGGTGAGCTCGGGCACGACGTTCAGCGTGGTTGCGGCCGCGAAGCCCACAAGCTCGCCTCGCCTGGCGACGTGGACGGGGAAATGCGCGAACTTCCCCGCCTTCGGGAAATAGAAGAAGTAGTCGAACGTCTGGGTGCGATACGGCTCGAGTTCGATGTAGAACGCCTTGGCGTATCGCCCGCCGGCAAGCGGGATGGAGCCCCGCGGCGTCTGCACGAGCACCTGTAGCTTGCGCTTGGCGCTTGTGGGATTGGTCACGACGACGTGGCAGGCGTAGACCTCGCCGACAAGGAACTCGTCGGTGACGAAGTTGTCCACCTGCTCGCCGTCGATGTACTTGTACTGCTGGCCGGCGCGGTAGTAGTTCTGGCTGACGAGTATCTCCTGTGCCTTGGGCACGGAGGCGGCCTCGGTGATCTCCTCGTGGAAGAACACGGCGTTGCCGGCCGGGGTTACCGTCATCGCGCCGCCGTCGAGCTTGACGCCGTGCTCGCCGGCCTGGAAGGGCAGGTCCAGCACCGCCAGGGCAAACATGATCTCTGGGAAGTTGTGCGAAGCCTCGGCGAAGTTGCCCGACAGGAAGCCGCCCTGGCCGTCCCACGCGGCGTAGTCCTTCCAGAATGCGTTTACGCCGACCAGGCCGGCGTTGGCCTGCTCGATGGGCAGGTGGTAATAGTTGTTCTCGACCCACTCCTTGACCTGCCCGACACGCCGGTAAAGCTGGCGCTTCTGGGCCTGCTCCACCTTGGCTTCGTCAAGTGCGTAGTGGTCCTTTTCCCCGCCACCCCCGCCACCCCCATCCTTGGCCTTAACCCCGGAGTATCGAATGGTCCGAGACCATTCACCCTTCGCCTCCGGCTTGGCCGGCGGGGTCCCCTCGACCACGTGCTCCGCGGGCCCCGGCGGCGGGACCAGGGCGGCCGGGGCGAGGGCCGCCGACGGGGCGGCGTCCGCAAATTTCTTGCGCATGTCTTCGGATCTCGCCTCCCGGGCGGCTTCGGCCAGTCTCCCCAGTTTCTCGGCCGACGCCCTGCCCTCCGGCCCGCTGACGGGCCCCGTCTCGGCCGCCAGGGCCGTCAGGCCAAGGGCGGTGTCGAAGAGCTTGTTGAAACGGTCAACGTCCGGCGGCAGAAGCTCGAAGAGGTCCTTGACCGCCCTGGCCGTGCGCTGCCGCTCGCCCTCGATCCGCTGGGCAAGCAGGACCCGCTCGACCATGTTCAGTTCCCCGTACCGCCGCGGGGCAAGGAACTCCGAGAGGTCCTCGCCGCAGAGGTACTTGTCCACGAACGTCTTGTCCTTCTTGTTCCTCAGGTACGGCAGCACGACGGCCTCGAAGAACGCCCCGTCGCGCTCGCGGAGGAACAGGTTCAACTCGTGGCAGGCGTACTTGGAGTATTTCTCGCGCTTCTGCTCGTCGGTAAGCTTGGGCCAGTCGGTGATGAAGGCGAACTCCTTGAGCGTCGCGTCGCCGCTGAGCGTCACCATGAGGTGGTACGCGCGGGCGAGGCTGTCGAACGTCTCGAAGCGCGTGCTCGTCACGTCGCGGATCGTGAAGGGCTTGCCCTTGGCGACGGCCGTGACAACCTTCTCCTGGATGTAATGCTTGTTGGGGTCCAGCGCGACGGCCGGGTCCAAGCGACGGTCCTGAAGCTCTGGCTCGACCTCGCCGATCGTGGTCTCCCGCAGGGCGGTGTCCTCGGCGTCCACGGCCAGGATGCGAAGCTGCTGCTTGTCCAGCAGGTCCTTGCGGGCAATGACGACCTGGCCGTCCTTGTCCGGCTCGAGGTTGACCAGCATCACCGCGCCGTTGGCCAGGAAGTCCAGGTTGGCGAAGTTCATCATGCCGTGGGCAGCGCCGGCAGCGCCGCGGTATTCCAGCATCGCTGCGGAGCCCGCCATATCGGCAAGTGCCTTGAACAACTCTCCCCCGGCGCCTGTTGCCACGCCGGTGTCTGCGTCGCGGATCGACCACGGGTTGAGGATCAGGCTCGGACGCTTGAGCATGTTGCCGGCGAACTTCTCGGCCGACTGGCGGTCCAGGATATAACGGTACTCGTCGCTGATCTTTCGCCCGGCCTCGTAGAGGCTGAGGGGCTTTTCGACCATCCCTGCCGCCAGACCAAGCCGGCCAAACGGGTCCAGGAGCCCCATCGCGTCGTATTCCGGCATGTATCTGGCCGCCAGGACGTGAACGCGCGTGAACTGGTTGGCGTTGACAAGCTGGATGGTGACGCTGTCCTTATCGGCCTTTACCGAGGCGATCTGCACGGGCTTGCTGTCGCCAAGTTCCAGCCGGCGGGCCTGGGAGCTGACATACCCGGCCTCAGCCTTGCCGCCGGCGAGGCGAATGGCAATGTTCTTGTTGGCGTACTTCAGGCGCAGGCTGTAATCGCCGGCGGGCAGGTCGTCGATCTCGATGATCCCGTCGCGGATGCTCAGCGCCTTGAACCAGTCAGCCACGAAGGCCCCGTCGCGGACTTCCAGCAGCGACAGCTCGCTTCGCAGCGGCTTGTCGGCGTGGGCCGTGTATGCCAGGCTGAGCTTCTGCCCCGCCTTGCCTTGCAGGGCGTCCGGCATGTTGTGGGCGTCGGTCACAGGCTGCCAGGTCTGGTAGGCGCCCGCGACGGAAGCCATCCGCTGATCTCGCGCAAAGACTCGGTCGATATCCGTCAACTCGCCGAGGTCCACCCGCCCCGCCTGGTCGGTCTTCAGAGAAACGTGGACCTGCTCCGTGAAGTCGCGATGCTTGAAGGACAGGTTCACGGGCCGGTCCGCAAGCGTCTCGCCGTTTCGGCCGCGCATCTCCAGGACGTACTTGCCGTCGGCGTGAAGGAGCATCGGATAGCCCACGGTCTCCGTGCGGTCAATGCCGTTGAGATCGAGACGCCTTGAGGCTCCGAGGGTCTCCTCCTTGTCCTGGCTGATGTTCTTGACCTTCGCGGCAAGCTGGAAGCTGATCGCTTGCAGCCGCTGGGGCGTGCGCAGCGCGTACGTGGACTCGCGGTCCTCGAAGAGTTTGAAGTCCGCCACTTTCTGGGTGCTGCTCACGCCGTCGAGATCGGTGCTGACGATGTTCAACTCGATTTCCTTGAGCAGCTTCAGCGATACCGGCTGGCCGGTCAGGGCCAGTTGCGGGCGGACCAGGAGCGTCGCGTTCTTGCCGGCAAGCAGGGCCTCGCGATCGACGTAGAAGCCGCACGCCAGCGAGTAGCTCTCGGCCTTGTGGTCGAAGCGCGTCAGCGTGGCGGCCTCGCCGCCGACCAGCACGATCGGCTGGCCTTTGGGCTCTGTGGTGTACGGGATGGTGATCGTGCCGTCCTTGTCGGCCTCGTAGAACCGCTCCGCCATCCAGATCTTCGCGTCGGGCACGGGCTTGTCGGCCTCGTCGAGAATGGTGAACTCGTGCCCCGCCGGGGTCAGCTTGCTGACGTAAGCAAGCTGTCCCTTCTGCACCAGCGCGCGGCTTCGCTTGCCGGAGCCGATGAACTCGATGATGTACACGCCGCGCCCGGCAAGCTGGGGAAACTCGAACGTCCGGCGCACGCGATGCAGCGGCGGCTCGCTGTACGTGTAGGGCGTCTGCTCGTTGGCGACCAGCCCGTCGAGGTCCAGCGAAAGCGGCACCGGCCGGCCGACCTGCTGGTAGTACTTCAGGGCGTTGACGCGGTAGACCTTGACGATCAGCGACTTGACGTTCTTTACGTCGACGTCCAGCTTGATCTTCTCCTCGGGCGCGAAGTACTTGGCGTTCGTCGCGGCGAAGTCCAGGTCCACGCGTTCGGTCAGGGCCTTGTACTCCGCCGGCGGCAGCATGGCCGTCCACTTCTCGGCCTCGCCGACGCCGGCGAGCAGCTTCGTCTCGGCGAAGACCCGCTTGAGGTAGTCGTCCCTGATGAACTCGGCATACGGCTGGTAGGTGTCCTCCTCGACGAAGAAGTGCTCCAGGTACGCCCGGATCAGCGGCTCATCCCCGCCGCCGATGGGCGGCAGGAGGGTCTGCTGCTCGAAGCTCGCGCCGAGGTCGGCGGCGAACCGCTGGAAGTCCTGGCTTCGCCCGACTGGCAGCGGAACGTAGAACACCCGCCGCGGCAGCTTGAGGTACTCCATGAACCGCCCCTTGTCGTACACGCCGCGGCTGCGGTCAAACGCCAGCCGGTGATACAGCACATTGGCCTTGAGCGAGTTGAACGCGGGGTCCAGGCCCTTGACGAACGACCACATCCGCTCGAGGTACGCAAGCTCCTCATCCGGCTGCTGGCGCCAGTTGACGTCCTCGCCGGGGCGCAGGCGCATCAGGTGCGCGTTCACGAAATTTGAATCGCGAAGAAGGCCCGGCCGGAGCTTGACCAGCGCGTCGAGTTGGTCCTTCAGCAGCATGTTGTGGATCGGCAGCGAGCCGAAGCCGCCGCTGTCCTTCTCGGCCAGGTCCTTGGCGACAAGCCCGACAAGCCCGTCGTGGTCCGGGCGGGTCAGCCGCTGGAGGTACGCGCGCAGCTCGCGAGGGTTCATCTCGGCGGCCTGGAGCCACTCCAGGGCCGAGGGCTCGAAGCCATTGAGGTTATTGCGGCTATTGGAGGCCCACGCGCGCTTCGTGAGGGTCTCCCGGCTGATGAGCGCGGGATCGAGCTTCGTCGGCAGCGAGCTCTTGACGGCGATCTGGCGCTCGTGGTCGAAGCGGAGGTCCAGCTTCTCGGCCAGGTATTTCAGCGTCTTGGCGGGGTCGGTCGTGTAGCCCAGCAGCGCCTGGCGGTGCTGGATCTCGATTATCTGCGGGCAGGTGTTGTTCTTGCGGCGCTCGAGCCACTTCTGGACGAGGGCGTCGACCTGGTCATACTTCCCGGCCGCCTGGCAGCGGAGGCACTGATAGTAATAATAATCGTCCGTGCCCGGGATGAGCTGCTTGATCGCCTCGTCCTTGTCCTTCGCCAGGACGTAGGTTTCCACGAAGCCGATTTCCTCGGCCGGGGCGGGCATGGCCGCCACCATCGCCGCCGCCACAGCCGCCAGTACCAGAAGTGCGCGTTTCATTTGAGTCTCCCTTATCCGTATTTAGAGCCGGCACGCCGGAATCATATCAGGGCCAGGTGCCCAGTGCTCAATGTCAAATGCCCAATACCCAATACTCAAGCTCCGCGGCGCCGGCGCAAAACTCCGCCGTGATGGGTTTGACGCCGCAACGGCGGGCAAGTTCCGGCGCGCGAGAGTTTTTCCTCTGGCCCGGGCGATTCCGGACCAAACGGCCGCGGGGTCGGGGTGTCTGGTTAGATGTGCGAAGGGCACGGCAGCCGCACGGAAAGGCGCCAGCCATGAACAATCAGACGCAAATCACGCCATGCCAGGCCATGAGACGGCAGACTCTCGGCGGCCACGGCGCAGCGTCGCGGACTGTGCGGGTCGCGTTCGAGCCGGACGCCGGCAAGGTTGTCGTGGTCGACGTGCGCAGGGCATCCCTCAAGGCCGGGCGCCATTAGCAGGGATGCAGGAAATCTTTTTTGGCAATGATGAACGCAGATGAACGCAGATAAAACAACTCCGCAACCTATCTGCGTTCATCTGCGTTCATCATTGCCCTAATCTGTGTCTTCCTTTTCACCCGCACCCGCCTGACGGCGGGCAGGTCCCTGCCGAAACGATTTTCCCGCGGCGGAAGCCCTATTCGCGTCTTGGCGCGCATAGACTTGTATAAAATGGCTGTGTTCGGCCGAGCTTGATTCATCCGGCGGGACAAAGGAGAACGCGATGAGCAGGCGTATGACGCGGCGTGAGGCGATCGCGATGGGCGGCTTCGCGGTGGCAGCCACGGCCGCGACGGTTATTAGTGCGGGGGCGGTTGATGAAAAGAAGGAGAACATGAAGATGACGGCACCTGAGAAAGACCCGGCCATGCTGCCCGGAACCTTCGCCGACGGGCAGTACACGCTTCCCAAGCTGCCTTACCCCTTGGACGCCCTCGAGCCGGCCTACGACAAGCGCACGGTCGAGATCCACCACGACAAGCACCACGCCGGCTACGTCAAGGGCCTCAACGCGACGCTGGCGAAGCTGGACGACGCCCGCAAGGCCGGGAAGTTCGAGGACATCAAGGCCCTGAGCCGCGACCTGGCCTTCAACGGCAGCGGGCACGTCCTGCACAGCCTCTTCTGGCACTCGATGACGCCCGGCGGCGGCAAGTGCGAGGGCGACCTGGAAAAGGCGATGGCTGAGAGCTTCGGCAGCGCCAAGGCCGGTATGGATCAGTTTGCGGCCGCGACAAACGCGGTCGAGGGCGGCGGCTGGGGCGTGCTCGCCTGGGAACCCGCCGCCAACAAGCTGCTGGTCCTCCAGGCCGAGAAACACCAGAACCTGACGGTCTGGGGCGCCGTGCCGCTGCTGGTCTGCGACGTCTGGGAACACGCCTACTACCTCAAGTACGCCAACGTGCGCGGCGACTGGGTCAAGGCGTTCATGACCATCGCCAACTGGCCTTTCGCCGCGGCAAGGCTTGCGGCGGCCAGGAAGATGTGCAGGATGATGTAGGACGCTCCGCGGAAGAAGAAGCGGAACCGGCAGAAGCTAACGGCGGAACCTGGGACCCGGACAAGAAGAAACGGCGGATCCGGGAACACGACAATACTTCCTGGTTCCAGGTTCCCAATAACTGGTTCCGCCGTTGGCCTTTCCTGGTTCCGCCCTTTGGCCTTCGCCGGCTACCCTTTGCCCTTTGCCTTGTCGGCCTTGGCGGGCGGGCCGTCCGGGTCGGCCTGGCGGCAGTACTCATCGTCCAATCGTTTCCACTGCTCGGCCATCTGGTTGACCCGCTGCGGCTGGCGGCTGGCCTGGTTGTCGGACTCGCAGCGGTCGGTCCGCATGTCGTAGAGTTCCCACGGGCTGCTGCCGCCGAGCGAAACGATCTTCCAGTCGCCGACGCGAAGGGCCTTGTGGTCCATGTGGTGGAAGTAGAGGAATTCCCGCTCGATTGCGGCGTCGGCGGCCAGTGCCGGCAGGAGGCTCTTGCCGGGCATCGCCGGCGGCGTCAGGCCGTTCCACGACGGCTCGATCTTCCCGCCCGCCAGGGCCACCAGCGTGGGCACAAAGTCCACGAAGTGGCACGGGGTGTGCCTCAGCTCGCCGCGCGCCTTTATCCCCGCCGGCCAGTGAACGACCAGCGGAGAGGCTATGCCGCCCTCGTGAACCCAACACTTGTGCAGGCGGAACGGCGTGTTGGACGCCGTCGACCAGCCCGGACCCAGGCACAGGAACGACCCGGCCGAGCCGGCAGCCGCCGACTTGTCGTTGCGGTCGCCGCGAATGATCTGCTCGGCGCTGGCGCCGTTGTCCGAAACGAAGATTATCACCGTGTTCTCGAAGGCCCCCATCGCCTTGATCTGCTCGATAACCCGCCCCATCTCCTGGTCGTTGCGGTCCACCATCGCCGCGTGGATGGACATCTTCGTGGCCTGGAAATCCTTCTGCTGGTCGCTCAGGTCCTTCCACGGCACGGCATGGCCGACCTCGCCGGGGCCGATCTCCTTCTGGAGCTTCTCGGCCGACAGGTTCCAACTAGGGATGATCTGCGGCTCGGGCGCCGACAGGGCGCAGTTGATCAGGCCCATCTTGGTCATCCGCTCCCAGCGCCGGCTTCGGCAGACGTCCCAGCCTTCCTTGTACTTGCCGGCGTACTTGGCGATGTCTTGCGGCGGGGCCTGGAGCGGGAAATGCGGCGTGGTGAAGGCCAGGTACATGAGGAAGGGGTCGCGGGCGTGCTTTTCGGCGTGCTCCTTGAGGAAGTCCAGGGCGTGGCCGGCAATTGCCGTGGTGGTGTAGAAGTCCGTTCCGGCCGGCACGGGCGGCAGGGGCTTGTCGTCGAGGTCGTGGTTCTTGGGGCCGAAGTTGTGGTCGTGGTCGTTCAGTATGTAGGCGTGGTCGAACCCGCCGTCGGCGACGGCCTTGGGGGCGTTTCTAAAGTGCCACTTGCCGCTGACGTAACAGCGATAGCCGGAGGGCTTGAGGTAGTGCGGCAGGACGCGAGCCCATTGAGGCAGCTTGCCGTGGGGCGGGTCCATGCGGACCTGCTGGGCGTAGTAGCCCGTCAGCAGGCACGCCCGCGACGGCCAGCACCGGGCGGTGGAGTAGCACTGGGTGAACCTGACGCCGTTTGCGGCCAGGCCGTCCAGGACGGGCGTGTCCACCTCCCCGCCGTAGCAGCGGGGATCGGAATAGCCCATGTCGTCGGCGATGACGATGAGGAAGTTGGGCTTGCCGCCGGGCCCCGATGCCGCGCCCGACTCCTCTGCCTTGGTCTTGGCGCCTGTCGAGGCCGGCTCGCCCGCCTTGGCTTCTTGGCCGGCAAGCCCCGCCCCGCCGGCAAACGCCCCATCACCCGCCAGCACCCGGCACAACGTCGCCGCGCCGGCCAGTCCCGCAAATTGCAGAAACCCACGCCGCCTGAATGTACGCATCATCTGGAACTCCCGTAGTCAGTAGCCCGAGGCCTGCTCGCTTCAGCGAGCAGGAGAAACGGAACCTGGAACCCGGAACCTGGACATGTGGTCCAAAGTCCCAAAGCCCGCTCGCTTCGTGCCTGCTGAGCAAGTCTTCTTCAGCCCGCCTCGGCGGGCTTTGCCCCCGCGGCAGCGGGGGTTTAGACCAGGCCTTTTAGGCCTGGGCAGCAACGCTCCCATCCTTCTTCTTGTTTTCTTCCTTCAGCCCGCTTCAGCGGGCTTGCCCGTTCTTGGGAGCCTTTAGGCCAAGAAAGGCTAAAGCCCCACGGCAAGCGCGCCAAGGCGTGCTATGCAAGAAAACAATAAACAACATTGGCGACCCGATCACCCCAGGGCTCAAAGCCCTGGTCTATACCCGCCTTGGCTAACGCCTCGGCGGGCAAAGCACCGTGAACGGTGCTGGAAACATGGCCGCCGGATACCTACTCGGCAACCAGCGTCATCTGGCTTCCGCTGTCTATTTCAACCCCGGCGCCGCCCTCGTGTACCGCCCCGGCCGTCGATGTTCCGACCACCGGCTCACCGCTTGCCTTTGTCCGGCGCGGTCGCCCCCGCCACGGCCCGGCGGCCGCGGGCAATGATGCACCATATGCACAGGCCGACGCCGCCGAGGAAGCCCGATCCGTAGGCTGCCAGGTGCGCCCAAAGGTCGGCCAGGAACAGCGCGTGCCTCTCGGCCGGGACGCGGAAGCACAGGGGATCGGCCAGCCAGACCCAGTCGGCCTTGGCGGCGAAATACCCCGCCACCCCGTCCAGCAGAGAAATGACGCCCATCGCGCACAGCACTATCGCCACCGGCCCAAGCAGGTTACGCCACCCAAGGCGCGGCCAGCCGCCCACTCGCGACGCCAGGCCCATCAGCACGCCCAGCGGCAGGCCCACCCACCACGTTGCGATAACGCCCCAACCCAAAGCCAGCAGCGTGGGCGAGTCGGTGTGAAATATCGGCGGGTGCCCGACAGTGAAATACTCCGCGCAGACCCTGGCCGTGACCTGGTCCTGCACGATCCCGTAAACGCAGGCCGCGACGACGCCCATGATGACGATCTTGATAAACTCCATCCCGCTCTCCGCCTGGGACATGATGGTGGGTAACACTGGAATGTTACCTCCTCCCGCCCCGACAAGCAAACACCTTGA
>Ga0315280_10011314_pt1 | contig 10991 bp, 8 predicted proteins | sample YL17G06_40_MG_FD_203697 | JGI IMG/M metagenome (GOLD analysis project Ga0315280, IMG submission 203697) | Sediment microbial communities from Yellowstone Lake, YNP, Wyoming, USA - YL17G06_40 | ecosystem: Environmental > Aquatic > Freshwater > Lake > Sediment | place: USA: Wyoming | collected... | reverse complement strand
CGGTACTTGCTTTGAATCCGTGCGATCATCTGTGCATCCTGCATGCACGTGTTATCACACAATCCCTCAAATCGAGCAATAGTAATTTGTTCACGTTATTTATGCGCGTTCACTTAGCAGCATCCCTTCGCTACGCGGGCGGGCGGGTGCTCCCGCCTCGCCAGGAGTTCGCTCCAGGCGGCGCATATACTTGAAGTCGGGCGGGACCTTGTAGCGGTTCTCCCACCAATCGACGCGTGCTTTCCACATGGCCAGCACACGGTCGAGCTTGCTGTCGCGCTTTCGCTTCTCCTCCTGGGCCAGGAAGGACTTGCGGTCGCGCCATTGCCGGCGCAGATCGGTCTGCGGGGCGGGCGGCTCGATATCGTGGCGAACGTACTGGTCGAGATTCTCCAACACGATCAAGGAGGTGGCTGGGCTGACGATGCCAAAGCGACGGCCCAGCGCGAGCAGTTCGTCCTCGTTGGTGTCGGCGCGAACGGCGAGTTGGTTGACACGCTGGGCGGCCCAGACGCTGGCCAGCAGCGTGCCATCGGCCGCTGCTTTCCTGCTCAGCTTGACCGGCAGCGATTGGTGACCGTCAGAATACTCCACGCGCAGTTCCGTTTCGTCCGCGGTGAGTCTCCCGTGGAGGCTGACGCGCCCATCGGCAGGTGCGCCGACGCCTTGCACGTCGCTGACGCCGGTGCCGTGGACACGGACGAGGCGCACGGGAGGCTGGAGAATCGCGCTGGTATCGAGCCGTTGCAGATCGACGACCTGCGTGCAGACCTGCCGGAGCAGTTCCCGGTCGGCCACGGTCTGGCTGACGACAGCGGTCACGTTCTTGCCACCGAAGTCCGGGAGTCTGTCGCTGAGGGTATCGAAGCCGTCGGTGAACAGCAGCCAACGATCGATGTCGCTCTTACGGATCGCGTCCGCCGCAGCGGCCAGATCGGTGCCGCCGTCGTAGGGGATGCCTTTCAACGTGTCGGGATCGGCAAGGGCACGGAGTCCCTCGGGCCGGTCGCGGAAAGTCAGTAAGGATAGCTCGACGCCGAGCGTCTTCAGCGCGGCGATCTCCTTCTGCAAGTGCTCGCCGGTGCGGCTGCCCGACGCATCCCAGGCGATGCCGAGTCTGCCCGGTGGCTGGGCCGGTCTGGCGGCGGGAACGTAAAGGTCGCTGAAGGCGAACCAGACGTCGCCACCGGCAGTGCGTTCCAGGGCGGTGGTTTGCGCCGGGAGTCTCGGGAGGGTGACCCAGATGTCTTCGCCGGGCTTGGCGTCGCGGACCTCGGTCTGAGCAACCCAGAGATTCTCGAAGCCTTGGAACCGGAGATTGCCGAAGCCGCCGATCTCGGGTTTGACGACCCCTTGTGAAACCTCGACGCGGATGGCGAGCTTGGCTACGGTCTCGCCGATGGGCATGGGAAGGAAACAGGCGGCGTCGCCTGCTTTGTCAGCGGGCAGTTCGGCGACGTACTTGACCCGGATTTGGCGCGTGCCTCGCGCCGGGAGCGGATAGATGCGCGTGCGGTAAACATTGCCGGCGACATGTTCGACCAGGCCGGGATCGACGCCGCGGCGGACTTCCGTCTCGAAAGCGACGCGGGCCTGCTCCTTTTTCACGACGACGCCATCCACCATCTGACCGTTGACGTCGAGTGCATAGCCGGTAATGACGGCGCCGTCGGGCAACGGGAACTGCAGCTCGCCTTCGAGCTGGCGCGGGTTCGGGTTGAAGAACGTCATCGTGGTGGTCGCTTCGACGTGGAGGCCGACGATGCGGGCGCGGACTTCCATTTCGCGTAGTTCCATCGGTTTGCCGGGTTCCTGCGGTCGCGGCGGCACAACGATGCGCGGTGGCATGGGTGGACGCGGCGGCCAGTTCCGGCGCGGGTCTTGCGTCTGGCTGGCAAAGCTGATTCCCGTAAGTTAGGATGGCGAGAAGTTGGTTCATGGTGCCGCTCCTATTGAACGTATGCTGGTTCAGCGTCAATCGGACCAATGGCTCTCTCGAGCGAGCGAACCTTGGATGAGCCTATTCCAATTTCCGCGGTGTATGATCGCGTGGGGCTGTCTTTTTGTCAAATCCAGCTTTGGTCCCAAAGGGGGATGGGCAAGGAATACCGTCCCGCCGCCAGTGCGGCGCTGGGACGGAGCGATACGGCTCGCATACCAAAGCACGGTGCGCTGGATCCCCGGAGCCATTGCCCGGCCGGAGTTGGCGACGGACACCACGTTCAACTGCGACGCCCCCGGCAACCGCAACGGTTTCATGGAGCGGGCTTGTCGGTGCCGAAGCGGACGCTGCGGGTGTCCCTTTCCAGGCCAGTGGGGATTGTCAGGGGGTAGTACAGTTCCGGCCGACGCGTTTTGATCCAGCGCAGGCCGGTGCAGTTCTCGCGCAGGGCGGGATCGAGGTCGGCGATGACCATATCGTCGTTGGCCTTCCAGGTCTCTGACAGGATGCGGCCGTAGGGGTCCAGGATCATGGCGTTGCCGGTGCGGACCTCGTTGTCGTCCATACCGACGCCGTTGCTGAAGATCAGGAACAGGCCGTTGTCGTGGGCGCGGGAGGGGAGCCAGGTCATGAGCCACTGCCGGCCTTTGGGGCCCTTGAACTCGGCCTCAATTGCCTCCGGGGCTTCCCTGCGGTGGCGCCACAGGGAGGGGTCGATCAAGCCCATGCAGCCGGGACTGGGCGTTTTGCAGCCGCCGGTCTGGTGCGGGGCCAAGAGGACCTCGGCGCCCTGCAAGGCGACGATCCGGACGTTCTCGACGATGTTGTTGTCGTAGCAGGTCAGCACGGCGACGCGACAGCCGAGAGGCGTGTCGAACACGGTGAATTGCGAGCCGCAGGACAGGTGCTGGTTGACGAAGGCGTGAATCTTGCGATGACGCCGGAACTCGCCGTGGGGCATCGCGACCACGTAGGCGTTGTACATTTGCTCCCCGTCGATCTCGATGAGGCCGGCTCCGATCATCACGCGGTACTGCCTGGCCAGGCGCATGAGGGCCTGGGAGGAAGGTCCTCCGAACACCGGCTCCGCCACCGCCTGCAACTGCTCGCGCGATAAGTTCCGCAGGAACCAGTAGCCTGTGATGCAACATTCCGGGAACACGACCATCTCGGCCCCCTGGGCCGCCGCACGTTTGACGAAGTCTTCGATCTTGGCAAGATTTGCCTGCTTATCTCCGGCGGCCGACTCGATCTGAACCGATGCGACGCGAATCTTTCTCATAACCACTGCTCCCTTCGGGAGAAATCCGAAATTCGAGACACCAAATCCGAAACAAATTCAAAATCCCAAATCCAAATGATCAAAACGCGGCACGGGGCCCGGACTCTTGTTTTGAATTTTGGATTTCGATCATTCGTGCTTGTTTCGGATTTCGATATTCGAGTTTCGAATTTGGTTCCTGTATTAGATCATCCACCAATCGCCGGGCCTGATCGCGGGCAGATTGAACGATCTCTGGTCCGGCGGCAGGGATTCGAGGAGCTCTTTCGCCTTCTTGCCGATCGCCTGGGCGGCGAGCTCGATATTGCGGCGGCCGACCTCGGCGGAGGCGTATTTGCGCGGGTCCTGGCCGCCGATGCCGTCCGGTGGCTTCATGTTCGGGGCCAGCGGGCCGTCGCCCAGAGCGGACAGGTCCACGAGGTCGGGATAGAAGAACATCATGTTCGAGGTCTCCCACTTGGCGGCGTGGTCCGTGCCGGAGTCGGGGCCGCGACTGAGCGTGATCTCCCACAGTCCCATGCCGGCCACCGTCTTATCCGCGAGGACCGGCGCCAGGGCCTTGTCGATCATGTCGATCTGCCCCTGGACGTTGTGGCCGGAGACGCCGAGGATGACCCGGACGCCGGTCTTCTTGAGCCGCTGGAACAGGGAGGTGAGGACGGGCACCAACGACTCCTGCGGAAAGCCGTTGTGGAAGTACACGGGCGGGTACACGACGCCACCGAACTGCTCGGCGGTCTTGACGAGGATGCCGTGGGCCTTGAGGGCGTCGTTGCCCAGCGGCAGGTGCCGGCCGTGCCACTCGATCAGTCCGAACGGCACGTAGACCGCGGGAAACGCGCGGAGGGCCTTCTCCAACTGGCCCGGCAGCAGAAATTGCATCTGGACGGCAGGCGACAGGTCGCGCCTGAGACCCTGCGACTCCCTGGTCGCCTGGCTGCTGCCGGCCAGACAGAACATGGCGGCCGTTGTCCCCATGAGGTCCCGGCGAGAAATAGGCGTGTGCATAGTCACTCCTTCTGAGTTGGCGTTAGTTGCTGCATGCCGTTCACCCGGCCATGGTACCAGCATTTCTTGAAATGCCAAGCCGTTGTGATAGGATCCTACCAGTTCGTAGTGTGCCCGTGAGGGCATAGAAGATAACGCCTGACGGCGTCACTACGAACGGGAGGGGAACATGTACAAATACCGTGAAATGACGCGCCAGGAACGGGCGAGAATCCTCGCGGCGCGGAAGATCCAGAAGCGGCCCTGGCACGCACCGCCGCACTTCGACCAGACAAGAGGCGTCTACTTGATCTCTGCCGCCTGCTATGAGCATCGCCCCGTTATGATGGCAGAAACGCGCCGCACCGAATGGGAGCAGGCCCTGCGAGATGGTCTGGATTTGGGTAGCGACATCTGTCTTCGCGCCTGGGTCGTATTGCCAAATCACTACCATCTGCTTATCGAGGGCGACCTGCATGGGTTCGCGGGTCGGATTCGGCGTCTTCACAACGGAAAGGCCACACAATGGAACCGGGAAGATGACACGCCAGGACGCAAGGTCTGGCATCGCTTTGCGGATCGCGTTATCCGATCCGAGCGGCACTACTATGCCTCCCTCAACTACATTCACGCCAATCCTGTGAAGCATGGACATACGGCGCGCGCCGATGAATGGGTGTGGAGCAGCTTGGGGTCCTACCTCGAAGAGGTCGGGCGCGAGCGTCTGGCTGAGTGGTGGCGACGATATCCGGTTCAGGATTACGGTCAGGGCTGGGATGAATAGCGTTCGTAGTGTGCTCGTAAGAGCATAGTGGGTATAGAAGATAACGCCTGACGGCGTCACTACGAACGGGACTTTCCCCGGGCAATGGAGTTGACTCGGTGGTAGGATATGGCCGTCGTAAGGCCAGTTTGTAGTGTGCTCGTCAGAGCATAGAGAGTACGGAAGATAACGCCTGACGGCGTCACTACGAACGAGTGGAGGTGACGGATGTCGAACGAAGCCATGCCGGTAGGGAAGATCGGGAATGTTACGATCAGTCGGCTGATGATTGGGGGCAACCAATTCAGCGGGTGGTCGCATAGCCGGGACTTGAAGTACCTGCGGGATCTGTTCAAAGCCTACGCCACGGAGAAGAATATCCTACAGACCCTTCGCCTGGCGGAGGAAGACGGCGTCAATACGATCGTCACCGCGGACGCCAGCTACCTGAGGAAGTACTGGAAGGACTGGGGCGGGCAAATGCAGTGGATCGCCCAGGTTCACCCGAAGACCGACGATGTGACGAGCGACATCAAGCGGGCCATCGACGCCGGAGCGATCGGGGCTTATGTGCAGGGCGGTGTCGGCGACAGCTTCGTCAAGGGCGGCCGAGTCGATCTGCTGGGCCAGGCGGTGGAGTTCATCAAGAGTAACCACGTTCTCGCGGGGATTGGCGGTCATTCGACGGAAGTGCCGAAGGCCGTGGAAAAGGCCGGAATTCAGCCGGATTTCTATATGAAGACCCTGCACCATGGCAACTACTGGTCGGCGACGCCGAAGGAGCAGCGGGTGGAGTTCAACGTCGATAGCAACGGGCTGCAGGACCATGACAATATCTGGTGCCTCACGCCGGAGAAGGACATCGAATTCATGCGCCCCGTGGCCCGGCCGTGGATCGCCTTCAAAGTCCTGGCGGCGGGGGCCATCCCTCCACGGGACGGGTTCAAGTTCGCTTTCGACCCTGGCGCGGATTTCGTCGGCGTCGGCATGTTCGACTTCCAGATTCGCGAGAACGCGATTATCGCGAGGGACGCCGTGGCTCATGCCCAGAACCGGCAACGACCCTGGCGAGCGGGATCGGGGTGATCGCAGGAGAAGACGGGAGTTTCTCGCGGGTGCCGCGGTTGGGTGGGCGGCTTTGAGCGCAGGCGGGCGGGGAAGCGCTGCCGCGAAAAACGACAAGTACCGTGTTGGCGTGATCGGCAGGACGGGACGAGGGGACTATGGTCATGGGCTGGACGTCGTGTGGAACGACATCGAGCAGGCCCAGGTCGTGGCGGTGGCGGACGCGGACCCGAAAGGACGCGCCGCGGCGGCCCAGCGGGTCAAAGCGTCGAGGACTTACGCGGACTACCGCCAGATGCTCGAAAAAGAACGGCCGCAGATCGTGAGCGTGGCGTCGCGCTGGCTGGACGGCCATCGTGATATGGTGCTGGCCTGTGCGGAGCATGGCTGTCACGTGTTTCTCGAAAAGCCGATGTGCCAGGACCTCGAACAGGCGGATGAGATGATCGCGGCCTTCGAGAAGCGGAACCTGAAGCTGGCTATCGCCCACCAGACGCGCTACAGCCCCGCGTTGGCCCGTGCGAAAAAGGCGATGGCCGAGGGCTTGCTCGGGGACATCCTTGAACTACACGGCCGGGGCAAGGAGGACAACCGGGGCGGCGGTGAAGACCTCATGGTGCTCGGCACGCACATCATGGACCTGATGCGGTTCTTCGCGGGCGATCCGCAATCGTGTTTCGCCCGGGTGCACGCGAACGGGCACCTTGTCACCAAGCGCGATGTGCGGGAGGGGGCCGAGGGCATTGGTGCTCTGGCCGGCGATGAGATTCATGCCATGTACCATCTTGCCGGGCCGACGGTCGGCTACTTCGCCACGGATCGCGCCCGACACGGCGCCGCGGCGCGCTATGGCCTGGAGATCCGTGGAACCAAGGGTATTCTGACGACGACGATGGGCGCCTTTCCGGAGGTGTGGTTTGTGGAAGACCCCTCATGGCAGCCCGGACGCAGCAAAGTCCCCTGGAGGCAAATATCGAGCGAGGGGATCGACAAGTCCGAGCCCGTGAGCGACCCCAACCATCGCTACGGCAACCGTCTGATCGCCCTCGATCTGATCCGGGCTATCGAGACCGACAGCCGGCCGCAGGGCAGCATGTACGACGGCCGGGCGGCGCTGGAGATGATCCTGGCGATCTACGAGTCGCACCGGCAGAATACCTCAGTCCCGCTGCCGCTGGCCAATCGCAAGCATCCACTGGGTATGCTATTGTGACAAGATGCCCACGACACGCAAGGGCGGGACGCCCTCGCCACATGGAAGACCATCGCCAAGCTTCGCTTGACGCTGCCACCCGGGGTTCGTAGTGACGCCGTCAGGCGTTTCGTAGGACCCCAAACGCGACTTATCGCGTTTGGGAAACCCCTTATGCCCTTACGGGCACACTACAAACCATCAGCACTGCGGTTCGTGGCACGCCGGGATGCTCGCCCTTCCGTCATCTGCCCGCTGCCATCGGCCCCCTGGCCTCATCACCCCAGACCGCGCAAGCTTGGAGGCTGCCGGCGTGGCAGGAGTAGAAGAGTCGGCCGTTGGAGACCAGGGCGCCGATGCACTCGCTGGGGTCGAGCCTGGGACCGGTCGAGATCAGCTTGATGTTGTTGATGTCGGACAGGTCGTAGACGTCGAGATTGGAGCCGAGCAGGTAGGGCTCGGACAACGTGAAGCGGGTGCACTTGTAACCTTGGGTCAAGGTCTTGAGGATCTTGCCCGTTTCCTTGTCCAGCAGGAATCCGTTTTGATACTGGGCGTGCACGAACAGGAATTTCGAGCCGACCGTGGTCACCTGGATGGCTTCGCGGACCGGCTCGGATTTCCAGATCACCGCGCCGTTGCGGGCGTCGAGGCACCAGACGAGGCTGTTGCCGTTCTCCAGCTTGTTGTACCCGCCCAGGTACAGACGGCCGTTGGCGCCAGAGATCGTGCAGCCGCCGTGAATGAAGCACTGCGTGGTCAGCCAGATCACGCGGCCGGTCTCGGGCTCGATGGCCGCCGTCAGACCCCTGGCGCTGGGGAGATCGCGCTTGCTCTTGGCGGAGAGACCGAAGTAACAGGAGTAGTAGAGCGTGCCGTCCATCAGGCAGACGCCGGCGTCGTCGCCGCCGGAGCCGAACTCGGAGAAGTCCACGGTCCACAACTCCTTGCCAGTGTCGAGGCCATACGCGCGGACCAGCGGCTTGTGGCTCCGGGGGAAGCGCTGATTTTCCTGGTGCCCAAAGAGCCACGGAATCTTCTCGTCTTTCTCAGGGAGTGCAAACTGGCCATAGCGGCCTGTGCCGAACATGTAGATCGCCATGTTCTTGTACACCACGGGCGGCAGTTGCCGGTTCCAGCTTGGCGACCCGGAGAAGGGTGCCTCCCACAGGAGGTTTCCTGTCGCGGCGTCCAGGCAGCGCAGGCGGCACTGTTCCTCGCCTGCCTGCGGGATGAGCAGCTTCTCGTTGTAGTAAAGGGGTGACGTGTAGCTGATGTGCACGCCGGGGTAGTAGCGGCGCCACAGGAGCCGGCCCGTCTCCTGCTCCACGGCGAGGATCTGGCCTTCCGACGTGTGGGTGTACATCCGACCGCCGCCGAACGTCGGGAAGTGTTTCGTGGTCCCTTCGTACCGGCGCAGCCATTTGATCTTGAATGGTGGCTGGACGCCCTGGCTATCGACGTTGGTATTGGACCAGTTCCCGAAGCTCGTGAAACGGTCGTACTTCGCATCGGCCAGCCTGCTCGTCAGCGGACTTCGAATCTTCGCCAGCTCAAGGTCCCTGGTGGGCAGGGAGGCCGTGCCGCCGGAGCCCAGGATGTACAGATAGCCGTCGTCGCAGCCGAAGAAGACTCGACCGTCGGCGACTGCCACCGGCGTTGTGATCGCCTTTCCGAACGCAGTCCTGAACGACCACGGCTGCCCACGGCCGGTCAGCGGCACAACATAGAGATTGCCATCCAGACCGCCGTAAATGGCCTTGTCGCCGACAAGTACCGGTGCGGCCAACGACGGATATGGAGCCAGGGGCTCAGGCTCACCGGTCCCGACATGGTGCCGGCACAGCCCCAAGCCCTCCTCGGGTTTGCAGCGATAGATGTCCTTGCCGCGCAGGCTCACAGACGCGAAGCTCACGAGCCCGCTATCAGTGTTGGTTCTGGTTCCGCCGACGGCGCCGGTCTGGATCTTGCCGCTTTCGCTAGGCCGCAGTACATCCACCTGGCCGCCGTTGTCGAGGAGCGTCCATTGGCGATAGACGGTGCCGTCTTCACCGAGGCTCAGGCCCAGGGTGACGTTGCGCGGCATGGCGCTCGTCTGGACCTCGGCCTTGTCCCCGGCATCTTTGAGCCAGACGACATATCCGCCGGCGGGCACCACGAGCGTCTTGCCGTACGCTGCCATGTCGCGGGTGCAGGCGAAAAGCTCGGCGGGCGTGACGCGGGCTTCTTTGCGATGGAGCCAAGCCTGGCCACTCCAGCGATCTCCTTGCAGGCCGAGCTTCTCCACGACGAAGTCCCATGTCCAACAGACCTTGCCATCCGGCTCCAGGGCGTACACTTTCGAGCCGAGCGTCGCGAAGTACACCCGCCCCTCGGCGACGACCGGCGAGCTGAAGATCGGTTCGCCACAGGCGATCTCCTTCACGACCGTCCCATCGGCTGTGTTCAAGACGTAGTATGTGCCGGCGGTGGTGCCGAAATGGAGATACGGACCGGCTACGGCAGGCGATGACACGTTGCTGCAGTTGGCTTTGCCGCCTCGGCTTTCGAACTTCCAGGCGACCCGGCCTGTCGCGACGTCAACGGCAAAGACCACGCCGGAGCCGTCCACCACGAACACGCGTCCGTTGGTTACGACCGGCGAGGTGAAGATCGCGTCGGTCAGCGGCACCGCGCCGACCAGCCCCAGCGGTAGATTCACGCTCCGATCCGCGACGTTGCCCGAACGTCGCGCGTCGAACTTGGCCTGAACCCAATCCTCCGCCCGGCAGACGCCCAGGCTTCCCAGGGTAAGCACACAACCCGTCAGCACAGCGATGGCTCTGGAGCATAGTTTCATAGACACGGCCCTCCATATCAAGGTTAGTAAGGCAATCCCAAGAGTCGGTACACCACCCGGACTACCGGGTAGACAAGCATATCGAATCCGCCGAAGTACAGAAACCCGACGAGGATCAGCATTCCGTATTGAGAGAAGTTCCGGTAGGCGGCGATGGCTTCGGGCGAGGTGAGCTTGGCATCCACGATGCGCGAACCATCTAGGGGCGGAATCGGGAGCAGATTGAACACCGCCAGCACGATATTGATGACGATGGCCCGCAGGGCGAAATCGGCCAGCGAGGGCACGGCCATCAGGTGAAACAGGTGGAAGGCCAGCGCCAGTCCGACGGCCAACAGGAGATTCGACACCGGCCCGGCGAGGGCCACCTTGAGCATCTGGTTTCGGGTGAGGACAGCGAAATTCACCGGCACGGGCTTGGCCCAGCCGAAATGGATGATCAGGGGCAGGATGATCGTCCCGAGCAGGCTGATATGAGCGATGGGATTGATCGTCAGCCGGCCCATGCGGGCGGCGGTATCATCGCCGTAGCGGAACGCCATCCACGCGTGGGCGTACTCGTGAACGGACAGGGAGACGAGAAAGATGCCCATTGTGGCAAGGTACATCTCCAATTGGCTTAAGGTCATTACGCATCCTTCAAAAGAGTGTGTTTCGACTCGCTCTGCCCTGGCCCGTTCTCACGCGAGCGCGAGCAGGCTTTCCCTACCGACTCTACCGGGCCGGCCACTCATAATATCCCGATCCACACGAACAAGCCAGCAACAAAAACAACCCCCCTGGGCCGCGAATGTAGTCGGCGCCTGCCGTCGCACTCGGCTCCGAGATCCCAGGGCAATTGCCTGTGAGCCTCGCTAGCCCCTGAGGGAGCGGTGGGGGGGTGGGAACCCAACCAGGGCGCCGGGCCCCCCCCCCCGAAGG
>Ga0315280_10011313_pt1 | contig 10991 bp, 12 predicted proteins | sample YL17G06_40_MG_FD_203697 | JGI IMG/M metagenome (GOLD analysis project Ga0315280, IMG submission 203697) | Sediment microbial communities from Yellowstone Lake, YNP, Wyoming, USA - YL17G06_40 | ecosystem: Environmental > Aquatic > Freshwater > Lake > Sediment | place: USA: Wyoming | collected... | reverse complement strand
AGCTTTTCAACTGGATAAAATGAGGAACGACCTTGACGACCTATTTGGTGACCTTCTGCATAGAATACTTGTATTAGAGAACCTTCCTACAGAAGTTAGGTTAATACCTAGCGTACACAAAATGATTTCAGAAGCGCGAGAAAGGGTTGAGAAAATAAAAGAGCTTATTAAAAAAACAGAATGATTCAAAGATGGAAAGTTAAACAATTCGTCTACTACGTTTTATGTTGAAAGTTCGTAGATTCTCAGAATAGGGACAAAATTGCCTTTGTTCTGAATCGGTCTTAAGGGAAGAAAAGGAATACTGACGGAATGTACATCTACAGATAGACATTGAAACAGTTAAACAGTACGTTAGTGACTTGAAGGGATAACTTAGACAACTGACACTCTTTGACTTGCGCTTGAAACAGGAAGAGGAGGTGAAAGCAGAAAACACTTAGTGTGTGCGCGTGCAGAGAGACCCTAAGAGAGACTAATGACGCTTACTGTAACTAACTATGTAGATAGATACAGTAAGGAAAGCCTGAGAAGAATAACACGTAGATAGTTAGCGGAGAGGCTATTATTCATCTTAAAGAAGAAGCATGATTCTCAAAGAAACAGAGAGACTATTACACTGCGCAGAGCGTGCACGCACACACAAATTGAAATGCCTTTACTTTGCAAGAACTATATAGGCTTAAGCCATTTTTATAAAGTGTAGTGAACGACTAACTGTGGGGATATCAAATGGCGAAAATCGGACGCGACGTGCTTTCGGGACGGGATGTCTTACGTTTTCCCAAGACTGAAAGAAAGAAAATTAAAGAAGTTGATCCGTGGCTTAAAGAATATGAAAAAGAAGAAAAAGAAGCTGCTGCTCGAGCAGTTAGCAAGATGCTTCGCCTAATTCCACGCCTACCAGATCTTTTTGCTCCATATTTAACGAGTTTCATTAGAATGCTCTATGAAGACAAGTTCCAATATAAAGAGCCCATATCATTTAACGAGTTTCCACAACAAGTCCCTACAAAATTGTTATTGCCCTTTAATGAACAAGTGGTTCTTCCAATTTTTCCCGAAAAGAGTAGAAGAGAATTCGTTAGTATACATGGTTTAACGCCGGAAGAAATAGTCTATTTGTACGACAACAAAAGGGTGCTTCCAATACTTATGAAGTATCCAACGAGTCTCACGAAAGAAGAAAAGGATTGCATAAACGTATTGCTTGAGAGTAAGTTGCCGACTGTAGTAAGAATAAACTTCTTTCTCACTTTTTCCTCAGACATGAAATTTAATGATTACTTAAAGCAGGCACGGCAACTTGTTAAAGATGCTAAAGCAACCATAAGGGAAGTAGCCAGAAAGAAAGCCCTACATGAAAGAGGGGAAAAAAGGATGGAAGAAATTGCCGATGGATTATTGATGTCTTATAGCCAGTTATGTAGTTTAGGGCTTGACGACTTAGTCAATCACATCGTTACGAACTATGATTTACTGTCCGCAATGCTACTGCTTAATATATATGACGTATTCACGGCAACGCCGAATACTCTTGGTTTGGGAGCTATGCTCCAAATACACGAGGATATTGAGTGGAACCGCCGGATACCCTCTTCCTTTAAGGAGCTACCGAAGATTAGCAATGCACGTGATTTAGTTTTTCCAGTTGAGCTGGGTGAGTTTTTGACTAAGTACTATGATTTAGTTTTTCCAGCAGACCCAAGCCTCGAAATAGTTGATAAGATCTATCGGGATAAAGTGCTTGGCAAGGCGAGGAAGCTTCTTTCAGAGTTTGACAAGGCAGTGCATGAAGGAAAGAGAGAAGATGCCCAGGGAAAAGGAAGGGACTTAAAAGATGTATTCCTCCAAGCTGTTGAGGCTCTTCCAGCAGTGGATAGGCGGATTGAAAAATGCCGGTGGACACTTAATGCCGTCGCTTATGGATGTAGTGGGCTTCTAAGTTTAGAGGTCCCAGTGTTTGGTTTATTAGCAGGAATAGGCTACCGGGTCGCGGAAAAGAAAGTTACTGACAGCGTGGCGCCAAGGCTCGCTGGGATTCGACACAACCCTCTATCTAATGCTATATGGAAATTCACAAAGGAGTTTAGGGATATTGAACAATTGATGAATAGCCTGAAGAAAATTCGAAGATAGAAGCAAATTTCTTGACGTCTAAAGACCCGTGTTCTATTTTTTACGTATTCGATAAAAGCATAAGTGAACTTCGTTTTCGCCTGTTCCTTATTTTCGCGGCGATTTTTAAAGGGAAGTTTAATTAAAGGCGAGTTTCAGATTTTCTTTTATTTTCGGGCTTTAAAAGTAGTTGTTGGTGTTGCTGGTTTGCCTATTTTCCAGCAGAGCGTTGACGCTGGCTTGTACGAGTGCCTTTTAAAAGAGCAGAAGAGGCAGGAGGCTCGCAGCGTTCAGGACGTGATTCGCCAGGTTCTGCGTGAAGCCAAGGCGGAGGCTGAAAAACAGCTTGTTTTGAGTTAAACTTAATTTCGGGTTCGTTCAATGGATAGGAGGGAATAGCTATGAATAAATGGCATTTTATTTGCGGTATACTACTTATTGTAGTTGTAGGTGAATCGATAGCCCTTCTAAATTTAAATAACAAGTGTGTTTCCTTATATACGGAATATGATTCGTTGAAAGAGGAACATCAGGCTTTAACAGTAGCCTATGATACGTTGTTTCAAAACTATACATCCTTGGAAACAAACTACACAAACTTAGAATTGCAATATAATAGTCTTCAAATGGATTTTGCTATTTTGACATTAAACTACAGCAGTTTAGAGGCGAATTATACTGCTGCAAAAATTGAAAATAGTGAGTTGAAGGCACAATACCTCAATTTATCTATTCAGTTTACAGATTTAGCGGAAAACTATACTGCCTTAAAAAATCTTTACGCTCAAGTTGTTGAAAACTACACAATTTTGGAAAGCCAATTCATTGACCTAGCAACAAACTACACATCTTTACAAGCCACGTATCAAGGTCTTCAAGCGAATTTTACCTCTCTTAGTGAAGGTTATAACAAGCTTCAAACTCGATATGATTCGTTATCGTCAAACTACACGACTCTTGCAGAGGCTTATAGTACACTTGAAACTCGATATAGTTCTCTCCAAGCATTATATGAAGAACTGCGAGCAGAATATGACCGCTATGTAGCTGCATATCAAAAGTTGCGGGATGAGATAAATCAGAGATGGAACCAACAGAAAGTGGAGCTTTTCATCACTCCAACAGACTCGCTTGTAAACGTTACAGTCCTCAGCATTACTGGTGGATGGAGCAACACCAGTGATTGGAACGAGTTTTGGAACGATGTTAAAGCCATGTATAAATGGGTTGTCAATAATATTGAATATCGATATGACGGACTCTTTCCAATGCTTCCCACAGACCCATCTGGTAAAATAGACTACTGGAACGAGATGTGGCAGTTTCCAAATGAAACATTAAATCTAAGGAAGGGAGATTGTGAAGATATGGCTATTCTTTTATGTTCCATGATTAGATGCTATTCTAACATGGCATACGTCACTGAGTGCATTGGCATAACAAGCTCTACGGCAGGACACCTTGCAGTTCAAATTCCTGTTGAAGGCTATAAGCTTGTGATATTTGACCCAGCAGGAAGATATTATAGCAGTGACTGGCTAGGAAACATAGTGTTTAACGATATTTCTACTGAAATAAACAACTGGCTAAACTACTGGAAACCTCAAATGGGAGGAGACGTTTACGTTGACCTAGTTTTCTCAGATTACATTCATAAAACGTTTACATCCACAGCAGATTACTTGTCATGGATGTATAGCAGATAAGTTAGGTTTGGGGTATGGCGCTCGTCCAATAGTCATTGACAAACCTCCTATCTACCATCTCTTGTGTTTGAGGTTCTAATTGTAAGAGTTTAAGGTAGTCCTTTATTAAATTCTGAGTTACACCTATTCTTCTGGCGAGCGCGCGCTGATTGACCTGCTCTGAGGAGTTTATCAAAAATCGCGTAGGTGAAGAATGCCCTTTCTGTGGACATAAGCTGCACATTCCGCCATTAAAGGTTGAAGTTTCCTCAATAAAAGAAAAGAAGAAATTGTGGTTAGAAGCTCGTCCATACACACGTTGAAAAGCAGGTTAAGTTTCACATTACCAAGAATCATGATTCTTAAAGAAACAGAGACTATTACACTGCGCAAGGCGTGCACGCACACATACAAACTGTAAGTAAAAGTTTAAGCCGACACACACCATATGATATGAGATTAAACTTTAGACCGCACACACAATTAAAGTTTAACCCTACAAAAAGGTCAAGGGTCTGATTTTCTGGCTACTACAATGACGCACCACTTTGGACATGGTATCGCTGCATAGCTCAGTTTCATATCTGGGAAATCGCTGCATAGTTCATCAGACATATTCCGCATTTTTGTTTTGTCATATTTTGTTATTAGCATCCAACAATCGGCATTTTTATGCTGACGTTTTATTGCATCGAATAATCTTCTATTACCCTTATATGTGAAAGATGTAGATATTTTCAATTCGATACCAATATCATCAATTATGAAGTCACAATCTCTTTTCTTTTTATTCTTAAAAGTTGTACTCCATCCCTTATTATCGAATTTACGTGCAATCTCGCACTGAAACCATTCTTCGCTTGGTACATAATCATGTTCCTCTTTTCGTTTAGCGAGAAAGGCAAGCATCTCAGATTGAGGGGGCTCGGAAAATGCTTCAGCTGTTAGTTCCAGAATCATATTAATTTTATTAGTTGATACCATTGTGATCCTGTTGCATATTAGGACTTGAGAAATTAAAGTTTAATTAAATTTTAACCCCCAAACTCAAACCCACGTATAACAAAAAACCCATCAACTTCTGTTTTTTCATTTAGCTCAGAATGCCTTTTATTGGAGACTCGGCTTCACAACTTCATATGATGGAAAAATCTGCATCAACCCTAAAGTTGAAGCAAGTTTTAAGGCAATCGATTCCGAGGTTAACATGGATATCTGATTTTGCTCTCGTGCTTGCGGTTCTCATCGGACTTTCGGCAATACCGCAGGGTCTTACTCTTCTTATGGTTGGCAGGCTGACCGAACCTATTCAGCTGGGACCTATTTCACTTCTCCCATGTTTGGTTTTGGGTCTGCTCGTTTTACTCGCACTACTCGTATCGGAAATTTCGTTTCAAGTCTCGAAGAAATTGGTCAAAAATGGAATTAGGTTGGTTGTTCTCTATCTAATCGTATCCTTGATTATAATCTTCTTGGTTATGTCACTGTTCTCGCTCGCCTTCATGTCACAGGCGTCAGAAACTGGCAAAAAAATCGACACATTTATCGCTGAGAACGCAAACTTGGGTTTTCAAGACTACGTTAATAACGTCTCGTCCTTTCTGAATAACAACGTCAAAAATGCTTACCAGAAGCCTGAGGCAATCTTCAAAATTGATATCTTGATTAGCGGAACATTTCTTGACCCTTACATAATGCAAATCTGGGGCGTCACCAGGAGCGACGTAATAATTTATCAGGGGTGGGGAACTTGTGAACAAGCCGCTTTATTGATAGAAGAGCTACTGCGACGAGCCGGATATCAGACGAGACTGGCTCGTTTCATAGGCATAGACCATGAATGGGCAGAAGTAAAGTACGACGGAACATGGTTGATTGTTGACCCATGGTACATAGGAAATTTTGTAGAAATTCAAAATTTAAAGTATAATAGAACTGCGTTTCAGAACGCATCAGGTGTGGAAGTTCAATATCCTAATGGAACTTGGATTGATGCAAGCCACGAGCATGGATATTGATTTTTTTGGGTTTGGGTTTGAGGGTTAAATTTTAACGCTGTGTGTGGGTAAATTTTTATGAAAAGAAATCTAAAGATGCGTTGACGAGCTTGTGGTCATTGGAACAGAGTTCCAGTGAACAAGGTTCTGGTTGAGCAGAATTCTCCAGAGCCCAAGGTGAAAGTTTTCATTCCGATGTATGAACCATTGCAAGTTTCTAAATGTGCAAAATGCGGTAGAATCATTGCTCAGCCAAAAGAGCTTATCCGAGTTGTAAAGAGTAAAATGCGGTGCGGCGTTGAGAAGGAGAGTAGAAAGGATACGGCAAGATTAATATCAGCTTAAAGACGAAACCAGTATAGGTTGTATAATGTCATCTGAAGAAGATGCACGTGAAGTTGTTTCAATATTTGTTTCTGGAGCTCCTCAGACTTTCGGGGATAAGACGTATGAAGAACCATGGAAAAACATAGTAGCCAACGAAGTTAGAGAATCATGTAGTAGTGAATTACCTCTAGAAAATCAAGTTCAAGTTCATCTTGTTTTTCACCTATTAAAAGAACGAAGAGTTGATTTGGACAACTTGATGAAGCCATGTCTGGATGCAATAGGTAGTGTGTTGTTTAAGAGAAGAAAAGGGGGAAGAAGCACCTGGGATACTAACGACCATTGGGTTTTCAAAATAATTGCGGAAAAGAAGATGGTTAGCAAAAAGAGTGAAGAAGGAGTTAAGATAGTGATTTCTCAATTAACGCGCACGCTGAGCTTATAACTTGTTTCTTGAGGGATTGAATATGTCAAAAATATTTGGGTATGGTGAAGATGCTTTCACATTTTGGGCATTAAGACATCGCAAATCAGAAATCTTAAAACAATTCAATGACAAAACCCCTCCATCAGATTGCCTTGTTTTCTATCGCCCAAGTTTTGGTAGAAGAGGTGGAGGAAAACGTTCTGAATTCGGAGAGTTCGATGCTATACTTGCTTCTTTGGAAAATATCTATTTGATAGAAAGCAAATGGGACAATTTGTCAGCGTTCAAAGAAGGTGAAATTGTTATTAAACCTGAACAGAAACTTCGGCATCATATTTTTTCATGGTATGTCACACACTGGGATGAGAAGTACGAACACGATTGGAAAAGCTTCTTTGAAGAGCAAAGAAACCACTTTCAAAAGGAATTTAAGAAGTATAAGAAAATCCTTCCTCGTAAGGATACCGTACTCGCACGTAATCTACAGTTTGTCCTAAGCAAGTTGCGAAACCACTGTGTAAAATTCTCATCCCCGAAAAATATCAAAAATATATTGTTATTCTTCTACAACAAAAATGAGTCTACTACTCCAGCCTTGAACACTGAAGAATTCGATTTGATAAGCATTGATTACAGTAACGAAATTGAAGGCAATTTCATCGGGTTAAAATGAATCCATGCCTAATTTTTTCCATGTACTTTTTCTGTTATCAGACTTATTGATTTTGCATATTCAAGAAAAGCTACGCGTAGCGTTTCGCTTTCACTCTGCCCCAGCTTTTCGCATATTTGGTCCAGCAGCTCCTTATGCTGAAGGCTCAAAAAGAAAATGCCCCACTACACCCAAGGGTCTATCAGAGAACGGGATAGATAGAGAGATAAAAGTTAAGGGTTTACTATCTCTTTTTTTATATCGGTATGCTATTAGCTTGATTTACTGAATACCCTCTCTATCTTCCCCAAACGGTGATAGACCTACAAAGTTTCTTTTAGAGGGAAGGAGACAGCAGAGCCTAGCATATGGAAAGGTAGGAGGCCTCTTATACCCAGCTTCTCTCTTTTTCTTTTGGAGACTGCAACTGCCAGTAGCGTTATCATCATGCTGTCAATAGGGCTGCACTAAACAATCATGACTACGTTGCCTTACATGGAATCTTGTCCCATCTTTCTTCAAATTCCTTCGGGTGGTAGTGCAATTTTTTCTCAATGTCGAATATCGGTTCTCCAGCTTTTTCTGATTCCTTGACTAGATCTTCAAAATTCTTGTAGAAGAAAAGTATGCATGGTATATTCTTGTATTTCCCAGTCATTCTAGGACGCGGTGTCGCACACTCTTTCAATTCATCCACGGTAAACACAAAACGTTTTACTGGTTCAAGGCTATCTTTGTCGATTATAACCCAAACACAATGGCTAAACTCTTTTTCTCTTATCTGTTTTCCAGTCCCGAATTTTGCACTTGCATGATGCCTAAACAATTTGCCACACTTTACCTCTACTCCATAAGCTCCACAGACAAGAAGGTCAGGTCTACGATGAAACTTGAACGTATAACCCTTTTCCAGAAGTTTCTCAGCGACTAAGCTTTCGGCATACATTCCTTGAATTACTCTGACCTTAAGTATGTCTCCCGCAACGTAAGCATGTTTCAAAGCTATCTTCAAACCATCAGACATTATTTTGAACTCATCCATTCCCCAGAGTCACCTCCCAGCTATTCTTTCTTCGCAAAGGGTCTCGCTTTAACTTTCCCCTAGGCCAAAAGCTCAAAAAGCTTGGGGGGTTTCTTGATTCAGAGTAGAGTCAGGGATTGCGCATGCGTGTGACCCTTTGCTTTCCTTTACATTTGCTTTCTCAAGCTTCTGCAAAGACCAATGAATGAGCTGATTACCACATGCTTCCACATGAGAAAATCAAGAGTTGAACCAAGACCGTAACCAAAACAAACTTGCTGAAATTATCAAACCTGCCGACTTTAGGTTTTTTCAATTTCCGTAATTCAGAAAATCATGCTCACAGGTTGAACTTGTGCTCCGTACTGAATCCGCACGGAAAACAAGAGAAAAAACAGCGGTAGACCTACCATCGTTAGCGCACGCAGACTCAAGATTCTTAACTGATTGCATTACAAATAAGCTGTGGCTGACATCTTGAATGCTCCATAGAGGGTCAAAAGTGGTAGATACTGAAGAAATAAAGAGTATCGAAGAAGACATCAAAAAATCCGGATTTCCCTTGGAGATTGAAGTCTCGTCGGTTCTGAGAAAAGATGGCTGGGATCTGCGAAATCAGGCTTACTATATGGACGAGGATGAAGGAAAACCACGCGCCGTGGACATTGTTGCCTCCAAAAGTTATTTTGAAGATTTCTTAGGCCATAATCGTCTGCGCATTTTATTGATCATAGAATGCAAGAAAAGTCAGAAACCGTGGGTGTTTTTCACTACGCCCGAAGAACGAAAATTCTCCGCAATACCAATCCTCACAATCAAGCATTGCGCTAACCCTAAGCTCGAGAACCAGAGATTCTACAAATGGATAATGAAAAGCCTACACTATGCATTGCCTTATGGTAGAAAGCGAGCCATTATTCACTACGAACCTTTCAAGGCAGGAGAAGGAAGAGAAATATTTGAGGCAGCCCTTCAAGTGACCAAAGCGCTTAACTTCGAGCTCAAACAAGACATGGAAACATCCCCGAAAATACCGATTACTTCTATAGGCATTTTCTTTCCAGTAATCGTTTTTGATGGGCATCTTTACGAATGTCAACTGCAGAATGGAGATACAAAAGTTCTCTCGACAGATTACGTGCAGTACCTGAGGGAGCAAAGAGAGTTATTCATTATAGACGTTTTTACGAAGCAGTTCCTTCTCCAATACTTAGGAATCATCAACAAAGAAGTTGAAGCTTTAAAAGCATCGTTAAAACGATGAGCTTGAGCGCGCAAAAACACAAAAAACAGCGGTCTCTAACGAGTTTGAACTACCGAGTGCCCATTTCCTCTTTAGCGGGCTTATTCACCTCGCGCGCGCTCTATGCATGATCGAGTTCATATGCAACCATCAAGCTGTTCAATAGATGATAAAATCAGTGTCTCGTATATCCTATCCAACTTTGATTGCTGGGCGATTGACGCCCACATTGATTCAGTTACAACTATATCACAATAGGGTATTGCCATGGTTAAAGCCCAAATGTCGTTTATGTCATTTTTGTCAATGGCTCTTTGAAGGTATTGATCTCTGCGATATGTCAATGTGAACAGGCAATATGCAGTAGGCATAGTCTGAAAGAACTGCGTGAACTCTTGCTGAGTCCAATCCTTGCTTATGATAGCGTTCATGGGCAGGTTCAACTCAACAGCCAATTTCGTAAGCCACGGGCCGACTATTCCGATCAGAAACTCAACGATAGAAACTCTGAACCGTAGGTCATTATCAACGATTTTGGCATGTTGGCGTCGAATTTCTTCCATTTTCTCAACCTGAGCGGCTTGAATTTGCCTCATATCTCGAGTTTTTTCGGCTAACGACTGACTTGTCAAGAAACGTAATAATGCTTGGGGGCTATCAACGTAATCAAGTATTTTCTTCTTGGTTTCTTCCGGTAAGTCGGGTCCAACTGCCCCCTCTTTTCTTATTAGTTCCCCCTTTGCCCCAAGCATATGTGAGATCCCTCGACCTATCGCAATTTTTTTAACATCAACTGTAGGAAGCCCAAGCTTTTTCAAAGCTGCTTGGCGAACCTCTGATTCCATGATCGAATTTGATGGTAAGATAGAGTATCCCTTTGATACGTTGATCATAAGAGATGCCAGCCGTTTCCGTCTCTTTGGATTAAGATTGCGAAGTGTCTCCTCTACGTGAGCTATTGAAAGAGGAAAGATAGCAGTCCCTTTGTCAGACGCGTTCGACACAAAATGGGAAAGCCTCCTAGTTTCTAAAGAACGATTATAGTATCCTCTTGCGAGAAGTATCCAGTCTTTTTGATCCAGATAGACTACTTTGCTTTCGGGGGCATATTTTCCCATATTTATAGAAAATAATGCCCGATACAGATATCAATATCGTTTTCATACGGCGCGTGTTGGTTCTTTCGACACGGTTTTTTTAACATAGTTTTTTCCGCCAAAATTCCTTAAATTTTGCTTCTTTTCAGTTTTGCTTTTGGGGCCAGAGTCAGCCTTGGCAAGCGTATCCGTTGATGATGTGCGTGACATGATTAATGTTAGCTCAGCTGAGGTTCCAGACGCTAAGGTTTTGAAGATGGTTAAGCGGGCTGAAGTCACGCTTGAATTAGAAACCAGTCGAGAAATCCATTGTAGCGATAGCTAAGTTTTCTCAGCCATTGTGAGTCGTGGATTGTCAACTCCCGACTCGTTCGGCGAAAACTATTAAGAAAGCCTGGCACCTTATTATGGAATGGCAACCATT
>Ga0315280_10011312_pt1 | contig 10991 bp, 7 predicted proteins | sample YL17G06_40_MG_FD_203697 | JGI IMG/M metagenome (GOLD analysis project Ga0315280, IMG submission 203697) | Sediment microbial communities from Yellowstone Lake, YNP, Wyoming, USA - YL17G06_40 | ecosystem: Environmental > Aquatic > Freshwater > Lake > Sediment | place: USA: Wyoming | collected... | reverse complement strand
GCATCACCAGTCCGCAAGGCAACCCGGCGCAACTCATTGTTGGACAACCCACGACATTCCAGGCGCAGGCATTCTGGTACGGCCAGCCGCTGAACGGCGCATCGGTCGGATGGACCTGGACTTTCGGCGACGGCACCGGGGAGTTCACGCAGAACCCCCTTCAGCACACCTACGCCACCGAGGGGCAGTACGGCGCCACCGTTGTCGCGACGTACGCGGGCCAGCAGGCTCAGGCGACGAAGGTCTGCCAGGTCTCGGCATCGCCGTATGTGCTCGTTCTCGTCCCCGACAGCGACATCGTCTGCGACGCGTGGGACCTGGAGGTCATCGGCCCCCAGGGCCCCAACCCGATGTGGAACGTAACCGGCTTCGAGAAGCGCATTGGTGAAGGGCCATGGCAGACCGCGGACAACGTGCAGGTCTTCGCCCCGTTCGTGCGCCTCGGCAAGAAGGTCGTGCCGTGCAAGTGGCTGACGTGGCCGCACCAGAACCAAGCCATCAAGCTCAGGGCGAAGGTACAGGTCCAACCTCCCGGAGGGCAGGGGTACCTCGCGTACTCGAACGAGATCGAGGCCACGGTGCAGAACACTGTGTTGCGCCCCACCGACACCGAGCCGGAGGACTTGGCCTTTCTCTATGACCCCGATCCGGAGACTGAGGACCCGCTGCTAGACTGGGAGGCCATCCATCGCGCTTGGCCATACCCGGACACCATCCCGGACCAGCACTTCCATGTCACGGTCCAGGTGCTGAGCCTGTCCGGCACCGTCGTGAAGACGATCACAGGGCGGCAGGACAATCCCGGCACGTGTCAGGTCGCCTGGGATGGTTCATGCAACCCGCCGATGCCTCACGCGGGGCTAGGCCTGTACACGTACCAGGTTACAGCACAGCACTACTACACCCCGAACGGCGCCCAGCACCCCGACACATGCTCGATCGTGGGTGAGTGCGGGCCCGATTCTGACAAGCTGAGCCAGTCCGCACGGGTCCTGGTGTTCGACCCTCAGCTTGACGAACAGAGCCAGACGATCTCCGGAACGGTGACCTACGAGCTACTGAGCCAGGTCGGGGTGTGCCGGGTCGTCATCTTCGGGCCCGGACATGACGAGTTGTGGTCGTGGGACGCCGACTCGCCGCGCATGCAGCCCGGCACGTGGCAGACCGATGCGTTCGAGGTGCCGGCGCAGATCGTCGATGGGCGCCTGATCTGCGCGGGCCAGTACTGGGCCGTCGTGTTCACGAAGCAGACGCTACCCCAGGGCCTGTTGAACCGGGGGCTCGAGCCGAAGTGGTACGTTCCGCACGGGCGCAGCCTGGCATCGAACGGAGTGGACCTCTGGGATGTCGAGTTCCGTGAGCCCCGGATCCAGATGTACTGGCCGGTCCGCCCGGACGACGGTCAAGACCCCCACAACGACCCGCCCAACAGCGGCGTCGATGAAGGAATCGGCCGGGTGGGCCCGGGCGACAAGACGCCCGAGTGGACCGTCTATCGCGTCAAGCAGGAACACCTGCGCAAGCGGCCTTACCTCGGGAAGCCGGAGTACGACATATACGCGACACCCCAGCCCAAGCGCGAGCCGGGAGCGTTCGTCCGGAACACGCATGTTGCGGTGAAGACGCGCCTCATCGGAGTCCCCGAGGGCCCGATCTGGGTGAGGGCGACGGGCACGCTCGGCGGCTTCGCGCCTGCCCAGCTCACCCCCTCAGGAGGTGTCGCCGCTTACCAAGGAAGCACAGTCGACGCCCTTCCCAACAACGTTGGCGTCATGCAGGACGACTCGGCGGCGACGTGGAACTGGGAGTGGTCCTCCACAGGCCCGGAGGGGCCCTGGCAGTCGCTGGGCACAACGGCACACACGATCTACCGGACGCTGGCGACCCCGACGGGGCTGCAGAAGGCGTACAAGCAGCTCTTCCAGTACTCCTGCAACTGGGCCGCTGGGGGCGAATGCGCCGACTACGTGTTCGACGCCATCTGGAGCCACTTCCACTTCGACTACGAGCCGCTGTACGGGTACTACGACTGCGAGTGCCACGACCCGCCACACGGCACCAACGACGAGTTCTTCCCCACGGTTGAGGATGACCCGTGGCCCCTGCGGAGCATACTCGTCTACGAGAGGGGGCGTTGCGGGCACTGGTACTTGCTGTTCAAGAGCCTCATTGCGGCGCATGGAGACGACTCCGTGAGGGGCCTGGGCGTCTACCCTGGCTCCCAGGCGCACGGGGGACCACTGGTGGCGAGAGCACCACCCGGAGTGGACCGACTGGACCTTCTTCCACGTCAAGAAGCTCAGCGGTCCGGGCGCCCGGGCACACGCGACCCTCGACCCAATTCAGAAGTACTTCGGGGACCACCAGATCGCTTGGCGCACGACCAAGAACATCCTCTATGACCCCTCGTATTGCATCGCCGTGAACGCCGGCGGGTACCCCCAGGCCCTCATTGACTACGAGGACCTGGCGATAGACGCGTACAGCGCCCGTCGGCCCTACCCGCATCCGTACTCGTGGGGGAGTGACGAGGAGTGGCACTGGGTTCCGAACACCGAGGACGATCTTGAACTGACAGGCGTAGAGACTCCATAGGGGCGGTGCAGGAGGGAGTGATGATATGAGAACCTCAGTTCGGATGTGGCGTCGGCCTGGCGTTGCCGCGCCGATACTCGCTCTCCTCTGCGCCTGCGCAACGGTGGGGTGCGAGCAGCGCGGCGCGACGCCCACCCCGGGCGCCTCCGCTCCTGGGCCGCCGTCGGACGCGGGGTCCTCGGACAGCGAAGGCCGACTGGCCACATCACCCACCCCACTAGGGGCCGGTGCCCCGGCACGCCCCGGTGGCGAGGAGGGCAGGGCCACCACGGGGACTGGGCCCACCAGCCTGGGTGATTCCGGGGCTGTCGGCGCAGGCCAGGACATGAGCCTGGGCAACTCGCTCCCACACGCATGGCGAACGGACCTCCCTAGCAAAGCGAGCGTACTGTGCATGGACCTCCTCGTGGACGCGCGCCCGCGCGTCTTCTGCGCCTACGGCACGTACAATGACCGGCAATGGGGATACACTGGTCAGGTCTCCGACCTCGAGCCTGACGGGCGTCCCGGGTCCCCCGTAGCCACAGCCGACGGCGTGCTTGAGATCGTCTACGCGTATGGGGCGACCGTCGCGGTGCTTGAGCGCGGCGATGAGATGCTGGCGATCCAGCAGAGGCCGGGAGACTCGCATTCGTGGCTTCGCGCGGCGCACACGCGCGGGCAGACTCTCCTTCAGTCGGTAAGGCTGGGCCCTCCCAGCTACGAACGGCCCGATCTTCAGCCAAGCTGGCCCGGGGACAGCGTTGCGGAGTTCGCACGCGAGCCGTCAGCGGCGCTCGTTGGGTCAGAAGTCTGGCTCGCCTCCTCACAGTTCGGCAGCGTCAAAGTCAGCCACTGCCCGTGGGGGCATTGGAAGTCGCACGACTGGGCCAGAACGAAGCAATTGGGCCCGGGGATACGTCCGGGGATCGCCTGGTCACAGACCGACGGGTTGTTCGTCACGTCCACCGGGCTGAACACCGGGGCCGGGAAGGCGGTGGAGGCCTGTGGAGGCCCAGTGTACCTGTGCTGGTCGAAGGACGGAGAGGAGTGGACGAGTCTCGGCGAGATACTCGACGAGCCGCAGGCGCGGTACGCCGTGCCCGCGGTCGATCCGAAGGCGGGCCTCGTTGTCGTGTACGCGGCCGATCGTGGCGACTCGTGTCCGCTGTTCGCGGCCCGCTCCCCGGACTTCGGCGAGACCTGGGGTGACCCAAGACTGCTCACGGAGGAGACCGCGCGGTGCGCGCAGCCTCGGGCGGTCATGTTCGCCGGGCGGCTGTACGTCGGGTGCCTGACGATCCCCACTGGGTTGGCCGAGCTTCGCGGGGCGGGCATAGCTACGCACACCCCCGACCCACCAGTCGAGCTCTACACCATGGCCTTCGACTCCATGGACCTGCCCGCGCCGTAGGCGCTACGTCTGAAGGCGGGGCGCCTCCGCAGCGCCCCGCCCGACTTCTACCAAACGGGAGACAGGGGTGACGAGCATCCGTTGCACAGCCTACTCGTCTACGAGCGGGGCCGTTGCGGGCACTGGTACGACCTGTTCAGTGACCTGGTTGCGACACACGGTGATACGTCGGTGGACGACCTGGGCATATACGGTGGCGAGATGTACAAGGGCGAGGGCGCGCCTCAGCCTAATCCCTGGACGCAGTACACGAACTGGACCTTCTTCCACGTGAAGAACCTGAATGGGCAGGGCATCGGCGCACATGGAACCGCGAACCCAGTGCAGAAGTACTTCCACGACCACGCGATCGCCTGGCGCACGACCAAGAGCATCCTCTACGACCCCTCGTACTGCGTCGCGGTGAACGAGGAACAAGGGTACCCCGAGAGTCTGAACGACTACGAGGACTTGGCGATCGATGCGTACAGCGGGTACCGGGGGGCCAACTACAACGCGAACGACCCGGTGTGGCGGCAGGACCCATGGCCGGTCGGCGAGTACTGGTGGGGGAGTGACGAGCGCTGGCACTGGGTTTCCAACACTCACGGCCATCTCGAGCTCGTGGGCATTGACTAGGCGTGAGCCGCGGGAGGGTGTGATCGCATGAGATACCCAGCTTCTGCGCGCTGCCCTGCTGCAGCGCGCATGGCGCTGCTGTGCCTCGCCTTGGTCTGCGCTGCGTTCGGATGCCAGGAGCGGGCGCAGGCCCCACGATCGACCAGGGCGGCCGCCCGCTCGACTGGCACGTACGCGGAAAGCGGGAGCGCCGAGACGCTCAGCGCCGCACCGGTTGCGCAGAGCGGCGTGTCGGAGTGGGCCGACGCAGAGGTGAGCGAAGGCCGCGCGACGCCAGAGCCGGCTGCGCTGAAGCCGCCCGAGTCGGTCAGAGCGGGCGGCGGCCTGGGAGGGAGGGCGGACACTCCGCTCTTTGACACGTGGCGGATGGAGTTCCCTTGGAAGGCCAGTACCGAGGCCATGGACGTGTACCTGGCGCCCGACCCCCGCCTCTTCTGGGTCTTCGGCAGGCAGGACGCCGATGCTCGACGGAACGTCAACTGGATCTGCTACCTCGATACCGACGGTCGCGCCCACGCAGACCATACGACGGCCTTCGGCCTCCTGGAGGCCGCGCTAGCCTACGGGACGACTGTGGCGGTGCTCGAGCGCGGGGACGAGATGCTGGCTATCCAGCAGGAGCATGGTGACTCGCATGACTGGCTCAGGGCGGCGCACGCACGAGATGACGTGTTGCTCGACGTCGTGGCGCACATGGGCTTCCCGAGCTACGACCGCCCGAACCTCGAGCCCAGGTGGCCGGGCGACTATGTGGCGGAGAACGCGCTCCAGCCGTCGGCGGTTCTCGTTGGCTCGGAGGTCTGGCTGGCCTCGTCGCATGGTGGCTGTAGCGTGAAGGTGAGCCACACGTCCTGGGGGCACTGGAGATCGCACGACTGGGCGAGGACGAAGGAGCTCGGTCCGGGCATACGCGCCGGCCTTACGTGGTCAGAGTCGGAGGGGTTCTTCGCGACGGCCACGGGTTCGTACACGGGCGCGGCCACGGACGTCGAGGTGTTCCGCGGCCCAGTGTACCTGTACCGGTCCCCTGACGGGGAGGAGTGGACGAGCCTGGGCGAGATCCTGAACGAGCCCCACGCGCGGTACGCGGTACCGGCGGTCGATCCCAAGGCTGGCTTGGTCGTCGTGTACGCGGCGGACCGCGACAGTTCGTGCCCGCTGTTCGCTGCTCGCTCACCTGACTTCGGCCAGACCTGGGGCAAACCGCAGTTGCTGACCGACGCGGGTGCCCGTTGCGCACAGCCTCGGGCGGTCATGTACGATGCGCGTCTGTATCTTGGCTATCTTGCCATCCCGCCTGGTCTGTCCGTGCTGGAATGCTATAGTCACTACGAGTACACCCCCGACCCGCCCGTGGAGCTCTACACCATGGCCTTCGACCCCATGGACCTCCCGGGGCCTTAGGCCCCCAGTGCGCCGGCGGGGCGCCTCGCCGGCGACGCGCCTCTGTGGATCGTCTGGCCGAAGAAGACATCGGCGCTGGCGTCGGACATCACGCAGAATGCTGTGCGCCGGGCCGGTCTCGATGCCGGCCTGGTCGACTACAAGGTCTGCTCCGTTGACGACACGTGGTCGGGGCTGCTCTTCAGACGGAGGAAGTGAGTGACGGGGACGGTAGGTCCACAGGATCCGGCCACCCACAACGGCGAGTGGGACCCGCTGCACCCCGACGAGGTCCTGCGGCTCCTCGACGGCCTGGCGGTGCCGTGGTGGATCGCCGGAGGCTGGGCGATCGACCTGTTCGTCGGCAGGCAGACCCGCGAGCACGCGGACACCGACATACTTGTGCTGCGCCGCGACCAGCTCGCCGTGCAGCGCCACCTCGGGACGTGGGACCTGTTCGCCGCCGAGAAGCCCCTCGGGCTGCGCCCCTGGCTGCCCGGGCAGTTCCTACCACGGGGCATACACGACATCTGGTGCCGGCGCCACCCGACGGGCCCCTGGGTGCTGCAGCTCATGCTGGCCGAGGACGACGGCGACGAGTGGTTCCTCCGACGCAACCCGGCGGTCCGCGGGCGCATCGGGGACCTGGGGCGCCGGACACCGGAGGGCGTGCCCTACCTGGCCCCCGAGATACAGCTTCTCTACAAGGCTCGCGCTGAGCGCCAGCCGAAGGACGAGGCCGACTTCGCTGTCGCCTGGCCACTCCTCGACGACGCGGCGCGGCTGTGGCTCGCGCGAGCTCTCCAGGCCCTGTTCCCGGAAGGGCATTCCTGGCTCCACGGCCCGGCCCAGGATGACGCGCGGCCGCCGCCATCGGTCTTTCCGCGATCTCAGGGCTCAGGGCACGCTCCGCTGCCCCGGTCGCTCCCGCCGAACCATCGTTGACGGTGGGGTGTCTCAGGGGTAGAGTCAACCCTGGAGGTGCAGCGGCGTGATCGCGAAGGCAACGCACAGAGGGCGCGGCCCGCTCGGTATGATCGCGCGCGCGCGCGAACTGTTACTAGCCCGCCGCCGGGCTCGCGAGGAAGCTGAGGACTCCCGTGACGTTGCCGATGCGCTGGAGCGGCTTCACGACCCCGAGGACAGACCGATCCCCTGGGAACAGGTGAAGCGCGAGCTTAGGCGCTGACGGGTGCCCGACTACACGGTCGACATCAAGACCAGCGCGCGCCGCGCACTCGACTCACTACCGCGCCCTGTTCGGGAACGCATCGCCCGCGCCATCACTCGGCTGGCGAACGACCCGCGACCGCCACGCTGCAAACAGCTCACGGCCACGTCACCGGTCCTCTACCGCGTCCCCGTCGGAAGCTATCGCGTTGTCTACGAGATCCGCGATCGGGAGCTGCTGGTCATGGTCGTCAAGGTGGCCAAGCGCGCGCGAGTCTACGACGACCTCTGATGGGGCAGCTCAAGGAGGTACCCGTGAACGCATCCGTCGCACTACTCCTCACCGCGCCCTGTGTCTTCGCTCAGACCGCGCAGCCGCTCCCCAACCCCAAGGGCGCGGTCGTCCTGCGGCCGTTCGACTACCACGGGGTGCGCCTCACCGACGGCCGGCTGCGGGCGCAGTACGATGAGGCGCGGCAGTGGTACCTGAACGTCCCCAACGACGACTACCTGAAGGACTTCAGGCGATACGCCGGGCTGCCCGACCCCGGGCAGCAGCTCGGCGGGTGGTACCTGAACTCCGGGCACGCGATGCCGCAGGTGATGTCCGGCCTCGCGCGCATGTGGGCCGCTACGGGCGATGAGGCGTGCCGGGAGAAGGTGGAGTCGCTCCTCTCGGGCTGGCTGGAGTGCGTCCGTCCGGACGGCTCGACGGTGAACAGCGTCGGGACGTATGCGTTTGAGAAGGCCTCCGGCGGCCTCGTTGACACCTACCGCTACCTGGGCGACCGCCGCGCGCTGGCGCTCCTCAGCCGGATCACCGACTGGGCCATCGAGCACTTCCCGCGCGACCGGCTCTACGGCGACAACGGTACCGAGTGGTACACCCTCGGGGAGAACATGCACCGCGCGTACCTGCTGACCGGCGACACGAAGTACCTCCACTTCGCACGCGAGTGGGAGTACCGCGACTACTGGGACCTGTACGCGAACAAGGGCGACGTTGTGGCTCGGAAGCCCGAAGCCGGCATGAACCCCGAGTGGCTCCACGCCTTCAGCCATGTGAACACATTGAGCAGCGCCGCGGCGGCCTACCGCGTGACCGGGGACCCCTACTATCTGCGCGTGCTGGAGAACGCCTACGACTACTTCCAAGAGAACCAGGTGTTCGCCACCGGCGGCTACGGGCCGTCGCGCGAGCACATTCTGCCCCGCGACCAGATCGTCGCGGCTCTGACGGGCGACGAGCACGACAGCACGGAGACGCATTGCGATAGCTGGGCCGTCTTCAAGCTGTGCAAGTACCTCATCTCGTTCACAGGCCGCGCGCGCTACGGCGACTGGATCGAGCGGGCGGTCTACAACATGACTGGCGCGGCCCTCGCCAACACGCCCGACGGCCACCCCTTCTACTACTCCGACTACAACGCGAGCGGCGGCTCCAAGTTCCGCTATCCAGACGCGTGGACGTGCTGCACGGGCTCGCGCATCACCGACGTGGCGGACTACTGCGACCTGATCTACTTCCGCGCGGCCGACGGGCTGTACGTGAGCCTGTTCATACCGTCCACGGCCACGTGGACTGATGGCGGCCGCGTTGTGACCGTGACACAGGTGACGCGGTTCCCCGAGGCGCCCATCACGCGGCTGAAGGTGAGCGTGCCCGCGCCCACACGGCTTGCCATCAAGGTGCGAGTGCCGTCCTGGGCGGCCGGCCTACTGGAGGGGCAGCTAAACGGTCAGCCCGTCGCGATCCCCACCGACGCGCGCGGCTGGGCCGGGCTCGAGCGCATCTGGCGCGACGGCGACGAGATCGCGGTCAGGTTCCCGATGCGGCTCTCGGTGAGCCGCATCGCCCCGGACATCTCGCCGCTCGGCGCTGTCGTGTACGGCCCGGTAGTTCTGGCGGTCCGGAGCGCGGACGGCAACCCGTCGGCCAAGATCGACTGTGCGCGCCTCGCTGAGCAGCTCATTCCCGCGCGCGACGAGCCGCTCACCTGGCGCCTCGCCTCGGACGCGAACGTGCTCTTCCGGCCCTTCTACGCCTTCGGCGAAGGGGAGCCGTACTTCATGTACCTGGACACGCGGGCCGGCAGCGGGGCGGCTACTCTCCCTGAAGGGCTCGCAACGCCGCCTCCAGGGCCGTGACGGCCTCCGTCTCGAGCGCCTGAGCCTGTTCCAGCACCGCGACCTCCCGGTCTATGGCCGCCAGCGTCCACTCCCCCTCGGGACCTACTGGTCGCTTGGCCGGCAGGAAAGGCTCCAGCAGCTTGCACTCCGACTCGTACGCCGCCCTGGCTCGCTCCAGGGCCGCCCCTGCCTCGCCCCCGACGGCCTGACCCCACAAGGGCAGCACGCTCGTAGCGGCCCGGCGAGCGTCGAGCAGATGGGTGTACACCCAGGGGTCCAGCGAGCGGAGCTTGTCGCGTGTCTCCTCAGGCATGGCACCGTACCGGCGCAGGTCAGCGATCCAGGCTCTGAGGGCCGCCTCGCCGTACCAGTACTCGCGCCCCTCGATCCCCCAGTCGCCCTTCACCTGACGCCACTGCGCGACGGCTCGGCCGAGGGCCGTGCGGATCGTCTCGCGGAGCGGCGGAGGCTGCCGGTACTCGCCGAGGTAGATGCGAAGCGGGAGCAGCTTCTCGACGGGAGGTCTGACGGTCCGCCCATGGTGGTCTGAGTACTCCTCGCCGATGAGCACCCGGCCGGCGTCCTCGTAGCCGGTGATGAGCCCCACGTCCCAGGAGGTGAGGTAGGCCGCTACAGGCCTCCCCGAGTCGATCGACGCCTTCACACGTAGCGAAGTGGCGTCGGGGTCAACGGAGCCCTCAGCCCACTCGCCAGCCATCTCCCACCCTGTGAGCTCCTCTAGCGCCTCGCCCTCAAGGGGGCCCTCCCCACAAGCGCTCGACGGGCACCACTGCGTCTTGGTGTCGTCGTTGCACCACCTGAGCCCGAAGGCGAGCCCCGACAGACCCATGATCTCGGCGTAGGTGTACGGGTGCTCGGTGACCTTCAGGGCCTGTTCGAGGGCCCCCGCGTAGGTCCAGTCCTTGCCTTGTCCCCAGACGAGGCTGCCAATGCCTTCGATGGTGACCTCTCCGTTGTTGCGTCGCATCGCGGCTCGCGCGTTCGCCCGCCCCGCGCGGTCGGGATCGATGACCTCCAGGGCGGCCGCGATCTCATCGATGCCGCTGACGTAGGACGCGTGCGCGCTACGGAGCAGCTCCGCCATATGCGCCGCCTTCCCCGGGTTCGGCTCCCGCCATCCCTCCCACTTGCCGCACAGGCGGTCGTAGCACTCCGTGAGGGCCGCGCCATCGGCGGCGAAGCAATCGGCGGCACGCTCCAGGTGCGCCCGAGCTCTGGGGTACTTCGGCCCGATCTCACGAAGGAACTCCGCCGCCGCCTCGTGTGTGCTGGAGTACACTCCCAGCGGGTACCGGTCTGAGCCACCGTCGGGCACCCGCATCGGGTCACTCTCGAACCTCCGCGCCCAAACCGTGTAGACGCACTCGCCCTCGCGGAAGAGCCAGCCCACTTCGCCAGAGTCGGTCTCAGTCACGTACCGGTCCGCGGGCGTGCGGCTGTGGCGCACGGCAGCCTCGAGGGCGAGGAGCTCAGCCTCACGCGCGTCGAAGCCGTCGGCTTTGTCGGCGATGAAGAGGGCGAGGGTGTCGGTGACGTCGGAGTAGTCGACCGGCCTTGTCAGGGGCCCCCGAGCGGGCTCGTCTCCGCCGGCGTAGGAGCCGTAGCCCAGCCACTCGCCCGTCGCCTCGTCGAAGCCGCAGACGACGTCCCACTCGTAGTTGGTGAAGGCGCTCCATACGAG